>Ga0265332_10001170_pt1 | contig 15177 bp, 11 predicted proteins | sample 41926metaG_FD_202084 | JGI IMG/M metagenome (GOLD analysis project Ga0265332, IMG submission 202084) | Rhizosphere microbial communities from Carex aquatilis grown in University of Washington, Seatle, WA, United States - 4-19-26 metaG | ecosystem: Host-associated > Plants > Roots > Rhizosphere...
ACAGCCAGTCCCCGCACGCCTGGTCCAGGGCGCGCTCGAACCCGGCGCTGCCATCGCCGGCGATCTGCATGATCCCGGACGGCTGGTGGCGCGATTCGACCACCGCGCCACCCGCGTCGAACCGGTAGGCGCGCAGCGCGGTGGTTCCCCAGTCGAGTCCGATGAGGTGCGTCATTGCCATGGCGACGTGCGTGACCGTAGGAGAGCTGACTGAAAAACTCCAGCGCCGATTGACATGCGTGATTTTGCGGTCCTACGCTGGCGGCGGTCGTCGAGCGTCGACGCACCCGCAACTTGTCACATCAGACCTCGGCAGGCCCCGGCAGCCCCGGCAAGCCACAGCAGAAAGGGCAATCGCCAATGAAACTCCATTTTCTGCGTCGCATGATCCGGCCGGCCATGACCACCGTCTGTCTGGGCCTCGCGCTGCCGGTCGCCACCGCCTTCGCCGGCGGTCCGGACACGGTGCAGGGCCCCAGCGCGGACGCCACGTGCTTCCGGCCGTGGGGCAAGGCCACGCCGTACTATCAGTGGAAGAAGAAACCGGGTCCGTACCGCATCGCCCTGGCCAATGGCTTCATCGGCAACACCTGGCGGATCCAGATGATCAAGACCGCCAAGGCGTATGCCGATCAGCCCGCCGTCAAGGCCAAGCTCAAGGAGTTCAAGGTGATCTCCACCGGCGAGGATCTGCCGGCGCAGATCGCCGCCGCCAACAACCTGATCGACGCCGGCTACGACGCGGTGATCGTCAACGCGCTCAACCCGGCGGCGTTCGCGCCCGTGGCCAAGAAGGCCAAGAAGGCCGGCGTCGTCCTCCTGTCGTTCGATAACGTGATCGAATCGCCCGACAACATCGTGGTCAACGTCGATCAGGCCGAGCTCGGCCGGCTCGCCGCGAGGTGGCTGCTCAAGGAGGTCAAGGCCGACGCCGGCAAGCTGCTCGAGGTCCGCGGCGTGTCGGGCAACTCGGTCGACCGCGACCGCCACGACGGGTTCCACGAGGTGATCGGCAAGTCGGGCAAGAAGTTCGAGATCGTCGAGGTCATCGGCAAGTGGGACGACGGCACGGCGCAGAAGGCCACCGCCGACGCGATCGCCATCCACAAGAAGTTCGACGGGATCTACACCCAGGGTGGCTCGACCGGCGTGGTGCGCGCGCTGATCGACGCCCACCACCCCATGGTCCCGATCTCCGGCGAGACCGAGAACGGGTTCCGCAAGCTGTGTGCGCAGAACGCCGCCAAGGGCCTGCACTGCTCGTCGGCCGGGACCGGCCCGGCCCAGGTCGCGGTGACGATCAAGGCCGCGATCGCCGCGCTGGAGGGCGACAAGCTGCCGCAGTCGATCTCGCTGCCGACCTCGTACACCGAGTACCCCAACATCAAGGAAGGCACCGACTTCTATCCCGCGCTGTCGGACAACTTCTTCGTCGGCAACTCGTTCCCCGATTGCAAGATCGGGTTCTCCGCCGAAGAGATCATGGGCAAGTCGGAGGCCAACCAGTAGCGGGCACCGTGACCGCCGTCGCCGATCGGCCGGACCCCGCCGCCCCTGCCCTGCTCCACATGGAGGGCATCTCCAAGCACTATGGCGGCGTGCGCGCGCTCGACGGCGCCGGCCTGCGCTGTGCGCGCGGCCGGATCCACGCCGTGCTCGGCGAGAACGGCGCCGGCAAGTCGACGCTGATCAAGGTGCTGTCCGGCGTGGTCCGCCCCGACGCGGGGCGGATCGAGCTCGACGGCGCGCCGGTCGAGCTGCGCCGGCCGGCCGACGCCCAGCGACTCGGCATCGTCAGCGTGTTCCAGGAGCTGTCGCTGATGCCCGATCTCACGGTCGCCGACAACATCGGCATCGTCGATCCGCCGCGGCGGTGGGGCATGATCGACGCGCGCGCCCAGCGCCGGCGCGCCGAGGCCGCCCTGGCGCGGCTCGGCGTCACCGACATCCACCCGCTCGCGCCGGTCCGCGACCTGCCGCTGTCGCGCCGCCAGCTCGTCGAGATCGCCAAGGCGCTGGCCCGCGACCCGAAGCTGTTGATCCTCGACGAGGCGACCTCGGCGCTGGCCGCCGCCGACGTCGCCTCGGTGTTCGGCGTGCTGCGCGCGCTGCGCGACCAGGGGCTCGCGATCGTGTTCATCTCGCACCGCATGCACGAGATCGACGAGATCGCCGACGACTGCTCGGTGTTTCGCAACGGCCGCCACGTCGCCAGCTTCGCCGCCGGCGAGCGCACGCCCAACCAGATCATCGAGATGATGATCGGCCGCGACTACGACAGCGTGTTCCCGCCGCGCCCGCCCGGTCCGGCGTCTCCGGCCGGCCCGGACGGTCCCCCGCCCGCGCTGCAGGTGACCCGGCTGTCGTGGGCCGGCCGGCTGCGCGACATCAGCTTCGAGGTCCGGCCCGGCGAGGTGGTCGGGCTCGGCGGGCTCGACGGCCAGGGCCAGCGCGAGCTGCTGCTGGCGCTGTTCGGTGCGGTGACCGGCGTCACCGGCGAGATCGCGGTCGGCGGCAAGCGGGTCGTGCTGTCGAGCCCGCGCGCCACCCGGCTGCCTGGCGGCGGGATCGCGCTGGTCCCCGAGGACCGCAAGACCGAGGGGCTGATGCTGGCGATGTCGGTGCGCGACAACCTGTCGTTCGCGGCGCTCGACCAGCTCAGCCGGCTCGGCGTGATCGATCGCGGCGCCGAGCAGTCCGCGGTCGCCGGCGTGGCCGAGCTGTTGCGGATCCGCAGCGACGGGCTCGACGGCCCGGTCGCGGCGCTGTCGGGCGGCAACCAGCAGAAGGTGGTGATCGGCAAGTGGCTGCTGACCCGGCCGCAGATCATCCTGCTGGCCGATCCGACCCGCGGCATCGACGTCGGCACCAAGCAGGAGCTCTACCAGCTGCTGCGCCGGCTCGCCGCCGAGCGCGCCGCGCTGGTCCTGCACTCCACCGACTACGCCGAGCTGATCGGCTGCTGCGACCGCGTGCTGATCCTCTACGACGGCGCGATCGTCCGCGAGCTCGAGGGCAGCGCGATCACCGAGCACAACATCGTCGCCGCGGCCCACAACCTGCCCGCCGGGGAGCCGGCGTGACCGGCCGGCGCAGCGATCTCGGCTACTGGCTCGCCGCCCAGCGCGGCCCGCTCGCCGCCGCCGCGCTGTTCGCCGCGATGTTCGCGCTGTTCGTCGCCAAGCACCCGGCCGGGCTCAGCGGCAGTGTGGTCAACACCGCCGCCAACAAGGGCGTGCTGCTCGCGCTGGTCGCGATGGCCCAGACCCTGCCCGTCCTGACCTCGGGCCTCGACCTCTCGGTCGGCAGCGTGTTCGTGATGACCAACTGCCTGGCCTCCACGACGCTGGCCGGGACGCCGGTCCAGATCGGGCTCGGCATCGCCGCCGTGCTGGGCGCCGGGATCGCGTGCGGCGCGATCAACGGCCTGGTCGTCGTGGTCGGCCGGCTGCAGCCGATCATCGCCACGCTGGCGACCGGCGCGATCTACCAGGGCATCGCGCTGTGGCTGCGCCCCGCGCCCGGCGGCGACGTCCACGAAGGCTTCGCCGACTTCATGACCAGCTCGCTGCACGACGCCGTCCCGGTGTCGCTGCTGATCCTGATCGCCACCGTGGTCGTGATCTGGCTGCCCTACCGGCGCACCGCGCTGGGCCGCGCGGCGTATGCGATCGGCTCGTCGGAGCAAGCCGCCTACATGTCCGGCGTCCCGGTCGCACGCGCCAAGTTCGCGACCTACGTGCTCGCCGGCCTGTTCGCGGCGGTCGCCGGCCTGCTGCTCACCTGCGTCACCGAGTCGGGCGAGGCCAACGCGCTGCTCGCCGGCAGCTACACGCTGAGCTCGATCGCGGCGGTCGTGCTCGGCGGCACCGCGCTGTACGGCGGCGCGGGCGGCGTGATCGGCACGATCTTCGGCGCGTTCGTGCTCCGCACCATCGGCGACCTCTTGTTCGTGTTCGACATGGACGCGCTGTCCCAGCCGCTGTTCCTCGGCGTCGTGCTGCTGGTCTCGGTCAGCCTCGGCTCGCTCCGCCTGCTCCGGGTAAAGCGGCGCCTGGACCTGTACCGATGACGGGGGCCGCGACCCTGCGCGCGCTGGGCGCACGGCTCCGGGGCGCCGATCGCGCGGTGCTCGCCGCGATCGGCTGCAACGTCCTGTTGCTGATCGCCGGCGCGCTGTACGACGCGAACTTCCTGTCGCTCGATTACCTGCTGCTCCAGCTCCAGGTCGCGTCGTTCCTCGGCGTGATCGCCACCGGCGTCCTCCTGGTCGTCCTGCTCGGCCACATCGACCTGTCGATCCCGTGGGTCGTGACGCTCGGCGGGATGATGTCGACCGCCACCGCCGGGCACACCGGCATCGTCGGCTCGCTCGCGATCCCGGTCGCGATCGCGTGCGGCGCCGGGTTCGGGATCGCCAACGGCATCGGCGTGGCCTACCTGCGCGTGCCCTCGATGATCTTCACGCTCGCCACCAACACGATCGCGCAGGGCCTGATGGTGGTCCACACCGGCGGGTTCGCCCCCCAGGACCACGCGACCCCCGCCATGCACTTCCTCGCGGTCGAGCGCACGATCCCGGGCATTCCCAATGCGGTCTGGGTGTGGGCGGCGCTCGGCGGCGCGACCGTCGCGATGCTGCGCCGCACCGGGTTCGGCCGCCGGATCTACGCGATCGGCAACGGCGAGCGCGCGGTCTACCTGTCGCGCGGCCACGTCGGCCGGGTCGTGATCGCGTGCTTCGCGATCTCGGGCGCGTGCTCGGCGTTCGCCGGCGTGCTGCTCGCCGGCTACTCGACCAAGGCGTACCAGGCCATGGGCGACCCGTACCTCTTGTCCGCGATCGCCGCCGTCGTGCTCGGCGGCGCCAACATCCTGGGCGGCCGCGGCAGCTACCTCGGCACCGTCGCGGGCGTCATCCTGGTCACGCTGCTGCAGTCGATCCTGTCGATCGCCCAGATCTCCGACGCCGGGCGTCAGGTGATCTATGGCACCGTCATCATCGCCATGCTGCTGGCCTACGGCCGGCGCCCGAAGGGAGTGAGCTGATGCCCGAATCGCCCTGTGTCGCGCTCGACGCGCGGTTTCGCAACCTGACCCTCGCCACCAACCCGCGGCTCGAGCTGCTGTGGACCGGCGCGCGCTGGTCCGAGGGTCCGGCGTACTTCGCCGCCGGCCGGTACCTCGTGTGGTCCGACATCCCGAACAACCGCATCCTGCGCTGGGACGAGACCGACGGCTCGGTCTCGGTGTTCCGCTCGCCGTGCCACCACACCAACGGCCACACCGTCGACCGCGAGGGCCGCCTGGTGTCCTGCGAGCACCAGACCCGCTGCGTGACCCGGACCGAGCACGACGGCACGCGCACCGTGCTGGTCGACCGGTTCGGCGGCAAGCGGTTCAACTCGCCCAACGACGTCGTCGTCAAGTCCGACGGCACGATCTGGTTCTCCGACCCGACCTACGGCATCGACAATGACTACGAGGGCGACGCGGCGGCGTCGGAGCTCGGCGGGTCTCATGTCTACCGCTACGATCCCGCCACCGGCGCGTGCGACCAGGTCACCACCGACTTCGTCCAGCCCAACGGCCTGGCGTTCTCGCCCGACGAGCGCGCGCTCTACATCGCTGACACCGGCGAGAGCCACGTCGCGGGCGGCCCCAAGCACATCCGCCGGTTCGCCGTGGCGTCCGACGGCCGGACGCTGTCGGCCGGCGAGGTGTTCGCGACCTGCACCTCGGGCGTGTTCGACGGGTTCCGGTTCGACGCGCTCGGCAACCTGTGGACCAGCGCCGGGGACGGCGTCCACTGCTACGCCCCCGACGGCATGCGGATCGGCAAGATCGTCGTGCCCGAGGTGGTCGCCAACATCTGCTTCGGCGGCGCCAAGCGCAACCGGCTGTTCATCTGCGGCACCACCTCGCTGTACGCGATCTACCTCGCGGTCCGCGGCGCCAGCCGCCCGGCGCCCTGAGGGCCGCGGGAGGCACGCCGCTTTCCGCCTGCAACAGGGCGCCTGCACTCCGCAACAGAGCTCCGGCTGGCTGCCACGACGCAGCGGACCGGATCGGCGATCCGCGTCGGCGAGGGTCGATTCGGATTGATCCTGTACGGATGGATTCATTGATTTCATGCTGGCCGCACCGACTGCGCGCGTCATCGCATGAGCTCGCCGGTAGCCGGCAGAAATCCGTACGCTCGGTCACGAGGTTTTCGCGGGCCCTCGCCGGCGCGTACGGACCAACCCGGGTGCGGCCGATTCACTTGGAAGTACCGCCGGCTCGACTGCCCACGACGGTCCGACTGCCAGTGGATGAAATACGCGTGTTCCACGCCGCGGTGATGCCCACATCAGCGCACTCGCTCGTAGATGCGTGCGGTAGAATTTCTTGGAGACGACCTCATTTTGAATAGACTGTTAAAAATGGTTTTGATAATGAAACTCTAACTCGCGGCGGGTGCATCGGTAATGGTTTGCCGATGCGCCGGCCGTTTCGTTTCGTCGTGGAGCCAATTGATGAACAGATCGATCGGGTCGCTTTTTATCGCACTATCGACGGCAGCCCTGTTCGCAGGCTGCGTCGATGCCCAGGACCCCGGCAGCGCCGCCGCGCCGCCGGATGACACGGTCACCAAGCCAGGAGCCGCAGCGCTGACGCCGGCCATCGCAGCTCCCCCCGGCCTGGCCACGGCTTACGCCGTTGCCAGCACCAGCGCAGCCGCGCTCGTGGCCAGCCGGCCGGCGTTTCTCCAGGCCAGCCTCAACGATGCATTCGTGCAGCGCGGCATGGAGTCGTCCAGTGGACTCGTGTACGTCCCGTACGAGCGCACCCACGCGGGGCTCCCCGTGGTGGGCGGCGACTTCGTGGTGGTGATCGACAGCGCGGGCCAGATCGTCTCCAAGTCCACCGCGCTGGATCGCCCGATCGAGATCTCGTCGGTCACGCCGTCGCTGAGCCAGGGCGCCGCGGAGACCATCGCGACCCAGCGGCTGCGCAGTGTGACGAAGATCGAAGGTACCCAGCTCGTGGTCAACGCGCTTGGCGCCACCGCGCGGCTGGCGTGGGCGTCCACGGTCGACGGGTTCGGCGCCAATGGCATCAGCCGGCTGACCGTCGACGTCGACGCGATCACCGGCGCGGTGCTGCGCGAGCAGGAGCACGTCCTGTACGGCACCGGGACCTCGGCGTGGAACGGGCCCAACCCGGTCGCGCTCAACACCACCCAGTCGGGGACCACGTTCTCGATGCGCGACCCCACCATCACCAACCTGAGCTGCCAGGACGCGGCCAACAACACGACGTTCAGCGGCACGGACGACGCGTGGGGGAATGGCGACGCCACCGTCCGCGAGACCGGCTGCGTCGACGCGTTGTTCGGTGCGCAGACCGAGGCCCGGATGCTGACCGCGTGGCTCGGCCGCAACGCGATGGACGGCGCGGGCGGCGCGTGGCCGATCCGGGTCGGCCTCGCCGACGTGAACGCGTTCTACGACGGCACCCAGGTCCAGGTCGGCCATAACAACGCCAACCAGTGGATCGGCGCGATCGACGTGATCGCCCACGAGATGGGCCACGGCATCGACGACCATACGCCCGGCGGGATCTCGAGCAACGGGACCCAGGAGTTCGTCGCCGACACGTTCGGCGCGTCGACCGAGTGGTTCGCCAACGAGCCCGCGCCGTTCGACGTCCCCGACTTCACCGTGGGCGAGCAGATCAACCTGGTCGGCACCGGCCCGATCCGGAACATGTCCAATCCATCCGCCCTCGGCGACGCCAACTGCTATTCGGCCGCGATTCCCACCACCGAGGTCCACGCCGCCGCCGGTCCCGGTAACCACTGGTTCTACCTGGTCGCCGAGGGCACCAATCCGACCAACGGACAGCCGGTCAGCCCGACCTGCAACGGCACCACGGTCGTCGGCCTCGGCCCCCAGAACGCGATCAAGATCATGTACAACGCGATGCTGATGAAGACCACCGGGGCGTCGTACTTGAAGTACCGGACCTGGACGCTGCAGGCCGCGATCAACCTGTTCCCCGGCAGCTGCACCCAGTTCACCACCGTCAAGGCTGCGTGGGATGCGGTCAGCGTTCCCGCCCAGGCCACCGACCCGACCTGCGGCGGTGGCGGCGGCGGTGGTGGCGGCGGGACGAACCTGCTGCTCAACCCGGGCTTCGAGAGCGGCGCCACGAGCTGGACGGCGACCGCCGGCGTCATCAACAACACGGCCGGCATCGCCCGCACCGGCACGTTCGCGGCCTGGCTGGACGGCTTCGGCACCACCCACACCGACACGCTGTTCCAGTCGGTGGCGATCCCGTCGACCGCGACGGCGGCGCAGCTCTGCTACTGGCTGCGCATCACCACGGCCGAGACCACCACGACCACGCAGTTCGACAAGCTGCAGGTCCAGATTCGCAACGCGGCGAACACGGTGCTCAGCACGCTCGCCACGTTCAGCAACCTGAACGCCGGCGCGTACCGGCAGGTCTGCCACAACGTCGGCAGCTTCGCGGGCCAGACGGTGCGCGTGTTCTTCAACGGCACCGAGGACAGCTCGCTCCAGACCAGCTTCTTCATCGACGACACCACCCTGCAGTGAGCGCGCTGCGGGCCGCCGGCCCCCGGCGGCCCACCGTCATCAGTGCGAGTGCCGGGGCAGCCCGAACCGCACCATGATGTCCTGGTAGCGCACCGCGTCCTCCATGCAGGCGCCGGTCGCCTGCTGCCCGACGGTGCGGCGGTACAGCTCCTGCCACGGCGTCTGGCTGGCGGGATAGCGATAGCCGCCCGCCGCTGCCAGCTTGGTCCGCCGGCGGTCAAGCTCCTCGGGCGAGATCAGCATGTTCGCCTGGCCCTTGCCGAGATCGACCCGCACCCGGTCGCCGGTCTCGAGCAGCGCCAGCCCGCCGCCCGCCGCCGCCTCGGGCGACGCGTTGAGGATCGACGGCGTGCCCGACGTGCCTGACTGCCGGCCGTCGCCGATGCACGGCAGCGACCGGATGCCGCGCTGGATCAGCGCCGCCGGCGGCTGCATGTTCACGACCTCCGCGCCGCCCGGGTAGCCGATCGGCCCCGTGCCGCGGATCACCAGGATGGTGCGCTCGTCGATCCCGAGCGCCGGATCGTCGATCCGGTGGTGGTAGTCCTCGGGGCCATCGAACACCACCGCGGGGCCCTCGAACGCCATCGGATCGTCGGGGTTCGACAGGTAGCGGTCGCGGAACTCGCGCGAGATCACGCTGGTCTTCATGATCGCCGAGTCGAACAGGTTGCCCGACAGCACCAGGAACCCGGCGTCGGCGACCAGCGGCGTGCCGTATCTCCGGATCACGTCGCCGTCGGGCAGCGGCGCCGCCCGGCAGTTGTCGCCGATCGACCGCCCGGTCACGGTGGGCGCACCCTCGTGGATCTTGCCGTGCGCCATCAGCTCGCGCACCACGGTCGGGACCCCGCCGGCGCGGTGGTACTCCTCGCCGAGGTACATGCCGGCCGGCTGCAGGTTGACCAGCAGCGGGATCCGGTGGCCGACGGTCTGCCAGTCGGCGATCGACAGCTCGACCCCGACGTGGCGCGCCAGCGCGTTGAGGTGGATCGGCGCGTTGGTCGATCCGCCGATCGCCGAGTTCACCACGATGGCGTTCTCGAACGCCTGGCGGGTCAGGATGTCCGTGGGCTTGAGGTCCTCCCACACCATCCCGACGATCCGCTTGCCGGTCTCGTACGCGATCTGGGCCCGCTCGCGGTGCGGCGCCGGGATCGCCGCGCAGCCCGGCAGCGACATGCCGAGCGCCTCGGCCAGCGAGTTCATCGTGGTCGCCGTGCCCATCGTGTTGCAGTGCCCCGCCGACGGCGCCGACGACGCCACCAGCTCCATGAACTGCTCGTAGTCGATCTCGCCGGTCGCGAGCCGCTCGCGCGATCGCCACACGATCGTCCCCGAGCCGGTGCGCTCGCCGCCGAACCAGCCATTCAGCATCGGCCCGCCCGACAGCACGATCGCCGGCATGTTGACCGTGGCCGCCGCCATCAGGAACGCCGGCGTGGTCTTGTCGCAGCCGGTGGTCAGCACGACGCCGTCGAGCGGGTAGCCGTACAGCACCTCGACCAGCCCGAGGTACGCCAGGTTGCGATCGAGCGCTGCGGTCGGCCGCTTGCCGGTCTCCTGGATCGGATGGGTCGGGAACTCGATCGCCACCCCGCCGGCCTCGCGGATGCCCTCGCGGACGCGCACCGCCAGCTCGATGTGGTGGCGGTTGCACGGCGACAGGTCGCTCCCCGACTGCGCGATGCCGATGATCGGCTTGCCCGACTGCAGCTCGCCGCGGGTCAGCCCGAAGTTCAGGTAGCGCTCCAGGTACAGCGCCGTCATCCCGGGGTTACTCCGGTCGTCGAACCATTGCAGCGAGCGCAGCGCCCGCTTGTCCTTCCGTGCCGTCATCATGTCCTCCCGGGCGAACTGCCTCGGCGTTCGATCAGCGCGAGTGTGCCACACCCGCTTGCGCGGCGTCGGCCGGGCCGGGCGCGAACACGTCGCCCGGGTTCCACCGCGGCCGCGGATCCGCGTTGGCGACCTCGAGCGCGGTCAGGTACACCAGGTGGGCCATCGTCACCCCGGACGCGAAGTCGATCGGCGGGTCGCGCTGGTCGATCTTGTCGAGCGGCGCGTGGTACGCGGTGCTGCGCCACTTCGTGAACAGCGCGCGGTTCCTGTCGGTGCCGCCGCTCGCGTCGCGGAACCCGGGCCGGAAGATCATCGCCGGCACGCCGGCGCGCGCGAACGGGGCCTGGTCGCTGCGCAGGAAGAAGGCCTGCTCGGGGACCGGATCGGCCGACACCGCGAGGCCGAGCGCCGCGGTCGCGCGCGCCACCGGGGCGGCCAGCGTGCTGCGCTCGGCGCCGTCGGCGACGACGTCGACGACCGGCCACATCATGCCGGTCTGGTCGATGTTGATGTCGGCGACGATGCGGTCGATCGGCCAGCTCGGGTGGGCGACGAACGCCTCGGCGCCGAGCAGGCCGAGCTCCTCGCCGGTGGTGGCCAGGAGGATCACGGTGCGGCGCGGCGGCCGGGGCAGCGCGGCCAGCGCACGGGCGATCTGCAGCAGCTGGGCGACGCCCGACGCGTTGTCGATCGCACCGTTGCGGATCGCGCCGCTGGCGTCGACGCCGAGGTGGTCGAGGTGCGCGCTGATCACCACGGCCTCGCCGGCCAGCGCGGGGTCGGCGCCGTCGATCTTGCCGATCACGTTCGACGACGCGAGGTCGCGGGCGCGGGCGCGGTAGTGGATCCGCAGCGTGCCGGGCAGGTCGAAGTGCTCGATCTTGCCGGCCCCAGCCCGGGCGTCCTCGGCGTCGAGCTCGCGGCCGGCCGCGGCCAGCGCGGCGCGCGCGGCCGGCGCGTCGAGCACCACGATCGGCGCCGGCACCGAGCGCGACCGCGCGGTGTCGGCGTCGACCAGCCCCATCGCCCCCGAGCGGTACGACGCGACCGTCGACGCCCACCCGAGGGTGGTCGCCCTGGCGGTGCGCAGGATGACCATGCCGATCGCCCCGCGCCGCGACACGCAGGCCCACTTGGCCGCGGTCTCGGACCGCACCGCCGCCCGCGCCGGCGGTACCCCATCCGCGACCCCGGCCAGCACCACCGCGAACCGGCCGGCGAGGTCGGCGCCGGCGGCGTCGTCGCGGCCGTTGTCTGGGTCGCACACCGCCTTGCCGGCGTACGTCATCCGGCCCGCGAGATCGAGCTCGAGGTGGGCAAAGTCGGAGTTGACGAGTGCGCTGTCCGGAACCCGGACCGCCGCCGCGAGCGCCGGATCGGACAGCTCGACGCGGATCGCGTCGAGATCGGGCGTGACCTCGCGCAGCCGCACCGGCTGCAGGTAGCCCCCGTCGCCGCCCGGGCCGATCCCGAGGCTGGCCAGCCGCGACGCGACGTACTCGGCCGCGATGTCGTAGCCCCGGGTGCCGGCGCGGCGGCCCTCGAGCAGGTCGCTGGCGAGAAACCGGATGTCCGCGCGCAGCTGCGCGACGTCGAATGGCGGCGCCGCTGCGCCCGCGGCCCGGGGCGGCGGCGTGCCGGCACAGCTCGCGCCGAGGAGGACCAGGACGAACGCGCGCATCATGGGCCGCATCCTATCCGGGCTGGCGCGCGGTTGCGGGCCGCGTGCTACCGTAGCGCCATGACCGCGCCGGTCCCCTCGCCCGAGCGTGCCGACGCCTGCCTCGCCGCCCTCGACGACGCCGGTCGAGCGATCGCCCGCCGGGTCGTGCTGCGACTGATCCGCTTCGGCAACGACGGCCCCGAGGCCGGCCGCCCGCAGCCCATGCCCGCGCTGGCCGCTCCCGGCGACGCCGGGCGGCTCGCCGACACCGTGCGGCACCTGGCCGACGGCGGGCTGGTCGATCTCGGCGGCGAGCTCGCCGGCGGCGAGCCGGCCCCGGTGGCGCTGGCCGACGGGGCGCTGGCCGCGCCGGCGGTGCAGCGCTGGATCGCCAGCCACGGCCGGACCGAGCAGCTGCGCCGCCAGCTCGAGGCCGACGCCGCCGCCTGGCACCCGCGCGCCGGCCAGGGCGCCGACGCCGCCCTGCTCGATCCGGGGCAGCTCGCCGAGCTCGGCTGGCTGACCGCCGACACCGCCCGCGACATCGGCCTGAGCGATCTCGCCGCGTCGTTCGTCGCCGCCAGCCGGGCGCCCCGCCGCCGGGGCTGGTGGCCGAGCCGCACCACCATGGGCGGCGCGCTCGCCGTCCTGATGATCCTGATGATCCTGGCGACGCCGATCACCCTGGCCTCGCTGATCGCGCTCACCGCTGCGATGATCCACAAGTTCCTGTGACCGGCGACGCGTCCGCACCCCAGACCCCGTTTGCCTTGCTGGGAGGCGCCGACCGCGTGCGCGCGCTCGTCGAGAGCTTCTACGACATCATGAGCGACCGCGAGCCCGCGCTGTCGCGGCTCCACCGCTGCACCCCCGAGGGCCGCGTCGACCGCTACTCGCGCGATCGGTTCGCCCTGTTCCTGATCGGCTGGCTCGGCGGCCCGCAGGACTACATCGCCCAGCACGGCCACCCGCGGCTCCGGATGCGCCACGCCCGCGCCCCGGTCGATGCCGCGATGCGCGACGCGTGGCTGCGCTGCATGACCGCGGCGATGGACGCCCAGCAGGTCGCCGGCCCGGTGCGCGCGTTCCTCGCCGGCCGGTTCGCCGAGGTCGCCGACGCCATGCGCAACGTCGCGGAGTAGTCGATCGCGCCGGCCGGGCTTGACCTGCTGCGCCCGCCGTCATCAGATGCGCACCGGAGGCCGGCCATGCCGACGATCGACGGAACGAACCGAGTCCACGCGCCCCGTCCGCCGCGCGCGCGTCCCCCGCGCTCCGGGGTGGCGCGATGACCGCGATCGCGCCGCTCGACTACGCCCGCCACGACGGCGTGGGCCTGGCGGCGCTGGTCGCGCGCGGCGAGCTGACCCCGGCCGAGCTGGTCGAGGCGGCGATCGCGTGCATCGAGCGCCACAACGGCACGCTCAACGCGGTGGTGTACAAGGCCTACGACGAGGCCCGCCGCACGGCGGCCGGCCGCCTGCCCGACGGCCCGTTCCGCGGCGTGCCGTTCCTGATCAAGGACCTGGGCCGGCGGGTCGCGGGCTGGCCGTGCAGCATGGGCAGCGTGTTCGGGCAGCAGGGGCCGGCCGCCGACGACAGCGTGCTGGTCCAGCGCTACCGCGACGCCGGTCTGATCCTGGTCGGCGCCACCAACACGCCCGAGTTCGGCATCCCCGGCGTCACCCACTCCGAGCGGCTCGGGCTGTGCAAGAACCCGTGGAACCCGGCGCACATCCCGGGCGGCTCGTCGGGCGGCTCCGCGGCGGCGGTCGCCGCGGGGATGGTGCCGATGGCGCATGCCAGCGACGGCCTGGGCTCGATCCGCATCCCGGCGGCGTGCTGCGGCCTGGTCGGGCTCAAGCCGACCCGCGATCGCAACCCGTGGGACGCCGACGAGCTGTGGCGGGGGTGCGGCCTCGCCGTCGACCACATCGTCTGCCGATCGGTGCGCGACTGCGCGGCGATGCTCGACGCCACCGGCGCGCCGCAGCCGGCGAGCCCGTACGCCCCGCCCCCCAAGGCCGGCCCGTACCTCGACGAGATCCGCCGCTCGCCCGGCGCGCTGCGCATCGCGTGGTCGAGCCAGACCCCGACCGGCAAGCCGGTCGACGCCGAGATCGAGCAGGCGCTCGCCGGCACCGCCGAGCTGCTGGCGTCGCTCGGCCACACCGTCGCACCTCGCCCGCTCCAGCTCGACTGGCTCGCGCTGTACCACGCGGCGCGCGCGCTGCTGGCGGCCAACTTCGCCTCCGAGATCAAGGGCATCGTCGCACGGGTCGGCCGCGAGCCCGGCGAGCACGAGCTCGGCCCGCTGGCGCGCCGCAGCTACGAGGCCGGCAAGCAGGTCAGCGGCGCCGACGCGCTCGCCGCGCTGCAGCGCATGCGCGCGCTGGCCTGGCAGCTGCTCGAGCAGTTCTCCGACATCGACGTGTTCGTCACCCCCGTGCTCGGCACGCTGCCGCCCCGCACCGACGAGCTGGATCCGCTCGCCGGCGACCTCCGGGCGTTCGATCAGCGCACCGCGGCGACCTTCCCGTTCACCCCGCCGTTCAACATGACCGGCCAGCCGTCGATCTCGCTGCCGCTGGTGCAGCACGCCGGCGGCTTGCCGATCGGCATGATGTTCACCGCGCGCTACGCGGACGAGGCCACGCTGTTCCGGCTCGCCGCGCAGCTCGAGCGGGCGCGGCCGTGGGCCGACCGCCATCCGCCGATCTGGGGTTGATTCATCCGGCACAGGGTCGTGCGGCGCAAGGCAACCATGTCGTGTGCTCGAACGCGCAGCGGGGCGATTGCGCACTCGCGCCAGCGCGGATCTCGACGCAGATGCGCTGCGGCCGCCGCCTGGCAACTGGCCGAGATCTTGATGGGCGGCAACCCATGGTCCCAACGCGGCCTCCCGTGGGTCTGGATTGCATGGCTCGTGGCAGCCTCGCGCGCGGACTCTGGCTGGCGGGCGCGGTGGCCCAGGCCGGCTGCCTCGCCGCGTCGAATGCGCCCGCCGGAGCCGAGATCACCAGCGCGCTCACCGACGTGACCGGCGGCTCGGAGCTCGTGACC
>Ga0265332_10001173_pt1 | contig 15165 bp, 14 predicted proteins | sample 41926metaG_FD_202084 | JGI IMG/M metagenome (GOLD analysis project Ga0265332, IMG submission 202084) | Rhizosphere microbial communities from Carex aquatilis grown in University of Washington, Seatle, WA, United States - 4-19-26 metaG | ecosystem: Host-associated > Plants > Roots > Rhizosphere...
CACAGGTCCGCACCCGCCTGGTCCGTATGCATTTGTTCTGCACATCCCCGTTGCCCTGCCGCACTTCGTTCAATCGACACGAAGGGAAGCAAACATGCACATCGAACCGGGGTACGTCGCCAGTGCCAAGATCGTCGCCGCCAACGCCGCCGCAGTGGCGCTGCTCGGCAGCCAGTCCGTCCACCTCCTCAAGCAGCCGCAGCTGATCGTCCGCACGCTGATCGCCGGCGTCCTGTTCACGCTGTTCATGCAGGCCTTCCATCTGAAGGTCGGACCGTCCGAACTGCACTTCCTCGGCGCCATGCCGATCTACCTGTCCCTCGGCTTCGTACCGGCCCTGTTCGGCTTCGCCATCGGCCTGCTCGCCCAAGGGCTGATCTTCGAGCCGACCGATCTGGTGCACCTGGGCGTCAACACCCTGTCCCTCGCCGTACCGCTGATGCTGGTGCATGCCACCTTCGGCCAGCGCCTCGCCAAGCTGGACGTGCGCAGCATCCTCAAGCTCGACGCCGCCTACTACAGCGGCGTCACGCTGATGGTCGGCTTCTGGCTCGCCATCGGTGAGGTCGCCACGCCCTTCTCCGCCTGGCTCGCCTTCGCGTCGTCCTACGCTGCCATCGTGATGGTCGAGCCGATCTTCACGCTGCTGGCCCTGCAGGCCATCGGTCGCCGCCAGGACAGTGCGGCAGTGCGCTTCTGCTTCGCACCGCAGGCTGCCTGATGGCCGGCAAGGTCTGGTTCGTGGGCGCAGGTCCGGGCGACCCGGAGCTGCTCACCGTGAAGGGTCGCCGCCTGCTCGAAAAAGCCGGCGCGATCCTCTTCGCCGGCTCGCTGGTCGATCAGGCGGCGACGCTGTTCGCGCCGCCCGGCTGCGAGATCCGCGACTCCAAGGACATGACGCTGGAAGAGATGAGCGCCTGGCTCCTCGACCAGACCGCCCGCCACGCCACCGTGGTCCGCCTGCAGACCGGCGACCCCGGCCTGTACGGCGCGCTGGTGGAGATGACCCGCCCGCTCACCGCCGCCGGCATCGAATGGGCGGTGGTGCCGGGCGTCTCGTCGGCCTTCGCCTCGGCGGCGGCGGCCGGCGAAACCCTGACGCTGCCGGAAGTGACTCAGACGGTGATCCTGACCCGCGTCGCCGGGCGCACGCCGATGCCGGCGGGCGAGGAGCTGGAAGCCCTGGCCGCCCACAAGACGACCCTGTGCATCTTCCTGTCCATCACCCTGCTGCACGAGGTGCAGCGCGCGCTGCGCGCCGCCGGCTGGGCCGAGGACGCACCGATCGTGGTGGTGCAGAAGGCCAGCTGGCCGGGCGAGGAGAAGATCGTCCGCGGCACCCTCGCCGACATCAAGAAGCGCTGCCAGGCCGAGAAGATCGCCAGCCAGGCAATGATCATCGCCAGCCCCACGCTGGGCGCCGCCGACTGGCCGACCCTGGCCCGCTCCAAACTCTACGACCCGGCCTTCGGCCACCGCTTCCGCAAGGCTTCGGCCGCCTCTGAAGAGACTTCCGCATGAACGACACCACTCTGCTCCTCGTCGGCCACGGCTCCCGCAACCGGGACGGCAACAAGGAAATCCTGCACTTCGCCGCACAGTGGCGCGAACGTCACCCGGCCTGGCGCATCGAGGTGTGCTTCATCGAGCACGCTGACGTGCTGCTCGCCGAAGGCCTCGACCGCGCCGCCACGGGCAGCCGCCGCGTGGTCGTGCTGCCCTTCATCCTCAACGCCGCCGGCCACGTGAAGATGGAGCTGCCGGCCGCCATCGAGGACGCCCGCGCCCGCCATCCCGGCGTGGACTTCGGCTGCACTCGCCACCTGGGCATGGGCCGCGAGATCCTCGCCGTGCTGCAGGGCCAGCTCGACCGCCTGATGAAATCCCTGGCAATGCCCGACCCCCAGACCACCGGTGTGGTCCTGCTCGGCCGCGGCTCGTCGGACGCCGGCGCCAACGGCGAACTGGCCCGCATGGCGCGCTGGCTCTTCGAGGACAACGACCACGAGCTGGTGGACCTGGCCTTCACCGGCGTCACCTGGCCACGCCTCGAAACCGTCGTCCAGCGCCAGGTGCGTCTGGGCATGACGCAGATCTGCGTGGTGCCGGTGTACCTGTTCACCGGCGTGCTGATCGAACGCATCCAGGCCCAGCTGGAACGCCTGCGCCAACAGTACCCGCAGGTCGCCTTCGCGCTGGGCACCCACTTCGGCTTCGACAAGGGCATCTTCGACCTGCTCGACGCCCGCGTGGCCGGCGCCGAATTGCCGGAGGGCGGCCTGCTCGAATGCGACGGCTGCAAGTACCGCCAGGCCGCCGAGGCCGAGCACCTGCACGACCACAGCCATACCCACACCGGCCATGCCGGCTGCGGCCACAACCATGACCACGAGCACGGCCATGGCCACGGCCACCCCCATGAACACGCCCACGCCTGAGCCCGCCATGAGCGCCAACACTGTCACCGAACAGCTCACCGCCGCCGGCCGCGCCATCGAGCACGACTCCTTCGCGATCATCGACCGGGAAGCCGGCCCCCACGCCTACAGCGCCGAGCAATGGCCGCTGGTGCGGCGGATGATCCACGCCAACGCCGACTTCGAGTTCAACGGCCTCACCGCCTTCCACCCACAGGCCATGCAGGCCGGGCTGGAACGCATCCTGGCCGGCAACACGCCGGTCGTCGCCGACGTGGAGATGATCTGCGTCGGCCTGTCGAAGCCGCGCCTGACCCACTTCGGCATGACGACCCACCAGTTCATCTCCGACCCTGACGTGATCGCCGCCGCCCAGGCCGAGGACACCACCCGCGCCGTGCAGGCCATGCGCAAGGCCCACCGGCTGGGCCTCCTCGACGGCGCCATCGTCGGCATCGGCAATGCACCCACGGCGCTGATCGAGGTCGTCCGCCTGATCCGCGAGGAAGGCGTCCGCCCAGCCCTGGTCGTCGGCATGCCGGTCGGCTTCGTGTCGGCGGCCGAGTCCAAGGACCTGCTGATGGAGTCCGGCGACGTGCCGTGGGTCGCCATCCGTGGCCGCAAGGGCGGCTCGACGCTGGTCGTCGCCGCCATCCACGCCATCCTGGGCCTGGCCGAAGAGCGCCAGCGCCAGGCCGCCTGAAGACGCCGATGGCTGCAGGTCACACACTCCCCGAGAAGGTCCGCAAGGGCGATCCGAAACGGGATCGCGGCAACCGCACGGGCTTCTCCACCGGCGCCAACTCCGCCGCTGCCGCCGCCGCTGCGACCCTCGGGCTGGTCCAGGGGCGCGTGCCGGAGGCGATCGAATGCGTGCTGCCCAACACCCAGCGGGTGCGCTTTTCCATCACCGACGGGTGGACCGACGGCCTGCACGCCCGCGCGGTCAGCATCAAGGACGCCGGCGATGACCCGGACGCCACCAACGGCGCCCACCTCACCGCCGAGGTCGAGCGCCTGCCCGGCGCCGCCGGCCAGATCGTGCTGCGCGGCGGGCCCGGCGTCGGCACCGTCACCAAGCCCGGCCTCGGCCTCGACGTGGGCGGACCGGCGATCAACCCGGTGCCCCGCCGCAACATCACCGACAACGTACGCGCCGCCGGCGCTCCCATCCTCGAAGCCGGCGACGGCATCGCGGTGACCATCTCGGTACCCGGCGGCGAGGAGATGGCCAAGAAGACCCTCAACGCCCGCCTCGGCATCCTGGGCGGCATCTCCATCCTCGGCACCACCGGCATCGTGCGCCCTTACTCCACCGCGGCCTTCCGGGCCAGCGTGGTACAGGCGGTGGATGTGGCCGCCAACCAGGGCCAGACCAGCGTGGTATTCACCACCGGCGGGCGTACCGAGAAATGCGCGATGCGCAGCTTCCCGGAGCTGGACGAAGCCTGCTTCGTCCAGATGGGCGACTTCGTCAAGGCGGCCTTCCAGACCGCTGTCAAGCAGGGCATGCAGCACATCATCGTCGGCGCGATGGTCGGCAAGCTCACCAAGATCGCCCAGGGCCTGTCGGTCACCCACGCCTGGCGTGAGGAGGTGGACCGGGAGCTGATCGCCTCGGCCGCCGCCGAAGTCGGCGCCCCGCCTGATCTGGTCGAGGAGATCCGCGCCGCAGAAACGGCCCGCTTCGCCGCCGAACGGCTGGCCGAGCTGAACCTCACCGTCGCCTTCCACCAGGCCCTCGCCGAGCGCGCCATCCGCAGCCTGCGCGAGCGCTACCCCGGCCCCCATCGCCTCACCGTGCTCGCCTGCAATTTCGAAGGCGTGCCCATCGTCACCGTCGAAGAACATGAACTCGCCTGAACTGTGCCGCATCGTCGGCATCCTCGATGACGGCTGGTTCGGCCTGGGCGACCCGGCCCGCACCACCCTCATCGAATCCGATCTCCTCATCGGCGCCCGCCGCACGCTGGATCTCGTGGCCCCCTACCTCCCTCCCAGGGTGGAACTGCGAGAGATGGACGGCCAGCTCGGCCGTGTCCCGGAATGGGTCCGTGCGGCGCGCGGCGCCGGCCACACCAGCGCCGTGCTGGCCACCGGCGACCCCCTGTGCTATGGCATCGCCAGCTTCCTGGCCGGCAAGCTCGGAGCAGATGCCATCACCGTGCGCCCCGCCGTGTCCACGCTGCAACTGGCCTTCGCCCGCTTCAGGAAATGCTGGCAGGCCGCCGCCATCGCCTCGGTGCACAGCCGCGACGCCGGTGAATGGCAGATCGGCGCAACGCCCGAGCACGGTCTCTACCCGCTCGTCCGCGCCGCCGCCCGGCATACGCTGATCGGCGCCTTCACCGGCCCGGACAACAACCCGGCGCGCATTGCCCGGGCGCTGATCGCCGCCGGCCACAAGGACGACTTCCGCCTGTCGGTCGCCGCCCGCCTGTGCCTGCCGGACGAAACCCTGTTTGCCGACCTGCCGCTGGGCGACGCCGCCGGCATGGACTTCCCCGATCCGAACATTGTCGTGCTGGAGCGCATCACGCCGCCCGACAGCCGCGCCACCTTTGGCTTCGAGGATGCCGACTTCGTGCAGCGCGCGCCCGAGAAAGGCCTCATCACCAAGCAGGAAGCCCGCGCCCTGTCCCTCGCCAAGCTGGGTCTGCGCCCCGACAGCCGGGTGTGGGACATCGGCGCCGGCTCCGGCTCGGTGGGCCTCGAAGCCGCCCGCCTTGCTTACGACGGCCACGTGTGGGCCATCGAGAAGAACCCCGGCGACGCCGACAACGCCCGCGAGAACGCCCGCCGCCTGAAGGCCAGCAACTACACGCTGATGGAAGGCAAGGCACCGGCCGGACTGGATCAATGGCCGGATCCGGACGCCGTCTTCATCGGCGGCTCCGGCGGCGAACTGGCCGAGCTGATCCGCCTGATCCTCGCCCGCCTGCGCCCCAACGGGCGCCTGGTGATGAACTTCGTGACGCTGGAGAACCTCGCCGCCGCCACCGCTGCACTCACCGAAGCCGGCGCTACGTGGGATGTCGTCCAGCTGCAGGCCGCCCGCAGCCAGCCCATCCTCGACATGCACCGCCTCGCTGCGCAGAACCCGGTGTGGATCGTCTCGGCCACCCCGGCCGCGCCCCAACAGGAAGGAAACCCGCAATGACCGCTCCCCGCCTCGGACGCCTGATCGGCGCCTCCCTCGGCCCCGGCGATCCCGAACTCATCACCCGCCGCGCCTGGGCCGCGCTGCAATCTAGCGCGCGCTGGCTGTACCCGGTGAAGAAGGCCGAGGAATCCTCCTACGCTCTCGGCATCGTCGAACGCGGCGGCCTGGCCGTGCCGGAAGATGCAGAAGCCCTGGTCTTCCCGATGACCCGCGATCCGGTCGCCCTCGCCAAGGCCTGGTCCCGCGCGGCGAGCCGCACCGTCGAGCTGCTGCGCGAGGGGCGCGACCTGGTCTTTATCGTCGAAGGCGACGCCTCCACCTTCGCCACCTTCGGCCACCTGGCCCGTGTGGTGCGCGAACTGGCGCCGGACGTCGAAGTGGAAACGATCCCCGGCGTCAGCTCCTTCGCCGCCGCCGCAGCCGGCACCGGCCTGTCCCTCGCCGAAGAGGACGAGACCTTCGCGGTGATCCCCGCCGCCTACGGCGTGCCCGTGGTCGAGCGCCTGCTCGACGAGTTCGACACGCTGGTGCTGCTGAAGGTCAAGCCGCTGCTCGACGAGATCCTCGACCTGCTGAGCCGCCGCGGCCTGCTCGCCACCAGCTGCTTCATCGAGAAGGTCGGCTCGCCGGACGAACGCATCGTCCGCGACGTGGCCAGCCTGGCCGGGCAGAAGGTCAATTACCTGTCCCTGATGCTGGTGCAGAACCCCAAGCGGGTCCGTGGCGAACTGCGCCGCGGCTGCCGCAAGCACGCGGCCGCCACCCCCGCCTGAGCGGCCGGCGTAGCCAACAGATCAACCAGAAGAACGCCCCCCCAACGGAACCCCGAGCATGTCCCAGCACCTGCCCTTCCCCACCAGCCGCATCGCGGTCGTCTCCATCACCCGCCACGGCATTGCGCTGGCCGGCCGCGTGGTCGCTGCTCTGCCCGGTGCGCGCCTGTTCGCCCCCGAGAAGTTCGCCGCCGAGGCCGAGGCCGCCGCGCCGGGCGCCGCCGCCTGCTACGCCGGCAAGACCGGCGAGCAGATCCCCATCCTGTTCTCCAACTTCGACGGCATCGTCGCCATCGTGTCCCTCGGCGCGATGGTGCGGCTGGTCGCGCCCTACCTGGTCAAGAAGGAATCCGACCCCGGCGTGGTGGTCATCGACGAGGCCGGGCGCTTCGTGATCCCGATGCTATCCGGCCACCTGGGCGGCGCCAACGCGCTGGCCGGCACCATTGCCAGCGCGCTTGACGCCACGCCGGTGCTCACCACCGCCTCCGACGCGCGCCAGACCCTGGCCGTCGATCTGCTCGGCCGCGAACTCGGCTGGACCTTCGAAGCCAGTCACGACGAGGTCGTGCGGGCCAGCGCCGCGGTGGTGAACGACGAACCGGTGGCGGTCGTGCAGGAAGCCGGCAGCCCCGACTGGTGGCGCAAGCACGCCAACGGCCGCAACGGCCCGCTACCCGGCAATCTGGTGCCTTTCGCGCGCCTGGAGGACGTGGAGCCGGAACGCTTCGGCGCCGTGCTGTGGATCAGCCACCGGGACGAGCCAGCCGAGCTGGCTCCGCGCCTGGCCGGCAAGCGCGTGATCTACCGCCCGCCGGTCGAACAATGAACCCGCGCCAGCCCGTCGCCCTCGGCATCGGCTGCGACCGCGGCACGCCGGCGGCCAGCCTGGCCTGGGTCGTCGTCGAGGCACTGGCCCTGTGCGGCGCCAGCCTGCAGGACGTGGTCGCCGTCGCCAGCATCGACCTGAAGGCCGACGAACCGGGCCTGCAGGAGTTCGCCCACTGGCAGGGCTGGCAGATCACCTTCTATCCGGCCGCCGCGCTGGCCGGCATCGAAGTCCCCAACCCGTCGGAAACCGTCCGCAAATACACCGGCACGCCGTCCGTCTCGGAGGCCGCCGCACTGCTCGCAGCTGGTACCGACATGCGCCAGTTGCTCGTCGAAAAACACAAATACCGCGGCCCCGACGGCCGTAACGCCACCGTCTCCATCGCGAGGATTCCCCAATGAACGACATCGCCTCCGCCGCCCCCCGCGGCAAGATCATGCTGGTCGGCCTCGGCCCGGGCAGCCACGAGCACCTCACCGCCCGCGCCCGCGCCGCCATCGCCGAAGCCGACACGGTGATCGGCTACGTCACCTACATCCGCCTGGTGGCCGAGCTGCTGGAGGGCAAGGAAGTCATCAAGAAGTCGATGACCGAGGAGCTCGACCGGGCCATCGAATCCCTCGACCGCGCCCGCCAGGGCAAGAAGGTGGCACTGATCTCGTCCGGCGATGCCGGCGTGTACGGCATGGCCGGGCCGACCTTCGAGGTGCTGTTCCAGGCCGGGTGGACGCCGGATTCCGACATCGACGTGGAGATCATCCCCGGCGCCTCGGCCATCAACACCTGCGCGGCGCTGGTCGGCGCACCGCTGACCCACGACTTCTGCGCGATCTCCCTGTCCGACCTGCTGACCCCGTGGCCGACCATCGCCCGCCGCCTGGAGGCGGTGGCCGCCTCCGACTTCGTGGTGGCGCTCTACAATCCCAAGAGCGGACGCCGCACCCGCCAGATCGTCGAAGCCCGCCGCCTGTTCCTGCGCCACCGCCGGCCGGATACGCCGGTGGCCATCGTCAAATCGGCCTACCGCCCCAAACAACGTATCGAATTCACCACCCTCGAGCACATGACCGACTGCGACATCGGCATGCTGTCCACCGTGCTGATCGGCAACTCCAACACCTTCGTCAAGCATGGCCTGATGGTCACGCCACGGGGCTACGCCAACAAGTACGACGTGGACAGCGGCACCACCCGCGACGGCGAGAAGGCCGGCCGCTCTCTGTCCACCGGCCTCGACGGCTGGCTGGCCACCCTCCACGCCAGCGGCCGCAGCGCCGCCGAGCTGGCGCAGGAATACCGCCTGCCCGAGGACTACATCGCCGAGCTGCTGGCCGAGCCTTTCGAGGACGACAGCACCGCCCCTGCCGAGGAGGCCGAGGCGTGAGCGAGCCCATCAAGCCGAAGATCGGCGGCTACCGCCGCCACCTGCTGGTGTGCACCGGCCCACGGTGCACCGCCGACGGCCAGTCGCAGGCCCTGTTCGACAGCCTCGGCGCCAAGTTCAAGGCGGCCGGGCTGGACGGCGGCGAGCTGCGCGTCAAGCGCACCCGCGCGGCCTGCTTCGCCGCCTGCAAGGGCGGCCCGATCCTGTGCGTGCAGCCCGACGGCACCTGGTACTACGGCGTCACCGACGCGGTGATGGACCGCATCGTCGACGAGCACCTGGTCGGCGGCCAGCCGGTCGCCGAGCACGTCTTCCACCAGGCCGGCGAGCCGGACTGAACGCCACGTACCGATGTCCGCACGCCTGTCCCGCCTCCTGCATCTTTTCCATCGCTGGCTCGGCATCGGTGCCGGCCTGCTGGTGCTGGGCTGGTTCGTCTCCGGCCTGGTGATGCTGTATTCGCCCTTTCCGCACCTGACGGTGGAAGAGCGGGTGCAGCATCTGGAAGTCCTGCACGGCGAGGCAGTGCGCATCAGCCCCGCCGAGGCGGCCGCCCAATGCCCCGGCGCGCCGCGCGGCGCGCGTCTGGCCATGCTCGCCGGGCGTCCGGTCTACCACTTCAGCGGCGGCAAACCGGCCTGCAGCGTGTGGGCCGACAACGGCCGCTGGGTCGGCCTGGTGTCCGCGGAGATGGCCCACGAGGCAGCCCGACGCTTCCTTCCCGGCGTTGCGCTCGCCGAGCCGGACCGCATCGAGCGCGACCAGTGGAGCGTCTACAGCAGCTACAACGCCCACCGCCCGCTGTACCGCATCGCTGCTGACGATGCTGCCGGCACGGTGCTCTACGTATCGTCGAAGAGCGGCGAGGTACTGGCCGACACCAATCGCCGCGAGCGCCTGCTCGGCTGGCTGGGCAGCGTGCCCCACTGGATCTACTTCACCCCGCTGCGCGGCGACGACCTGGGCACCTGGCGTGTGCTGGTGCTGTGGCTGCCGCCCATCGCACTGCTGACCGCTGTTGCCGGACTGGCGCTGGGCATCCAGCGGCTGCGTGTGCGCCGACGCTACCCGCGCGGACAGATCACGCCTTACCACGGCTGGAAACGCTGGCACCATCTGGCCGGGCTGGCCGTCGGCGGCTTCGCCGTCACCTGGCTGCTGTCCGGCTGGCTGTCCAACCATCCCTTCGGCCTGCTGGAGATGAGCAGCCCACCGCCCGGCAGCGCCCAGCGCCTGGCCGGCGGCCCCTTCCACCCGTCTTCCAACATCGACCTGCTGCGCCGCCAGCTGGCCCAGGTGCCCGATGCCCGCGAAGCCGAGTGGTATCGCTTCGGCGGCCGGGACTACCTGGAAGTCCGCACCCCGGCCGGCCCCCGCCGGTTCGACGGCCAGGGCCACACCGCCGCCCCCATCGACGTGGCCACCCTCGCTGCCGCCATCGAAGCCATCGAACAGATGCCGGTCGCCCGCGCCGAGCTGATCGATCACGAAGACCTCTACCACTACGGCCGCAACAGCCCTGCAGTGCTGCCGGCAGTACGCATCCGCCTGGCCGACGCCCAGGACACCACCTGGTATCTGGACCCGGCCACCGGCCGCATCCTGCAACGCATCGACGATGCCAACCGCTGGCACCGCTGGGTCTTCAACGCCCTGCACCGCCTCGACTTCCCGCCCCTCGCCAGCCTGGCCGGGCTGCGCGAAGGGCTGATCACCCTGCTCGGCCTGCTCGGCGCCGGCCTGGCCGGCAGCGGTTGTGTGATCGGCTGGCGCCGGCTGTTCCGCCGGAGCCGCCCCTCTGCCTAGCCGCCTCGAAAGAGCCTCCATGAAGAGGCGTTTCGCCCGCCCCTGCGGGGGACGCAGCATCTGATCGGCAGCGCAGTGGACCGGCGGTAGCCGGGCACGCACGGCGTCTGCGTCGGCCCGCCTATCGGCTTCCGAACCGACACAGTTCATAGGGGGCACCGCGAACCGACTTCTGGGGTGGCATAACATCTTTCACGGCATACCGAATCAAGTTCGCAAACGCCAGATAAGACTTCGGCCCACTCCGAATCGTCTTACGCACAGGCCGAACTTGAATCCGTGATTTCCGGATTTGATACTGCCGGGCGAACATTCGATGAGCACGCGGCAATATTGAATGTTCACCCCGATATGCCGATAAAGCAGGCAGACACAAGCATGGCGCCGTCGCGACATCGTCATCGCGCCCTGTTCGTGACGCAACAGACTTGAACGCTGCAAGGCGATGGAGGATCCTTGATCCGTCGCCTGCCAATGGACGGCACATAACAACAACAGCACCAAATGAGCTTTCGAGGAGCCGCGATGGGCACTGCCCTGGAGACGCTTCTCCACTACTTCGGACGCCTCGTCCTGCCCTGTCTGGTCGCATTCGGCGCAGCCGGCCTGGCCCACGGCGAGGACGCACAGCAGGTCTTCCGCGTTGGCATCACCTCCTTCCGTGACAAGTCGGTCACGCAGCGGGAATGGGGGCCGACGATGGATTACCTGGCGGAGAAGATTCCCGGCAGCCGCTTCGTCGTCGTACCGATGGGCCTGCAGGAATTCGAAGCCGCCCTCGGCGGCAACGAGATCGACTTCGTCATCACCAACCCTGAGCACTACATCGTGCTGGAGGCGCGCTATGGCGTGTCCCGCGTCGCTACGCTGGTGAAACGCGAGAATGGCCACCTGGTCAACCAGTTCGGCGGCGTGGTGTTTGCGCGCAGCGACCGCCACGACATCCACGGCCTGGAGAACCTGAAGGGAAAACGGATTGCTTCGGTGGACCGCACGTCCTTCGCCGCCTACCTGCTGCAGTACGATCTGATGAAAGCGCACGATGTCGACATCGACCGCGACTGCCAAGTGGATTTCCTCGGTTTTCCGCAGGACTTGAGCGTCACCGCGGTACTGGAAGGACGCGCCGACGTCGGCTTCGTCCGCACCGGCGTGCTGGAGGCGATGGCCCGCGAAGGGCGGATCGACTTGGCACAGATCCAGATCCTGCATGCCATGCCGAGAGACAGCTTCCCCTTCCTGATCTCGACCGGGCTTTACCCTGAATGGCCTTTTGCTGCCGTGCCGCGGGTACCGATCGACATCCGCAACCAGGTTGCCGCAGCGCTGCTGATGATGCCGCCGGACACGCCGATGGCGCAGAGCGCACGCTACTACCGCTGGTCCACGCCGGTTGAGTATCTCAGCGTACAGAGCCTGATGCGGCGGCATCACATCTACCCCTTCGACAAGGTCGAGGCGATCACGCCGGCGCAGATCTTCCGGCGCTACGCGCCCCACATCCTGCTGGTCGCACTGGCCGTCGTGCTGCTGATGGCCACGCTGTACCTGCGCGCACGCCGTCTGAACCGTGCGTTGATCCAATCCCGCCAGCAGCTCAACCACCAGGCCCATTACGACGCCCTGACCGGCCTGCCCAACCGCAACCTGCTCGACTACGATCTCGAAAGGGCCCTTAGCCAGGCACGGCGCACCGGGCAGGAGTTCGCGCTATGCCTGATGGATCTGGACGGGTTCAAGCCGATCAATGACCGCTGGGGCCACAAGGTCGGCGACGAGGTACTGCGGGAAGTCGCCCAGCGTCTGCAGGGCAGCCTGCGCACCGGCGACCGGGTCGCCCGCTGGGGTGGGGATGAATTCGTGCTACTGCTCAACGGGGTCGCCACCCAGCAGCAGCTGACCGAGATCATCGAACGCATCCTGCACGTGGTGGCCATGCCGCTCGACAGCTGCAGCGGTGCCCACGTCTGCGCCAGCATCGGCGTCAGCCTGTACCCGCGAACGGGCACGGACGCCGACGGCCTGCTGAAAGCCGCCGACGAGGCCATGTACAAGGCCAAGGGCGCCGGCGGCAACCGCTGGGCCGCCCAGACATAGGCATGAGCGCCCCAGCCGCGCTCAGACGCTGAACTGCTCGACCGAGGCCTTGAGCTGCCGGGCCAGGCTGGCCAGATCCCCGGCGGCAGCCGACACGTCACGCACGATACCGGAGGTTTCCTCGGACATCTCCACCGTGCGCTGGACGTTGCCCGCAATCAGGTTGCTCGTCGCACTCTGCTCCTGCAACGCGGTCGAGATTTCCGCCACCGACGCCAGCACCTGCTCGATGCTGCCCTGGATCTGTCCCATCGCCGTATCGGCCTGCCCGGCCATCTGGACGCCTTCCTCGACACTGGCGAGACCACCGTTCATGCCTTCGACGGCGGCCTGGGTGTCGCTCCAGATGCGCTCGATCATCCCGGCGATTTCCTGAGTAGACAGCGCCGTCCGCTCGGACAGCTTGCGCACCTCGTCGGCCACCACCGCAAAGCCGCGCCCGTGTTCCCCGGCACGGGCAGCCTCGATGGCGGCATTCAGCGCGAGCAGATTGGTCTGGTCGGCAATCTCCTTGATGACGCTGACGATGCGCGAGATCTGGTTGGAGCTTTCGCCGAGGGACATCACGCACTCCGACGAACGCGTCACCGACCCGGAGATTTTCTGCATTTCGCCTACCATCTCCTGCACGGCCCGGGTCCCGCTACGGGCCAGGGCGCCCGTCTCCGACGCATGGTGGTCCACCTCCGACGCATTGTCGGCGATGTTGCCGATGCAGGCGGTGAGTTGCTCGACCGATGCCGCCGACGCGGCCGAGGCGTCGTTCTGGCGTTCCGTCGCCTGCAGCATCGCGCTCGACGAGGCGGACAGCCGCTGGGCCGAGGTGGCGAGTTCGGCAGCACTGCGGACGATGCGCCCGACGATCTCCCGCAGCCCAGCCTGCATCTGCCGGGTTGCGAAGAGGAGGCTGGAATCATCCCCCGGCCGTGTGACGATCTCTTCCGACAGCTTGCCCTGGGCGATGTGCCGCACAACGTCGATGACGTAGCGCGGTTCGCCACCCAGTTGCCGGAGCAGGCGGCTGACGATCAGCCCGATGAGCAGGAACAGCACGAGTTGCAACAGCCCCTGGCCGATCCACAGGCCGCGGTTGAGGGCCCGCAGGGCCGCCATGTCGCTTTCGATATCGATGGTCACGCTGGCGCCGCCCAGCACGAAGCCCTCTTCCACGCCATGGCACTTGAGGCATTCGATACTGCGGAAATTCTTCATCGCCACATAGGGAACGACGACGCGCAGCTGACTGCCCCCAGACGACGGGTGGAAAAGACGGATTTCCTCCTTGCCGGATTGCAGGATCCGCTGGTCCAGTTCGTCCACCGGCAACTCCTGCGGTAGCGCCGGCGGAAACTCCTCGTCCAGTTGCTTGGCACGGAAGACACGCAGCTCGCGGATGAATTCGGACTTGCCGATCTTTTCGACGTAAAGCGTGCGACTCTTCTGATCGCTGATGACCTCGCTGTCGCCAGCCTTGGTAATCATCAGCGTGTTGAGGCCGTTGATGGCACCATCGGCGACCATCCGCGCGCGGTCGGCGGCGGCGGCCAGGGTCTGCCGCTCGAGATGCTGCGTGAGCCACAACTGCATCAGGACGAAGACGAACACCAGCGCCCCCTGGATCAGGAGCTGCAGCCTGGCCCGGAGCCCGAGTCGCTGCCACCACGATGAAAGCCAATCCAAAATGTCTCCCTGCAGGGCATTGCCCATATTTTCAATAAGGGAATTAGATCATATGGCATCCATCACAGCCATTTGCAGGCATTCATCCACAGGACGGACAAAGTAAAGACGCCCCAAAAGGGGCGTCTTTACTGGGTATCTGGCGGAAGCGGTGAGATTCGAACTCACGATGGGTTTCCCCACGCCGGTTTTCAAGACCGGTGCATTCAACCACTCTGCCACGCTTCCAATGCATTGCCTGTGCGCATATGCAGGGCGCGCATTCTAACATGTACGCCCGTTTCGCCAAGCCGCATGAAATCGGGCTGCGGTTGAAACTTCCTGGAGCCTTCGCTACTCTCAGTCCGTGCAGGCCATCCTGCTAATGTCATTCGGAGGTTTTACATGCAACTCGACACTTACGGTCAGCAAACGCAGGTTTTGTCGCAAGGCGCCAACCGCGTGCTGCGCAACACCTATCTGCTGCTCGCACTTTCCATGGTGCCGACCGTTGCCGGTGCGCTGATCGGCGTACAAATGCAGTTCTCGTTCCTGGCGGGCAGCCCGCTGATGAGCTTCCTGCTCTTCATGGGCGTCTCCTTCGCATTCTTCTACGGGATCGAGAAAAACAAGAACAGCGGCGTCGGCGTGGCCCTTCTGCTGGCCTTCACCTTCTTCATGGGCCTGATGCTGTCGCGCATCCTGCAGGTGGCGCTCGGCTTCTCCAACGGTGGCTCGATGATCGAGCTGGCCGGTGGTGGCACCGCGGCCATCTTCGCGACCATGGCGGGCATCGCCAGCGTATCCAAGCGCGATTTCAGCAGCATGGGCAAGTTCCTGACCGTCGGCCTGGTGGTCGTGCTGATCGCCATGGTGGTCAACATCTTCCTGCAGATGCCGGTGCTGCACCTGGTCATCTCGGCGGTCGTGGTACTGCTGTTCTCGGCTTACATCCTGTACGACATCAGCGCCATCGTGCAGGGCGGCGAGACCAACTACGTGACGGCCACGCTGGCGGTGTACCTGGACATCTA
>Ga0265332_10001178_pt1 | contig 15131 bp, 13 predicted proteins | sample 41926metaG_FD_202084 | JGI IMG/M metagenome (GOLD analysis project Ga0265332, IMG submission 202084) | Rhizosphere microbial communities from Carex aquatilis grown in University of Washington, Seatle, WA, United States - 4-19-26 metaG | ecosystem: Host-associated > Plants > Roots > Rhizosphere...
ACGAGGCGACACGTCGCCTTCTCCTTTTCCGCGAGGCTCCATGGCAATCCCCCCGAATCCCTTCGACCTCACCGGCAGGGTCGCGCTCGTCACCGGCGCGTACCGCGGCCTCGGCTTCGCTATTGCCAGCGGGTTCGCGCGCTCGGGTGCCACCGTCGTGCTCAACGGCCGGCGGCCCGAGGAGCTCGCGGCCGCAAAGAAGAAGCTCGTCGACCAGGGACTCGCGGCAACGATCACCGTGTTCGACGTCACCGATGCGACCGGGATCAGGCGCGGCGTCGACGGCATCCTCGAGTCCTACGGCCATCTCGACATCGTCGTCAACAATGCCGGCATCCAGCGCCGCCACCCGCTGGTCGACTTTCCGCAGTCGGAGTGGGACGAGGTCATCGCGACCAACCTCACCGCGCCCTATCTCGTCGCGCAGGCGGCGCTGCCCGGAATGATCGCGCGCAAAAGCGGCAAGATCATCAACATCGCGTCGCTGATGAGCGAGCTCGCGCGGCCGACGGTGGTACCCTACACCGCGGCCAAGGGCGGCGTGCGGCAGCTGACGCGCGGCATGGCGGTCGAGCTCGCGCCGCACAACATCCAGGTCAATGCCATCGCACCCGGCTATTTCGCGACCGAGATGAACCGCGCGCTGATCGACAATCCGGAATTCGACGCCTGGGTGTGCAAGCGCACGCCCGCAGGGCGCTGGGGCCAGCCCGACGAAATCGCCGGCCTCGCGATATTCCTCGCCTCCTCTGCCGCCAATTACATGACCGGCCAGCTGCTGTTCATCGACGGAGGGATGTCGGTAGCGCTGTGAGCAGTGGGAGCGACGCGAGCGGCGAGGAGGGGCCCCGAGCGCGGAGTGCGCAGGGGATCGGAGCAAACGCGAGTTGGCGCATGCGGCCGACGCGTACCGACGTGAGTGGCACAACATTGCATGGAGGCCGCAGGGCCCCATGCCGCAGGCATGGGGATGCGAATGGTGAGAATCAGCGCTGGCCGCCGACACGCAACCGCTGCACCGCACAGCGGGCGCAATGAGGCGGCACTGTGACGAGCTCCGGAGTGAGCGCGGCTGGTCGCACATGACGAACGCGCATTGACGCGATACTCTCGGGTCGATCCTGCCTCTCGAGACCGAATTGAAGGGAACGCCGTGGGCAAAGTTCGTTCGAAGGTCAAGGAAGAGATCGCGAAGCTCATTCCGCCGACGATCTTCTTCTTCCTCACGCTGCACCTCATCGCGCTGATCCGGTCGCTGATGCTGAAGGGCACCGGCATCCCGGTCGTCTCGTCGATGGTCATCCTGGTCGGCGCGCTGACTCTGGGCAAGGCGGTGCTGCTCACCGATGCGCTTCCTCTGGTCAACCGGTATCCGAACAAGCCGCTCGCTTACAACGTCGTCTGGAAGACGACGCTTTACTTCATCGCCGCGACGATCATTCATTATCTCGAGAATCTGTACGATGCGTGGCGGGTCGCCGGAAGCATTGCCGCCGCCAACGAAAGACTGCTGGCCGAAATCGTATGGGCGCATTTCTTCGCGATCGAGCTGCTGCTGCTGGTCATCCTGTTCATGTATTGCACGATGCGGGAGCTGATTCGCGTCATCGGCAGGGAGAAGGTGCTGGAGATGTTCTTCGGCCCGCCGTAGCGATTCTCCGCGGTCGCGTTGCGCGACAAGGCTCCCGCCGGGCGCCTCGCTTCGCAACCATGCGATAATCGAATGTCGGCCCTGTGGCATTTTGCCGCCGCGGCGTGCGTGATGTTCCAATCCCGCGATTGCGTCTGCTGCGTTGTGCGGATTCCGCAGCAGAGCCCACCCCCTTCGATCACGTCCAGAAACGAGAAATCATGTCGCTGCTATTTTCCAGAACTACGCTCGGACCTCTCCCGCTGCAGAACCGGCTGGTGATGGCGCCGATGACGCGCAATCGCGCTCTCGGCAACATCCCCAACGCACTCATGGCGCAGTACTACGCGCAGCGGGCCTCGGCCGGCCTGATCGTCACCGAGGGGACCTCTCCCTCGCCCAACGGACTCGGCTACGCCCGCATCCCCGGAATCTTTTCGGCCGAGCAGATAGCGGGCTGGAAGCTCGTCACGGACGCGGTCCGACCGTTTGGCGCGCGGATGTTCATGCAGCTGATGCACTGCGGTCGCATCGCGCATCCGGCAAACCTGCCGCCCGGCGCACGGGTACTGGCGCCGTCTGCGCTCGCCGCCGCCGGCGAAATGTTCACCGATGCGGAAGGGATGATACCCAATGCCATGCCCGCGGCGATGACGGAGAGCGACATCAGGGACACCATCGCCGAATTTGCGCAGGCGGCGAAGAACGCCGTGGCCGCAGGCTTCGACGGCATCGAGCTGCACGGCGCCAACGGCTATCTGCTGGAACAATTCATCCGGCCGAATTCGAATCAGCGCACCGATCGCTACGGGGGCCCGATCGAGAGCCGGGCCCGCTTCGTGCTCGAGGTCACCGAAGCGGTGATCGCCGCCATCGGCAAGGACAGGGTCGGCATCCGCCTTTCGCCGTTCGGCGTGTTCAACGACATGCCTCTCTATCCGGCGATGGAAGCGGAATATGCCTACCTGGCGGGCAAGCTCAACGCCCTCGCACCCGTCTACGTCCACCTCGTCGACCACTCCGCGATGGGCGCGCCGCCGGTGCCCGAATCGATGAAGGCGAAATTCCGCAGCGTGTTCGGGCGCGCGCTGATCTTGTCCGGCGGCTACGACGTCGCACGCGCGGAAGCCGATCTCGCCGCGAACAAGTGCGATCTGGTGGCCTTCGCGCGGGCGTTCCTCGCCAATCCGGACCTGGTGGCACGCTGGAAATCGAGCGCTGGCGTGAATGCGCCCGACATGGGCACGTTCTACACGCCGGGGGCGAAGGGCTACACCGATTACCCGGCACTGACCGTCTAGCGGCAACGCCATCCGCCGGTTTGCGCCAAAGGATCGGCCACGGGAGGCTGCCCATGAAGACCGTCCTGATCACCGGCGCGAACCGGGGTCTCGGCCTCGAGCATGCACGCCGCTTCGTCGCGCGCGGCGCACGCGTGTACGCAGCCGTCCGTGCGCCCTCCGACGCCGCCGAGCTTCACGCACTGGCCGCAGAATATCGCGGCCAGGTCGAGCTGCTGCCTTACGAGGCAGGCGATCCCGAGGCGCCGGCGCAGCTGAAGGCCGTGCTGGGCGGCTCGACGCTCGACCTGCTGTTCGCGAACGCCGGCGACATCGGCGGCAAGCACCAGTCGTTCGGATCGGTCGATGTCGAAGCGGTGCTGCGGCTCGTTCGCATCAACGCCCTTGCGCCGCTGAAGCTGGCGGAGATGCTGGCCGACAACGTCGCACGCTCCGAGCGCAAGCTCATGGCGTTCCAGTCGAGCCTGATGGGCTCGGTCGGTGACAACGGCTCGGGCGGATACTATGAATACCGCATCGCCAAGACTGCGCTCAACATGATTGCGCGCAGCGTTTCCGTCGACCTCGGGTCGCGCGGCGTGATCGCCGTTGCGCTGCATCCCGGCTGGGCACAGACGCGCATGGGGGGCGCGAATGCGCCGGTCCCGCTGGACGAGTCCGTCACCGGCCAGCAGCGGCTGCTCGATGCGCTGACGCGGGCCGACAGCGGCCGCTTCTTCAACTACGACGGCAAGGAACTGCCGTGGTGATCGCGCTGCGCGGATCTCGCTGATCTATTGCTTCGCGCCCTCCGGATCGACTTCGCGGACGGGGCCGATTTCCACAGCGCCGTGCGGCAGGCTGATCTCGGAATGCTTCACCGCTTCGCCGACGGACAGCTCGATCAGGTTGACCATCCGCGCCGCCAGATATCGTTGCGTTTCGAGCTTGCTGGTATCGAGGCGCGGCTTGTGTGACTGCTCGGCGAGTTTCACGCTGTCGAAGCCCTGCTGCATGTCGAGCACCGCGAGCGTCTTGGGATCGAGCACCCAAACCTCGATGTACGAGAACGGCGCGATGTAGTCTCTCGCCTTGATCTTCCTGTCGTCCGAGGTGACGGCATCGACGCCGTCGGGCGGCTCCGGTGCGAGATCGCGCGGAATGGGGTCCTTGAAACCGCCGCAGCCCGCCTGGCACAGCCCTTCCGAAAAGATACCGAATCCCTGCAGCTTGCTCGGCATGCCGTTCTGGTCGAGCGCACGGTACGCCGGCGTCGCGACCACGATCCGGTCCCATTCGAGACGCTCCGGCATCTTCTGCAGCACCTCGACGATCGCCGCGATCGCGGCGCCGTCGCGCTTCGACGGCGTGACGCCGTCGACTTGCGCTGCAGGGAGCGACAGATAGATCCGCGTGCCGGTCGGATCGATGCCGTCGAGCGCCTTGTCGAGGCTATGCAATGCAATGCGATTGAGGATGTCGTTCGGCACGGTGGACGTGTGGCGGCGGTACGGCGACAGGTGGCTGCCGGTGTGAGCCGTCTCGGACACGGTGGTCAGCTGCTCGCCGATGGCTGCAATGAGCGCATAGACCCGCGGCCTGCCAGGCGGCGTGGTATCGCCTGCGGCCTGCGCGAGCGCAGACCCGGCCGCGACGCACCCGAAACACATCCCGATGGCGGCAATCGCCGAACGCATCCTTGCGACTCACTCTTCCGGATTCCCTGGGGAAGCCGTAAATGTACTCCGGTGAACGCACCGCTGAAACAGGCTTCGACCCCGCGCCAGAGTCCGAGTTCTTCGCGACGGCCGGCACAATCGGGGTCGTCGCCCGGACGCATTCGGATGCCGTCGTTGCGACCTGCTGCGTCTGCGCCGAAGGAATGGCGCACGGCTGCCTGCAGATGCGCGGGCTCGTTCGGGCGGCGCAGATCGCATTCGAGAACATCGCCCGCGCCCTGAATTGCAGGCGCGCGGGCGCGCGCCGCATCGGCATGGCGTCGCACGCGCGCGGGCAGCCCCGAATCCGCACGCATTGCCTATGTGCGACATCGTACGGAGCCGTTCGGCAATGCCCACTATGCTCGGAGCCGGTGGTGACTCGGCCGCCCGACTGGATTATCGATGATCCAGACTCCCATCCTCCGAGGTATCCCGGCACGTCGTTTTCCCACGAAAGCGGTCGCCGGAAAAGGAAAACGATCGTGAATGCCCGCCTGAGATCCTGCTTCGCGTCAGCTGCCGTGCTGTGCCTCTTCGCCGGTCCGGCGCTGGCACAGAAGAACGTCGCCCTGACGAACATCAAATTCACTCCGGCGGCGATCGTCGCGGGGACAAACACGACGCTGTCGATCACGTTCACCAATCCCACCAGCGCCGGAATCGACAACGTGACCTTCACCGACACGCTTCCCGTGGGAATGACGTCGATCGCGCTCGGAGCCGAGCCCTTCGGCCCGGGATGCGGCGCGGACGACAACGCTTCCGTCGACACCGCGACGGTTTACGGCCACGTGTCGGTCTCTGCGGGCAGCAATTGCACGGTTCAGGCGCTCGTCACCGTCGCGTCGACGGGGCTCTACACGAACGGCCCGACGGACATTTCGGGATGGAACGGCAACGCCCTCGCCTTCGCGGCCGAGACACTCGCCGTCGGCGATTCGATGGCCTATCAGGGGCTCTGGTGGGCCACGAGCGGCCTCGAGTCCGGCTGGGGCATCAATTTTGCGCACCAGGGCGATCAGATCTATGCCACGTGGTACACCTACGACACGAGCGGCAGGGCGTGGTGGCTCTCGATGCTCGCGTCACGCACGACGCCGACCAGCAACGCCTACACCGGAACCATCTACGTCGACCGCGGACCGCCCTTCGACAATTTCGTCGGGACTGCGAACTCGTTTGTCGTCGGCACCGGCACGCTGACGTTCGCGGATGCACGCAACGCCACCTTCAGCTACGACGTCAACGGCGTCGCCCAGACCAAGGCGATCACGCCGTTCGACCTTCGTTCGGGCACGGCACCCGTGTGCGTCTACAGCGCCGACACGCCGGATTTCGCCGCGACGACCGTCTATCAGGACCTCTGGTGGGTGCCGAACGGCGCGGAATCCGGCTGGGGCGTCAATTTCGCCCACCAGGGCGATACGCTGTTCGCCACCTGGTTCACGTACAACGCCGATCACACACCGCTGTGGCTGTCGGCGCTGGTCACGCGGCAGGGAACGAGCAGCACCTATGCCGGTTCCATCTACCAGAACTCCGGATCCCGCTTCGACCAGTTCGATGAGAGCCAGGTCGTCGCCAATCCCGTGGGGACCGCGGCGTTCACCTTTGCCGACGGCAACCACGCGACGTTCGAGTACACGGTGATGATTGCGCCGTACCCCGGTCCGGTGACACAGTCGAAGCCGCTCACGCGCTTCCTGTTCGCCGGCAATGGCGGCACCGTCTGCGAATAGCGCAAAGCAGGGCCGCAACGGGAGCCGCGTCCGCCGCGCCAAGGCAATCGCCGCGGCCGATCGACGGCGACCGCGGGCGCATGCCTAGGTTGACCGGTCCCGCTCGCGCGCCGCGCTCGACCTGAACCGTTTCCAACGCACCGCCGTTCTTCGACCCTGCACCTGAAATAGGCATTGTCGCGGATTGGGGGCGCCCGCTGAACAATTCGTTACAACCTGAAAGACTTCCCTTACGGTGAACTGGGCACCATCGCGAATGGCTGACGAAGCCATGTGAATTCCGGCTCGTTGCGTCCGGTGACGCAGTGTCCAAGGCGGGAGGCGCGATGGTCACGAACCCTGTCACGCGGAGTCCTTGCATACACCTCGTCAATCCCTTGTGGGATCCGAACGGCGGTGCCGATCGACGCACTGCGGAGACCTGGCGCCTGCTCCTGCCCTGCGGCGATGCGAAGGTCTGGTCGGAGTATTCGCCCGCGGCCGCGTTCTCGTCGATCATTCCGATTCGCCGCATCGCCCCGTTGCGGCTGTCGATTCCGTTTGGCGGCACCATTGTCTTCGTCGGCGTGTACTTTCGCATCGGGCACTGGATTCGCGCTGCCCGTCCGGCCCGCGTCATCGTGCTCTACAACACCGACCAGCCCGACCGGCTCGCCAAGAACCTGCGCCGGATCGCGGGATGCGGCCGGCAGCCCGAGGTCGTCGCATCGTCGCCCGCACTGGCGCGCCGACTGGGAATGGCGCTGCCACTGCTGGAGAGCCCGATCGACCTTGCGCCGTTTCTCGACATCGAACGCCCGGAGCGGCGGCCGTTCACGGTCGGGCGTCTCAGTCGCGACGACGAGACCAAGCATCACGACGAGGATCCCGCCCTCTATCGTCTCCTTGCTCAAGCCGGATGCCGCGTGCGGATCATGGGAGGAACGTGCCTTGCGGACAGGCTCGCGGGTGTTCCCAATGTAGAACTCCTGCCGGCGGGCGCCGAGGATGCCGTCGCCTTCCTGCGTACGCTCGACTGCTTCGTCTATCGCACCAGCTCGCAATGGTTCGAGGGTTTCGGCCGCGTCGTCTTCGAGGCGATGGCGAGCGGCCTGCCCGTCGTGTGCGCGACGCATGGCGGTTACGCCGACTATCTTACGAACGGACGCGACTGCCTGCTGTTCGAAAGCACGGGCGAGGCCATGTACTGCGTGCTGCGCCTCCGCAACGATTGCTCGCTGCGCAGGCGCCTGCGCGCCGCCGCGGTCGCCACGGCGCAATCGACGGTCGGCGAGGCGCTGCAACGGCGAACGCGCGAATTCCTGCTCGCGCCCACTCCGGACGGCGTGCGCAGCCTGCCGGACGTGTTCGCCCGGCGCCGACAATCCATGTCCGGCGTCTAGCGCGATTCCGGACCGAATGCAGACGGATCGGCGCGAATGCGGACCATGATGCCGGGGGGCGATCCGCATTTCCTGGCGCATGCGGCGATCGCGCGCGACGAGTTGCGGCGGCTTCACCGGCGCTGGCGGGATCTTCGCGAGCAGATTCGCCGCCGCCTTGCGGCCCGCTTCGTCAGCGATCGGGACTACCTTTCGTCCCTCCATAGGCGCGAATTCGGCCGGATGCCGGACCTCGATCATCCGCGCGGCTTCAACGAGAAGATCATCGTGAAGATACTGCACGATCGACGTCCGTACCTGACCCTGTTTTCGGACAAGCTCCGCGTGCGCGAGCATGTCCGTCTCAACGCACCCGAATTGTCGCTGGCAAAACTGTACTGGTGGTCGGGACGTGCCGCGGATTTTCCGTTCGACTCGCTGCCGGTCTCGTTCGCGCTGAAGGCGAATCACGGCAGCGGGTGGAACACTCTCGTCCCGCACAAATCGGCCGTGAGCGGCCCTGCGCTGATCGACACGGCGCAAAGGTGGCTCGCCTCGGATTTCACGATCGTCGGGCGCGAGTGGTCCTATCGCAACATTCACCGGGCGGTCTACGCGGAGGAGCTCCTGCGCGGCGCGGACGGCATGTCGCCGCCTGACTATAAACTCTTCGTCTTCAAGGGCAGGGTGCGAGTGATACAAGTCGACGAGGGCCGTTTCAGCGACCACACGCAGGTCCTGTACGACGAGCGGTGGAACGTCATCGACGGCGCAGTCGCCGCCAGGCCCGGCAGGCCCGTACCTCCGCCGGATGCGCTTTCGATCATGATCGGGGCCGCCGAGGCCGCGTCACTCGGGGTGGACTTCGTGCGCGTCGACCTCTACCTCGTCGGCGAGCGCATTGTTTTCGGGGAAATGAGGAACTCGCCGAACAAGGGCGTTTCGCCGTTTCGCCCGGCGAGCCTCGACGCTCTCTTCGGAGACCTGCTGCGGCTCGACGATTACGCGACCGAGGGGCCCGCAGTCCGCTATTCCAAGGTCGTCGCCGAATCCCCTTCCCTTCAACCGTGAAACGAACTTGCTCGATACGCAGCGACGATGATTGAACGCCACGGGCACGATCCGCGTGCCCGCGCGTGCAGGTCGCAACTCAATCGAGTCGCGGCGGTGCGGGCACCTCGGCGACCAGCCGGTCGCGCTGCGCAAGCTCCGGGAAGAGCCGCCACCACGCTGCGGCAACGAGGCACGTGCCGATGCCGCCGAGAACGACCGATCCGACGGGGCCGAGCAGTGCGGCGGTCGCTCCGGACTCGAACTCGCCCAGCTGGTTCGAAGCGCCGATGAACACCGAGTTCACGGCGCTGACGCGCCCCCGCATCGCGTCCGGCGTGTCGAGCTGGACGAGCGTCTGCCGGATCACCACGCTGACCATGTCCGCCGCGCCGCCCACGGCGAGTGCCGCCAGCGACAACGCAAAGATGGTCGACCATCCGAACACCACCATCGTCACGCCGTAGACCGCGACCGCCCCAAGCATGCTTGGCCCCGACCGGTGCCGGATCGGCCAGCGCGTCAGTGCCAGCGACATCGCGAGCGCACCGACGGCCGGCGCGCCGCGCAACAGGCCCAGCCCCTGCGGCCCCACGTTGAGCACGTCCTTCGCGTAGATCGGGAGGAGCGCGGTCGCGCCGCCCAGCAGCACCGCGAAAAGGTCGAGCGACATCACTCCCAGCACCACCTTTCGCTGCGCGACGAACCGCAGGCCCGCGAACAGCGTCGCGAACGAGACCTCCTCGGACGGAGGCACGTGCTCGTAGCGGATCGTCGCGCACAATGCCGTCGCGGCGACGAAGAGGCACGTGCAGGCCGCGTACGTCGTCTGCGCGCCGGCGACGTAGAGCGCACCGCCGATCGCCGGCCCAGCGATGATGGCAGCCTGCATTCCGGTCGAGCTGAACGCCAGCGCGCGCGGCAGCAGTTCGGCCGGCACGAGGCTCGGTGTCAGCGCCTGCTGCGCCGGCATCTGGAAGGCGCGCAGCGTGCCGAGCGCGACCGACAGCAGCAGCAGCCACTCGCGCCGGATCGCGCCGTGGATCGACGCGGCGCACATGAGCGCTGCGATGACCGCCTGGAACAGGAGACAAAGCGCCAGCACATGCGCGCGCTGATGCCGGTCGACGACGTGCCCCGCCACCAGGACGAGCAGAAGCGCCGGCAGAAACTGGAACAGGCCGACGAGCCCGAGGTCCCAGGCGGAGCCGGTCAACTCGTACATCTGCCAGCCGAGCGCCAGCATAACCATCTGGCTGCCGATCGTGCCCGCCACGCGGGCGAACCACAACCGCACGAATCCGCGATGGGAAAACAGGGGCGAGCGAAACATTGACCGAACCGGGGGGAATCGAGCCGCAACCTTAGCATGCGTCACACGCCGCTGCGCCGACGCAATTCGCCGCCGTCACCGCAGCGGCACGAGCGCAATTGCGCATCCGGCCGTTCGACGTCGAGCGGACTTCTGCGATCGGTCTCGACATCGTGGCATGCCGGCGGCCGAGGTCGCCGCATGCACGGAATGCGATTCAACGCGCGCTAGTTGTCCACGTAGAGGTCCGGAAACGCCTCCCGGAGCTGCGCGAGTCGCGGCAGCGTGTAGCGCGAGACGTATGGCTGTGCGCGGTTCAGCGCCGCGTAATTCTGATACTGGCTCTCCGCCGGATAGAACGCGGGAAGCGGCAGCACCTGCGTCGCGATCGGACGCGCAAACGCCTTCGCCGCATCGAGCTGCGCGATGTACGCCTTCGCCACGCGGCCCTGCTCCGCCGCGGTCGTGAAAATGACGGAACGGTATTGCTTTCCCGTATCGGGCCCCTGGCGATCGATCTCGGTCGGGTCGTGCGCGACCGAAAGGAAGATTTGCAGCAATCTTCCGTAGGAGACCTGCTGCGGATCGTAGGTGACTCGCACCGATTCGACATGCCCTGTGCGCCCGCGGTCCACCATGACATGGTCGGCCGTGGCGGCCGTCCCGCCGGCATAGCCTGCGACCGCTTCCGTCACCCCCCTTACGTGGCGGAACACGGCCTCCACCGTCGTGAAATCGCCGCCGGCGAAAACCGCCGACTGGGGCTCCGCGGAAATCGTCACAATGTCCTCGACCGGCGCGGGCAGCGACCCCGCTTCGCAAAGCTGCGCCAGTGCGAACAGGCCGACGGCAAAGCCAAGGTGCTGTCGGCGCAGGGTCCGGTTCGTCATGTCCGATCCACACTCGGGAGCACAGCCATCGTTTCCGGTCCTCCGGAGGCCCGGTGCCATGGCGGCAATCCTCCTTCGCCGCGCAATTGCGATAATGGCACATGCGGAGGCTCGGCCTCGGGCCACTTCGGACGGGACAATCGAATGCAAGCGCTCTGGATGGTCGTCGGCGCACTGATCTTCGCGACGATGGGATTGTGCGTGAAGATCGCTTCGGCGTGGTACGGCAGCGCCGAGCTCGTGTTCTATCGCGGGCTGATCGGCATCGTCTTCCTATGGCTCTTCGCGCGCAGCCGCAGGGTTCCGCTCGCCACGCGCTATCCGGGCATGCACGCATGGCGCAGCCTGATCGGCGTCGCGTCGATGGGCGCCTGGTTCTACGCGATCGCGCACATGCCGCTCGCCACCGCGATGACGCTGAACTACATGAGCAGCGTCTGGATCGCCGCATTTCTCGTCGGCGGCGTGCTGATCGCTTGGGTGCCGAAGCCGGGCCGCGACGGCAAGGCACCGCGGCCGCCGCTCCAGGCCGCGCTGGTGGTCACGGTGCTCGCGGGCTTCGGCGGCGTCGTGCTGATGCTGAAACCAGCGGTCGGCGCGGATCAGGGATTCGCCGGCATCGTCGGGCTGCTGTCGGGGCTCGCAGCCGCGTTCGCCTACCTGCAGGTGGTGGCGCTGTCGCGCCTCGGCGAGCCGGAGGCGCGCACGGTCTTCTATTTCGCGCTCGGCTCCGCCGTCGCCGGCGGCATTGCGACACTGCTGAGCGGCGCCGTTCCCTGGTCCGCGTGGACCTGGACTCATGCGTTGTGGCTCGTTCCCGTCGGCGTGCTGGCGGCGCTGGGCCAGCTCTGCATGACGCGCGCGTATGCGAGCTCGACCTCCGAAAGCGGAACGCTGCTCGTCGCCAATCTGCAGTATTCGGGCATCGTGTTCTCGGCGATGTACAGCGTGCTGCTGTTCGGCGACAGGATAGATGCGGCCAGCTGGATCGGCATGGCGCTCATCGTCGCAAGCGGCATCGCCGCCACCATCCTGCGCCAGCGCTCGCTGCCGAAGGCGCCGGCCGAGGAGCACTGAGCGATCAGGGGCGGAATTGCGCGGCGAGGAGTCGCAGGCGCAGGGCGTCGGCCGTCGCCCAGGGGGCGAACGCGCTGTCCGGTATCGAGTCCGGGTATTCGACCTTGTCGATGAACGAGTAGCCGGTCTTGACCCCGGCCGCGAACTGCTCCTCGCGCGCAGCGTGAACGCGCTCGCCCGCCTTGCGGAAATCGGAGAACAGCGTGGCGAACTCGATCGCGGTCCCCGCCAGCAGATACATGCCCCGCGAGCGCAGGATGTACCCGGATTCGGGATCGATGTCGACCATCATGCTCAATGCATCCGCGAGCGGGACTTCGATGACGCGCACCGTCGTGCCGTCGGGCAGCGATGCGGCGCCGCGGTCCTGCGCGGCGGATTGTCGCGACAGGAGGCTCCACGGCAGTGCAATGCGCGCGGCCTGCAGCACGATGGCGCCGCGCGCCATCAGGTTCGCAGGCGCCTTCCTGTTCCACGTGCTGGCGCCGATCATCGTCCGGTTGTCGCTGGCCTCCGCATAGTCGATCTCGATGTGGAACTGGTCGGGAAACTTGTAGAGTCGCAGCAGCGTCCCCTCGCCTTCCAGCACGGAGAACGTCGTCCCCGTTTCCCGGATCGCCCCGGGCGCGGGCCCGTAGACGGCCGCCACCCTGGCCAATACCTGTTGCAGCGAATCCGCGGCGACAACGTGGCCGCACACGAGCATGCCCAGCACGCACAGGAACATTGCACGAATCGATTTCATGGCGAGATGACCTGACGAGACATTCTCGGGAGTCGGCGCACGTGGACCGCAGTCGCATTTTCTGCGGACCGCATTCCGCGCCGGTTGACGTGAGTCAACTGTGCAGTCCGGGCGCTGCACATCGTGCTGACGATGCCGCCCATCGTGATCGGGCCCCATCGCGTCAGGCGCGGAAGGCGTCGCGAGCCCTGCGCTTCGCCTTTCGCGCTGGATCAGGTGTTCAAGCGGGCATTGCGGCGTCCGTCGCTACTGACAGACAGTTGCTGCGGGTGGCGCGAAGAGCAGCCGCGTGATCGACTTCGTCTGGTCGGCCGCCGGCAGGTTGCCGGTACCGTTCGTGACGTAGTGGAACGTCGCGTCGTTGCCGTCCGCGAACGTCAGCGTCGCGTTGCCCACCACCGTCGCCGGCTGCACCACGTCGCTCGCCTTGAAGTTGTCGAAGCGCGCGCCCGAGGTACGATACATGTTGCCGCTGAACACGTTGGTCGTCCCCTGCCGCGTCAGCAGCGCCGCCAGCCACAGCGGCGCGTTATTGCCGGCCGCCTTCGCGTCGTAGGTGTACCAGGTCGCGTAGATCGTGTTTCCCTGGTGTGCGAAGTTCGCCCCCCAGCCCGATTCGCTCGGGAGCCACCACAGGTCCTGGTAGTTCGTCGCGGCCGTGAGGTCGGGCGCGCTCTGGTAGCTGCACACCGGCTGTGCGCTGCTTGCATCCAGCACGAAGCGCGTGATCGGCTTCGATTGCGAAATCGCCGTGGTCGCGCCGCCCGTGCCCATGTTGAGGTTGTACGCGAAGGTGCCGGTGTTCGCATCGCTGAACGTGATCGTGCCGTCGCCGACCTTCGTGGATGCGTTCGCGCCCGCGAAGTTGTTGAACGACGGACCCACGCTGACGTAGATGTCGCCGTGGTACGCATTGCCGCCGGGCGTCGTGAGCCCTGCCAGCATCGTCAGCCAGTACGCGTTGCCCGACGTGTCGTAGGTGTACCAGGTGGCGAAGATCTGGTCGCCCTGGTGCGCGAAGTTCACGCCCCATCCCGATTCGTCCGCCTTCCACCACAGGCCCTGGTAGTTCGGCGCCGCCGGCGTTCCCGATCGGACCGCCAACAGGTAAGCGGCGATGTCGGTGACATTGGCAACGGTCAACGTTGCCAGATCCGCGACACGCGACATCTCCGGCGCGTTCTGAATGGCGTCGAGGATTGCGCTCGGATTGCCCGCACCCGTCAGGATCTTGAATTGGTTGTCCGAAGCGAGTCCGTGGCACACGAAGCAATGCGCTTGATACAGCGTATTGCCCGCCACCGGATCGCCATCCGCAAATGCCGCAGGAGCAACGACACCGGTCGTCGCGGAAAGCAATATCAGGGAAATCGCTCGCCAAGCGCTCATTTGACCCCTCTTAAATTAGAGTGGTGTTCGGCGCTCCCGGCGATTGAATCGACTGCGACGCCAGCGACTTGAAGCGTCAGCGGAGTGTAGTTTTCATTTCAATGGGATGCAATGCTTCGCTGTGCAAATCGTCGTCAGTCTATCGTCAGTCTACCGTCAGCTTTGGCGCCTCGGCCATTGCCGCGCGCTGCTGCTCGGCGAGGAGATCCGACTTCGATCGCCCTTCGACGACTTCGCGCACCAGATAGCCCGTCTCGAGCGTCGCCGAGCGCAGCACGAGTTCCGCCAGCAACCCGATGAGAAAGATCAGGAGGCCCATCAGGAACACGAACACGGCAATGATCAGCAGCGGTCGGATGGTGAGCGCAAATCCCATCGTCGCTGTCGCCAGGAAAAGAATGTGGTTGACGAGCAGGTACCCGAAGATGAGGCTGCCGAGCAGGATGAACGGCAGGCCGATGATCCCGAACAAATAGAGCGGGTTCTGCGAGAACTTGGTGAGCAGGATCAGCGTCGCGAGATCCGACGCGCCGTGGAAGTAGCGTGCGAGGCCGTACTTGCTGGTGCCGAACTTGCGCTCGTGATGCCGCACCGGGATTTCGGCGATGCGCGCACCGCGCCATGACAGCATCGCCGCCACGAAGCGATGCTGGTTGCCGCGCAGCGACAGCGCCTGGATGCACCAGCGGCGATACGCCTTGAAGCCGCAGTTGTTGTCGTGCAGGTCCACGCCCGACACCCGGCGCACGACCGAGTTGAACAGCAGCGACGGGAGCCGTTTTTCCAGCGGGTCGTTGCGCTTCCTCTTCCAGCCCGAGACGAGGTCGTAGCCGCTTTCGATCTTCTCGATGAACGCGGGGATCTCCTGCGGATCGTCCTGCAGGTCGGCGTCCATCGTGAAGACGATGTCGCCCTTCGCCTCCTTGAAGCCCGCCAT
>Ga0265332_10001182_pt1 | contig 15112 bp, 11 predicted proteins | sample 41926metaG_FD_202084 | JGI IMG/M metagenome (GOLD analysis project Ga0265332, IMG submission 202084) | Rhizosphere microbial communities from Carex aquatilis grown in University of Washington, Seatle, WA, United States - 4-19-26 metaG | ecosystem: Host-associated > Plants > Roots > Rhizosphere...
TGGAACAGGCCCTCGACGCCTATGCCACCTTCGCCAGCGCGGCCAGCAGCAAGGCCCTGAAGGTCGTCATCTCGGCCTGAGGCCCACCACTCCGCAACACGTAGGCCGGGGATGCCCGCGACGGGCATCCCCGCGCCCGCCCCTATCTGCCCCTTTCTCCACGGAGATCGATCAACGTGTTTGCCAATCGCCAGTGGCTTGCCCACCTGGAGCACTTCGCCGATGCCCTCGCCGGCGAGACCCCGCTGCTCACCCCGTTCCGGGCCTCCCGCCGCCTCGCCCAGCTCGACATCCGTCTGCAGGAAGCCCACCAGGGCGCCCTCAGCCGGGCGGCGGAAAGCCGCCGCCGCGTGGATGCCCTCGAAGAAGAAACCGCCCGCCTTGAAACCGCCCTCGCCGAGGCCCGCCAGGAAACCATCGAGCAGGCCGAGCGTTTCGAACTGATCAGCAGCGCCAGCGGCGAGGGGCTGTGGGACATCCACCTGGTGGCCGGCGACCCGGCCCATCCGGACAGCATCGTCTGGTGGTCGCCCCAGCTAAGGCGCCTGCTCGGCTTCGAGGATGAACGGGATTTCCCGGACCGGCTGGAGAGCTGGAGCAAGCGCCTGCACGCGGACGATGCGCGCCGGGTCGCCGCTGCCTTCGGTGCCCATCTGGCCGACCGGGGCGGCCACACGCCCTACGACATCCAGTACCGGCTGGCCCGCAAGGACGGCAGCTACCGCTGGTTCCGGGCTATCGGCACGACGCTGCGCGATGCGTCCGGCACGCCGCTGCGGGTGGCCGGCTCGCTGCTGGACATCCACGACACGTTGGAGCAGGACGCGCTGCTCAAGCGTAGCCTGGAGCGCTTCGAGCTGGTCCGCGAGCTACTCAGCGACGGCCTGTGGGACATCGAGATCGTCGGCGGCGACGCTCTCAACCCGGCCAACACCGTATGGTGGTCACAGCAGCTGCGGCGCATGCTGGGCTTCAACGACGAGACCGACTTTCCGAACAGCCTGGAAGCGTGGTCCTCGCGCCTCCATCCGGACGACCGGGAGCGCGTGCTGAAGGCCTTCCTCAACCACCTGGCCGATCGCAGCGGCCGCACGCCCTACGACGAAGCCCACCGCCTGGCCCTGAAGAACGGCGAATACCGCTGGTTCCGCGCCTCCGCCCAAACCCGCCGAACGCAGGACGGCACGCCGCTGCGCGCCGTCGGTGCCCTCACCGATATCGACACCCGGCTGCGCGAGAACGAGCAGCGGGAGATCCGTGCGAAACAACAGGCCAAGCTGGAGGCCACGCTGCACCGCATCGGCGAGCTGGTCGGCACGATCAAGGAGATCGCCGACCAGACCAACCTGCTGGCGCTCAACGCGGCCATCGAAGCGGCCCGCGCCGGCGAGAGCGGCCGCGGCTTCGCGGTGGTGGCCGACGAGGTGCGCAAGCTGGCCGAACGCACCCGCGAAACCACCGCGCGCATCGGCAAGATGGCCACCGAGGAGCCCTGAGCGGCAGCGCCCGGCGCTACGCCGGGCCGGGCGCTGCCGCGACGGTTCAGAAGCTGTAGCTCAGCCCCAGGTCGAAACCGGTGGTGCCATAGCCGCCCACCGGCGAGCCGACACCGCCCGAGTCCACCGCCGTGCGGGCCGGGTTGGGCTGGATCGAGCAGATGCCGTTGGCGCTGTTCCGGATCTTCGCCACATCGGCATACAGGTAGGCGCTGCGCTCGAACAGGTAGTACACGCCGCCGATGCCCCACTTGCGGCAGCTCGCGTCGAGGGTGGTCTTGTCGTCGAGGACCACGTAGGACGCCCGCACGCGGGCCTGCTCGCCCCACACCGGCGCCGATGCGCCGACCATCCAGCTGCGGTGGTTGAGCAGCGCGCTATAAGTGGCGAAGCTGCCGTCGAAGACATCCTTGTAGTTGTCGGTCTTGATGCTCTCCCAGTAGCCGTGCAGCTTGAGCGGGCCGAAGTCGTAGGACACGCCGCCGACCAGGATGTTGGTCTTGTGCTCCTCGCTGCCCTTGGGCGCCAACTGCTCGAAATCGAGGGTCAGGTTGAGCGGCCCCTTCGCGTAGGACGGAATCAAGGCCCACAGCCGGCCGTCACCCTTGTTGCCCGGGTTCTCCTGGCCCACCAGGCTGGTCGTGTAGGCGGCCAGGAAGGACAGGCCGTTCCAGGCCGGCGAGATGTAGGCCACCGCGTTGTCGGCGCGCGTGCCATGTACCTGCACCGACGCCATGTTGGCCACCGTGCCGTTGGCGAAGGGGTCGTACTTGCCGGCCACGCTGTAGCGGCCGCCGTCGATGCGCCCCATCACCACCGTGCCGTAGCTGCCGCTGAGTCCGACGAAGGACTTGCGGCGGAACAGGCTGTGGCCCTGGGCGTCGCTGAGGGTTGATTTGCCGTCGTCGATGGAGATGCCGGCTTCGAGCTGGAACAGCGCGGTGACGCCGTTGCGCAGGTCGCGGCTGCCCTTGAAACCGAGACGGCTCTCCGACTCGATGCCGCTGGTCAGCTCCGATTCGTGGCCCGCGAAGCTGCTGCCGGCCTGGGCCGCGTAGGCGCCGTTGCTGCCGCTGCGGCTGAGCAGGCCACCATCGAGGGTGCCGTAGATGCTCAAGCGCCCCTTGTCCCCGTCGAGCAGGGTGAAACCTTCATCGGCCATCGCCGGCCCGAAAAGGGCGCACAGGGCCGCCCCTGCGCAGAGCTGCGCATGGAATTTTGCGTTCATGTCGTATTCCCGTTGCTGGATTCGCCGGGCTGCGCACAGCCCGGCAGATAGGCGTCCCGCCTCAGTCGAAATGGATGACCGGCTTGATGATGCCGTCGGCTTTGGTGGTCATCAGGTGGAGGGCCGTCTCGATTTCCGAGAACTTGAAGTGGTGCGTGGTGAGGCGGGTCGGATCGACGCGCCCGCTCTCGATCAGGCGCAGCAGGCGCCCCATGCGCTCGCGGCCACCCGGACAGAGCAACGTAGTGATGGTCTTCTCGCCCATCCCGACGCCCCACTCGGCGCGGGGGATCTTGATGTAGTCACCGTGGCCGAAATAGCCGATGTTGGAGATCACGCCGCCAGCCCGGGTCGCCTTCACGCAGTTCTCGAAGGTCGGCTGGGAGCCCAGCGCATCCATTGCCGAATCGGCGCCGTGGCCGCCGGTCAGGCGCAGGATCTCGGCGATCGGGTCCTGCTCCTTGAAGTTGATCACCACGTCGGCACCGTAGTAGCGGGCCAGCTCCAGCCGCGACGGCACACAGTCCACGGCGATCACCAGCCCGGCGCCGAGCAGGCGGGTGCCGGCCACGGCCATCAGGCCGACCGGCCCCATACCGAACACCACGCCCGAGCCGCCGAGCGGGATGCGGGCGTTTTCAGCGCCCTTGAAGCCGGTGGACATCATGTCGGTGGTGTAGCACGCGGCCTCGTCCGACACCCCGTCGGGAATCGGCGCCAGGTTGGCCTCCGCGTCATTGACGTGGAAGTACTCGGCCATGTTGCCGTCCTTCTGGGCAGTGAACTTGTAACCGCCGAGCATCACTTGGCACTGGGAGGTGAAGCCACGCTGGCAGTTCTCGCACTTGTAGCAGGGGGTGATCGCATTCACCGCAACCCGCTGACCGAGCTCGAAGCCACGCACCGCGCTGCCCAGCGCATGAATGACGCCCACCGCCTCGTGACCGAGGACCCGGTCCTTCAACTCGCCGAGGCCGCCCTCGATGGTGTGGCAATCGGACGTGCACACCATCGCCACCGTCGTTTTGACGATCGCGTCGTTGGGACCGGCCAGCGGGATCGGACGCTCCTGCACCACCACGTCGTGCAGGCCCCGCATGACGAGGGCCTTCATCGTATTTGCCATTCTGCTCCTCCAGATTTATTTGCCGCTCACGGCTGTCGTTTTCGGAATAACTTTTCCATTTCGGAAAAGCCGCGCCGAATCAGCAAGCGATGTGCCAGACAAATAAACGGATGGATTAGAGTGGCGCGGAGCCTTTATTTCCGCAACATGCAGATCAATTGACGGGCGATTCGTGGACAATGCCCGATGCACGGCAACAACCGCGTTCACAACGCCACCGTCCGATGCCGTCCGCATTCAGGACGACACCGGACGGTGAATTGGCGAATTGGAGTTGCCGGCCGGAAGCCCCCGAGCGGGAGCCTCCTACGCCGCAGCGCTCAGGCCGACTGCGCCTCGGCCTTGAGCGCCACACGGCCTGCCGCCTGGGCCCGATTCACGCCGCTGATGAGGGCCTTGATCGACGCGGTGACGATGTTGGCGTCGATCCCGACCCCGTAGCAGTCGCTGCGGGTCTCGCCGGCCATTTCCATGAAGGCGCAGGCCTGGGCGTTGCCGTCGTCGCCGATCGGCACCATCGAGCGCTCCTCGTAGCTGCGCACCTGGACCCGGATGCCGGCGCTCTGAAGGGCATGCACGGCGGCGTTGATCGGGCCGTTGCCCTCGCCGTCGAGGATGCGCGCCTGGCCGTCGATCTCCACGCTCAAGCGGATGCCCTGCACGGCGCCGTTCTCGACGAGGTGATGGCTGCAGTAGCGCACCGGGGCGGCGGTGTCGAGGTAGGTCTCGGAGAACAAGTGCCAGATGTCGTCGGCGCTCACCTCGCCGCCGTGGGCGTCGGTATAGCGCTGCACGACGCCGGAGAACTCCACCTGCAAGCGGCGCGGCATCACCACGCCGTATTCGTTCTCCATCAAGTAGGCGATGCCTCCCTTGCCGGATTGGCTATTCACCCGGATCACCGAATCGTAGCTGCGACCGACGTCGGCGGGATCGATGGGCAAATAGGGCACGTTCCACGGCGCATCCGCCTTTTGAGCGGAGAAACCCTTCTTGATGGCGTCCTGGTGGGAGCCGGAGAAGGCCGTGAAGACGAGGTCACCCACGTACGGATGGCGCGGATGAACAGGCAACTGGGTACAGTGCTCGTAGGTACGGGCAACGGCGTTGATGTCCGAGAAGTCGAGCTGCGGATCGACGCCCTGCGTATGCATGTTGAGGGCGAGGGTCACGAGGTCCACATTGCCGGTGCGCTCGCCGTTGCCGAAGAGGCAGCCCTCGACGCGGTCGGCGCCGGCCATGAGGCCGAGCTCGGCGGCGGCCACGGCGGTGCCGCGGTCGTTGTGCGGGTGGAGGCTGATGATCACGCTGTCGCGGCGGGCGAGGTTCTTGTGCATCCACTCGATCTGGTCGGCGTAGATGTTGGGCGTGGCGATCTCGACGGTGGTCGGGAGATTGAGGATCACCTTGCGCTCGGGCGTCGCGCCCCAGGTCTCGGTGACCGCGTCGCAGACTTCCTTGGCGAAGTCGAGCTCGGTGGCAGTGAAAAGCTCCGGGCTGTATTCGAGGGTGATCTCGGTTTCCGGCATCTCGTCGGCGAGCGTGCGGATGAGGCGCACCGCATCGACGGCCATAGCCACCACCTCGGCCTTGCTCATGCCGAAGACGTTGTCGCGGAAGGTCTTGCAGGTGGCGTTATAGACGTGAACGATGGCCTTCTTCGCCCCCTTGAGGGATTCGAAGGTGCGGCGGATGAGGTGCTCGCGGGCCTGGGTGAGCACTTCGATGCTCACGTCGGCGGGGATGTGACCACCGTCGATCAAGCCGCGCACGAAGTCGAACTCGGTCTGCGAGGCCGACGGAAAGGCGATCTCGATTTCCTTGAAGCCGATCGCGCAGAGGGTCTTGAACATCTGCATCTTCTTGTCGGCGTTCATCGGCTCGAAGAGGGCCTGATTGCCGTCGCGGAGATCGGTGCTCATCCAGATCGGCGCCTTGTCGATGACACGGCTGGGCCACTGGCGGTCGATGAGTTGTACGGGCGGGAAGGCGCTGTACTTGGCGGGCGTCTGTTGCGGCATTTTCGTGCTCCGGAAGATTGAATTCGATGGAGTGAATCTTACGGAAAGAAGCGTGGCAGGTGCTTGCGTTCTACGCGTCAAAACACCATAAAATAGACATTTAATTTCAACAAACAATTACTTTACGCAATTAAATGGACCTCGACCGCTACGACCGGCAAATTCTCGCCATCCTTCAGCAGGACGGGCGGATCAGCAACCAGGACCTGGCCGAGCGCATCGGCCTGTCGCCGTCTCCTTGCCTGCGCCGGGTTCGGGCGCTGGAGGAATCCGGCCTGATCACCGGCTACCGGGCTCTGCTCGACGCAAAAAAACTCGGCCTCAGCCTGATGGCCTTGATCGGCATCTCCATGGACCAGCACACGCCGGAACGCTTCGCCAGCCTGGAGACCACCATCCGCGACATTCCGGAAGTGCTCGAATGCCTGCTGATCACCGGCCAGCAGTCGGACTACCAGCTCAAGGTGGTGATCCGCGACATGGACGCCTACCAGGACCTGCTGCTCAACCGCATCACCCGCATCCAGGGCGTCACGGGTGTGCACACCAGCTTCGTGCTGCGGCGAGTGGTGGATCGCACCGAGCTGCCCGTGGGACTGGATAGCCGCTGAGTGCAGGCGAAGCAGCGGTGCGGGCTTGAAGCAATTAGTGTTATTTTGTACAGTAAATACATCATTTGCTAGAAGTGTCCCCAGGACGCGATGCCCATGAACGCCCAGATGAGTTTCGATTTTCCCTCCGACGCCGCGCCGCTCCCGACAGCCCTCGCCCCCCGCCGGCGGATGTCCCGCGCTGCGCTGGCCGCCGGGCAGGCCCCCACGCAGCTGGCTTTCGTCAATGCCAGCGGCAGCCTGGTGGCACCGTCCGCACCCGCCGCAACGGCCCGGCGCCCCTTCGCCGCTCCCGTACCCAAGATCGTCGAAGCCCCGGCCAACAAGGGCGACGCGATCCGCGAAAGCCGCCTGTGGCAGGAGAGCGGCTGGACCGCGCGGGTGCTGCGCAACGACGGCGAATGGAGCGTCGAACTGCGCCGCGACGGCGACAGCGAAGCCGCGCTGCTGGCCCCGTGGGACCTGGACCGGGACCTGCGCAATCCCAAGCCCCTCAACTACGGCGAGTTCCTGACCCTCGTGAAATCGGCCGAGGAAGTCATGCAGCGCCAGCGCCAACAACTGCAGGCCCGCCTGCACAAGCGCCTGACCGTCTTCGCCCAGGACGCCGAGTGGCATGTGACGCTGGACATCGTGCCCGACGAATACGAACCCCACGCCCTGCTCAGCGCCTTCAGCGCCGACGGCGAGCTGGTCGCCCAGCAGCGCGTGACGCCGGACTTCAAGCTCAGCACATCAACGGCCCAGGCCTGGATCGACGGCGATTTCCGTCAGGCCGGCAGCGACGGCTTCTGAAGCCGGCCTTGTCCGGCTGTCGCCGCAGCCAGTTGATCTTTGACAGGCTGCAGGCAGAATCGCGCAGCATCGGAACGGGCCCGCCCCGTCCGCCCGCCTCCACGAAAGGAAACCCGTGCGCTCCCTCCACCGCCTTCTGCTCCCCCTGCTCCTGAGCGCCTGGCTTGTCCCCCCAGCCCAGGCGGATGACGCGCTGCGGCAGTGGATCGACGGCCCCCAGCGCAGCGAGAAGAACCGCCAGCGCGACCCCGCCCGCCAGCCGGCGGCGACCCTCGAATTCTTCGATATCAAGCCCGGTCAGACAGTCGTCGAGATCTGGCCCAGCGTCGGCGCCTGGTGGTTCGAGATCCTCGCCCCCTACCTGCGCGACCGTGGCCATTACATCGCCGCCTTGCACGCTGGTGATCACAATCCCGCCGCTGCCCGCGCAGAGCACGACGCCATCGGCGGCCTCATCGCCAGCCAGGCGGCGCTGTACGGCAAGACCGAGCTGGCCCTCAGCCCCGGCCTGACGACGACGCTCCCGCCGGACTCCGTCGACCTGCTGCTGACCTTCATGAACCTGCACAACTGGATCACCGACGGCAACGCCGACGCGGTGATCCGCGAATTCCACGCGGTGCTCAAGCCTGGCGGCGTGCTCGGCGTGGTGGACCACCGCGCCCGCAACGACCGCCCGTCCGCCGAGCAACTGCAGGCCGGCTACCTGCGGGAAGACGAAGTCATCGCCCGCATCGAGAAGGCCGGCTTCAAGCTCGTCGCCCGCTCCGAAGTCGCCGCCAACCCGCTGGACACCAAGGACCACCCGGCCGGGGTATGGACGCTGCCACCCACGCTACGCCTCAAGGACCAGGACCGGGCGCGCTACCTGGCCATCGGCGAGAGCGACAAGTTCACGCTCAAGTTCGTCAAGCGCGCCGGGCAATGAGAATCGGCCGGCGCCCCAGGGTGCCGGCCCGCCCTCAGCCCCGGCCGGCTTGCGAGCGCCTCCCGCGGGCCCGGCCGCAAGGCTTTCTGGCTTGCGGGCAAGTTTTTTTCGCTTGCGACCAAGGCGCGCCCGCTCGCGCGCAAAGCGGAATGTGCCGGCGCCGACGCATCCAGCCTTGCCTGCAACGGTACGGCACTCGGGCGCGAGGGAACGCGCCTCGCGCCCACGCCCGCTTTGCTTGCACGCAAGCGCTTCCGGCGTGGAGGCAAGCGACCGCCCCTTGCCCCCACGCTGCCAGGCCTTGCCGGCAAGGGTTCAGAACACGTCTTAGAACACGTGATTGACGCCCATCATGTAGCCGCTCGGGTCATAGCCCGGCTTGGCCACCGTGCCGACCAGGTTGCCGCCGTCAGTGAGGCTGTACGTGCCGTTGGTCTTGTTGAGCACCTTGCCCCAGGTGCCATACAGCGTGGTCGAGTCCTGCAGCTTGTAGGCGTAGGCGAGCCCCAGCAGGTTGGCATCCCGGTTCTTGATCGACTTGTCGTCGAGCTGGCTGTAGCTCACCAGCGCCTTGCCGCGCCACAGCGGGATGCCGGCACTGACGCTCCAGCCTTCGGCCTTGGACAGCGTGCCCGTGACGTTCTCGTAGTTGCCGCCACTGATGCGGCCCGCCACATAGTTGCCGTACAGCGTCGCAAAGCCCAGGTTGTAGCTGCCGCCGACCTGCCAGCCACGGCGCTTGGCCAAGCCCGTCTCCTGCGGGCCCGTCGCCGGGGCGACGTAGCTGGCGTTGTCCACGTTCCAGGCCGTCACCGTGGCGTTGAGCGGGCCGGCGCTGTAGTACAGCGCCAGGTCACCGCCGCGACCGGCCTTGTCGGTGGTCACGGTCGTTGAACCGGCAGCGACCGGAGTGACCATGTTCACGTTGTTCTCGCTGCCGCTGCTCAGGGTCAGCTGGCCGGAGAAGCCGGCGACCTTCGGCGAGGCGTACACCAGCGAATTGTTGAGGCGCGTCGGCATGCCGCCGATCACCGGCAGCAGGCCGGCGGACGAGCCGAAGAAGCCGGCGCCCATCGCCGCCGACATCACCGACGAGGTGTAGGAGCCGGCGTACTGGCGGCCGGCGGTGACGGTGCCGAAGCGGGTCGCCAAGCCCGCGTAGATCTGCCGCGAGAAGATCTGGCTGCCGTTGCTGGTCTGGCCGCCACTGGACACCGCGGTGTTGTTGATGCCCGGCGTGATCGCGCCGGTACCGACCGAACCGGTGTCGAACAAAATCCCGGCTTCCATCAGATAGACAGCCTTCACCTCGTCGCCGAGTTCCTTCTCGCCCTTGAAGCCCAAGCGGGAGGACGTCATGCCGCCCGAGCCGATCGTCGATTTCTGGCCGAAGCCGCTATTCACGGTGGAGGCGCTGACGTCGGCGACGCCGTAGATCGTCAGCGTGCCGGACGGCCCCGTCGGCACGCCCATCTGCAAACCCGCGCCGCGGGCCGGGCCGCCGGTCTGGATCTCGGTCTTCTTTTGTTCTTCCTGGTTCTTCATCAGCTGCTGGATCAGCTGGCGCTGTTCGGCCAACTCGCGCTTGAGCGCGTCGATCTCGCTCTCGGCGAAGGCCGGCGCGGCGGCGCCGGTGCCGAAGGCGGCCAGCAACAGCAGGCTCAGCGGGCGGCGGGTGATGGAACAGCTAATGGAACGATTCATGGACTTCTTGTGATGCACGGACAATCTCCTCTCCTGAAACCGGCTTTAAGCCGGCAACGATGTGCCCCTCTGCAGGGGGCTGTGGCGTGCGACAGCCCGGCCGACCGGACCGTCGCGGGGCGGCGGGGCGCAAGACTTCCCGCCGTGTTCTCTGAACAGACGCAAATGGGGAAATACGGAACCGGGAAGGACTAGGCGGAATAGACCCGCCGCAGCTCGCGCTTGAGCAGCTTTCCGGACGCGTTGCGCGGCATGTCTTCGACGAAGAAGATCTTCTTCGGGACCTTGAAGGCCGCCAGATGCGCGCGTGCGTGCGCCATCAGTTCGTCAGCGCTGGCCGTGGCACCCTGCTTGAGCGCCACCACCGCGGCGACGATCTCGATCCAGCGCTCGTCGGGCAGGGCCACTACCGCCACTTCGGCCACCGCCGGATGGGTGTACAAGGCCTCCTCCACGTCCCGGCTCGACACCAACACGCCGCCGGTCTTGATGACGTCCTTGATGCGATCGGTGATGTACAGGTAGCCGGCTTCATCCACGTAGCCCACGTCGCCGGAGCGGAACCAGCCGTCGGCGAAGGAGCCGGCGGTTTCTTCCGGCTTGTTCCAGTAGCCGCTCATCAGCTGAGGCGAGCGATGGACGATCTCGCCCATCTCGCCGGGCGGCACGTCGTTCATGTCGGCATCGACGATGCGGGTTTCCACGTTGAAGATCGGCCGCCCCGCCGAAGCCGGCCGCTCGGCGTGTTCCTCGGGGCGCAGCACCGTCGCCAGCGGGGCGATCTCGCTCTGCCCGTAGCAGTTGTAGAGCTGCAGGGCCGGCAGGCGAGCGGCCAGCTCCTGCACCACCGCCACCGGCATGATGGAGGCGCCGTAATAGCCCTTCTCCAGCGAGGACAGGTCGCTGTTCCCGAAAGCCGGGTGACGCAGGAAGGAAATCCACACCGTCGGCGGCGCGAAGAAGGACGTGATCTTCTCGGCGGCAATCAGCTCGAAGCACAGCTCGGCCTGGGGCGCCTGGAGAATGATGGTGGTCGCGCCCACCAGCAGCTGCGGCATCAGGAAAACGTGCATCTGTGCCGAGTGATAGAGAGGCAGCGAGGCCAGGGAACGGTCGCCGGGCTTGATGTCGGTGGCCAGCAGCGTGCTGGTGTATTCCGCCAGCAGCGCCCGGTGGCTCATCATCGCGCCCTTTGGCGCCGCCGTCGTGCCGGAGGTGTACAACAGCTGGGCGATGCTCTCCTCGTCGATATCCAGCACCGGCGCTTCATCGCGGCCCGGCGTGTCGGCCCAGGCCAGCACGTCGTGGCCGCCATCGCCGCCATGCAGCGTGCCCTGCCATTCGCAGGCCAGCGCCGGGCCGAGGGCCTGCACGTGGCTGGCGATGTCGGTATCGCAGAACAGCGCGCGGGCGCCGGACTGCTCGACGATGTAGCGCAGCTCGCTGTCGATCAGCGCGTAGTTGATCGGCACGTTGATCAGGCCGGCGCGCACGCAGCCCAGCCACAGGATCACGTAGGCGTCGGAGTTGCGGCCGTAGGCGGCCACCCGGTCGCCACTCTGCAGACCGAGGCCCAGCAGCTGGTTGGCCACCCGGTTGGCCGCCGCGTCGAGGCGCGCGTAGCTCCAGCTGCGCGCCTGGAAGCGCAGCGCCTCCTTGCCCGGATTGCGGCGTACCGAGCGGTGCAAGGCGTCGCCGATCAGGTTTCGGCTGGCGCTACGGACATCGTTGCGGACGTCGTTGCGGGTGTCGTTCATCTTGGTCTCCTCCTTGGCTGCGTGTCGTTTTCTTATGGTCGTGTCACAGGCGCTCGACGATGGTCGCCGTCGCCATGCCGTGGCCGATGCACATCACTTGCAGGCCGAGCTGCCCGTCCACATGGGCCAGGCCGGTGAGCATCTTGGCCAGCAGGCCAGCGCCGGTGGCACCCAGCGGATGGCCGTGGGCGATGGCGCCGCCCCACGGGTTGAGCTTGTCCAGGTCCGGCTCGAACTCCCGCGCGAAGCACAGGGCCACGCTAGCGAAGGCCTCGTTCACCTCGATCCAGTCCAGGTCGCGGATCGACAGGCCGGCGCGCTGCAGCGCCAGCCGGGTGGCCGGGATGACGCCGGTGAGCTGCATGACCGGGTCGGAACCGACCGCCACGCGAGCCCGGAAGCGGGCCAGCGGCTTGAGCCCGAAATCAGCGCTGGCCCGCTGGCTGCCGATCAGCACCGCGGCGGCGCCGTCGGACATCTGGCTGGCGTTGGCGGCGGTCACCACGCCGGCGTCGGCGCTGCGGAAAACCGGCTGCATCGCGGCCATCTTGGCCGGGTCGATGACGGCGCGGATGCCTTCGTCGTGGGCCAGGCGGATCGGCTGTCCGTCCTTGTCCACGCCGGCCTGCGGCAGGATCTCGCGATGCACGCCCGCCGCCCGCGCAACCTCGGCACGGCGGTGGCTCTCGATGGCGAAAGCGTCGAGCTCGGCACGGCCGAGGGACCAATGCTCCGCCACCCGCTCGGCGCTCTCGACCTGATGGGGGATCGGGTAACGGGCCAGCAAGTCCGGATGCAGACCGTCGAAGCCGCGGAAGTCGCCCTGGCCTAGCGTGAGATCAAGGAACATCGGCACCCGGCTCATGCTTTCCACACCGCAGCCAATGGCGAAATCCAGATCGCCGGCGGCTACCGCCTGGGCCGCCGCGTGGGTGGCGAACTGACTGGAGCCGCACATGCGGTTCATCGAGACGCCCGGCACATGCGCTGGCAGACCGGCCAGCAGCAGAGCCTGGCGGGCGATGTTGGCGCCCTGCTCGCCGGCTTGGCTGACACAGCCGGCCAGCACATCGCCGACCCGCTCGGCGGGCAGGCCGCCCCGCTGCAGCACGCCGTCGATGGCAGCCGCCAGCAGGGTGTCGGGACGGGTGTCACGGAAGGCCCCGCCACGGCGCCCGAAAGGCGTGCGCACGGCGGCGAGGATCAGGGGTTCGGAAGGCGAAGCGAAGGTCATTGGAGCGTTCCCGTAGGACGAAGAAATCGTGGATCAGGCCGCCCGCAGCATTTCGCGGGCGATGATGTTGCGCTGGATCTCGCTGGTGCCCTCGTAGATCTGCAGCACCTTGGCGTCGCGGAAGAGCTTTTCGACGGGGTATTCGGTCGAGTAGCCCATGCCGCCGAAGATCTGGATGGCCTCGGTGGCGCCCCACATGGCCGCGTCGGCGGCGGTGGCCTTGGCGACGGAGGCTTGCAGCGTGTTGGGCTGGCCCTGGTCCACCAACCAGGCGGCCTGATAGGTGAGGAGACGTGCCGCCTCCAGGCGCATGCGCATCTCGGCCAGCTTGTGGGCGATGGCCTGGTGTTCGACGAGCGTGCGCCCCATCGAGCGGCGCTCCTTCGCGTAGGCCAGGGATTCGTCGATACAGCGCTCCAGCAGGCCGACGCCGAAAGCCGCCACCATCGGCCGCGAGTGGTCGAAGACCACCATCGCCAGCGCGAAGCCGCTGCCCTCCTCGCCCAGCCGGTTGTCCTCCGGCACGAAGACCCGGTCGAGGAAGACCTCGGCGGTCGGCGCAGCGCGCTGGCCGAGCTTGCCGAGAGGCTCGCCGACGCGGAGCCCGGCGCTGTCCCGCGGCACGATGAAGGCGGTCATGCCCTTGTGGCCGGCGGCCGGGTCGGTCTTGGCGAAGACCACGAAGAACTCGGCCAGCGGCGCGTTGGAGATCCAGGTCTTGCTGCCCGACAGCAAATAGCCGCCGGCCACCCGCTCGGCACGGGTGCGGATGCCGGCCACGTCCGAGCCGGCGCCGGGCTCGGTCAGCGCGAAGCTGGCCAGCGCACCTTCGGCAATGCGTCCCAGGTAGTGCGCCTGCTGGTCCTTTGACCCGGCCAGCACGATGGGCTGAGCCGCCAGCGCGTTGATGCACAAGGCGGTGCCGATGCCCAGGCAGCCGTAGCACAGGGCCTCGGTGACCAGCACCAGGTCCAGACAGCCCAGACCGGCGCCGCCGACCGCTGCGGGGAGATTGACGCTGGCCAGGCCGAGCTCGACCGCCAGCGCCTGCACTTCCAGCGGAAGGGCGCAGTCCCGGTCGGCCTGGACGGCCCGCGGCATGATTTCACGGTGGGCGAACTGACGGGCCAGTTCGCGGATCTGACGGCGCTCGCCGTCCAGTTCGAAGTGCATTGCACATCCTCACAACAGCAATCCGGGACGGTCGGCCAGGCGTGCCAACGCCCACCTCGGCACGCCACGGGGAGCGCACAAGGACCGTCTCGGGACAACAGGGGAAATTGACGAAGGGCGCCAGCTGGAAGCTGGGCCACAACCGGGCCAGGCGGCCCGTCAGGTCACGCGCGGGTGGTTCTCAGGAAATGCCATGATTATCGTGTCTCCGTATTTATCGGTCCCCGGGCTGGGGCCGGCGGGCATCTTTGAAGCACCCGTTGATGGCGACATGGTAGGAGATCGCCCGACGGGCGGGGATGGCAGAGGCGGACGACAAATTGACATTTTCTGCCATCATTCCATCTTCCCAGGCCAGCCCCGCCCGTCCATGAATCCGCAGACCCAGACGATCCCCGCCCGCTTCGCCACCGAGCTGATCGCCCACCTGCGCGACACGCCCGGCTTCGACCCGGACTGTGCGCTACGCGCCGGCATCGCACCGGCTCAGCTGCAGCACGACGATGCCCGCGTGACGATCGAGCAGCTGTCATCCCTGTACCGGCTGCTGGCGGTCCAGTACGACGACGAGACGCCTGGGCTGTTCTCCCGGCCGCTGCGCAACGGCACGCTGAAGTTCCTGTGCCTGTCCATGCTGGACGCCCCCAGCCTTGGCGTCGCGCTGCACCGCTTTGCCGGCTTCTTCCGGCTGGTGCTGGACGACCTGCAGTTCACACTGGGTGAATCGGAATCCGGCACCTGTATCAGGCTGGTCGAAAAGGCCGAGTTGGGCGAACGCCGCATCCTGGCGCTGGAATTCATGCTGTTGCTGGTCCAGGGCGTTGCTTCGTGGATGATCGAGAGGCCGGTTCTCTTCCAGCGCATCGACCTGGCCTATCCGCCGCCGCCCCATGCCGACGAATACCCGCGCATGTATGCCGGTCCAGCCTGTTTCTCCCAGCCGGTGACGGCCCTGCATCTCGATCCGGCCTGCCTGTCCCTGCCGATCCGCCGCAACAAGGCGGCGCTGAGTGCCTTCCTGCGCAACGCACCGATGGAC
>Ga0265332_10001193_pt1 | contig 15078 bp, 8 predicted proteins | sample 41926metaG_FD_202084 | JGI IMG/M metagenome (GOLD analysis project Ga0265332, IMG submission 202084) | Rhizosphere microbial communities from Carex aquatilis grown in University of Washington, Seatle, WA, United States - 4-19-26 metaG | ecosystem: Host-associated > Plants > Roots > Rhizosphere >...
TGTTTTTGCGTTACATCAGTTATTCATATTTATATACGGTGCATTTTTCGATGGTCAGTTTCGAGGATGAAAATCTCCATGCCACACCTCCGCTGGTTTCATCGCCATTCAGGCGCCGTCCCGGAACCCAAACATCATCGCGGAATATGCCTTCGTCAACGCTGCCGATACCGACTAATTCTGTACTCTTTGTTTTGGAAAAGAAACGTACCCTGAATCCGCATCCCGCACCGATAAACTTATTTGGTCCGTCAGTCATAATAATTCCATAACCGGACTTCGATCGTTGTCCAAATAATTCATCAAACGACACTTCAACGCGATAACCGCCCAGTTCGTACGTTGCAGCAGGATTTTTTTCATCGAGTACAAAACCGACAATTTCTCCCTCAGCCTGTTTTTTCAGGATTTGCGGAGATAGCTGCTTAATAATTCCATAACATTTACTGATTGAAGATTCTTTTGGATTTTGTATCCTGTCTATTCCGAACGGTGAAACTCCTATGGCATTATGTGAACCAATCGCAATAAACACATTGCGGGCGCCGTCATCGCCGCCGGGCATTTCCGGTATAAAGAGCGGGTTTCCGCGCTGAGTGAACTTTTTGCAGCGTGCTTCGAACTCGGGGACGTAAAGATCCGGGGCCAGAATGTCAACGGCAGGGGCGCCGGCAAGCCATATATCGAAGACATGCGCTAACGGCCCGCCGCTCGGGTACCGGCCGGGAGTCGGGCAGCATTCCTGGTCGAGCCAGGCATTGGCGTATATTGGAAGAGGATATTCTTTTTTCCCGGCGGCGGTTACAGTATTAACATAGCGGGCATAATTCCAGGCCATAAATGCTTCATCGCATTGTGCTCCTTTTCCAAAAACCCTTTCCCAGCTGCCGGAGGTTTGAAAACCATTGTTGCCCCACAAGTCTTTCAACTCGGGGACCAATTCTTCTTTGTTTTTGACAAGGTAATCCATCAACTCTTTTGGCACCGGTGCTGCAAAAGCGGCATTGGCAATTTCCGAACGGTCGCGCGAATCGCCGAGTATACCGACTTCGTTCTCAACCTGGATCATCAGGACTGTATGGTTGACACCATCGAATTCCCGGATGTGTTTCATCAGCGCCGAAAAAGCTTTGGAATCGGCTTCCACATTGCTTTCCGAAAATGTGGACAACACTTCAAGTGTCGAATCCTTCTGAATCTTTGCCCGTGGATATTTGTTGTAATTTTCTTTTGCCCAAAGGGGCACGTAGGTCGACACGCCATTTTTCCAACTGGCCAGCCATAAGAAAACAAGATGCATGTTATCTTGCCTGGCTTCTTTTATTAGACCATCGACAAGGCTGAAATCGAATTGTCCTTCTTTGGGTTCTATCAACTCCCATGAAAGAGGAGTCAGCACGGTGTTGAAATTCAGGTCGGCAACTTGTTGCCAGAGCGGCTTCATGTACTCAAGGCTTGACGAGGTTGAATTATTTAATTCCCCGCCGACAATAAGAAACGGTTTTCCATCAACATACAGCTGGGTAACATTCCCATGCCGTACAAGCTGCGGCATACCTTCAGTCATTCGTCCCGGCTGGCCGGCTTGAGTTTGCAAATTGAGGATAAGCTGGATGAAAAGAAGAGCTGCTATCCCTGCCGTTGAATATTTTATTGATTTCATTGGTCAGTTTTTCCTTTCTATTTTAGATATGAAAAAATTACGTCAACATCGTATTTTGAGTGGTGCCCCCAATTTGGATTAACATTTTAAAATACTGCAGTCGCGTCATTCTGATCCTCAGAACGACGATAATGTTGCGATGTTTGTTCAGAATGGGACAATCCAATCCATTGTCGAGAGGATCTTGCCTGAGTTATGACATTGCCGGATTAAAGGCATAAAGCCAATTGTAAAATATTCATTTTATTTTAATAATAGCAAATGACTTTGCCTCAGCTTGAATTTGTGTCCTGCCATTTTTCTCTTTCCAGATTGGGGCTTCACCCAGCAGCAAGGTGCGAGACCCCTTTATCTTACCTTGTATGTCAGCGACTTCTGGTTTGTTTGATGGGTTAAGCACGATCAATATTTTTTCGACTCCGAGCAATCTTAAATAGACGAAAGGATACCTGTCTTTTTGAGCAAACACCGGAATGAATGAGGCGTAGTTCGACAGGGCAGGCTCGGACTTATGCAGCGTGACCAACTTCCTGAGGAAATTTAAAAGTGATGCAGGATCGTTTTGTTGCGCCATGACCGTAGGAGCCGAAGTCGTTGTATCATAAGGCAAGTATACTTGTTCAAACGGGGCCGTTGAAAAACCTAGATTCCTTGAATCATCCCATTGCATTGGAGTGCGTGTGCCGGCACGTTGTCCGTAAGCGCCCTCCTTGGCAATTTTATTATCTAGCTGCCGCATGCCTATTTCGTCGCCGTAATAAACAAACGGCACGTTGGGCATGGTAAAGGCAAATGTCTGAATAATTTTCAGATCGCGCTTATCGCGACCATTGTTATTTATGCGGGGAATATCATGGTTGCCTACCGGCAATGAAATATATCCCTTGCCTTGTGTAAAGGCGTATTGTTGAAAATAAATATGTAAGAAGTGGGAAATATTACCATCGCCTGAAGATCTGAAAAAGCTGTTGTTGCGGCTGAACAAATCGTCGTACCCTTCGAACCAATGCATGAAGTCGGCATGAAATCCTGCATTAACAGCGTCCTTAGGGTTACTCCACTCTGAAACTATGAAGGCGTCCGGATATTGCGCATCGAGCATTTTTCGAACATCCTGCCAAAAGAACCTGATACTTTGGTCAGGGTCGTTTTTTACTAACGAGCCGGCCATGTCTATCCTAAAACCGGAACAGCCCATATCCAGCCAATATTTCATCACGTTTTTCATTTCAGCTTTAAGAGCTATAACATCGGGATGATCAACCGGCAGCTGCCAAGGTTGGTTCGGATCGGGTTTTCCCCATCCATAGTTAAGAGCAGGTTGATGCCAGAAGAAATTGATCATAAAATTTCCATCCCGCTCGCAATAGCCTTGGATAAAGTTTTCTTTATAATTATCCATGCCGTTGAACCAGGTGCCATTCGTCCAAATGTACCAGTTGCTGTACTTGTTGGGCAACGGGCTGCACGAAGCTCTAAACCAGGGATGGTCAATAGATGTATGGCCGGGTACAAAATCGATAATTACACGCAACCCTTTTTCTTTTGCAATCCTGAACAAATCCCCGGCGTCCTGATCGGTTCCGTAGCGCGGGGCGACATGATAATAATCTGATACATCATATCCGGCATCTCTGAACGGAGAGACATAAAAGGGATTGAGCCAGATGGCATCAACACCCAGGCTTTTCACGTAGTCAAGTTTGGCTATGATTCCTTTTAAGTCGCCAATGCCGTCGCCGTCAGAATCGTAATACGTTTGGGGATAGATTTCATAAAATGACGCGGTATTCATCCAATCCGGACCGGCGGGCTTAACCGGCGCTGGTATCGTTTCCAGATCAGGAAAGGCTGCGATTTCATATTGCCCGTTCAATACCTGCGCATTGACACTACAGCAGATTAACAGAGCAACTCCATGAATCGTTATGCCGAACTTAAGCGTTCTCATTTTACAAAAAAGAGGTATATAGTTAGAATTTATTATTTGCTAATGCCGTCTTTCAAAACAATCTTGTATTTACCGCCAAGGCTCGGAGAACGCCAAGCGTATTGTTCTGTTTTTTGCTTATAACATCCTTGCGTGGCTAGCGTCTTGGTGGTAAAAAATGCATCACCGTTTGTTGAAAACAGCACCAACAACTAATTTATTGAAACAGCAATTGTGAAAACAAATATAAGTCATTTTTCCAGACAGCGAAATCGTGTCCCCCCGGCTCAAGATACCAGATATGAGGGACGATATTTTTTTCCAGATATGTGTGTGTGCGTTCACTGATATCCGACAGCCTGTCGCGATTGCCGCATGACAGCCATAATAATTTAAGCTTCTGAGCTGTTTGTTCCGGATTGGGTACGAGTATTTCCGGAGTTTTAGTATTAGGAGCAGGGGAAAATGCGCCAATCCATGCAAAGGTATCGAGATGAGCGAGTCCGATGTTGAGCGATTGACCTCCGCCCATGGAGATGCCCGCTATTGCACGATTCTCGCGATCTATCATGACCGGATAATGCAATTCAATGAAGGGGATCAGATCGTAGCGTAAGTCTTTTTCAAATGTTGAGAATGACTTTACTTTTACAGGAGCGAAAATATTTCCTTCTGCTCTATCGTCAGGCATTGCTCGTCCGTTAGGCAGAACAACAATCATCGGGGCCAGCTTTTTGTCGGCATAGAGGTTGTCGAGAATAATGTCGGGGCGTCCGTTCTTGTACCATTCCGTTTCGTCGCCGCCAATTCCGTGCAAAAGATAGAGTACGTTATAGTGAGTACTCTTTGAATATCCGGGAGGAGTATAAACCAAAGCTTTGCGGTTGTTTCCAACTGTGCTGGAAAAGTATTCAACGGTATCAATCTTGCCCCTTTCAATGCCGTCTCGATAGAGATCGAATCCAGTGGGAGCCGGCTTCATTTCAGGCCGTGAAAAGGATCGTACACCTGATGGAATGATTCTTTTTATATTCCCAATGTCGTCGAAATTCAAACTATCGATACAGAGCTGCCGCAAGACGAAACTTTCTTTTTGCGGAAAGATCTTATGGTAGAGTATATACCGTTGACCGTCTTCTGAAAAGACCGTATGATGTCCCGGTCCGAGTGTTGTGCTGTCGCTCGCTGTCGCAAGGATTGGACTCGAAACCCCTTCCGTCCATGGACCGAACGGAGTTTTCCCAGTCGAGTATCGGATTTTGTACGTGGGATCGATCGCTTTTCCCTCTGAATACATTAGATAGTACATTCCGTTCCGTTTTAACATGTACGGCGCTTCGAAATAATGCGGGGGAGTTACGTCCTTTGGAGAATTGTCGAAAGTTACCATATCGTCTTTTAACTTCACGGCAAAGCACCGTCCGTTAATCCAATTCAATCCCGAACCCCAGTAGAGATACACCTCTCCGTTATCGTCAATAAAGCATTCGGCATCAATCATATGATAACCGGGGAAGTATTGACCGTTGATCAAGGGAGAGTTATCCGCTTTTGCATTCTTCCATGGTCCGAGCGGATGTTCGCTGATGCCGGCCCATACCTCGCTCCCGACGGAAACGTACATATAGAAATTTCCGTTCTTCGCTCTCACGACAGAAGGAGCCCACACCATTGAATTCCCCGATGTCGGACTTGTACAGGCTTTCTTTGTCGGCCAGTTAATATGCGTCTTCTTGAAATGCACAAAGTCTATAGTCTCTAAAACGGCTACTTCGTCGCCTCCCCACGGATCGATCGTGGCATAGACATAATAGACGCCATTGTGTTTGATAATCGTCGGATCGGCGTAATATCCTTCCACGATAGGATTATGGATAATGCCGTTCTTCTCCTGACTCTGCAAAAGGGAGAAAAAGACTATGATCGATAAAAAAGAAAATCCAACAATTCGGGGAGAAATAACTCCTGGCATGGTTATTTTCCGACATCAAATGTTGCAGGTTGTTAAGAAATCAACTTTGCCCGAGGGGCAGTCCCGTATGTCCGCCGCGGCGGAGAGGTTTCAGTTCAACGAAATCCGGTGGCTCGCTCCTCGTACCCCATGGTTTTTCGAGAGTACTCAGACAGATCATGTACAGTTTTTGAAGATCCGGTCGAAAACTCTGCTTCCCTGTGAAACTTAATGGATCTCTGTGCTGCTCTGTGTCACAAAAGGGCTGTTATACAGAGCGGCACAGAATCTGACACAGAGATCCACGGAGAAAAAATTCAGAGCCGAACCTTTCAACCATATTTCTAATGGTTCTCCGGACTCCTTTTGATTTCGATTCTTTTTCCGTCGTACGCCACCGTTGCGTCAACCCGGTTCTCCGGTTCCACTCCAACACCGTGATGGTCTCCAACCCATACCACACGGAACGTTCTGTGTTCCAACATGCCCGGGAATTCTCCGTGACGCACGTCGATGACGAGCGTGTTCTTCTTTTCATCCCATCGGATCGGAATCGTCGCATACGATCCTTTTTCATAATTGTAGTTATCGTTCTCATCTTCATACAACGTGAATTCTCCGTCGGCTCCGGTATAAACCCTCAATTCGATCGGGTCGGCGGGTTTTTCGGTAGCGTATTGGAGAAACGGACCCATCGGCAGGATCGAACCGGCTTTGATGTAAAGAGGCAAGGTCTCTATCGGCGCAGCCGCGTTTATAGTCTGGCCGCCCGCAAGAATTTTTCCAGTCCAGAAATCGAACCAGTTTGTTCCCTTCGGAAGGTAGACTTTTCTTGTTTTTTCAGAAGGGAGGTTGGTCGTGAGGCCGTACATTTGTTCGGTGACCGGATTTACCAGAAATGCAGGGCCGAACATGTATTGGTCGCGGATGTCGTTGATCGCAGCGTCCGTCCTGAAATCAAAAGCAAGAGAGCGCAATATGGTATACGCATCATTCGTCGCTTTCCAGGAAAGCGAATAAATGTACGGCATGAGGCGATACCGCAGATTGTCGTACTTTAATAAAATTGCTTTTGTGTTCGCATCCCAATGTTCCGAGAATAACGCCCGCTCACCTTTTCCATGAATCCTGAAGACCGGACTGAATGATCCAAATTGAAACCAGCGCGTAAACATTTCCCTGTTAACAGGCGCGGACCAATCTGGAGCTTCCCAATTGAGATGGTAACCTCCGATATCAGAAGTCCAGTACGGAATTCCCGATGCGCAGGAATTGATTGCCTGAGGAACCTGGCGTTTGTATGCGTGCCAGGTGCACGTAATATCCGACGACCATAAGGTTGTGGCATTTCGTTGTTGCCCGGCAAATGCCTGCCGTATGAGAAAGAACGCGCGTTTATCAGGAATATCTCTTCTCCAGTGTTCGTACAATCCGGTGCTGTGCGTGAGCGAATAGGTGTTGAAGTAATCGATGCCCCTGCCGATAGAAAAATTGGATTGTCTTCGTGCATCTAATAATCCGCCGTTATCCGGTTCGCATTGGTCGACCCACCATGCATCCCATCCATCGGGTGCGATCAAACTATCCTTCGCTTGCTGCCAGTACATTTCCCGGGCCTTTGGACTATGAGCGTCGTAGTAACTGTCGAGCGTGTGAGTCATTGCATTGTCCCACACAATTGAGGTCAGGTTGCCGGCTTTTGCCATCGCATCGTAATTTTTTGTGCCTTTGGCGAAAACGGGCCAAATAGAAATCATCGCATGCACATTGGCTTTATGCAATTCATCAACCATCGCTCTTGGATTTGGATACCGTTCTGGCCACAAAATATGCGAGCCGATAACATCGGGCTCCCAGTAAAACCAATCCTGAACAATGCAGTCGACCGGGATATTATTTTTCCGGTAATTATCTTTTACCGATAACACCTCCGCTTGGCTCTTGTATCTGTCCTGCGACTGGAAAAGCCCGAACGACCATTTAGGAAACATCGGAGCCTGTCCGGTCGCATCCCGGTAGAGTGCTATGATGTGGTCGAATTCCGGTCCGTAGAAAAAGTAATAGTCGATCATCTCGCCGCTTTCCGACGCATACTTAAATTTAGTATTACCCGCCTCGGCTCCATAAAAATTTGATGCCGAGTAATTATCCCACATAAGTCCGTAGCCTTTGGTTGATAAAAGAACTGGTATGGCTCCCGTCATGTATTTGATGGCCATATCCTGGTTGCGTCCCTTGTAATTCATCGCCAACGAATCCTCGGGATGGCATCCGAGTCCAAACAGCGCTTCGTCCGCGGGGGACATAAATTCCGTTTCGCAGCTGTTGGAGATAATGCCGGCAACGGTATCTCTCTCCATCTTCTTGCCGCCGGCATTGTCTTCAGCGAGAACGGTAACGTCATTCATATCCGTGTAGCTGATTGAATTTGACGCCTTGTTTACTTTGATTTTTATTCTGCTTGTAGAAATGATGATTTCATCCGGGCGTTCAGCGACGTCAAATTTCGGAGTTGACGCCCATGCGTTGCTAATTACCAACGAAGCCTTTAAAGGGATTTCGGACAATGTTGTGTATTTCACTTCAATAATGTCGTCTTTACAAATTCTTACCTTCATCATGCCCTTGTCTAATGTGAAGGTCACTCCATCGGGAGTTTTCGTATGTGATACTACGGAAGCGGACGCAGTATGCATGGCTGCGCTCAGAATAACGGCCGCAGCCGCAATCAAAGTTAATGCCTTAGTTGTTGTCATTGTTGGTCCATTCTTATTGTCATAATGTTTCCGGAATAGTGTATTGATTTGAATGTTCTTGAAAGTTCCAATCCTGCACCGGCAGATTCATTTACTTCCACTACGTTGATAATCCGTTTTCGCAGCATTCCATTAAACGCCCCCCGCCGTTTGCCGATGGTAAGAGTTTTTGTTTTATCGTTCCATGAAAAGGGTATGATAGCATATTTTCCTTTTTCATAATTGAAGTTATCATTCTCGTCTTCGTATAAAGAGAACGAGCCGTCGGCTCCGGCATACACCCGCAGTTCAATGGCACCGTCTGTTTTTTCTTCGGCGTATTGAATGAACGGCCCCATCGGAACGATCGATCCGGCTTTGACAAAAAGAGGAATTGTCTCAAGCGGCGCAGCGGTTTCGATTGTTTGATTCGGTTCGTATTTGACCCCGGTCCAAAAATCGATCCAGCCTCCTTCTGTTTTCGGCAGATACACTTTTCTCGATTGCGCATGTTGTTCGACAACGGGGGAAACCAGGAATTCATTTCCAAACATAAACTCGTCTTTGATGTCGTACACATTCGTATCGTTCCTAAAATCCATGACCAGTGCGCGGTAGATCGTAAAGTCGTTCAACGTCACTTTTGCGCCGAGGGAATAAATGTACGGCATCAATCGGTAGCGCAGGTTTGTGTATTTCGTCAGGAGCGCGACGGTGCCGCTGTCGTAATTCCAGAATTCTGTTTTCCTGCAGCCATGCACCCGAAGGATGGGCAAAAACAATCCGTACTGGTACCAGCGGACAAGCAATTCGGGATATTCCGGTGAATCGGCAAATTTATACGGAACGAAGCCCCCAATGTCAACCGTCCAATACGGCAAACCGGTAATGCAATAATTTAATCCGGCTGGAATTTCTTTGCGGTACGTGTCCCAATCCGGACTGACATCGCCGTTCCATGTGGTCGCCGCATAGCGTTGCTGGCCGACAAACGAAGAGCGGGTCAGGATGTACGGCCGCTTTGCGCTTCCGGTCGAGAGTTGTCCTTCGTAGACGCCTTTCTTCGACATAAACGGGTAGGCATTGAGATAGCGGTTGCCGGTTCCCATGGCAGTATGCGCCTGTGAGAAATCATATCCCCACTCAGGCTCGGAGGCATCCATCCACCAGCCGTCGAATCCGAGCTTGAAGAGCCGTTCGTTCATGAAACTCCAGAAGAGCTTTCTGGCCGCCGGATTGAACGGATCGTATGCGGCATTCGGCATTTCATTTTGAAGAACGACTCCCTCATTCGTATTCGTAACGGTGCTTTGGAGTCCAAGCAAGAATCCTCTTGCATTCATGCTGTCGTACACATCCGTTCCTTTGTTGATCCTCGGCCAGACGGAGATAATGGTATGCGCATGCTGGTTGTGAATGTGGTCCACCATCGCCTTTGGGTTTGCATAACGCGCAGAGTCGAAAATGTGCGATCCCCATAAATTGTCGGGAAACAGCGGCCAGTACTCGGCGTCCTGCACGACGACGTCGAGCGGAATTTTTCGTTCCCGATAACCGTCGATCACGCTTTGTATCTTTTCCTGCGTCTTCCAGCCGTACTGACTCATAAACAAACCGTACGCCCATTTCGGATAGAGAGGCGCTTTGCCGGTGATCGTTCTCATCCCGGAAATGATGTGATCCGCATCGGGACCAAAAATAAAATAGTAATCGATTGCATCTGCAATTTGCGATTTGAAGGACATTTGTCCGGCCATCTCCGGCGTCCGGCAGGAGAGCGCTATTTGTTTGAGAAAATGATCATCGTTGCTTGTCGCCCCCGCAGTCCATGCTAACCGTGCAGATGCACCGCCGGCGTCCTGATAATACTCGATTTCAATAGGATACACTTTTCCCGAATCGAGATCGATCGTATAGCTGTCGGTTTCGGGCGAGCGGTCTCTCCAGTCATCGACAACTTTTTTCCCGTCGATAAAAAGCCGAACGCCGTCATCGGTCGTCACATCGATCGAAACGCCTTTGATTGTTGCGGGAGCGATTAGCTTCCCGGACCAACGAACGGAGTATTCGACTGTCTTAAAATCCTTTTTCGGCGAGCCGTTTCCCCAGTCAAAATCGACGACTGAGTCGACTCTTACGAACGATGGTTCGCCTTCGAGTTTCGCGTTCGGGAAATATTCCCCCTTTAATCCATGCTCGCCGGGTTTCCCTCCGGCTGGAATTAAAAATTGAGAAGAGATGAGAGGATTAATTTTCGTCGCAAGATTCTTTATGTTAAAGACGTACGATTTTCCAGCTTGAAGGTCTGCCTTTATAATAGAAGGAGAGTAGCCGACGCCGGCGACAAGGCTGAAAACTCTTTTTCCATCGAGCGTCATCTCGATGGGCGAAGAACCCGGGCGGTCGAGGATAAAGGTGTACGTTCCGGATGATGCCGGAGTGAATTGAGCAGAGAGGTTATTGTCGTCAATGCGCTGCAGTTGGATATTCTGCCTGTCGGGATTGAACTCCGTGTAAGAATAATTATCCCAAAAGAGCCCATACCCTTTGTTGGAAACGATCACCGGGCTTGCGATGGCGGTGTTCTGCTGTTTCATCCGCATGTGTCCGTTTTTCCAGTTCATCACATCGAATTGATATTGACCGAGGCCGAAGATCGCCTCGTCCGGCGGCGATGAAAATTTTTGTTCCACGATCCATGCCGTATCGCCGGGGGAAGTCGACGGTGTGAATGTTTTTCCATTTTGCAGCTCACTCAAAAGAAGGTTGCCGTCCAAATCGTAGAAGTGTATCCCTCCGTCGGCCTTGTCGATCTTGATGTTCAATTTCGAGGTTGATAACGCATATTCATTTGCCGATTCCTGGAAAGAATATTTGCCCGCCGGCTTTAGGTTGTCAACTTCCGACAAACTTTTTCTATGCGGAAGTTGATCTGTTGGGGATTTGACGATCTGGACAATATCATCTCGAATCACGCGAAGCTTCATGATGCCCTGGGGGGAGTGAAGCACAACTCCGTCGCTTGCTTTCTCAATAATGACGCCTGCCCATCCCGATGACCACAGAACAAGTATAAGGCAGAGTATTTTATTTCTCACGTACTGAATCCTCCATAATGGATCTCAAAACAAAAAGCGGGAATAAGTAATCGCGATTTTCATTTGAAGGGTACTTCCTCAATATGAAATATTTCTGAGCCGTACTATTTCAGCAATACCAGCTTTTTCACTCCAACATAGGCGCCGGCTTCCAATCTGCAGAAATAGACGCCGCTTGGGAATCCTGCGGCGTTCCATTGGCGCGTATATTCGCCGGCTTCTAATTCCCCGGAGAAGAGCGTCGCTACTTCTCTTCCAATGACATCATAGATTTTCAGCGTCATGAAAGTTTTCGCCGGGACACTGAAAGGAATTGTGGTTGATGGATTGAAAGGATCGGGGTAATTATTTGAAAGTTGAAAGTGAAGCGGAGCGTTTTGGGAATTCACCAACGTCACAGGTGAAAATGCGACTTTGTCGAGATTAAAGGAGGGAGTGCTGCCGATGGTAAGGCGCATGACCTGCACACCCGCGTTGAGAGTAATTGTTTTCGATATCGTTGTAAAGGAAGTCGACCCGCCGGTTGCGGCTGTCGAAAAAGATTTTGGAATGCTGGTGTTCGGGAATTTAAGCGAAAATGTTCCGCCGGCCGTAGGAGCCGCGTAGCTGACCGCAACGGAATAGGCTCCGGCCTGTTGAACGTCGATCGTGTATTCAAGCCATTCACCAACATCCGTATATTCGACATAGTAATGGCCTGGGGTTCCTCCGATATCCACGCCGTCGTTTCTATAGACGCCGCCTTGGTTTACCAGATCAACGTCGTGATACGTGAGCCCCTCGCCGCCTATGTCGTAGTTTTCACACTCTACAACTCCCGGTATGCTGACAGGCGTGCCCGAAAACGGAGCCCGGTATGTCGGCAAAATTCTCATCATGATCGGATATGACTGGATCTCGATTGAGTCCTTCAGGTTCGCCCTCAACCGGTAATAATAGCCATTTCCTCTGCTCGTTGTCGTATCGATAAACTCAGAAGCTGTCGGTAAAATTTTTGCAAGAAATGCAAAGGCGGTCGTATCGGTCCTGCGCTCTACAATAAAGCTGTCGTTCTCGGCCGTATTGTTGTTCCATTGAATTTTTATTGACGTATCGCCATATGCACTGACGCTCATTTTGTTCGGTGATTCTTTGTAGGTATGGATTAAGATGTCTTTTATCTCGCTCCATGTGTGTTGGGTTCGGTTATAAAATTTAAAATCGCCTCCATCCTCCCATGCAAGATATGAAATATTGTGCAACTGCGCCTGTTGTGCGATAGTTCCATACGCACACATGCGGGAGTTATACTCGCATTTATACATATATCCAAATTCACTTAATACCACGGGTACATTATTCTGTGCACCCCAGGTTGTCACTTGATTGAATTTTTGGATGGTCGCACTGATATCGGCCGTCGAGCCGTACGTGCCGGGGCCTACGAGACCAAAGGGATACGGGTCATAGGAATGGTAGTATCCGATAATAAAACTGTCGGCCGGAACGGCTGCGGCAACAAGCTCATCCGAATTTGAATAGTTGTTCCCTGAAAACAATACGATTCGGGTCGGGTTGGTTTTCCGGATTGTTTGAATTGTTCTGGCATTCAGATCGTTCACGTTGGCAAGCGACAACGGGTACGGTTCGTTGATCACTTCAAAAAATAAGCTATCCGACTTGTTCTTAAACCGCGTGGCTATTTGACTCCATATGCTGTCAAACCTTGCAATGTTGCCAGGTGTATACGAGCCTTTGATCCAGCTTTCATGCATCGCATTGAGGATAATGATGAGGTGGCGGCTTAGCCCCCAATCGACAACTTGTTCTACGCGATTAAGCCATGCCGGATTGATCGTGTAGGGAGATGCGGTTGCAGTGTGCGCATCCCACGTAACAGGCAAACGCACGCTGTTAAAGCCTGCATTTTTGTAGTCATCAAAATTGGCTGCAACAACAGGGGGGTTTCCCCACTCTCCTTCGTCGGGCGGTTCAAGTGTGTTGCCCATGTTAATTCCCCTGCCCATTGCTTTCATCGCATCGCTCGAGGAGAGCTGAGCCTGCATACCGATTGTAACGCAAAACAGCATCAGTACTGTCACAGTAAAAATCTTATTCATGCAGATCCTCTCGACTATTTATTAAAAATTAGCGTACACTCTTTGGAATCCTCTTGCGCCATGCTAACGTATCACTCATTGTGAGACGGGTTTGCTGTCGATTCGGGTTGTTCGAAGAGAATATTTTGCGTTTGAAGAGATGCGTTTTATTAGCAGCTTCCCGGATCGGAAAAATGGAATTACCCTATTCGCCTCTCAAAGATCAAAATTGCTAAATTCAACGTAAAAATATTTACATCCGAAAGCAACCGCCTTCTTAGGGAGCCAGCACATAATATAGAGTGGCTGAATGGACTTCGGCGCTTGTTTTACACCTCATTTTGCTATACTGAAACTCATAGTTGAAGAGGTCGGAAAAATTACTGTCAAAATAAGTAAGTCTCAAAAAGGTGGTCCAAATGCATTTGCAGCCCCAAAGCCGACATCCTTCGAAAGAGATTTTTCGCAGCCAAAGTTGTCGAGTATTCCCGCGCGAAACGCCGATTCAGGAAGAGAAGGCTGGTGAGGCAAAGGTAAAAACATTTGCCGATTCGACCGAATTGTTACAAGTCCAGAACTTTTAATAATACATCCGTATAGGTATTGCGCGCCGCATTGCTTTCTTAAGTGTCAATCTTAATTGCAAGTTCCCTTTAAAATAGATTTCACGAAAAGATGGATCAATTCTTTTTCCATTTACCACGCGGGCGAATTCAATCCAAATTCTTCGCATTTCTAATAAGATTGGCCTTAAATTCTGCTTGGAAAGCCTGTTTTGGGGGCACAATTATTGTGGAATTCCCCTTTTCGATAAGTTTTCCCTCTATCGGATAGGCGTGTTCGTCAAGGCTGATTGGGTAGGTGAGGAGAATAAGATCTAAAACCTCCTGGATTGCTTTGATGAAGGAGGTTTTAGTGTTTAGGGGAGTGAAGAACATGACCCTGCGTGCGACAAACCAGTGCATGTAAAAAGATTGCCGATGATTTTGCCGATATACATATAGGTGGACTGTAGGAAACTTGTAGTTGTTTTCTGAAGAACTGCAGCGACAATCCGCTGTTATCCCGGCTCTATGGCGTACGATATTCTCAGCGAAGAATGTTTTATTGCAACAAGATCAATGAAATGAATCTATAAGGAGAAATCCTTTGAAAGACGATGGCCCGAATCTCTATATTTCAGTTGAATCACTACGAAATCGGATAACGAGCCGATTCATACCTCTTTTCTTTCCTGTACTTCTGATTAGTTTGTTCTTATCTCTTTCGCGAATTTCAACCTTGGGACTTCGCCCATTGATGATCTTGCACATCTTCCTCGTTGGCGCGGTAATAATCCTTTACATCGCAAGAAAACGAATTCGATCGCACACATCAGCATTTGTCGTTTTAGGGTTTCTTTCCTTACTTCTTATATTCGGTGTTGCTACATTAGGACTTCTTTCTGCGACGTTCATTCTCGGACCGCTGATTTCTTTGTACTTGATGCTTCTTGGTCATCGAAAATCCGCGTATGTAAGCATAGTCGCCGTTCTTCTGTATCTGTCAATAATGGCAATCCTCTTCCTGTCAGGAGTTTTCGAGTCTGCCGTATCTCCAATACTATACGTGAATTCGCGCATT
>Ga0265332_10001196_pt1 | contig 15046 bp, 17 predicted proteins | sample 41926metaG_FD_202084 | JGI IMG/M metagenome (GOLD analysis project Ga0265332, IMG submission 202084) | Rhizosphere microbial communities from Carex aquatilis grown in University of Washington, Seatle, WA, United States - 4-19-26 metaG | ecosystem: Host-associated > Plants > Roots > Rhizosphere...
TATCCTCACTGGAAGTGGCCTCTTGGTTCGAGAGTTTTCTTGCTTCGCAACTTGAAAACATCACGAATCGACGGCCATTTCCAGTGTTTTTCACGCTTTCATGCGCTCGAAGAATGTCCCTTCAGGGTTAGCAACGACGATTGCACGTCTCACGTGTGTGGTGCCCCGGCAAACATTTGCGCTGGGGCAACCGGAGACATGTGTTCCAACGGCTCAGACTGCGCGACCGGATTTTGCAATCTCATCTTCGAGACATCTGGAACCTGCAGCGATTGCACGCCAGCGTCTATGACGTGCAACCCCGAAGGGCTGCCGTGTTGCCAAGGCGGTTGTGTTGGAGGAGCTTGCTTACAGCAGTAGAGGTGGTCAGATGCGTTCCAGAAGCTCTGGGATATCCCGTGCGAGATGGTTGGCCGGAAGCCTTACAGACTTGGTAATTGTGCCCCGTATGGGCCAGATCACAGCGGCCTGCGGGGCTTTCCTGCTGCTCGGGAGCTTGGCTTGTTCCGAACAACGTTGTACGGGCGCCATTATTGAGTGCGTTCACTATACAGCGGCGGCCTGCGTTAACGTACCCGGGTGCACCCCCACGCCTGGGTGTGCTATTGAAGACGGCGAGGGGGATAAGGCCGCCTGTCCCCTCAGGGCGACACCGGAAAGTTGCAGCGGTCCAAAGTGTGCCTGGACTGGATCGGTGTGTGTTGACTTGTGCTCCACAATTTCCGATCAGAATATGTGCAATATTACGACCAGCCCGCCTAATTCTGACGGGAATAGCACGTGGGGGTGCAGGTGGGGAGTTTGCACGGGTATGCCTAAGACGAGGTTTTGTTCGGACTACTCGACTACCATGTGCCCCGCGGGTTGCTCCGTGCAGTCGACTTGTCCCCTGGGAGACTGCTGAGTCGATCATGATTGTGAGCGCCATCCTTGCTTGAGCGGTCGATGTTAGCCCCCGGCGGGCGGACTGTGGTTCTGGCACTCCTTCTTTGTGCGGCAACCTGCAAAAGAACCGCCACGGGTTCCGTATCCCTCTCACCCCAGGAAACCTTGCAGCCGGTTGGGACCCTACCCAGCGGATGCGGCATCGTCGCGAGCCTCGATCCTGTCGCGCTTGGCCCTTTTGCGGAGTCCCTCAAAACCGCTGGAGCCTCGCAGGTTCTTGCGAACCCGGTACTAGCCCGGATCGATCTCACGCGCGACCTTCGCCGCGTGAGCTATTGCAAGCTTTCTGGGACGGGACACGCCAAGCCGGGCTTCATCGTGTTGTTGTCTGGCCAGATTCCGGGGGATTTCGTCGACCGACTAGCGCAGGACTCGAAGCAACGACTGGTCCGCGAAGTGTGGGCGGGCGCGTCTGTTGCCGGTCGAGATGGGTTCTGGATCGGACGCCGTGCCCAAGATCATCAGGGAAGCGCGGAAGAGGTCGCGATTGCGAGCGATCGCGAGTCCCTCAGGGCCGCCTTCACCGGCGCCGCGGGCACGTATCACCTCGACGCATCTGCTCCCTTATCGATCGTGGTGGACGGCAGCCAAGTCCGTGCTTTCCTGCCCAGCAGTAGGGGTCCGAGGAAATCGGGTCTTGAGGCCGTGAGCGAGCTGAGGATTACGCTTTCCCCCGGCGCCACCGCCCTGATAGCGCTGTTTGTCGTTGGAGATGCGACCATTTCCCAGCGTCTTGCAAGTGACCTTCAACCGGCGCTCACGCTGATGGTCCGACAGCTCGTCGGCGCCAATTCGCCGCCCCCCAAGGTCTCGACCAGTGTCGATGCTACCGACGTGGTCACACGTGTAGAACTGCCCCCCGGGACACTGGAATCGCTGGCGTCGCGAATGGCAACGGCTCGTGTGAATCAGGGCTCGCTCGCAGCACATTGACTGGCGCCACACGGTCGCCATCAAGGCCGACGGCCCGCGGTGCCGCAAGCAAAATCACATGGCCCCTGGAGCACGGGTGGCTGGAGGCAGTGCCCGATCGCACGCCCAAGGAGGTTGGCGCGTAACCGTCCGACTCGCGACGTCTGGCGGTGATCGGGCGGTGGGCGCACCCTGGCTGGCATGAAGGCACGTGGGGAGAAACGGCGATATTGGTCTTCGGTGGTAGCCCGATATGAGCGATCAGGGCAGTCACAGGCGAGATTCACGACGGAGGCAGGCGTTGCGATGGCGGCGTTCCGGTACTGGCTGTACAGGCTCCGCCGTGAGCGGACGGTGGTGACGACGGTGGGGCGTTCGAGGGGATCGGACGAGGTACGGCTGGTTCCGGTGGAGGTGCGTCAGTCGCCCGCGCGAGGCCGGCTGGACCTCCGCACCGCAGGTCTGCGGGTGTTGATGCCGATCGGGACCGACCCGCGATACGTGGCGCACGTGGCGGCCGCGCTTCGAGACGTCGCCACGTGGTGACGTTGCCGCCCAGCGTTCGAATCTACTTGGCGGCAGGCAAGGTGGACCTTCGTCGTGGCCACGACGGCCTCGGTGCGATCGTGCGCAATCAGTGGAAGGTCGACATCTACGGCGGCCATCTGTTCGTCTTCGTCGGGCGTCGGGCTGACCGGTGCAAGATTTTGTTCTGGGACCGCGGCGGCTTCGTGCTGTACTACAAACGCCTCGAGCGCGGGAGATTTCGAGTGCCCAAGGTGGCCGCCGACGCGAGCTCGGTGCGCATCGACGCGACGGAGTTGGCGATGTTGCTCGACGGAATCGACGTGGTGTCGGTCAAACGACCGAAACGCTGGGAGCCACCACGCACGGCGGGCCTCGCGCCCGCCGCGTGACCGAAAATATTCTTCGATCATTTCGATCACTTGCAAGATTCCCGTCGCTGGGGGATCGACAAGATCGTGAAACCATGATCAAAGATGGTGGATGGCGCCTCCGCCGGACGACGATCACGAGTGTGGCTGGAAGGTCTTCGCGACCGAGCTCGGTCAGGAGATGGCAACGATGCGCGCCGAGCTCGACGCGCTCAAGCGGCGAGTGCTCGGGCCCAAGAGCGAGAAGCTGCCTCCGATGGACCGTGAGGTCCGCAAGCAGAGGCCGGCCGACCCGGCCGCCACACAAGAGAAGCGGCGCAAGAATGCCGAACTGCGCGCCACGCGCGTCGAGACCGAGACCACCGAGCACAAGGTCCCCGACGCCGACCGCGTCTGCCCCAAGTGCAACGGCACCAAGCTTCGCCCGGTCGGGATCGGCAAGGAATCGATCGTGGTCGACTACGTGCCCGGGTACTTTCGTCGTCGCCGGCACGTGCGCGAGACCTTGGCCTGCCCGTGTGGCCAGCACATGGTGGTCGCGCCGGGGCCCGATCATTCCGTCGAGGGCGCCCGCTACGGCGATGGCTTCCGGGCTTTCGTGGTCACATCCAAGTGCGCGGACTCGATTCCGCTCTACCGCCAGGCCAGGCAGCTCAGTCGGCTCGGTGTCCCCATTTCCCGCAGCACCCTCACCGATCTGTTGCACCAGGTAGCGCGGTCGCTGGAGCCTTTAGCGGAACGGCTCCTGAAATTGGTGGCCAGCGCCGGAATCGTGCAGGCGGACGAGACGTCGCTGAAGATGCAGAAGCCAAACAAGCGGGGTTTCGTCTGGACCTTTCTGGCGGACAAGCTCATTGCCTACAAGTTCGCTGGTAACCGCAGCGGCGACACGCCGGAGGCCGTTCTCGGCGCCAGCTCCGGCACCCTCATCGTCGATATGTTCACTGGCTACAACGTGGTCACCGGTACCGGCAAGCGCGATCGCGCTGGCTGCCTCGCGCACGTGCGCCGACGCTTCTTCGACGCCTTGCCCTACGCCCCCGAGGGCAAGGTGGCGCTCGAATTGATCCGCGACGTGTACGTGGTCGAGCACGACGCTATCGCGGCCGGTGTCGCGGGCACCGAGGAGCACCGACGGATGCGGCAGGCGCGGACCGGCCCCATCATGGCCCGCCTCATGACTTGGCTCGAGGAGCAGAAGCCGCTGCACCTGCCCAAGGGACCGATGGGATCCGCCGTCGCATATGCGCTCAATCACTGGACCGAACTGACCCGCTTCATCGAGAACCCAGGGATTCCACCCGACAACAACCGGAGCGAGTCGGCGTTGCGAGTCGTCGCCCTGGGCCGGAAGAATTTTCTATTCGTCGGGCACGAGCAGGCCGGCCAGAACCTCGCTGGCCTGTACTCCCTCGTCGCGACCTGCATGGCCAACGACAAAGATCCGCTCGCCTACTTGACCGACATCCTTGGGCGTATCGGCTCTCATCCGGCCGCCCGTCTCGACGATCTGCTGCCCCAGAACTGGTCCCCGCCGGACTGACGGCGGCTCCGTCCGCAGCAATTCTCGCACCGCCGACCTGGGGCCCGATCACGTCGCGAGTCGGACGGTTACGTTGGCGCAGGAGCGATTTCCGGACCTCAAGAGTTGGCTCGCCGAACGTCATCCCGAACCGGCGGAGGTTCACCCCCACGTGCGTGAGGATCACGCGAACTGCTGGCCGCCAGGGATCCCGGCGCACGATCGGCGGAGGTCTCTCTCGGCCGCCACCAGATCATCACGATCACCCCACCGACCACCCATGGTTCACGCCGAAACCACCCGAAAGCATTGGCGAACCAGACGATGCGTGAACTTTCCCCGGCGTTCTCTTCTGCCGTATTCACAAATTAAATCCAATACTTAAGATGAATTTCGATCCAGATTCAGGTTCTGGTACCCGCAAGGGTGTGGAAGTTCAAGTCTTCTCGACCGCACTAATTTCAGGTAGTTACGATGCTGTTGACGCTTTGCGCGTGGCAAAGTGCTCCAACGTGAACCTTCACGTGAACCTCTCACCGCGTTAGGTGATAGCGGCTTGGAAGCGATCAGCCGCCGCACCCGCCACAGACTCGGCTGTCGCGTAGTGCCGACTGGTCACGCCGAAGGTCTCGTGACCGAGCGAAGCAGCGACCGCCGGGCCGGAGATGCCCGCGCCCACGGCGAGGCTCGCATGCGTGCCCCGTAGACCGTGGGCCGTGATGATCGTAACCGAGGCCAGCTTGCAGACTCGGTTAACGGCGCGGAGTACCCAATAGCGCTCCGCATTCGGGCCGAAGATTCTGTCCTGGGCTCCTTGCCCTTCGTTAATGCCATTCCCATTTGCTATAGAATGCTTGTGAAACACTGCGCTTGGATGTTGGTGCTAGGCACTCTCGACATTTCTGCCTGCGCGGCGAAGCGGTCGCCACCGTTGGTTGGGGATGCAGGAGCCGGTTCTACCGACCTCTCTGCCGTCGACGCGTGGCAATTGGACGCGACTATTGATGATGTCCCTGACCTCTTGTCGCCAGAACGTCTTGATGGAGAGATGCTAGACCAGGCCGAAACGCAAGATATGCAAGATGGGATGGCCTTTGCTGACTCAAGCACGGCTGACTCAGCTCCAGAAGCACGAGACGCCAGTTGCCAGTCAGATGCATTCCCCAATGTTCGCATTTGCTGCGGGCTTCCGAACGACGTCCCCGGAGGTAACTGCATTTTGGAGAGTACCCTAAAGATGAACGAGGCCACTTGCGTGCCAGAGGGATCGGCGTTTGATTTGAAGGATAGTTCTTTGGGAATGCATTGCTGTATGGGTCTCACGACGGTATCAACGGCGACGGAACTGGGCGATGGAACATGCCAACGCGGGCCAATCAGCGCAGCAATCTGCGAGGCATGTGGAGACGGTGTCTGCAAGAGTGGCGAGAACCGATGCAATTGCCCCACTGATTGCGTTGGCGACAGTCCACGAGCACCAACTTCGACACGCTCCCCAAGAAGCGCCGCAGCCTGTACCTCGTGGTGACGACGGTGCGAGGCTTGTTGCCCTTCACCGCGAGGTACTGCCCGCCCCGGGCGTTCCCTCGGCGAGGGGAACGCCCAGAACTGCCGACAGCCGCCGACCCATCCGGTCGGGATCGGTTCCCAGCCCCGATCGCGCCGTGCCTAGAGGCAGAGCCGTGCCGTCCGTGCCGGTCACTTCGAAGACGTACTTGGAGTCGCCGCCGCCTCTCACATGCGCGGCGATCCGCATGCGCGCGGTGATACGTGACTCGCCGCTGATGGGCAGAGAGGTCCGGGAAAACAGCCCCGTCAGCCCGATCAACTGGTCGCCGCGGCGGCGGGTCAAACGCGACAGCATCACCGTCGCACCCCCGCACAGCGCCAGGATTGGCCACAGCATCCGGAACTGGTCCCGCCGAATGTCCGTGGTGGGGGTGGGGGCGAAACAGATGACGATGCAGATCAGAACGACAGCGAGCAACGGGGCGATGGGGACACATAGCGCCCACCTCCCTTTCGCCCAGGCGATCATCATCGCCAGGACACCCCGAGCGGCATGGTGGCGAGCTCTTCCCGGTAGGGACGCAGCGCCGGCGCGCACCACGCCAGAGCACAGTCACCCGTTCTTGGTCGAGCTCGATGAGCAGCGTGTGAACGACCGGCTTGGTCTCGACCAGGTTTCCCTTGCGGCCATCGACCTATGGTTCGAAACAGCTGAGCCGGTAGGCCGGTCGCATTCTCGAGCCGCATATCCCTAGCAGTTCGCTCGAATTCGTTTCCCTGCCAGGGTGATGTCGTCGTTCGCCCGTGCCACGATGTCGCCGCGGGTCGCAGTGATCGTGGTCGAGTGCGAGCGGACCTCGACCGAGCCGTCGGTCATGGCGGTGATGTCGCCTCGACTCGACAGGGATAGCCCCTGGCGACCGTGGATCGAGACCTGGTCGGCGTCCAGCGACAGCGGTCCCGCGATCTCGACCGTCAGGCCCCGGGAAAGTCTGAGCACCGCTCCGGCGGGCGTGATCTCGATGGAGAGAGTTTCGGCGCCTTCCGGGGAACGAAGGCGAATGCTGCCGCCGTCGCTGGTCTTCGTCAGCAGCACGCCGTGCCGTCCCAGGGTGACCTCTCGCTCGACCACATCCTCACCTTCCGCAATCTTCATTTCCGGCACCATTGCCCCATCGTACTGCGCGCGCCGAGGAGCGACAACGGCTCTGTCGGGACGCGCAGGGCGTCCCCGGGGCCAGGGCAGCGCAACCAATCGCTGAGTGGTCGGTCCGGGCCGGCGGCGCCCTTCGGCGGTGCGGCCCTGGGTGCCACGCGGCCCTCGCCGCGTCGACCGCAGGTCGACGTCGATCCTGCGAGTGTCTGAGGAGATCTGCTTTGAGTCTGCCGGCGGGTCATGTTCCGGTTGGAGTGACCCTGTGATGAGGGAACAGATGCCTGGAGCCAAGCTTGAGATTCGCGTTCAGGAGCATCGTGTCTGTGGCATAGAATCGCTCAAGCCGCCTTCGTCCGATGTCTCGCTCCGTCTGCGGGCAGCGGACGGATCGAATGTCGGCTACGACTGCGACGGCCCTTGCGTGCTGCGCGTAATCCCATTCGTGGTGGCTGTCGCGTGCGTGGCGCTCGCCTCCCCCGCGTCGGCCGCGCCCGCCACCCCGGTCAAGGATCCGGCCGGCCTCTGCTTCGCGCCCGCCGACTGGATCGGAAAGTATCCCAGCACCAAGGACAGGCATCAGCACACATTTATGCAGCTCTCCTGTGTCGGCGCGAAATTGAAGGCGCTGATGCCGAGCCATGACTTCAAGCGATTTGTCGTCGTTCAAGCGGTCGAGAGTCCCATCGAGCAGGTGGGAAAATACCTCGTCTTCACCCGCTGCAAGCCCCATGACTGCCCGGACGATCACGGGATGATGATCGTCGATACGGAGTCGGGTGCACTCTTCGTCGGCCTCCACACCCGCCGATCTTCGAGCTCGGTGACCCAGTGGTACGCGAGCGACGACGGCGAGCCGTCCTGGCTGCCCGCAGAGCTTCTGGCCCGGTTCTCCCGACAGCATGAGCCGTCGCCATGAGTCAGCTCACGCGCGCCCGTTCCCTATTCACCCCTCTGAAACACAACGGTTACCTGGTCTTGCGGAGCGGGAGGGACTTGAACCGTACACCGGCGCCGACATGACCGGCGCTACGTGCGGTCAGTGCAGCGGTACCCAATGAACGCCGCAAGGCAGATCAACATCGTCCCCATTCGACGAGCGCAGAGCGGCGTCCAGGTCCAGCAAGGGGTGAGGGCGCGCCCGGCCATCGAGCGACGCTATCACGAGCCCTTTCGAGATGACGGCCACGGCGCGATCCGCGCGACGTGACGGCCGACAGGCTATCGCATCGGGGCGCCGTCTTGGCGGCTGGAACATCACAGTCGGTCGAGCATCTATGGTCCGCCGTTCACATTGAGGCTCGTCGAAAAGCCTGCCGCCAGCACCTGGCTGAACAGCGAGCGAGGGGACGAGATCCTCGGCGCCCGAGAGGATGAAAACGTCCGATTCTTCGGCGTCTCGATACCGCGCCAGTCCCTTGTCCGTCTTGCGGGTGATGCTCGGAAGCGAAAGGTTCCAGCCGAGGCCGCATGGCCCGTTGCCCGCGCCCGAGTCATATGCGAGCGAAAGCTGCGGCCCGAAACCCGAACGTCCGGGCGACGTCGCGATGGGAATGGTCATCGACCCGGTACCGGTGACCGGGTTCGCCGCGAACTTCTCGCCGAGCCCGCGGATTGCGCCGCCTCCCTTGGGCAGGGACAGGGACGGTGGGCTCAGCAGAAACGAGTCACTCGGCGCGGACGAGGCACCCCCGGCCGCAGTCGAACGGGGCCCGCTCGACCCGGCGCTCGGAACCCGAGGACCAACGCCCGATTCCATCCTCCCTCCTGTCTAGGTGCGACCGCTCCCCGCTTAACGCACCAGACAGGGAAGGGTCAAGCGACATTTGGCTGCCATCACAACAAACGATCGAGTCTCCACCTTCTTCCCGGTTCACATGCGATTCGGCGCGCAGAGGAACCCCCAGCCGGCGGGCGTACTTCTGGAAGGCCCCTCCTCGAAGCCCCGTCAGGGCGTAGGCCTCCTTGAAGCTCAACCTTCCTTCAAGGGCCGCCCGCATCACGCTCGTGGCAAAATGTCGTCCGACGCGCGTGTTCTGGTTGTTGTAGAAGTCGCCGCCGCCGGGCGGTTTCACAAGCCGAACGATGTCGACGGCGAAGAAGCCCGGCGGCCGGGGAGACATCCGTGGGCCTCGCTTATCTGGCGCGTCTTCTTGAAGGACGTCCTGCACGCACGCTCCGTTCATAGCCAGAAGTGAGGGCCGGCCAATTCAGGGCAGCAGCAACACTTTGCCCTTCGATTTGCGGTCGTGGATGTACTGGTGCGCGGCGGCAGCCTCGGTGAAGGGGAAGGTGCGATCGACGTGGGGGTCCAGTTGGCCGCTGCCGTACATCTCCATCAGCGCCGTCAGCTGAGGCGCGATCAAGTCGGGACGAGAGAAGAGGTGGCCCAGGTTGGTACCGCTGATCGTCTTGTTGTCGTCCATCAGCTTCATCGGGTTCCACTTCTTGACGGACACGAGCTGTCGCAAAGCGTGCAGCAGGTTGCGCTTGTTGCCAACGGAGGCAGACGACAGGCCAAAGGCGACGAGGCGGCCGCAGGGGGCAAGCAGATCGTAGCCCTGGGTCCACGATCGCCCGCCCACGGCATCGAGGATCAAATCGACACCCTTGTCGCCCACAACGGCGCGCGCCTGGGCCGCGTAGTCGCCGCCGGAGTCAATCGGATGCTGGCAGCCCTGCGCGCGCAGAAAGTCATGCTTGGACGCCGACGCCACGCCCAGGATCTGGCAGCCGCGCGTCTTGGCAATCTGCATCGCCGCAAGCCCGACGCCGCCCGCCGCGGAATGGATCAATACACTCGAGCCCGGCCGCAGGTGGCCGTTGAACAGCATCATGTCATGGGCGGTGACGTAGACCACCGGGAAGGCCGCGCCCTGCTCGAAGGTCATCTGCGCCGGCATCTTGACGATCTGCTGGACTGGCACCACCACCACGTCGCTGTACCCGCCGAACTTGCACATCGCCAGCACCCGATCACCCACCGCCAGTCCGCTGACCCCCGCGCCGACCTGGTCCACGGTGCCGGACACCTCGTAGCCGACGACGCACGGCGGCTTCGGCGAGTCGGGATAGAGGCCAACCCGGGCCAGCAGGTCGGCGAAGTTGATCCCGCTGGCGCGGACGCGCACCCGCACCTGCCCGGCGCCCGCCTCGGGATCAGGTGCCTCCTTGAGCTCGAGCACCTCGGGAGCACCGGTCCTGGTAATCCAGATCTGACGCATGGCCGATTCATGCCAGACTTCCGGTCGTGCGGACGGGTTTTCAATGGGCCAGTGAGTCGCGGTGGGACTCATCGGCGTGGGCGGTGGCCGACAACCGGGCGGGTGGCGTCACGACCGTTTGTCCCCGCCCCGCCCCGTCTCGACAAGGTTGAAGATCGTGCATACGGGGCCGGTTCAGGCTGCGGCGCGCTGCGCGCCGAACCTTTTGCTTCGTCTCGATAGCGGCAGCCTTCCGAGATAACGGCCAAGGTGCTGTTTTGAAAGCGTTTGCAGCCGGAAGACCCCGAATCGCGCGTCACAGCGAGCGACCATGACCGACGCGAGCGTGGAGATGGCGCTACAGTGTGCGCCTCACATGTCGGAGAAAAGGTCTGCTCGCATGCCCAAACCCGGTCGCTCAAGTTCCAAAGGGAGGAACAGCAAAAAGGAGGCATCGTGAACACCAAGTCGTTGGTTTTGGGCCTTTTCGGTGCCGGGGCGGCGCTCGTCTTGGCCGGTTGCGAGGCCCAGGTGGGGGACGGCTACCGGGGCGAAGTCCTGCTGAGCTTGCAGGGCTCGGTCGTGCTGAACGGCCAGTCGGCTGCCGACCAAGTTCCGGTGCTCGCCTTCCTGAGATCGTCGGGGTTCGCGCTGCTCGATGCGCATGTGGAAGGCGAGTTTCCGTCGCGCTTTCGCATGGAGATCTTCGAAGCTCCACCCGAGTCGGCCTTGCTCGACCCAACAACGGGAACTGCCACCGGTTTTCTGACGGTCGTACCCAAGGACCATCCGAAGGAGATTCCGGGCGTCGCGGCTAGCGGGCTCGGCAGCTGCAACCCGGATGAGACCATCTGCACAAACCATCTGGATATCTGTTCTACGACGGGGATATGCATGCAACGCGACCTGACCTGCAACCAGGAAGAGTGCCCGGTGGTGGGCGACACTGAAATTCCGCCCGATGAGCTCGCTTCCGGGGCCAGATTCTCCGGGTATGGCGAAGCAGGAGACACCCACAGCCTGACCGTGGAGGTGGTGTGCGACGCCGCGCAGCTATGCCACCGCGTCTTTCGGAAGTGTGGACCCCCGAACGCCTACACCCCACTGGCTGAATTTGGTCATCAGCAAACGTGTGACGTCGTCTCGGAGTCGGGCGATGCACGGATCAAGCTCTACGAATCAGTGCTCCAATCGGCGGTTGGCTACGACATCGTTTATGCGCCCGCCGCGGTGGCCACCTCGGTATATGGCCCGATCCCTGCCGGCTACAGCTTGTTCAGGACCGTCGAGCCCGACTCGGACCAGGCCTGGATCGACAGCCTTGATTGTAAGTTCGACAGACTATTGGATGCGACAGACACCACGACTTGCCCACCTGGCGTGCACAAAGAGCTGGTGAGCCCTGATGAAGAACTGACCCTTCGGCTGGGCTATCGCAACGACCCAAGTCACTGACAGGGCATGCCGAGTGCTGCCGGATTCAGCGCGCTCTATCGCCGTCATGCCCCGGCGGTGTACCGTAACCCGTCCACGAACGGCGTAGGCGAAAGGCTTGCGCGATCTAGTTTGTCGAGGTGGCGAGGAGGCCGAGGAGGGGGCTGCGGAGGGCGCCATCGGCGAGTAGGAGATCCTGGTGAGCCATGGCGAGGCGGTCGGGAAGGAGGTCGCGGAGCTTGGCTTGCGGCCATCCGTTCAGAATGAGCTTGGTGCCGAGATGGAGGTAGGCGCGAGGGTTCACGCCGTACGAAACGCAGCTGGCTATGATGGTGAGGATTGCGGCGGTTCTCTCCCCGCCGAGATCTTCCCAGGCGAAGAGCCAGTTGCGCCTTCCCAGGACGAGCTTTCTGAGCTCGCGTTCGACTCGATTGTTCGTCAGCTCGATTTGCCCGTCGGTCAGGAAGAGCACCAACCGAGGCCATTGACGCTGCAGATACCCGAGCGCTTGGCCGAGCGGGGTACGCGGCGGAGCGGTCGCCTTCTGCGCTTCGAGCCAGAGGCGTAGCTCTTCAACGAGCGGCGCGCTGTGCTCCCTACGACGCGCCAGCCGCTCCGCGGCGGTCTCGCCCGCGATGGCGCTCTGGCGCTCCACCGCGAACAGCGCACCGATCTTCTTCAGGCCCACGAGGGCGATCTTGTCGCCGCCGCGCGCGGCCTCGACCAGGCGGCGCCTGCCGTGACTCCAGCAGCCAGGCCGCTGTCCACCGGCGCGCTCCAGGAAGGTCGTGATGCTCGTGCCGTCGCATTGAACGCGGCGGCGGTGATCTTCGCCCAGGAATCGCCGTACGCTGTCCGAGTCTCCCTTCGCCGAATACACGAAGCTCACCCAGTACGCGTTGGTCCAGCACCATATCGTGCCCTGCCGAATTCCCTCCGGCGCGTCTCGGTCCAGCACCGGGATCCCCGTCGCATCCGTCGCGAGCAGTCCGGGGCCGCTCGTCAGCTTCTGGATCGCACGCGCGATGGGCGACAGCGCGTCGATGGCGGCCGCCACGGAACGGCCGAGCGTCTGCGGCGCGATGTCCACGCCGGTGCGCGACCAGCGGAGGCATTGCCGTTCGATCGGCTGGTGCTCCAAGTACTTGTCGGCCAGCGACTCCACGATCAGTGTCGTGCCCAGCTTGCCGCGCTCCACCAGTTGCGGTGGCTTCGGCGCCGAGACGATCGTGTCGTCGTTGCGGCAGGCCACGCGCTCGTCGAGCCGACGCCGCACGATCAGCTCCGCCGGCCGCACGTCGAGGATCTCGCACATCGAGTGGCTGACCGTCCTCATCTGCTCGCCGCAGAGCGGACATTGGCGCATGTCGGGCGGGACGTCGTTCGACTCGGTGACGCGCTCCAGATGATCGGGCAGAGCCGGGCGCCCCCGGTGCGTGGGGCGCTTCTTCTTCTCTTTCGGCGAGCCGCCGCTCGGCGAAGTCGCGTCCGCGCTCGTACTCGATGGCTCTTCTTCGTCCTCCTCGTAGACGACGGGAATGACGGCGGCGAAAGTGAGTGACAGCTGGTTTTGGACCCGCCGGAGCGTCTCCGAGCGGGGACGGCCCCGTCGCAGGTCGCCGAGGCGCTTCGTCAACTCGGTGTTGAGGTCGCGCATGCGCACGACGAACGCGACGACCGCCACCACCAATTCGCCGAATCGCAAGGACTTGATCATCTCCTGCATCCAGCGCCGCACGTCATCGACGTCTGGCACCTGGGCCGAGCTGATCGTCGCTGGCTCACTCATCCGCGAGCACCACATGCCCAGATCCCACGATCGCCGTCAACACAATTTTGACGGAAGTTGACGCCTCTCTCGGGCAGCTCAGCTCGGCTGCCATCGCGGGCGTCGCCGCGCATTCGCCAGGTCGATTCCCTCGATGATCAGTGCGAGCTCAGCCGATTCGATCGCGAGCGGCGCCAGGCGTCCGTCCGCCGAAAACGCCGGGCGAAAGCGCCCACGCTCGAGACGTTTCGTCCACATCGCAATTCCGTTCCGGTCCCAGTACACGATGCGCACGCGATCGCGACGCTTCGAGAAGAACACGAACAGGTGGCCGCTCAGCGGGTCGTGTCGGAACACGTCCCGCACGATCACCATCAGGCTGTCGGCTCCCTTGCGTCCATCGACAGGCTGGGTCGCCACGAATAGTCGTACGCTCGGCGGCAGACTCAGCACGCCGGCGCCTCGTCCCCCAGAATCGCGACCACACGTCGCAAGGCCTCCTCGGAAAACCCTTCGCTCACACGCACCACGTGACCCGATCGAAGCAATACCTCGACCGGCCTCGCCGGTGTCGGTCGAGCGACCTCCACGAACACCGGCCGGCGGCACTCGTCGATCACCGATCGCCAGCGATAGAGCCGCTGAGAATCCACGCCCTCGCGTTCCGCGAACTCCCGCACCGTGAGCCCAGACGCGGTCAGGCCTTCCAGAATCGAGCGGGCCTCATCGACGGTCCATCGTCGCTTCGAGGCAAGGTGAGCAATCAGCGAACGGGCGGACGAGCGCGGCATCGGAGTACCTCCGCTCCTCTTTTTCCCATCCCGCCGCCTGCCCCGGAGCCCTCGTCATGACGCCGTTCGTGGACGGGTTACGTTGTTCCGGTGTTTGCGCATGTCAGGACGTCCTCGAAACGGCGCTTGCTCGCATCGGACACCGCCGTATCCGCGTCCACGACCTCCGCCACACCTTCGCGAGCCACTTCGTGATGCGCGGCGGGATATCTTCACGCTCCAGCGAGCCCTTGGGCACTCGACGCCCGTTATCACATCCGACACGTACGCCCACCTATCTCCGGATCACTTGGCTAGCGCGGCAGATCATATTTCATTTCCGATGCCGCGGCCGACCGCCGACGTGATCCCGATTGCATCTCGCGCGTCTATTGAGTGAGGGCTTCGATAACTTGATGCGGGTAGGTCTTGATCACTTCGGGGTCCAGGGACCCGTCCAGAGTGAACAGAGGCGTGCTCTTTGAACCTGCACTGCGATAGATGCGGGTCATTGCTCTGTGAGCAATCGAGAAAGGTCTATCGCGAAGCTCGTCTTGAGCAACGGGGATCGTGAAGTGTATTAGAGGCCTCCTCCTTCCGCTGCGATCTCTCGGATGCGGCACCGCGGGCGCGGCACGACATTGGTCTGAAGGACGTCGTCTATCCACTGAGCTGGTTCTGTCGGGGCATCACTGCCAGGGGTCAGTGGCTTGGCGGCAGCGGCGATCTTGATGCGGTTCGGTCCCTCCCTGTCCTCGATTCCATAGACGATCACTCCGCCTGAGCCGTTCGCCATGCCCGATACGTCCTTTGCGATCTCCGTCTTGTCGGACGTCTTCTTGAAGGGAAGTTCTCGCTTGAACTCCACCGTGTCGGTTTCCTCTTGGGCATCGAGTACGATCTGCCGGAAGGTCGCATCGGACCGTAAGCGCTG
>Ga0265332_10001197_pt1 | contig 15039 bp, 15 predicted proteins | sample 41926metaG_FD_202084 | JGI IMG/M metagenome (GOLD analysis project Ga0265332, IMG submission 202084) | Rhizosphere microbial communities from Carex aquatilis grown in University of Washington, Seatle, WA, United States - 4-19-26 metaG | ecosystem: Host-associated > Plants > Roots > Rhizosphere...
AAGGCCAATGCCCGTGGGTTTCGTAACTTCACCAACTACCGTGCAAGGATTCTGTTTCATTGTGGGAAGTTGGATTTGGCAATGGGCTAGGAAAAACTCACAGTGAATTCAACGAAGCTCCATGTTTGCTAACCAAACAATCAGTTGCTGCGCACGTCCAGCGATGTAGGCGCCCACACAAAAGGGGGTATCAAATTTTTTGACCAAACTCGAAAAGATGCACCAACAATGAATCGTCTGTATCTGCCTTATCTGCCAAACTGCCGCGGTTATCATGCCCCAAAATGCAGGGAGGTACGCCTCAAGTTTTCAAACACGGTGCGTCCTTGTTTCCAACACAAATAATGTTTTAGGAGGACGTTGCCATGAAGATAGATCGTCTGGCTTTTATCAAAGTGTTAGGTGTGGGTGTGATGACAGTTTTCCTGTCCAGTGTCGCTAATGCCGGATCTGTGGGCATGGTGCTGGATATAACTGGATCCGCTACTGCCCAGTCGGGTTCGGAACGTGCACCACTTGACATTGCCACCCCTCTGCAGGTGGAGACGCGTATCAGTCTTGCCAAAGGCTCTGAGATTAGTTTTGTGTTTTACCCTGCACGGGAGCAATTCACGGTTGCAGGTCCTGCGGTGTTCTGGCTTGGTGAGCAGGGTGTCAAGCTCCTGAGCGGCGTAGCTCCTCGGGGTAAAAAATTGCAGGACGATCGTGCGCATGTAGTACTAGGCTTTCAAAATCAGGTGGTACCTGCGGCCTTTTCTATGAAGACGATATATGGATCTTCAACTGCCCCGAAACTACAAAAACCAGTGGAGGGCGAAACGGTGCTGAGCGATCAGCCTGAGTTTGAATGGGCAGCGGTCGAAAGTGGGCCTGTCGAATTGTCGATTTGGCATGGTGAAACAGTTGTGTACCAGCAACGCGTTGAAGGTGCGACGTTGGCATTGCCAGCTGATGTTGCGCTGACCAGGGGACAGGAATATCGCTGGCGCGTCGCTTCCAATGTCGCGCAAGGGCGCAAAGTGAGTAACGGTCACTTTACCGTTGCCAGTGCCCAACTGCGTGCAGACGTGCAGCGTGTCAAACCCGTAGGTGACGCGTCAACGTCGGATTGGGTAATTTACGCGATGGCACTGGATCAGGCAGGGATGAGATCGGAAGCTGGCATAGTCTGGCGCCGTGTTGCTCAGCGACGCCCGGACTCTCACAAATTACGTGAACTTGCCCAATAGGATGCGCGGTCCGGTCGATGTTACTGAGTCCTGTCAATGGAACCATTTAGGGGAACAGCATATTCGTTGGAATTCTGGCGAATTGGTAGAAACCCTATTTTCTCCAGACATCTAATGCGACAGCGGTGGGCACGAAGCACAGTCGGTGAAACGGATCGCGATGCATTCAAGAAATCAACTGGGCCGACAAATTGACCTAGATCAGGCATTTTCAAATGGTGCTACATGCGTTCGGTCAATGCCGGGTGTTTCCACGGATTCCACGGGTTAAATTTGCGCTAAATACTCTAGTAATTAAATATTTAAAAAAATCTCTCAAGCTTGGATCTGACGAATGCGCGGGTCAGGCGTCTGAGGGGAGGCGTCAGAAACTTCCATCCCAAAGGACAACTATGAAACTTCACGTTCGATCACTGGTACTTGTCGCTGCCCTGGTAACAGCATTCAGTGCCAACGCCCAGAAGGGAGCGGCCAAAGACATCGTTTTGGATTCCGTGTCTGCACCCCTTGTGGCGAGCGCCGTTCAACCGGCTGGCCGCAGCGATGCCATGGTGGTCAGCGTATTGTTGGAGTCTGCCGATGGGATTCTTTATCCACGCTCTACGGCTATCCCGTTCAATACAGGGGACCGCTTTCGCGTCAAGATCCTCGCCTCCCGCGAGGCCAGAGTCTCGCTCTACAACACCACACCCAGCGGCGTGCTTAAACCCGAGCCGGTGTGGCGGGGAGTGCTCAAGCCCGGGCAGGAGACGATTACCCCCAGGTTTGTTCTGGATGGTGCCTCCGGCGGTGGTACTGATCAACTTCATGTAGTGCTCGAACCCGCCGGCGAGCCCAGTGTAATTAACTGGCTCGGTACCTGGGTCGATGGTGGGCGCACTGGCAAGGACATTCGCCTGGATGAACAAAGCACCCCCAACGCGACGTACTTGGTCAGTAACGCTGGCAAGGGCCTGGTGACCACGATACGCATAAACCACCTGTGAGTGCAACCATCGCGCTGCCCGGTTTGGTCGCTGATTTTTAAGAATATGTTCACGGAGCAAAGAATGATGTTTACACCTCTGACCCTCAAGAACAGTTGTGCCGCACTGGCCATCTGTGTCTTATTCAGTGCCTCGGCCTGGGCGCAACCCCTGGGCAAAACCGCCTTTGCAGAACCCGTCCCTGTGGTCCCCAGCTTCAACCAGTGGGTCGGCACCTATGTTGGCAACGCACCGGAGCCGGTGATCGACCCATCGCTGGTGCAAGTGGTGTTGACCTGGACCAACAGTGAAGGGGCGCCAGTCGTCGCTTACCAACCCAAGCCGGTGATCTTGGGCCAGCCCGATCTGCCGTTGGTAGGGGAGGCGGTAGCCCAGGCTGCGCAGCGTTGGAACCTGGGCCTCAATTACCAAGGCCTGCATGTCAAATACCTGGTGCTCGATGCACGGGGAGTCGTGCGCCAATTGCGCCCGATGGGAGCGGTCCTACTTCCGGGTGAACGCTTCAAACTCCGCGTGACTGCAACCTTTGGCGCAGTGGCTAGCGTTGACCGCCTGACTGGGGAAGTCTGGAGCGCCCAGCGCAGCGGACAAATCTATCCGCAGCCTGGTGTGTCCGTGCAGATCAACGCCGGCGAAACCGCAGATCTGCCACTCAATCCGAACCAGTATTTTGTGGCAAGTGGTAACCCAGCTGAGCGTCTTTTGTTGACTGTGCGTCACCCACAAGCCAAGGGGGATATGGCAAGTGACCAGCCCGCCTACCGTCAGGATGGTGCGTTGGGCTCCAACTACCTGCAGCTCATCCCCAGCGGCAAGTTCCCGGCCTTCGAGCAGGTGATTGCCAGCAACAACGCCTTGCGCTAGGGAGCGCCCCATGAAACTATCGAAACGGGTTTTCACGCTACCCCCACTGTTGTTCAGCCTGGCACTTGGGTTTTCATCCTTGGCAGCCGTGGCGCAGGAGGCACCTGTGGTCAAGTCGTTCAAAATTCTGGAGGCGCTGACCAGCAAGGATATTGTGGTCGACCGATCAGATTCACCGGGCAGCGCGAACAACCCTGCGCGTTCCAATCGATCCATGGCGATTGACTTGCAGGTGCAGTTTGCTTTCAACTCCGCTGACCTTCAACCACAGGGCCGTCAACAACTCGACGAGCTGGCCATGGCCCTTAGCGACCAAACCGTGCTCGCAGATGGATTTGAAGTCATCGGCCACACCGACCGGGTTGGCAGTGCCGACTACAACGTGCAACTGTCCATGGAGCGCGCAGTGGCTGTGAAGAACTACCTGGTGACAATGCACGGCCTGTCACCGGTGCGTCTCAAAACTGCCGGCATGGGTTACACCCAACTGGCGGACCCCTCCAACCCCAGCGGCGCAATCAACCGGCGCGTGGAAATCAGGCGACTCACTTTGCCTGTTAGCTCGGGCTCTGTGGCTGCCCCAACGGGGGGCGTCTGGTACCGACTCCTTGAAAGACATTTCGTTCTTTAGTTCTACCTACGTTACTACCAACACAACGAGGGCACTTCATGAAGCTATCCAACTATCTTGCACCCTTGGTACTGGCCTGTACCTTGGCTTTATCCGCTTGCAGCTCAGCACCTCTGACGGCATCGACCCTGTTGGCACGGGCAGACCAGGTTCTGCGAGCAGCGCCCAACCCCAGCGGTGTGGCCATGCGGGTCACCCCACCCGAAGTTCAGACGGGCCAGTCACTCAGTCTGGAAGTCAGAACCTCCGGTGCAGGCTACCTGTATATTTACCAAATTGCCACCGATGGCAATTCCCTCAGCCTGCTCTTTCCCAATGCGGTTGACGGTGCGAACTACGTCAATGGCAGCGTTCAGCTGCCGCGCCCCACCTGGCGGATCGTGGCGCGTGGGCCCCAAGGTGTTGGTTACTTTGTGGCCGTCACTTCAGAACAGCCCCAGGACTTGATGGCATTGGCCGCTCAGGTTCGTGAGGGGCAGATCAACATTGTGGGTCGCTACTCGGCAGCGATGGCGCAATTGCGGGAATTGCCATGAGTGCGCAATGCTGATGCACGACCACTAGCCAGTTTCGACAGTTTTCAAAAGACACCAATCACTCTCGCGCCGCAACCATGACGGAAGAGCAAATTGCCGAGCAAGCCATGGAACTCATTAAAAAGGGTGGCTCCCACGCTGAGCAAGGTGCGGGTTTGCTGTGCCGTCATCTGAGCAAACGAGTGCAGCGCTATTTTGAGCGCCACCGGGTGCCGGAGGCCCAGGCCGAAGAACTGGTTACTGAGGTCTGGCTCAAGCTGCTCAGCAGCCAGTTTGAGGGGCGCACGCGAGCCGTGGTTTGGTTGTGGACCGTTGCTGGCTCTGTTCTATTGGACTGGGTTGCCAAGGCCAAGGCTGAGCGACGCGTAGGGTCCGATGCATCTCGCCCGGTAGAGGTGAGCGTGGACGATGACACTTGGAGCCTGCTCGGTGAGACGGTTTCAGCACCGCACATGCCCCCGTGGGTCAAATTGTGTCTGGAGCGAGCCGCTGTGCTGTTTGAACAGGAAGAACCCCGGCGCGCTGAAGTACTGCGGTTCTCGTGTGAGAAGTGGTCGGCCGAAGAAATTGCCATTTACTACGGGGCAACGCCACCGGTGACCGCCAAGCAGCAAACGGCTGCCCGCAATCGTGTTTTGGACTCGGTTAAACGGGCCAGAACATACTTTGAACATTGCAAGGATTGATCATGCGCGATGTTGACAGTGATGATGAGGCGTGGCTGGCAGCGCTTGCAGGTAGTCAGACCCATAGCCAAGCCAATAAACAGGCAAGCCAACTGCGCGAGTATTTCACCAAGCGTACTGCGCTGGAGTTGGATGAACCCCTGGACGACGCAAGCCACACTCGAGCCATGAATTACCTTCGGGCACGTGGTGCGTTCAGCGCAAAGATGCCAGCGCGCAGCGCGACGCCTACCCAGGTTTCACTTTGGCTCGCAGTGAAGCAATGGCTCTTTTCGTCACACGGCGGTACGCGCGCCAGATATGCCCTGATCACCAGCCTGACCATTGCAGTGGTGGCTGTGCCGTTGATTGTGACGCAAATAGGTGGCGATGACGATGCTCTTGATAGGAGTGACATTCCTGTGAATGCCATTCCCAAAGGGTCAACTCAGACCGCTCCACCAACAGTATCTGGTAGCGCAAAGGCTGTACCGAGCGCGCCTGACATTGGCGAAATCACTATGCTGATCTCCAGTGATCCCGCTCGCCTGGCAACGGAGATCCAATCCGTGCTGATGGCCAGGGGTATCACCGCACACATTGGCTCCAGCGTTATGGAATCAACCCTGACGGCCACGATTTCGCAAGCGCAGCTGTCCGCAGTTGCACAGGACCTGCAGGTTTACGGTATCAGTGTCCCAGTTAATGGACATCTGCGCCTGTCCATTCGTAAGTCCTAGCAAGGCATCCAAAGCAATTCAGCAGCTATTTGTCACCTATCAAAAACAGGCTTCCTATGAACTTTCGAACCAAGACAACCCAGAGCATGCGCAACATCGCAACGACGACATTGTTGGCTGCATTGTGCGCGGCACCTGTTTACGCCGCAGACTATGCCCTCATCATGGGTATTGGCACCTACCAGGAGTCGCGGGCCAATCTGCCGGGAATTGATAAAGACGTTGCTGGCGCGCGTCGTATTGCCCAGAGCATCGGCGTGCCGACTGAGAATATTCGCGAATTGTTCAACGACCAAGTATCAAGCATGGGCGTGCAGAAGGCGCTGCATGACATCGAATCATCGATTAGCGCGGGTGACCGGGTGTTCGTCTACTACTCAGGTCATGGTGGTCAGGTGCCTAACAATTCCGGTGGTTCCAAAAAGTGTACAGAAGGCATGTTCGTGTATGACATGAAGCTCTTTAAGGACGTTGATCTTGAAGCGGCTCTTGGCTCATTGGCGGCCAAGGCGGGTCAATTGGTGATGTTCAACGACTCCTGCTTTTCCGGCGGTGCTGCCAGCAAGGCGCCGCCCATGGATGGACGCGTTGCCAAGATGTACCAGCCCAAGTCGGTCAATGAGCATGCGGAGTACACCTGCGGGGAAGCTGTCAATATGAAGGTTGCAGCGCGTAACCTGGTGGCGGGGGCCCAGGCCAAAGGGAACAATATGGTCTACATCGCCGCTGCAGCCGATGATGAGGTGGCCTTCGCCACAAAAAATGGGAGTGCTGCGACCCAGGCGTGGGAAGCATGTCTGAAAGAGCCCGGTACCGATTCCAATGGCAGTGGAAGCCTCAATGCCAGCAAGCTCATGAACTGCGCCCAGGGAAAGATTCGTGCCATGGGCTTTAAACAAACCATTACCGTCATCGGCAATAAGGAGTTGCCTCTGTCTTTCGCCGCCGCAAGCGCACCTCCTGCAACACCGATAGAGGCCGCGCGCCGAAATGCAGCCACCCTGGAAGACATCCGCCAGGCCGCCTCATCTGCCATTCAAGTTGAATTGCAGGCATCCAAGACCGATCTGCGCATCGACAAAGACGCGCTGGACTTCAACGTGCGTACCAGCCGTGCAGGCTACCTGTATCTGTTGCATGTGGGCAGCGACGGCAAAACATTTGATTTGTTGTTTCCCAACGATCTGGACCAGAACAACTTTGTGCAGGCGGGCACCGTGCGCCTGCCCCGACCCAGCTGGCGGGTGGTTGCTTCCGGCCCTGTGGGAGAGGCATATGTGATGGCCGTTGTGTCAGATGCCAAAAAAGACTACACCAAAGCGCTAACCAGCAAGCAAGGTCCATTCAACAGTGCCACGGCAGATTCCGCAGCACAAACCAAGCTTCGTGTGGAAGCAACGGGTGTCGGTGCGTCGGGTACAACCGGTAGCTTTGGTGCAAGTACTGTGGTACGTGTACGCGAGTTGAATTGACACAGCGCAAGGCTTCATACCCATTCGACAATCTTTTGCAAAGCCAAACCATGAACCTGTCTTCTGATTTACGCGTATGTTTGCATCTGCCGCGGCATGCACGGCCCTTGAGACGCCGTGTAGTTCCACTGCGCACAATCGTGGCGGCAGTGGTGGTTTTGTGTGCAGTGCCATGCAACGCCCAGACTGCTGCTTCGACTGCGCAATCGAAAGACATTGTTCTGGAGGCACAGGCGCCTGTACCGGCCACTCCAGCTGCTGCGGCCAGTGCACCGGTTGCCAGAGTCGCGCCCGTTGTCCCAACAGTGCCTGCCGTAACTTTGCCCGCCAATATTGCGCCCACGCTTGGTCGCAGGGCTGTGGCTGCTGCGGCCATGGCCGACCTGGGACTGCACCTGATGCGCCAGTCTTCGCCGGCCGCGGGCAATGCGCGCAGCAACCTTGTGGTCTCGCCCTATAGCGTAGCCATGGCCTTGGGCATGCTGCAGGCCGGTTCTGTAGGATCCACTGCCTCAGAAATAGCCGGAGTATTTGAGCCTAGTACGTCGGCGGGGCGCTTGCTGGCATCAGGCTTGGGTGAACTACCTCAGGCCATTCAAGGTGATGCCTTCAGTCAATGGTACGCGCCCAACCGTATCTGGGTTGGGCAGGGTGTGACCAAGGACATCGCCCCGTCCTACCTTGCCCGTCTAAAAGATCAGTTCGGCGCGGACGGTGCCTTGCTGGATTTTTCTGGCGCGCCGGAGCAGGCCCGTGTGGCTATCAATGCCTGGGCTGCAGATGCTACCCAAAAGCACATTACGCAGTTGCTGTCGCCGGGTAGTATCAAGCCTACCAGCAAGATGGTGCTCACCAATGCGGCCTATTTCAGGGGCCAGTGGAATACACCACTGGATCCGGCCAACACCCATCCTGCACCGTTCATGGCTGATGCGCTGAGCAAAGATGTGCCGACCATGCATGGCATTGTTGCGGCCAGGGAGGGCACAGTGGACAACATCTATGTGCTCGAATTGGGTTTTGAGGGCAACAACTTTAGCCTGATGCTGGCGCTGCCGCCCATGGGCCACACCGTGCAGGCGTTGGAGGGCGATGTCATGGGTGCCGACATCGCCTCTTGGACGGCCCTGCTCAAGCCCCAGCGCGTGCGCCTGGCGCTGCCGAAGTTTTCTATTGCGGGTTCTGGCCAGTCACTCAACGACGCACTAATGGCCGCCGGCATGAAAACCGCGTTTGGCAATGGGGCCGATTTCTCTGGGATTTTCAAGGGTACGGTACTCACGCTGGATAACGTGTTCCATGCTGCGGCCATTGATGTGAACGAAGAAGGGGCCACCGCCAGTGCAGCCACGGCGGCACTTACGATCAGCAAGTCACTGGCCGGCGTTGAACCGCCCTTGCGCGCTTTTAACCGTCCGTTCGTGTTTGTGCTGTTGCACAAACCCACTGGCACGCCACTGTTCATTGGGCGCGTTGCCCAACCTTGATTGAGTGATGATCTGGGCCATGAAGCGTCACATCGTCTGCACCGTGCGCACCGTCGTGCTTGCTTTCTTCTTGGCAGTTGCGCTGGGTGGGCATGCAGCACTTGCCGCCCCCAAAACGATTGCGTTGCTCATCGGCGTTGGCGAATATCAGGCTTTCAAAGAAAGTGGCAGTTTGGAGGGCCCTCCATTCGACGTGGCAGCCATGCGCCGCGTCTTGGTATCGCGCCTGGGTGTTGCTGATAGCGATATCCGTGCGTTGGTGAACCAGCAGGCGACCCGTGCCAACATCCTCAGTGAGCTGGGCAAACTTAAAAGTCGCAGCGCTTCCGGAGACCACATCATTGTGTATCTCTCAGGCCATGGAACTAGCCGACTGGACGTAGGCGCCGACAAACCTATCACAGCCTCTCTGCCATACTCGACAGGAGCCTTCCTGACCTACGAATTCTCGTTTGAGCGCCCCAATCAAGGCATGATTGTGGGCCGCACCGACCTGCAACCCATCATCCGCGACCTGGAGGCCAGTGGTCGCTCTCTTTGGGTGATTTCCGACAGTTGTTTCTCGGGGCAACAAGTGCGCAGTTTGGCACTGGCCTCACCGGATCGTTTGCCTGGTCGGTTTATTTCGCAAAAGTATGCTCAAAATGGCAACCGCATCATTGATAACGATGGCGTGCGCGTCCCACCGGAGCCTTATCCCTATCGAAATACCATTTTCTTTGCTGCATCGGCCGAAGGTGAAGTGGCAGCCGACATCGCAAGTCGTTTCCTTGGGAAATATCCAACCGTAGATGGGAAGCCTCACGGCGCCTTTACTGACGCATTGCTTCGGGTACTGGAAGGCAAGTTGTTTGCCGACTATGGCGGTACTGGCAAAATTGACTATGCCGAGATGCATGCAGCAATCTCCCAGTTTGCCAGTGAGCGCGGCTACGGTCAGGCACCTCAACGCTTACCCAGCGTCAGCGAAGACAGTAACCAGTTGGCCCTGCGCCAAGTGTTCTCGGTGGCGCAGGATGGTGCACAGCCCAGACCCGCGGCAATCGTGCCACTTCGTTTGGGTGGCGACGCACTGCCGCAGAACTTTCTGCAGGTATTGCGCGGCATCAGTGACCTGGAAGTCGTCTCCAGTGACGACCCCAGACTGGACGTACGCCTGATGCCATCCACCAAGAACCCGGACGAGCTCGCGCTGCGCACACCTGCTGGCGACTTAATCACCAGTTTTGCTAAAAACGCCCCCGCACGCGATGTGGTAGGTTTGATCAGCCAGTTTGCGTGGTCCAAGCGCGTGCGCAGCCTTGGGATTCAAGGGCGCCGTGGTCTGCTGAACTCGGAGATATCGCCCAGCCAGTTTGGCGGCAACTTTTTGCTGGGAGATCGACTCCAGTTTGTTGTAAAGCCCGACCGCGCTGCCTATCTGTTGCTACTCAATATCGATTCAAAAGGCAGGGTGTCGGTTCTGTATCCCAATTCCCCTTCCGAGTTGGCGGCGGTACCTGCCAGCAAACCCAGCGCCATACCGCAGGGTAGCCTGTCCAACGGCATTCAGGTGACTGAACCGTTGGGAATGGATGTCCAACTGATGTTTGCTTTCGACGAGGCGAACCCGGAATTGGGTCGTCTGCAAGGTCTGGCTAACCTGGATGCAGGTGACGCACGACTGCGAGAGATCGAGCGCTTGTTGACCAAGGCTGCAGGCAAGTACACCATGGCCAGTTCCGAGTTGCGTGTTCTGGCCAGATCGACCCCCTGAATGCACCGCTTGGAGTTTTATTAACCAATCAATCTCACGTTTTTAGATGAAGTCCGTCTGAGGGATTACAAGCCTTTGGGTTGCACAATATCTCAAAAAACTTATTTCATTTATCCACTTATTTTGTTCACCACTGGAGTCCGCATGAAAAAGTCCATCCTGTCTATTACCTCTAGTCTTCTGGTCTGCGCAGCCATCGGCGCCTTCTCCTCGGGAGCGTATGCTGCCGAGGACGCGCAAACCAAGGATATTGTTCTTGACCTCGTCACGGTCAGACCAGCCGGCGCGCCAGCCGTCGTGCAGCCTAGCGCCCCAGTGGGGGATGCCATGGTGGTCAGCATACTGGTGGAGTCTCCCAACGGGAAGTTAACCCCCTATCCAACCAATGCGGTATTCAATTCGGGCGAACGCTTTCGTGTCAAAGTGCGCGCATCGCGTGACGGAAAAATTGCCCTTTACAACACCAAACCCACCGGAGAACTGGTAGCTAAACCACTGTGGCGTGGTGATGTGATGCGTGGCATGGAGGTTATTGCGCCACGTTTGCGTATTGAAGGAGCCAGCGGAACGGATCAGTTGCACATCGTGCTCGAACCTGCCAAGGAACCCGGCGTATTCGCCTGGCTTGGCAATTGGCTGGGTGGCAAGAGCAAGGACATACGCCTTGACACACAAAACACCGAGAGCGACACCTACTTGCTTGGTGGCACCAATAAGGGTCTGGTCACCACGTTGAACATCACCCACCGCTAATCTGCAATCGGGTCAGCCACATGAACTTGCTTCATTACCCCACACTAGCGAGGCTTGGAACTTCGCTGAAGTGCGCCCGCGCTGGTTTGCAATTCAGCGCTGCCTTGCTGGGTACTTTGATTCTGGCTATGGGCCTGGTGGCACCTGGTGCATGGGCGCAAAACGCGCTCACCAGCCAACAGATCGTTAGCAAACTCAAGTCCAAGCCTGCATTCGAAGATGACGAGGATAGTGGCCTGCCCGGTAAAGCACTGGGCAAGCGACCAGACCCGATCACCCGCTTGTGCGAGCCTAGAGGGCAGGGGAGCGGAACCAGCACCTCCAGCGACAACGCGTTTCGCAATCTGGTGGCACGACCTGCACCCAAAGTCGATCTGACGGTGGAGTTCGATTTTGCGAAAGCAACTCTGCGAGCGGACGGCGCTGCACAACTTGATGCATTAGCGGTTGCCCTCAAGGATCCTAGCTTTGTTGACAGTCATTTTGTGCTCAGTGGTCACACTGATGCTGTGGGTAGTGTGGATGCTAATGACCGACTGTCCTGCGAGCGGGCATTAACAGCCAAACGCTATCTGGCCGATCGCCACCACATCGCAGCCAACCGAGTCATTGTCATGGGCTTCGGCGCCTCAATGCCCATCAACCTGGCCGACCCACTTGCCGCTTCCAATCGGCGGGTCGAGGTCAAGTTGCTGCCCGGAAGCTAGGAGGTCGTGGGCGGCCTATGAGTAATTTGACGCTCGGCAGCGTGGTATCTGACAACTGCCCCACCAAGGCGTTTTGAGCGCAATAACTGTTCAGCTGCCAAAAGCAATGAAGACGCCGTCAAACCCAGCACTTAAAGTCTACGCGGTGACTTCAAAGCCCGCCGTACAAGGAAATTGATTTGATTCAAGTCAATAGCAAAATGCAAACATAGGTCGGCCATAACTGCACGATCTGGCAAACTGCTGTGGTCGCGCTTCGCACGCCATACTTACCTCCCACAAACCCTCATTACTGCAGCGAATTCACCCATGCGCCGAACACCGCACTCCACCAGAACGCGCATGGGCACCTTGCTGCTGATAAGCCTGGCGATGGCCTTGTTCTTCATCACCCAATGCGTACACGCGCAGTCAGCGAATCAATCAACCTACCAAACACCGGCTGGCCCCAACCTCATTGAATCCTTGAGCAAATTATTCAAGCCCAATGCAGAGACAAATGCCACCTTCAGCACGGACAGCGCAGATGCCCAACGGGGTCTGGCACGAAGAGACGCAAGTACTCCTACAACCGATCCCACCCAAAGCGCCAAACGCGTGGCACTCGTCATCGGCAACTCTGCCTATCAACAGGGACGCCTGACCAACCCGGTTAATGATGCACGTTCGATCGCCAGTCGACTGCGCAACTTGGGCTTTGATGTCATTACCCGAGAAAACCTCAAGGTCCGAGAAGTCGGCGGTGTGTACCGGGAGTTTCGCAGCAGGATTTCACCGGGTGGCGTAGCGCTAGTGTTCTATGCTGGACACGGTTTGCAGTTCAAAGGCCAGAACTACTTTCCGGCAGTCGATTCGGAAATCAACAGCGAAGAAGACGTCCCGCTGCAGAGTATTAACCTGGGTACGCATGCTTGACAACATGGAAGAGGCCAGGGCTTCCGTGAACCTGGTCTTCCTGGATGATTGCCGCGATAACCCCTTTGCCAGACGTGTTCGCTCTAGTAGAAGTGGACTGGCCAAAGTCGAAGCAGCCTCTGGAACTTTGATCCACTACGCCACCAAGCCTGGCAGCGTGGCCTCTGACGGGGATGGGACCAACGGCACCTATACCGAAACACTTTTGGCACAGATGGGCGAGCCAAGTGTACCAGTAGAACAGATGCTCAACCTCGGAAGGGCGCTCTGTGTGCACAGTACTTGAGCATGGACTCTGACGATTTTTTTGAGGCCACAGCGGTGATCCCTACACAAATTCACAACGTAATATGAAGCACGGTCCCCCTTTTGCAAGCTCTGCAGACCTGATTCACAACACATTCCAGTTTTTTGAATGGCGTGTACTAGTGCTGATAGTTCTTGTAGTTGCGCTGTTCCCAACCAACTCTCACGCCCAGCGCGTAGCCCTAGTCATCGGCAATGCCAACTACACCACAGGCCGCCTGACCAACCCACCCAATGATGTGGTGGTCATGGAAGCAGCATTGAAGAAACTCAACTTCAAGGTCCAGACCGTACTCAACGCCAACCAGAACCAAATGAAACGCGCAGTGCGTGACTTTGGCACCTCTGCCCAGGGTGCAGAAGTAGCGTTCATGTACTACAGCGGCCACGGCACACAAGCCCAAGGTGAAAACTACCTTCTGCCAGTTGGAGCTTCGATTGAGAAAGAAAGCGACTACGAAGTCGAAGCCGTTTCGGCCAATGCCGTACTGCGCCAGATACAAGGAGCCAGACCCAAAGCGGCAATCTTGGTACTGGACGCATGCCGTGACAACCCGATGGCAGCCATTACCCGAAGCGGCACCAAGGGCTTGAGCCGCATGGACGCACCAACCGGCACCATGATTGCGTTTGCCACGGCCCCCAACACCACGGCAAGTGATAACGGAGACTATGCAAAGGTACTGGCCAAAGAACTGCAAAAGCCCGGACAGGAACTGATCGACGTGTTCCGCAATACGACGGCTGAGGTTAGACGACTCAGTGCTGGGAAACAAGAGCCACGTATCAGTGAAATGAGTATTAGTGACCGCCTATATCTGGCGGGGCAGGGTACGCAGTTGGCCAGTGTTGCAGTCGAGCCAACTGGTAGGCCCGTTCAGACCGACCCGGAGCAAGAAGCATGGGAGTTAGCAAAACGCAGAGATACGGCGGCAAGTTATAAGGCGTATTTGGATGTTTACCCCAATGGCCGCTTCGCTGGCACAGCTACCGTTGCATTGGGAGGGCTGCAACCAACGGCAAATTCAAAGCCGACAGTGGCATCGAACCCTGCGTCAACAACGTCATTGACGACTAATATTCAAGCCGGGAACAGCTTCAAAGACTGTGCTGAATGTCCGGAGATGGTCGTCATCCCAGCCGGAAATTTCATGATGGGCGCTAATAGGGCCTTTGAAAAACCGGTGCATAGCGTCAGCATCAAGAGCTTCGCCATGGGTAAAACTCAGGTCACCCAAGGCCAATGGCAAGCGTTGATGGGCAGCAATCCAAGTCATTTTTCTCAGTGTGGTCTGGACTGCCCTGTGGAGAAAGTAAGTTGGAATGACGCTCAGGCCTACGTTCAAAAACTCAACCAAAAGTCAGGCAAACTGTACAGATTGCCAAGTGAGGCCGAGTGGGAATACGCTTGCCGCGCCGGTTCTCGCCATGAATACTGTGGCAGCGACAACCTAGATTCGGTTGCGTGGTACGGCAACAATAACGGTCGTCCCGGAGGAAATAGCGGCCAAACAACACATATTGTGGCGGGCAAAAAGGCTAACGCCTTTGGTTTGTACGATATGACTGGCAACGTCTGGCAGTGGGTAGAGGACTATTACCACGACACATACAGTGGTGCACCTACCGATGGCAGTGCTTGGACAATTGAAGCCAATCAGATTCGGGTTCTTCGTGGCGGTTCTTGGGACACCTTGCCGGATTTTATGCGCTCGACCTACCGCATCTGGAACTTCCCCGATATACGCTACTACTACTACGGCTTTCGTGTAGCCCGGACACTTCTGACCCCTTGAATCCTGACCCGTTTACTATTTCGGTTGTTTGGAAATCTATGTCTCCAACCCGCGTAAAAGATGGTGTTTAACCTGGCGGCCTCAAATCTGAAGTGCAACACCTCATAGCGTAAGGTGCACAGATGAATGAACAAACGAAGTATGAGCAGCTCCAGCCCGAGGATCGGATGACCATTGCCAGTATGAGTCAGCAGCG
>Ga0265332_10001199_pt1 | contig 15005 bp, 11 predicted proteins | sample 41926metaG_FD_202084 | JGI IMG/M metagenome (GOLD analysis project Ga0265332, IMG submission 202084) | Rhizosphere microbial communities from Carex aquatilis grown in University of Washington, Seatle, WA, United States - 4-19-26 metaG | ecosystem: Host-associated > Plants > Roots > Rhizosphere...
TCGATCAGTTTGCTCTACACTCTGCTGCTGATCGCCATCACTGTCGCGGGGCGCCGCTGGATGCGACCCGTCATCTGAAGAAGGAGTTCAGGCCGATGCCTCGTCTCAATTCCTTACTCGGTGCACTTGCGGGCACCTTTGCCATCGCGCTCCTGCTCTGCCTGCCGGCTCGGGCTGAGCTCGTCATAGACGGAGAGACCATCACCGACGCCGCAACCTTCGATGCCGCCAAAAAGGAGGGAAGGCTCCTCCTCTACGGCACCTATCCCGGCGATGCGATGAGCCCGATCATCGCCGCGTTCCAGTCGGACACCGGCCTCAAGGTCGATTTTGTGCGCCTACCGACACAGAACATGTTTCAACGCGTGGTCTCCGAATTTGCTGCCAAGAAGCTCGAAGCCGACTACATCGACTTGGCAGATCTGACGCTTGTTCAGCAGTTGATCGACCGCGGCATTCTCAATGTGCCGCACAAGGTTCCCGCCTTCGATCGCATTCCGGCTGAAATCAAGAATCCCGAGGGACGCTGGTACGGGATTATCCGGCCGGTCTCAGTGATCGGCGTCAACAAATCGCGCGTCGCTGACGCCGATCTGCCGAAGAGTTGGAACGATCTGCTTGGCTCGCAATGGAAGGGCGGCCTAATTGGAGCACCCAGCGTTGATGCCGGCGGCAGCGCGTTCACCATGTACGCGTTCTTGCGCACAAAAATCGATCCTGGGTTCTGGAAGAAATTCGCGGCGCAAGCTCCCCACATCTATCCAGCAATTTCGCCGGTCGCCACGGATCTCGCCCGCGGCGAAGTCGCCATCGGCATTGGCGCCCTCGGCGAGCAGACGGCGCTGCAAATAAAAGCCGGCGCGCCATTGACTGTAATATTTCCCACCGAGGGCATTATGAGCTTCGCCTTGGGCGGCGGCATCAGCACGACCGCAAAAAACCCGAACGCAGCCGCGCTGTTTCTCGATTGGATGACAAGCCGGCGCGGCGGAAACGTGATCGCCGCCGGCGGCGCCTATCCTGCCAACGCGACCGCCAACCGGCCCAATGTCGGCGGGCTCGAATTTCCGCCCGCCGACCAGGTATGGAATATGCGTATTGAGGACTGGATAGAAACGCGCGACGCCGCCATGACGGAATGGCGCCAGATTTTCGGCGGTCACTAGTAATGAAAGACGTCACGCGATCAAGTTTTCGCGCCCTGTTCGAACCGCGTCATGTCATGGTCGTCGGCGCTTCCCGCACGCCGGGAAAAATCGGCCATACCGTCGTTCACAATCTGCTTCGCGGCGGATTTCTGGGGCGCATCTCACCCATCAATCCCGCCGGCGGCGACATCGAGGGCGTGCCCTGTTTCCGATCAATCGATGAAGTTTCGGAAGCTGCCGACTGCGCCCTGCTCATTGTCCCGGCCGAAGCGTCCGTCGATGCGATCCGCAGATGCGCGAACAAGGGCGTTAAGACAGCGATCATTGGAGCAACCGGATTCGCCGAAGCTGGAACGGCGGAAGGGCGGCGGCGACAGGCCGACGTGCTCGCGTTTGCGCGCCAAGCCGGCATGCGCCTCGTCGGACCCAATACCAACGGCATCTATAACAAACACGCCAGTCTCTCGCTCGGTTACAATTCCACGCACGGCGAGATCCTGCCGCTGGGGTCGGTTTCGATCATATCCCATAGTGGAGCTTTGTTTGGCGGCGCGGCGCGCACGCTTGTCCAGTTCGGCGTCGGATTGTCCAAATTCATTCCGGTAGGCAACGAAGCCGATCTCGATATGCTGGATTTCCTAGAATACCTGATCGAGGACGACGATACGGCCGTAATTGGTCTCATTATTGAGGCATTGGCGAGCGGTGAGCGACTGTTAGAGCTCGCTACCGCCGCGGCTGAACGTTGCAAACCGATCGTTGCGCTTAAAGTTGGTCGTTCGGATATCGGCGTTGGCGCGGCGCTTGCCCATTCGAGCCGGCTTGCCGGGACGGCGCGGGCCTACGATGCGTTATTTTCGGCCGGCGCGATTGCCTCCGTTCGCTCAGTTGAAGCGCTGGCGGCTGCCTGCGCATTGCTGGCGCAACGAGCGTGCTCTCCCGCAGGCGACGATCGCAGGCTGATCTGCATTACGAGTTCAGGTGCCGGTGGCGCCATGCTGGCGGATTTTGCCGCCGAACGCGGCATGGAACTCGCCGGGAGTCCGCGCGGCGAATGGGAGGGGCGCGCCAGCGCCACGATCAAGTCCCTGTTTCCGCGCAAGAACATCCGGCATCCGATCGATCTCGGAGCGCTGGGCGAATGGGCGGATCTGACGAAAATCTATGCGGCACTGGAATACGACGGTTTTTCCGGTCCAACCTTGGCCTATGCCCATATCGCGCCGACGCCTGAGATGGACCTCAAGCTGGCGAGTGCCTTGATCGAACGACGCCGTCGGACCGCGTCGCCTATCGTGGTCTTGGCGCCCGGCGGTCTCGGTCATGAGATCGAGGAGCATTATCGCCATAATGGCATCCTGGTATTTCACGAATCAACGCTCTGTTTCGACAGTCTGGGGTGCCATTTCGCGACGAGCGCGGCTGTAGCGCGCGCGCAATCTACCGGACAACAAGATCCGCGACAGGCGGCGCGGCAGGCCGCAGCCTCACTGCGGTCCGAATATGCCGGTCGCCGCATGCTGTCGGAAGCGGAGAGCAGCGCGCTTTTGAAGGCCATCGGCATTCCGATGGTTGAAACCCGCCCGGTTGCAACGCTCGACGACGCCCGGCGCGAAGGGGAAGCCCTAGGCTACCCGCTGGTGTTGAAAGCGCTCGCCCCCGACGTCGCCCACAAGAACAAGCTCGGCTTCGTCACAACATCAATTCGGAATCCTGCCAGTCTCGAGAACGCCTATCGCGCTATGATCGCGCGCGTCACGGCTCGCTACAAGCGTCCGGAAATGGTCCCGGTGCTGCTTCAGCCTATGGTCGCCGCCAAGCACGAGCTGATCGTGGGGGTGAGCCGGGAACCAGGGCTCGGTCATTTTCTGGTCATCGGTCTCGGCGGCATTCATGCCGAGCTCCTGGACGACATTATGCTCATTCCGGTGTCACTCGATCCGATACGGGTGCATCATCAGATCACGCATAGCAGATTGGAACATCTGCTCGCGAGCGCGACTGATGGCAACGGCACCAAAGCCCTGGAAGGCCTCGCGGCGATCGCGCTGGCTTTGCAGGATTTCATGCGTGGCGCCGGCGACCTCGTCGAATCGATTGATCTCAATCCGGTTATCGTGACCACATCCGACGACTGCGTCGCAGTCGATGCGTTGATCGTCCCGGCGGGTGCCGTTTCGCGTGACGCGGAGACCGCCTCGCACAAACCCGCGTCCACGACACTTCAAGCACTTCGTCGCGGAGCCGGTTGTCCTCCAAAAAGGGGCATCCCATTTTTCAAAACATAAGCTAAGATTGGTCACCGCTCCGGCGCTTGGATCGGTCAAAATAAGACGTTCTGGGAGGAACTCATGGACATGCTCCAGAGATTGCGGGAATGGACCTGCGCAATCGCGATGGGGTCAATGTGGGTGGTTTGTTTCGATGGCGCCCACGCGCAAGAGCCCCGTCATTATCGTTTCGCACATGATCAGCAGCTGAGTTCCGGTTACAGCATCGCCTACGATCTATTTTCCGCTAAGCTCAAGGAGTTGAGCAAGGGCACGATGCTCGTCGATCAATATCCGGGCGCTCAACTCGGACAGGAGCCGCAAATCCTGCAGTTGGTCAGATCAGGCGATATCGATTTTGCAATCGTATCGTCGGCCAATACCGCGACGATTTCTCCGCAAGCCGGCGTCATGTCGCTGCATTTCTTATTTCGTTCCGGGGATCACATCGTCAGGTCTCTTGGAACTCCCGCAGTATTTTCCGCGGTCAGCGACATGATCGACGATACGACCCAAGGCATCCACGTCATAGGGCTCGGCACGCAAGGCCTGCGTCACCTTTACGGAAAAAGAGAGATTCGAAAGTTAGACGAGATTAAGGGCCTGAAGGTCCGCGTCCAGGCCACGGCGACGGAAGACACCATATTTGCGGCCTATGGCGCCCAAACGGTGCACATGCCGTTCGGAAGTGTCTATACCTCATTGCAGACGGGCGTCGTCGACTTTGCCGAGAACGCGATCAACGTCTACCTCATCAACAAACACTATGAAGTCGCACCCGTGCTGTCGCTCACCGAGCATGAGGCCAATAACGCCATCGTTTGGATCAGCGACAAGCTTTGGAAGAGCCTTAGCGCCGAGCAGCAACAATGGGTGCTAACCGCCGGGCGCGAGGTTAGCATGTCTGAACCGAAGAAAGCTTTCGCACTGGAGGATCAAGCCTCCGCCAAACTTGCAGGCATTGGCGTCAGGATCGTGCGAGACGTCGACAAGGCAGGCTTTCAGAATATCGCCGATCCCTATCTCGACAAGCTCGCGAAGGAGCTCGGGCCTCACGCCGACAAGATCAAGACCTTGATCCGCTCGATCAATTAATCGGTCGTTCACGAGAGGCCGATATCTGGCCTCTCAGTTCGGCGGGTGCGAAAACATGGGAATTGTCCAGAAACTTGTACTGCAGCAACAACGTCACTTGAAGTGGCGGGCGCTCGACAAGGTTGAAATGATTTTGATGATCGCCGGTGGCTTGACTTTATTCGGCTTTTCCACCTCGGTCACGCTCGACATCATTACTCGAACGCTCGGTCATCCGTGGCTGTGGCTACAAGAAGTGACCTCGACGCTTTTTATCTACGGGATTTTTTCCGGCGCCAGCGTTGCTACGCGGCGCAACGATCACCTTTATCTGACTGCGCTCGCGGAGGCGATGCACGGCTGGCCACGTCTGATTGCAGAGCTGGCCATCCGCCTAGTAGTGTTGCTCGTGTCCATAGGCCTCATTTATTTCGGATGCGTCAACTTTCTGCGCGGTTTTGGCAGTTTTCGCCTGCCGTCCAATACCCCCATTGCATCGCTCTACGCCGCAATCCCGCTAGCCGGCTTCTTCATCGGCCTTTTCACCATCGAACAGATTGTCAACGGTTGTCGAAATGGGTTCGATAATCCGGAACCGGAACCGCCGCTCCTCAATATCACACCGATAAGTTCTGTGACGCTTTTGAGAGACACCTCGTGAGCGCGCCCCTAATCCTTGCACTCATGTCATTCTGCTTTCTGTCCTTCGGATATCTCGGCGTACCGGTTCCATTTGCGCTGCTCGCCGGAGTCTTTGTCGGAGCGAGCTTGGCCGACGTGTCGCAAGCCGCAATTATCCAGAAGATCTTCGACGGGGTGGACAATGAAGCCTTGCTCGCCATCCCGTTCTTTTTGCTGGTCGGCGAACTGATGAGCTCTGCGGATGTCGTCGTACGGATCGCCAACCTGTCGCTCGCACTAGCCGGACATATTCGCGGTGGGCTGTCGCAAGTCGTCACCGTGTTCAGCATGTTTTTTTCCGAAATGTCGGGATCGACCACCGCCGATGTCGCCGTCATGAGTCGCGCGCTCGGCGGCCCAATGAAAAACGAAGGCTACAGCCCACCATTTATCGCCGCTATCATCGCGGCTGCGTCGACCATTGCCGCGTTGGTCCCGCCGAGTATCACCGCGGTTGTCTACGGCGCGGTCGGTAACGTCTCGATTGCAGGCTTGTTCATGGCCGGCGTGGTCCCCGGACTGATGGTCGGTTTCGGCCTTATGATTTATTGCTATTTTTTTGGGCCTGCCGGAATGCGCCGTCCGCGCGCAACGTTTCGCGAGATTGCCCTTGCCGGGAAGAACGCCGCCTTGCCGCTGATGATCCCGATTATTCTTCTCGGCGGGATTCTCACGGGGTGGTTTACTCCAACCGAGGCCGGCGTCGTTGCTGTTGTCTGGATAATTTTCGTCGTCATTCCAGCATTAAATCCGAAGCATCTGCGGCAGCTTCCATATGATTTCTGTTTTGCCGGGCTGATATTCGCCTTGCCGCTAATAACGATCGGCGCAGCCAACGCCTTTGGTTGGTTGCTGGCCTATCTGCGCGGCGCAATCGTAATCGCGGACTGGATCACGAGCATCGCGGGCGACGACCCGCACCTCATTATGCTTTTGATGGTTATCCTGTTTACAATTATAGGCGATTTCATCGAACCCGTGCCGACCATCATCATTTTCATGCCGCTTGTGAATGCGCTTGCTCGCGCGGGTGATATCAACCCTGTGCATATGGGCGTGGTGTTGATAGCGACCTTGGCATTCGGATTAATCACGCCGCCCTATGGGCTCGTGCTGTTGATGGCGTCGAAATTCGTCGGGGTGCGCTTTTCACAGGCATTACGCGCCGCGCTACCGATCTATGCAGTCTTCCTAATCACGATCGCCTTCACAATCTTTTTCCCGAAAGTGGTGCTTTGGCTCCCGAAGCAAATCATCCCGGCGTCCGTCGGCTGCTTCAAGCCACCAACCGGCACCGGATACGTATGCCCGAACGCTTAGCTCGCATTATCTTTTTAGTCTCACGCCTTTCTCAAATGGTCAGCCGCCAGCGCGTAAACCTAGCAATCTGCAGCGGTTACCGGTACAGCCCCATGCAAACCCCTTCCATTTTCCTAGCTCGCCAGCACTAGTGATCGGCCGCCTGTCATCGGCAGTGACGGCACCACACCACTCGGGTCCATGGGAGGGACAAGACATAGCAAACGACAAAAAGCAAAGTTCGGACACCGCCAGGCAGAGCCCCCCCTCGATCATCGTGTTGCAGTACCCGCCCTCGTGTTCGAGCACTGACGTTGGAAGGCTTGTGGTCGCCAGATCGCTCGGCATTTGACATTTTTATTAACTCACGTGAGAGTTAACGGTATCGAGCGCGGGTGCGGCGCGGTCGTAAAAAATAGGCCGTCGGTCAAAATTCATCAGGGAGGACTTCGCCATGAGAATCGTGGTCAACGAGCGCGTTCACGAGGTCGACGCCGACCCGGATACCCCTTTGCTTTATGTTCTCGCGGATGAGTTGAAACTCAAAGGTCCGCGGTTTGGATGCGGTCTCGCGCAATGCGGATCCTGCTCGGTTCTGCTGGATGGCCGGGAACTACGCTCATGCGTGACGCCTCTCTCCGCGGTCGGACAAGGCGCGATCACAACCCTCGAAGGCTTGCCGCGGTTCTACGCGGCAACGCGGAAGTTGCCGACTTCGCCTGATCTGCACCCCATTCAACAGGCTTTCATCGACGAACAAGCGCCGCAATGCGGATACTGTTTCAACGGAATTGCCATCAAGGCCGCCGAGTTGCTGTCGCAAAAGCCGAATCCGTCCGAGGTGGAGATTCGGCAGGCGATGGATGGCCATCTCTGTCGTTGCGGAACCTATCCCAGGGTCATGAAGGCGATTCGCCGCGCCGCAGCGGAGATGCAGAAATGAATTTTCATCAGACGCAATTTGCCCGCCGTGACCTGCTCAAGGGAGCCGGTGCGCTCGTCATCGGCTTCAATAGCGGCCTTTTCGCCGCAGCGACCGTGGCCCACGCTGCGCCGGCGGTACGCGATCCGAAGGTCGTGAACTCCTGGATCGCGATGAACAAGGATAACACCGCGACGATCTATTTCGGCAAGGTCGAATTGGGACAAGGCAACAGCACGACGATTCTGCAACTGGTCGCCGAAGAGCTCGATATGGATATCGCGCAGCTGTCGGTGGCGCCTGTCGACACCGCCCACTCGATGAACCAGGGCGCGACCGTCTCCAGCTCGTCGATCTTTCAGGCCGGGCCTCAGATCCGGTCGGCGGCGGCCGAACTGCGCCAGGAGTTGTTGCGCCGCGCGGTGCTGAAACTGAACGTTGCGGCCGATCAGTTGACGGTCGCGAACGGCAATGTCGCCGGTGGCGGCAAGACAATCTCCTACGGCGCGCTGATCGGCGATGAAAACGAGCAGATTCCGTTGACCGGAAAAGCCGCGGTGAAAGACCCGGCCAAATACACAATTGTCGGCAAGCGGCTGAAACGCCGCGACATCGAGGCGAAGGTGAAAGGAAGTTACGCGTACATGCAGCACGCCACCATGCCCGGCATGCTGCATGCCCGCGTGGTGCGCCCGAGAGGCCAAGGGGGATACGGGCACGGCCCGAAAATCATTGCGGTCGACGCGTCCTCGATCAAGGATCTGCGGGATGTCAGGATCGTTCAGCAGGGTGATTTTCTTGCAGTCGTCGCCCCTCGCCAATGGGACGCCGTCCGGGCCGCCGACAAGTTGAAAGTCGAATGGGAACTTCCGGAATCGCTGCCGGGCACCGCGAAACTCCATGACAAGCTGCGCGGGTCCACCACCAATGACACCACGATGTTGAATGAGGGGAACCTCGCGCAGGCCGCTGCCGCGCATGTCGCATCCGGCACTTTTCACGGGCCCTACCAGGCGCACGCTCCGTTCGGCCCGAGTTGCGCCCTGGCTGATGTAAAGGCGGACGGCGCGATCGTGCAATGCTCGAGCCAGGATGTGTTTGCCCTGCGTGATAGCGTCGCCGGTCTGCTCGAGCTTCAGAAAGATCGGGTGCAGGTTCAGTACATCGAAGGCGCCGGCTGCTTCGGCCACAGCTGCTACGACGATGCAGCCTTGGCCGCCGCCTTGATCTCGAAATTGGTCGCCAAGCCCGTACGGGTGCAATTCATGCGCTGGGACGAGCATGGGTGGGACAATTACGGCCCCCCGCACGTGGGCGAAGTTCGCATCGGGGCCGATCGCGACGGCCGTCTGGTATCCTACGAATATCACGGCTGGCACCACGGCTGGATGATCGAGGAAACCTCCGACCACTTGGCCACCGGCAAGCCCGTTCATGAACTCGACAAGGGACCAGGATCGCTGTTCGTCAACAAGTTCGACGCCGGCGGGATGTACGACATTCCAAATCGCCTGCTGGTGAATCACGCGGTCCCGGGACTGCAGGGCTATCTGAAAGGCGCCAACCTGCGCTCGCCGATGGACATGCACTACTCATTTGCCTCCGAGCAATTGATCGATCGGCTGGCTCGCATGTCCAATCTCGATCCGATCGAATTTCGTCGCCGCAATATCAAGGCCGAACGTTGGCTCGGGGTTCTCAACGCTGTCGCCAAGGCATCGGATTGGCAGCCAGCACCGTTATCGACGTCACCGACCGGGGGGACGGTCGTCCGTGGCCGCGGCGTGGCGCTCGGCACACACAAGGCGACCTTGGGCGGCGCCCTCGGCGGGGCGGTGGCCGAGATCGAAGTCGACCGCAGCACCGGCACGATCATCGTCAAGCACATCTATGCCGCACTTGATTGCGGCATAGCCATCAATCCGGATGTCGTCGAAAGCCAAATTGTCGGTATGTCGGTTCAGGCCACGAGCCGTATGCTGAAGGAAGCAGTCACGTTTTCCAAGACGAATGTCACGAGCCTGGACTGGAAGAGCTATCCGACACTCCGGTTCGGACAGCACCCGGACGTCACGGCGATTATTGTTACAAGCAAAGATCCACCGCTCGGTGCCGGCGAAGAAGTTGTCCCGGCGGTCGGCGCTGCGATCGCGAACGCCGTCTACGATGCCATCGGCATTCAATTGACGGAATATCCGATGACCCCGGAGCGCGTTCTGGCAGCACTGAAGAGCTAGTTGAGACGATGCATCGATGCGAGGGCTTAGTGCTTTGAGGGCATTTTCCGCCTCCGGAGCCTTTAGGGTCTGTTCGCGATCGTTGCGTGCCAAAGTACGACGCGATTCGCGCGAAATGAGCCATAAGATTGCTCATTTTCCGCTCGACTTCGCTGGCTAGGAGAGCGTCTGTGGTGTCATTGCGGAGTGAAGGCAATGACCGCAAACCGGCAGATCCTTTAATCCTTACTAAGGAGCCCAGAGGTCCGTGCACGTCGCACAATTGCAAAATGCCATACGATGTGGGCGCGAGCGATCAGACCGGGACGTGACCTCTTTCGCCAGCGAAGTTCCTGCTCAATAAGCGGATTGATCCGTGGGTGACCGGCGCCCCTTTTTCCACCTCGCCAGCGCCATTTGGCCTCCGCGGGGCATCGGCAGTGACGGCACAACAGGCCGCTCCAGTCGATGAGAGGAACAAGTGATGGCAACGACTAAAAGCCAAGTTAGGACGCCGCCAAAGTTGCGGAGGAATTCGATCAAAAACTCCAAGACGCAGCGCGCCACATCGTCCGGAGCAGACTCGAAGCAGGCAACCGTGATTGCGATGCTCCACAAACCAAAGGGCGCTACCATTCCCGCGATCATGAAAGTGACGGGTTGGCAGCAGCATTCAGTAAGAGGTTTTCTGGCCGGCGTCGTGCGCAAGAGACTGGGACTTAATCTCCAATCCGAAAAGACAGACAGAGAGCGGATCTACCGCATCCTGAGCGGTCATCAGTCCGACGCGCAAACCGCCATTGAAGATCGCGTGTGACACGATGGATCGAACTTTTGCCGACCGGTCGACCATCGAGACCGAGATCAACCGTATTCGCTCACTTGGTATCGACGAGCTTCGCACGTTGTGGCGCGGAACATTTGGAGTGATGCCCCCGCCTGCGCTGACTAAGGACCTCCTCGGTCGTATGATCACCTATAGATTCCAGGAGGAGGCGTTTGGCGGTCTCGATCGAGACACCCGACGACTGCTAGACTCGTTGGCTCGAGGCGAGAAGCCGATCAGACGCCGCCTCAAAGCCGGCACCGTGTTGGTGCGCGAATATCAGGGGCAACGACATACCGTCACGGTCGTGACCGATGGGTTCATTTGGCGCGAGACGACGTATCCGAGCCTTTCCAAGATCGCCTGTGCCATTACCGGCACGGCGTGGAACGGACCGCGATTTTTCGGCCTGCGTGTTGTCGGCGACGATCGAGACGAATTCGAGCGCCGGAAGACCGGGACCGACCGGACAGCCAAGCAAGCCCATCAACCTCGTCCGAAAGGTCGGGCAGTCGCTGTCCCTCCGCGGGCGATCTCACGATGAGATCCTCGATGCCGAAGATCTCCCGCTGCGCGATTTACACTCGCAAATCGACCGAGCATAACTTGGACCAATTCAATTCGCTCGACGCCCAGCGCGAAGCCTGCGAGGCCTATATTAAGAGTCAAGCGCACGAGGGATGGCGCTTGATCCCTGACCACTTTGACGACGGCGGTTTGTCTGGCGCCTCGCTCGACCGCCCTGCCCTTCAGGCCCTGCTCGCCGCCATCACCGCGAACAAGATCGACATCGTGGTCGTCTACAAGGTCGATCGGCTGACTCGCGCGCTCGGCGATTTCGCAAAGCTGGTCGAACTGTTCGATGCACATGGGGTCTCCTTCGTCTCCGTGACCCAATCCTTCAATACCACCAGCAGCATGGGGCGGCTCACGCTCAACGTGCTCTTGTCCTTTGCCCAATTTGAGCGCGAGGTGATCGGCGAACGCGTACGCGACAAGGTCTCCGCCTCGAAGAAAAAGGGTATTTGGGTCGGCGGGCCGATTCCGCTGGGTTATGCCAGCATCAGCAAGAAGCTCGTGATCGTTCCCGAGGAGGCGGAGACTGTTCGACCATATTCGCCCGTTATCTTGACTTCGGATCGATCGGAGCGCTGGTCGCCGACCTCGATCGACAAGGCCTCCGGACCAAGCGCCAAGTTTTGAGCAACGGTCGCGTCCGCGGCGACGGCCGCTTCGGGGTCGGCGCCCTGTCGCATCTTCTGAAAAACCGCTTCTACATTGGGGACGTAGTTTATGGCGGTGGCGTACATCGGGGTGAGCATGAGCCAATCCTCGATCGCGCGGTATTCGATGCTGTCCAATCCACGCTTGCCGCCAACGCAGTCGTCCGACAGGTTCGTCTCAAAGGCTCACCCGCCATCTTAGCTGGCCGCATCTTCGATGATCGCGGCAATCGCATGAGCCCGACGCATACGAACAAGCGCGGTGTACGGTATAGATACTATATCTCTCAAGCGCATCTGCAGAAGCGCAGCGATGAAGTCGGGGCGGTCAGCCGCGTGCCGGCCCCCGAAGTCGAATCCCTCGTGGTTGAGGCGCTAAGTGCTCATCTGAGAGCCTTAGATCCGTCTGAGGTTCCGACACGTAATGACCGTGAATTAATCGACCGGCTTGTCGAACGCATCGACGTCAAAACGAATCAAATTGACATCCGACTGATCGATCTGACCAACCTGTTGAATGGCGCTGTGAACCAGGAGATCGGCACAGAAAATCTTGAGCATGTCGCCCGGCGGCCGGCGAAAATTTCCTTGCCATGGACGGCCCCGAGCTTCGCGGCAATCAAGGGCATCGTACATGCGCCAGGGCAGACCACAACTATGAAGCCAGAAGCGCGGCATGCCCTGCTTACTGCAATCGCCAAAGCACGGCTCTGGATTGATGAACTCGTTCAGGGCAGAACTGCTTCATATGAAGAAATTGCCAAACGGGAGGGAAAGTCGAGCGGCACGTTCGGCTGCTCGCACCGCTCGCGTTCGTATCGCCGACGGTCCTTGCAGCGATCGTGGACAGTTTTGCACCTGCGGACCTTACTGTGACCGGCCTAGCAAGAGCGTTGCCCTATTTATGGGGCGAGCAACAGCAGAACGCGCGCGTACCCCCCGCGCAATCAGGATTGACAAAAAAGGTCGGTCCGCTCCGACTGCGTTCGGCAAATCGAACTGGTCTTCGTTCAGTCCGAACCGGTCACCGACGAACCACGCGGATATTGAAAATCACGGAGCAGAGACTCGGCCGCGAAGTGCCCCAGATACAGTGCAGAATTTCGGAAATGGTGCCCCAGAGACTACGCACCACCGAGTAAACCGTCGGTGTCGCACGTTTTCGCACAGCACGACGATGTAACCCAGAGGCCCCAGGTCATTTGTCGGAGCCCGTTCTCGCAGCGCTAACCACGATCTGCCGCCTTTGGCCAATGGCAAACGTAGGCTGAACGCTATTTCTTTGCCAACGTCCAAAGGGCTTTTGCCTCATCCGACGTCAGCCTAAGGAGCACTTGCGGCGGATGAAAGCGATGCCGAATTTGTCGCAATTGATCAATTGAAATCGGACCAACATGTCGCGCAGCCTCTAGCAGTATAGCCACTGCCTCTTGCGCCCCATTGAAATATGCCTTGAACGAAGCGTGATCGACCCCGGTCCCTTCGCGGTGTTTTCGCCATATCGTGCTCGGACGCGCACGTGCAACGTCCTGAATGGTCGCAACGCCTATTACGGCAGCGATTGGACATGTCGCGTAAATCCACAATCGCGTGCCAACCGGCAAATTTGGTATGCGGCGTCGAAGCTCGATCGTTTTGCTGCCTGCAATGATGGCATCCGCATACGGTTGGCGAATCGAAATGATTGCATCAGCTGCGTCAGGCACGTGTCCAACCCATTTCGAGAATTGCGCTTAGAGCCGCATCGGACAATGCCGTCGCGGTTTGAAGATTCGAATCCGCCACACCAAGTTTGCGCAAACTTTGGTACGACACAAGTATTGGAAAGCGCAGGAGATTATCGAACGAGGTCGCAAGAACTTCAGATGAAGCGGACATGGGCTCAAGGTCCTCGACCACGGCGCGTCGCATCAGCTCGTCCGGCACCTGTTGCTTCCCTATTACAGTCGCATCAACGATGCGCGCTGATGCAACAATCGCGCCGCGCCCCCCAGAGCGTTGGGATTCGTAGAACAGGATCGGTTTCCCCGGCCGCATTAAAGCGGCCGTTCGGGGACTGTTGAAGTAGGTCCTCCGCGCAACAAAGGCCGCTTCCGGACTACCGAAAAGTGGAAATTGATCTCCCGTACCGAGGAGCTCGTCGGCGTAATTTCTTGCGATTGGTACAACCACCGCCTCGCGTCCCGGCCAAGCCAAAAGGGTTGGGCCTAGCGCGTCTTCGAGCGCCGCCAACCGCACCGTAACCGGTTTTCCGTCTGGCCCATTCACCACAATTCCGGACAGCACCGTTGCAGTGTTGGGTGGCGCTTCGGGGAGACGGAGCCCGGTTCGGCGTCGGGTCTGCCTTGCGATCGATGGCCAGCTCTCAGCAGTAACAGGACGACCAAGGGCCACCTTTATCAAGGTATCTGCGTTTGGGACAGGCAAGAAGCCGCGTAGGACTGCGGCGCGCCTTACTGCTGTTTGCCCCGGTACGCGCGGCAGTTCGATTGTGACTGGCCCGGAACGGCAAACCTCCTGGCATTGAGAGTCAAGAAGATGATCCGCAAACGTTTCGCATTCGACGTGATCCTGTCTGACATGAATCATGATACGAGCCGGCGCGTCAATGTTGCTAGGCGTGATCGAAACACCAATAGCCACGGTGTCTCCTGCCTCGGATACCGCGACACCCTTCCAGCGATTTTGGGTGAGCGGCTGCTGCGAAAATTCAGCTGTCAAATGAGCGCGCACGCGCTGGTCTTCCAGATATCGCCGTATCACGGCGACCGGAACCGACTTGATGGCACAGTCCGTTCCCTTTAGTTGGGAATGGTCGGTAGGAGACGCTTCACCCGGCAGCAATGCCGCGAATTCGTCCAGACTCGCAACATCAATACCAATTTGCTGGAGAAGCTGTTCACGCGCGGCGAGCATCTGCCCGTCACTTGTGACATAGCCAGAGGAGCGCGCCAGCGCGGCTTGCGATAAATGTCGAGCGTCACTTAGCGCCTGCACGGTGCCAGCCTTTGGAGAATTGTCTGCCACAAACACTATATTGTGGACTAGAGCCGTGAGCCGCTCTGTTTCCATGCGATCCGTTGAAGGAAGGCGCGGCAACTGGCGCGCCAATCTCAGGACAGGGTCAAGAGCTTCGCCCTTTGTTTCTCTTTCCAGTTCTGCGACAAACTCGGGTGCCACCGTGAGGCGGATTTGATGCGCAAGCGCGGCGGCAATCAAACGCTCTGCAATAGCTGACCGCGGTCTGCCCTTGTTTCTGACAACGTCAAAAAGAACATTGAGATCAATTACATAGAGCGGCGCTTGGCTCGCGCTGCGCTGGCGAAGCCCCAAGTCAACAGCCGTT
>Ga0265332_10001201_pt1 | contig 15000 bp, 15 predicted proteins | sample 41926metaG_FD_202084 | JGI IMG/M metagenome (GOLD analysis project Ga0265332, IMG submission 202084) | Rhizosphere microbial communities from Carex aquatilis grown in University of Washington, Seatle, WA, United States - 4-19-26 metaG | ecosystem: Host-associated > Plants > Roots > Rhizosphere...
CCCACAACAACGAATTGCTCGCGACCATTTCGGACACCGCCATGCCCGCACCCATCCGCTTGCACAACTGGCGGAACGGCCGGTCGGTCACGCCGGCCATCGGCGCGACCACCAGATTGTTCTTCAGTTGATAGGGACCGACGCGCATAAATGGCGAATTATTTTGGCTGCAGAAATTCGGGGAAAGGGCGTAATTGTAATCGCGTCGAGGTGGCAAGAAAAGCGGCGCGTGCGGATTTTTTTTGGTCAGCCGCGCGCACCAAACATCATGCGCCGTACCAGGAAGTTTTTTGCGGGCGGAACGCTGCCCAACACGGTCAAACCGGCACCGCACAAGCGGTCGAGCAACGGGATGTCGTTGGAAAACAACCGGATCAGTGTGTCAGTGAATAAAATGGTCGCGGTTCGATCAAAACGTCGTTCTGCGAAATACGCATTAATAGTCGCCGAATCTCCGGGGTCGCTCACATCGCGCACGATCGTGGCCAGCTCCCACGCATCGCGCAAGCCGAGATTGAAACCCTGACCCGCTACCGGATGCAAGGATTGTGCCGCGTTGCCGACCAGTACCACGCGCGGCGCGACGGGCCGCCGTGCATACTTAAGTTTGAGCGGAAACACCTGGCGTGCGCCGGTAAGGTTGAGCGCACCGAGCGCGGCGCCAAATGCGGCACGCAATTCGGCGCAAAACTGGGATTGATCAAGCGCGGCGAGCGCAGCGGCGCGACCGGGGCGCACGGTCCATACCAGCGACCAACCGCGGGCGGTCGGCAAAAGTGCAAGCGGACCGTCGGGCGTGAAGCGTTCAAAAGCCCGATTGTGGTGCGGCAGTTCGCTGGTAACGTCACAGACCAGTGCCGACTGCCGGTAGTCGCGCTCTTCGACTTGCGCCAGGCGCATGCCATCGGCGCCATCGGCGAGGACAACCAGGCGGGCATCGATCTTGCGCGCCACGCCGGCGCAATCAACATCGAGTGCGGCGCCGTCGGCACGGCCCTCGAAATCGCGCGCCACGCAACCCGTCAGGACATCGACTGAGCTATCCGCGAGGGCGCTCATGAGCGCGCGTTGCAATGCGGAGTAGCTCGCGACATAGCCCAGCGCGGGCACGCCCGCTTCCTGCGCGCTTAATTCCACGCGGCCGAAGTGCCGCTGTTGCGATACGACTATGTCGCGGATCGGCGTGACCTCCGGCAGCGCCTGCCAGGCGCCGAGCCGTTCGAGTATCAACCGGCTGCCGTGCGACAGCGCAATCATGCGCGCATCGGTGCTCACTGCATCGAACTCGCGCGCTTCCAGCAACGCCACGCGGTGGCCGCTCGCTTTGAGACCGAGCGCGAGTGCTGCGCCGACCGGGCCGCCGCCGGCGATGACTATTGCATAGGGTTCAGCCACGCATCAGCGCTTCGATGGCGGCGACTGTTTTGGGTGCCGCTTGAGTCAGCACTTCGCAGCCGGTCGCTGTGACCACCACGTCATCCTCGATGCGCACGCCGATGTCCGCGTAATGCGCAGGGATACCCTCGCCCGCTTGTATATAGCAGCCGGGCTCCACGGTGAGCACCATGCCGGGCTCAAGCTTGCGCCACCCGCCGTCGCGCTTGTATTCGCCGGCGTCGTGCACGTCCAGCCCAAGCCAGTGGCCGGTTCTATGCATGTAGAATTTCCGGTAATCGCCGGCTTCGATCACCTTATCAACACTGCCTTGGCACAAACCGAAGTCGATCAGGCCGCGGGCGAGCACTCGCACGGCGGCGTCATGCGGCTGGTTCCATTTTGCCCCCGGCGCGACTTCGCTCATAGCTGCGGCCTGCGCCGCGAGCACCAGTTCATAAATATCGCGTTGCGCCGCGCCAAACTTGCCGCTGACGGGAAACGTGCGCGTGATATCGGACGCGTAACCATCCAGTTCACAGCCGGCGTCGATCAGCAACAGATCGCCGGCCTTCAGTACCGCATCGTTCTGCACGTAATGCAGGACGCACGCATTCGCGCCGCCGGCAACGATCGACGTGTAGGCCGGCGCTTGCGCGCCGCCGTGACGGAATTCATGCAGCAACTCGGCTTCGATTTCGTATTCCGCCCTGCCGGGGGCCGTCGCGCGCATCGCGCGCTGATGGGCGGCGGACGATATCTGTGCGGCGCGGCGCATGGTCGCGAGTTCGTGCGCATCCTTTACGAGCCGCATCTCGTCGAGCAACGTGCGCACGTCGGTAATGGCGGCCGGTGCGGCAACGCCGTTACGCACTTGCGCGCGGACCTGATTAAGCCATTCCAATACGCGCGCGTCCCACGGCTCGTCGCTGCCCAGATGGCAGCAAACCTGCGCCTGGTTGGCGAGCAGTGCGGGCATTTGCGCATCGAGCTCGGTGATCTTGTGGCATTCGTCGAAGCCGAACACGACGCGCGCGTCGTCCGGCCCGTAGCGAAAACCGTCCCAGATTTCGCGCTCCTTGTCCTTGTCGCGGCAAAACAAAATGCTGCGGGGCTCGGCCCCGGCAATGACCACGAGCACGGATTCAGGCTCGATGAAGCCGGTAAGGTAATAAAAATAACTGTCGAACCGGTACGGAAAATGCGAATCGCGGTTGCGTGTGCGCTCCGGCGCGGTTGGAATGATCGCGATGCCCTGCCGCATGCGCTGGGCGAGACGCGCGCGCCGTTCCGCATAGATCCGGGTAACCGGCGCGACAGTTGGGGGTTGTGCCATGCAAGAATTATACGCCGCGCGTGCCGCTACTACGGCTAACGCACCGCAAGCTCCTGGTCGAGCAACGCGAGGCGCGCGGGAGTGCCGATGTCGCGCCAGCGCCCCGTATACATTTCGCCGCTTACGCGCTGCGCCGCGATGTGCTCGCGCAACAGCGGCGCGAGTTTTGCCTTGCTGCCGGGCGCGATCGCGGCAAACATTTCGGCCCTATAGGCGGCGATGCCGCTGAAAGTCAGCCGCGTACCTTCGAGTGCGACGCGGCCCCCGTGCAGCGCGAAATCGCCCGCAATGTGGTGCTCGGGATTGGCAACCAGCACCAAATGAGCCAGCACGTCGTGGTGCGCAATACTGTCGACGGCATCCGCCAGGCGCCGGTAATCGAACTCGCTGAATACGTCGGCGTTGACCACTGCGAACGGCGCGTCTCCCAGAAGATGCAGCGCGCGTGCGATGCCGCCCGCGGTTTCGAGCGCCTCGGATTCCGGCGAGTACATGATATCGACGCCATAGCGTTCGCCATTGCCGAGATCGGTTTCGATCAGCGCGCCGAGATGCGCATGATTGATCACGATTTCAGAGAATCCCGCGCCGGCGAGCTTTTCGATATGCCACTCGATCAGCGGCTTGCCGCCGACCGTGAGCAGCGCCTTGGGCCGCGTGTCCGTCAGCGGACGCATGCGTTCGCCGCGACCGGCCGCGAGAATCATCGCTTTCATTTCATGCCTGGCGGCCGGCGCATCGTAAATTATGAATTGCTATTGAACGCTGCCGCGAACTCGCCCGCATTCAAAAAGAATAGCCGACGCGCGCGGGCGGCCGGCTTTCTATTTCGTCCAGCACCGTCAGGAGCGGTTTCAGCGCGGCGTAACGCACCGCGACGGCGCGTACGTAGCCGACAAACCTCGGCGTGTCTTCAAGATAGGTGCTTTTGCCGTCCCGGTAATTGAGCCGGGCGAAAATGCCGAGCACCTTGAGATGACGCTGCAGTCCCATCCACTCGAAATCGCGGTAGAACTCGCCGAAATCGGCGGCGACCGGCAGGCCGGCGCGCCTGGCTTTCTCCCAGTAGCGCACTGTCCAGTCGAGCACACGCTCTTCTTCCCAGCTCACGAACGCGTCTTTAAACAGCGACGCGATATCGTAGGTGATGGGCCCGTATACGGCGTCCTGAAAATCAAGCACGCCCGGATTCGGCTCGCACACCATCAGATTGCGCGGCATGTAGTCGCGATGAACGTAGACCGTCGGTTGCGCGAGATTATTTTTTAAAATCAGCGCGAATACCGACGCGAGTGCCGCGCTTTGCCCGGCGTCGAGCATAAGCCCGCGATGGCGGCCGGCATACCAATCGGGAAACAACTGTAGCTCGCGCGTCAAAAGTGCTTCGTCATAAGGCGGCAAGACGCCGGGTTTGCTCGCCAGTTGCCACCGCAACAATGCATCGATGGCATCGCGAAACAGGTGGTTCGCCGTATCGGCGTTGAGCGCCTGCAGATAACCCGCGGTGCCCAGATCCGAGAGCAGCAGAAATCCGCGCTCGATATCCTCTGCGATCACGCGCGGCACGTTCAATCCGGCATCCGCCATCAGGCGCGCGATTCGCACGAACGGACGGCAATCCTCGTGCGCGGGTGGCGCATCCATCACGATCAAAGACTCGCCCGGCGTGCGCACACGAAAATAACGCCGAAAACTCGCGTCTGCGGAGGCAGGCTCAAGTTCGAGCGGAGAAACGTTCAACCGACTTTCGATCCAGCGCTTCAGCTCACTTTGTCGGTCCACGCCGCGCATTGCCTAATTCGGGAAAGTGTGCGATTTTATCACTCCCCACCCACGATGTTGATAATGCGGATTTTTTGCGTTAGACCGGGCGTTTTCTTTTTGCTGTGCGCATGCGGTTGCGCCGCGGCGGCAGACGACAGCGCGCTCGGATTGAAGCCCGACGCCAGCGGCCTGCAATTGAAGCTGCAGTCTTCCTTTATTCGCATTCCGCCGACGAACAAGGACACCGTACCGTTGTTTGTCGATGCCGACAGCATCCAGGGGCACCACGAGCAGGAAATCGAAGCGGAAGGGGCCGTGCGCCTGAGAAAGCGCGGTAAGGCGGTCTATGCGGATTGGCTGCGCTACGACAAACCCGCGGCCGAAATTCACGCGCGCGGCAACGTGCGGATCGAACAGCGCGGTGACACGATAGACGGGACGGAACTCAACTTCAACCTCGACACCGAGCGCGGCGCAATGGAACAGCCCAAATACCGGGTCCAGGTCAATGCGACTAAGGGTCGCGGCGAGGGCGAGCGACTGGTATTCGAAGGCGAAAACAAATACCGCATGTTGAAGGGCAATTACACGACGTGCGAAGTCGGCAACAACGACTGGTTCGTGCGCGCCAAAGATTTCGAAATCGACAAAGAACGCCAGATCGGCACTGCGCACGGCGCCAGCGTCGAGTTTCTCGGCGCGCCCATCTTGTACACGCCCTACCTGAATTTTTCCCTGGATCGCCAGCGCAAATCGGGCTTTCTCGCGCCGACCTTCGGCACGACCGGCAATTCGGGCGCCGAATTTTCGATCCCGTATTACTGGAACATCGCACCCAACCGCGACGCCACGATCACCCCGCGCGTGATGTCCAAGCGCGGCGTTCAACTGTCGAACGAATTTCGCTACCTCGAACCGCAGTACCGCGGCGAGATCCGTTACGAGATCCTGCCGGACGACCGGGTCAGACAGGGCGACACGCGCAGCGCATTGTCGCTCGTGCACAACCAGATCTTCAGCAACGGCTGGGTTGGCGCGCTGAACGTCCAGAAGGTTTCCGACAACAACTATTTCACCGACCTGTCGACACAAATCACGGCGACATCGCAGGTCCTGTTGCCACGCACCGGTTCGCTGTCGAAAGGCGGCACGCTGGGCAGCGACGGCAGCTGGGGTTTCTCGACGAGTTTGCAGCGATGGCAGACGCTACAATCCGATCCGTTAAATCCGGTCACCGTGCCTTACAGCACCGCGCAAGCCAATTTAAGCGCGACCAAACCGATTGCCGGCATCGTGGATACCGCCTTCACCGGCAACGTCGCCCAGTTCACCCACCCTACGTTGATCAACGGCGCGCGGACCGTTGCTTATCCGACCGTCAGCCTGCCCCTGCAAACGTCGTTCGCTTATGTCACGCCCAAAGTGGGCATGCACATGACCCACTATAATTTCGACCAGACCAATACACCGCTCGGCGACCAGAATCGCCTGCTGCCGATTTTTTCGACGGAAAGCGGCGTCGTGTTCGAGCGCGACATGACGCTGGCGGGGCAAGGCATGCTGCAGACGGTCGAGCCTAAAATATTTTATGTCTACATTCCGACGCGCAACCAGAATCAGCTGCCGGTGTTCGACTCCGCGCTGCAGAACACGAATTTCGCAACCCTGTACACGGAAAACCAGTTCAGCGGCAGCGACCGCATCAACGACGCCAATCAAATCACCACGGGCGTAACCTCGCGCCTGTTGCAAACCAATGGGGTCGAGCGTCTGCGCGTGGGGCTCGCGCAACGTTTTTATTTCAAGACCCAGGAAGTCACGTTGCCGGGAACTACGGCACGCGGCAGCAACAACTCCGATCTTTTGGCGGCCTTGAGCGGAACCGTCGTCCAGAACTGGACTGCCGACGTGGGCTGGCAGTACACGACGGATTTGTCGCAAACGCAAAGGCTCAATGCGGGCGTGCGCTATGAACCTCAGCCCGGCAAAGTGGTCAACGTTGCTTATCGCTACACGAACGGGACACTGGTTTCGTCCACCGGCACGACCACGGTCGCGAGCCCGGGCAACCCGTCGAACACGCTGCGCCAGGCCGATATCTCAACCCAATGGCCGCTGACTCGCCATCTAAGCGCGATCGCCCGCATGAATTATTCGATTGCCGACAGCCGGCTGCTCGAAGGGTTGGGCGGGTTCGAATACGACGGCGGATGCTGGGCGTTTCGCGTCGTCGCCCACAGTTTCGCGACCACTGCGACAACTTCGGTCAATTCGTTTTTTATGCAGCTCGAATTGAACGGCGTCTCCAAACTCGGCTCTAACCCGCTGGAACTCCTGCGGCGAAATATCGCCGGTTACTATCGCGGAACCGCCCAGGCGGTGCGCACCGACGACACCGTTTTTCCGCTGCGCTAGGCTTTTGGAGCAGGTCTCATATGGATTACTTCAAGGTTTTAGGCGCGGCGATAGCGGCCGCCATGCTCTCGTTGACGGGCGGCTACGCCGCTGCCGCACAGGCGGTGCCCGGCGGGCGGGTCGTGCTGCTCGACCGCATCATCGCAGTCGTGAACGAGGACGTGATCACGCGCCGCGATCTGGACGACCGCATGAAAGTCGTGGCGATACAGTTAAAAGAGCAAGGCACGCCGGCGCCGCCTACCGATGTGCTCGAGAAGCAGGTGCTCGATCGCATGATCTATACCAAAGTGCAGCTTCAGTTTGCCAAGGAAACCGGCTTGCGGGTCGACGATGGCCAGCTCGACAGCGCAATCGGACGGATTGCCGAAAATAACAAGATCTCGCCCGCGCAGTTGCGCACCACGCTGGAAAAGGACGGCGTCAGTTTCGTCAAATTCCGCGAAGACATTCGCGACGAGATCGTGATGTCGCGGCTGCGCGAACGCGAGGTCGACAACAAAATCACCGTCGCCGACAGCGAAGTCGACAATTTGCTCAATACGCTCCAGTTGCAGGACGGCAAGACCGAGGAATTCGACTTGTCGCACATCCTGATCCGGGTACCCGAGCAGGTGAGCCCTGAACAACTACGCGATCGTCGTGCCCGCGCCGACAAGGCATTAGCGCAAATCAACGGCGGTGCCGACTTCAGGCAGGTCGCGGCCAGCTTTTCCGAGGCGCCCGACGCGGTCCAGGGCGGGGCGATGGGATGGCGCGAGCTCACGCGTCTGCCCGCCATTTTCGCTGAAGCCGTCAAAACCATGAAACCGGGCGACGTGAGTCCCATCCTGCGCAGCCCCAACGGCCTGCATATCGTGCGCCTGAACGGCCGCCGCGGCCAGGATGCACCGGTCATCGTGTCGCAAACCCACCCGCGCCACATCCTGATCAAGACCAGCGAGGTCGTATCGGAAAACGATGCGCGCGACCGCCTGCTCAAGTTGAAGGAACGGCTCGACAATAACGCGGACTTTGCGGAACTCGCACGCCTGCAGTCCGAGGATGGCAGCGCGTCACGCGGCGGCGATCTCGGCTGGTTGTCGCCCGGGGACACCGTACCCGAATTTGAAAAAGCAATGGATGCTTTGAAGGTCGGGGAAATCAGCGGTCCCGTGCGCTCGCCGTTCGGCTGGCATCTGATCCAGGTGCTGGAACGCCGCAATGAAGACATGTCCAAGCAGCAGCAGCGTTTGCAGGCGCGCATATCGCTGCGCGCGCAAAAGGCCGACGAGGCTTACCAGGAGTGGTTACGCCAGCTGCGCGACAAGGCGTTCGTCGAATATCGCCTCGAAGAAAAATAGCGCGCAACCGCGAAATGCGCCGCCGGCCGGAGATCAAAAATAAATTCGGGAACGCTCATCAGTCACCACTTAAATTGCGCTAAGCCTGTCATCGCCATCACTGCGGGCGAACCTGCGGGCATCGGGCCCGACTTGTGCGTGCTGCTTGCCCAGGAACCACCCACCGAAAGACTGGTGGTAATCGCGAACGCCGGCCTGCTCGCGCAGCGCGCACAGCAATTGGGACTTGCTTGGCGCGGACTGGCATTTGGCGGGCAGCGGGACGCGGCGTTTACGCCCGGTGCGATGGAAGTCATCGACGTGCCGCTCGCGGCCGCAGTGACCGCGGGGCGCCTGGACCGCGCCAATTCCGGCTACGTCCTGCAAACCCTCGAAGCGGCCGCCGATGGCTGCATGGGCGGGCGCTTTGCCGCGATGGTCACCGCACCGGTGCACAAGGGCGTCATCAACGACGCCGGTATCGCCTTTACCGGACATACGGAATTTCTTGAGGCCCGCACGCATGCTCCGCACGTTGTCATGATGCTCGTGGGCGGCGGGCTGCGGGTTGCGCTCGCGACCACACATTTAGCGGTGAAAGACATCGCGCGGCAGATCACCGCCGAGAGTCTGGAACAAACGCTGCGCGTGTTGCATCGCGATTTGACGACGCGGTTTGGCCTCGCGCAACCGCGCATTGCGATAGCGGGACTCAACCCCCATGCCGGCGAGTCCGGGCACCTTGGGCGCGAGGAAATCGACGTTATCATTCCGGTCATCGAGCGCTTGCGCGCGCAAGGCATGCAATTGACGGGGCCGCTGCCTGCCGATACGTTGTTCAATCCGGAGCGCCTGCGCAATTTCGATTGCGTGCTCGCGATGTATCACGACCAGGGACTGCCCGTGCTGAAATACGCGAGCTTCGGCAGCGGTGTCAATGTAACGCTGGGTTTACCAATCATTCGCACGTCTGTCGATCATGGCACCGCGCTCGATCTTGCCGGTACCGGCAAGATCGACGTTGGTAGCCTGCGCGCCGCCATCGCACTGGCCGCCGCGCTTGCCCGCGGCAAAGCCTGATTGCTCCGCCTGGGCGTTGCGTGAAACACCGGGCGCGTAAAAGGTTCGGCCAGAATTTCCTGACCGACGAATCCGCGATCGCCGCGATTGTTGCTGCGATAAATCCCGCGCAGGGTGAAAGCCTCGTCGAAATCGGACCCGGCCTCGGCGCGTTGACCCGCCCCTTGCTCGCGGCAGCCGGGCACTTGCACGCGATCGAGATCGACCGCGATCTTGCACATGCGTTGCAGCAGGAATTCGGCGCGCGTCTCGATCTTCACACTGGCGACGTACTGCAATTCGATTTTGCGGCTTTGGGCGAGGGATTGCGCGTGATCGGCAATCTTCCCTACAACATCTCGACGCCGCTGCTTTTTCATCTTGCGGATTGTGCCGAACGCATCCGCGATATTCACGTCATGCTGCAGAAGGAAGTCGTCGAACGCATGGTGGCGGCGCCCGGCGACAGCAATTTCGGACGTTTATCGGTGATGCTGCAATATCGCTTCGAGATGGAAAAGCTGCTCGACGTGCCTGCGACCTCGTTTGACCCGGTCCCCAAAGTCGATTCGGCCGTCATACGCCTGACGCCGTTGCACCCGCGACACTGTGTCGCGCGCGATCAAGCGCAGCTTGCACGCGTGGTTGCCGCCGCATTTTCGCAACGCCGCAAAACCCTGCGAAATTCGCTGCGCGGATTGATTGCGGCACCCGCGTTCGATGCGCTCGGCATCGCACCGACCGCCCGCGCCCAGGAATTATCCGTTGCGCAATTCGTTGCGCTTGCGAATCACTTGACAGAGTGTGCGAAAAAATCCGCAGAACAAACCAGCTAGCGTGGCGGAGCCGCCCTGCGCTCAACTCAAACTGGCGCGGCCGCGCGTTCGATAGATTGGATCAACCTGCAGCGCGTCGAGTTATGCCGGCTGGCGTTGGACGAATTCTATTTTGTAGCCGTCGGGATCCTCGACGAAGGCGATCACCGTCGTGCCATGCTTCATCGGGCCCGCCTCGCGCGTAACTTTGCCGCCGCGCGTCCTGACTTCTTCGCATGCCTTATACGCGTCGTCGACCTCGACTGCGAGATGACCAAAGCCGGTGCCGAGATCGTAGGTCTTCGTGTCCCAGTTTTGCGTGAGTTCGACCACCGCAACGTCTGACTCGTCGCCATAGCCGACAAACACGTTGGTAAAACGCCCGTCGGGATAGTCCCTGCGCCGCAAAAGGCGCATGCCCAACACCTGCGTATAAAAACCGATCGCGCGGTCGAGATCGCCGACGCGCAGCATCGTATGCAGTAGTCTCACACCTGCACCATTTCGAAGTCTTCTTTGCGTGCGCCGCATTCCGGGCACGTCCAGTTCATCGGCACGTCCTCCCAGCGCGTGCCGGCGACAATCCCCTCGTCGGGCAATCCCGCGGCTTCGTCGTAAATGAAGCCGCAGATGAGGCACATGTAGGTTTTAAAAACATTAACGTCCGTGGTGGTCATGGTGGGTAACTAATGAGGTTAAAATATCATTTTAGCGACATGCCCAGCGTTTGAACAATAAATCCCGCCCATAGCATGGACTCCACAGCGCCTTCCGCACTTCCGCCAATCGTACTCGCGTTCGCCGCAACCGATCCGAGCGGCGGTGCCGGCTTGCAGGCCGACGTGCTGACGCTTGCCAGCATGGGGTGCCATCCGCTCTCGGTAGTCACAGCGGTCACGATCCAGGACACGATGGGCGTCGAAGAAGTCATGGCGCTGGATGCCGAATGGGTCGCCGACCAGGCGCGCTGCGTGCTCGAAGACATGCCGGTCGCCTCGTTCAAGATCGGCCTGCTCGGGAGCACCGAAAATATTTCGGCGATCGCGGAAGTGGTTTCCGACTACCCGGAGATACCGCTCGTGCTCGATCCGGTGCTGGCGTCCGGCCGCGGCGACGAACTCGTAACCGAAGAGATGATCTCCGCGCTGCGCGAATTGCTGATACCGCAAACGACCATCATCACGCCGAACAGCATTGAGGCGCGCCGACTCGTGCAGGAGGAAGGCGAAGACGATGTGGATCTCGCCGAGTGCGCGCGGCGCCTGCTCGCCATGGGTTGCGAGTACGTGTTGATTACCGGCACGCATGAAAACACCGCCCAAGTCGTCAACACGCTGTATGGACAGGATGGCGTGGTGCGCTCCGACAGTTGGGAGCGACTGGCCGGCAGCTACCATGGTTCGGGATGCACGCTCGCGTCGGCGATCGCGGCGACGATCGCGAATGGACTAAGCATCAGCGACGCGGTGAAAGACGCTCAGGAATACACGTGGCAAACCCTCAAATCCGCGTTCAGGCCCGGCATGGGTCAACACATCCCCGATCGATTGTTCTGGGCGCGCGAGGATGAACCCACCGATGCAGCCGATTAAAGGCCTATATGCGGTAACACCCGACCTCGCCGACACGGCACTGCTCGTATCCAAGGTCGAGGCGGTGCTCGCCGCCGGTACGCGCTTGCTGCAATACCGGAACAAGCAAGCCGACGACCGCACGCGACGCGAACAAGCAGAGGCGCTGTGCAATTTGTGCCGGCGCCATGGTGCAACCCTTATCATCAACGACGACGTCGCCCTCGCCGCCGCGCTCGACGCGGATGGCGTGCATGTAGGCATCGAAGACGCGGCGCTATTGGTTGCCCGCAAACAGCTGGGGCGCGGCAAAATTATCGGGGTCTCGTGCTATGACGATTTGTCGCGCGCACGCGCGGCCGTCGCGCACGGTGCCGACTACGTCGCATTCGGCAGCTTCTTCGCGTCATCAGTCAAACCCCGCGCCGTGCGGGCGCCGCTGTCGCTGCTGCCTGCCGCGCGCGCGCTCGGGCTGCCGGTAGTTGCCATTGGCGGCATCACGCTCGACAACGCTGGTGAACTGATAGCCGCCGGGGCTGACGCAGTTGCGGTAATATCCGCGCTGTTTGCAGTACCCGATCCGGGCTCTGCTACGCGCAAATTCTGTCAGTTATTTCAGGGCCAGACCGCATGACATCGCGCAACGACGAATTATTTACCGCCGCCCAGCGGGTCATTCCCGGTGGCGTCAATTCTCCGGTCCGCGCGTTCCGCTCGGTTGGCGGCACACCGCGCTTTTTCGCCCGCGGCAGCGGCGCGCAGGTGTGGGACGTCGACGGCAAGGCTTACATCGATTATGTAGGCTCCTGGGGTCCGTTGATTCTCGGGCACGCGTATCCAGCCGTGATTGCAGCCGTGCAACAAGCGGTCACCCAGGGCTTGAGTTTCGGCGCACCGACCGCCGGCGAGGTGGAACTCGCCGAACTGTTGTGTCGCCGCGTACCGGGACTCGAGCAGGTGCGTCTCGTGAGTTCGGGGACCGAGGCGACCATGAGCGCGATACGGCTCGCGCGCGGCTACACGGGGCGTTCCAGAATCATCAAATTCGAAGGCTGCTATCACGGTCACGCCGACGCATTGCTCGTCAAAGCCGGTTCCGGCGCGCTCACGCTCGGCAACCCGAGTTCGGCCGGCGTGCCGCCGGAAACTGCCGCCGATACCCTGGTGCTCGACTACAACAACATCGAAATGCTGGAAGCCGCATTCGCGCGCGATGCCGGCAAGCTGGCTTGCGTGATAGTCGAACCGGTCGCCGGCAATATGAATCTGGTGGTGCCGGACCGCGGTTTTCTCGATGCGCTGCGCGCGCTGTGCACGCGCCATGGCACGGTGTTGATATTCGACGAGGTGATGACCGGATTTCGCGTGGGCCCCACCGGAGCGCAGGGATTGTTCGGCATCACTGCCGACCTGGTGACACTCGGCAAAATCGTCGGCGGCGGCATGCCGCTCGGCGCGTTTGGCGGCCGGCGCGACATCATGGCCAGCATTGCACCGCTCGGCCCCGTATATCAGGCAGGCACCCTGTCCGGTAACCCGATCGCGGTCGCCGCCGGCCTTGCGACGCTGAAGGCGCTCGAAGCGCCGGGTTTTTATTCACAACTTGCCGACACCACGCGCGCTTTGACGGATGGACTCAGCGCCGCCGCAAAAGCGCACGGCGTGGTCTTTTCAGCCCAGGCCATCGGTGGAATGTTCGGCCTTCACTTCCGCGTGCAACCGCCGCGCAGCTATGCCGAGGTGATGCAATGCGACGTGCCGGCATTTAACCGTTTTTTCCACGCGATGCTCGAGCAAGGCATTTACTTTGCCCCGTCGGCGTTCGAAGCAGGATTTGTCTCGTCCGCGCACGGCAACGATGAAATTGAAAAAACGCTGGCGGCAGCGAGTGGTTATTTCGCAGGCTCGGCGTGACGTTGCGCGATTGGAATAAAAAAAGGGGCGGTTATCACCGCCCCTTTTTATGCCACGCCTTTGAGCCTCAACGCAGGCCAGCAATGTATTCGGCGACCGCCTTGATTTCGGTGTCCGACAACCTGACGGCAATCGTGCGCATCATGCTGTTCGGATCATTGGCGCGCTCGCCGGCGCGAAAATTCTGCAGTTGTGCGGTCGAATACTCCGCGTATTGGCCGGCCACGCGCGGAAATTGCGCCGGAACACCCGCACCGTTGGGACCGTGGCATGACGCGCATGCGGCGACGCCTTTCGCCATGATGCCGCCACGGTAAATCTGCTGGCCAAGCTTGACCAGCGCGGGATCTTTGGCAGCGCGGGACTTCGGCTTCTGTGATTCGAAATACGCGCCGAGATTTTTCATGTCCTGCGGCGACAGTGCGGACGCCATTCCCAGCATGACCGGATTCTTGCGGTCCTTGTTGCCTTTGAAGTCGGCGAGCTGCTTGGCAATATAATCAGCGTGCTGCCCCGCCAAGACGGGATTCGCGGGACTCACGCTGTTACCATCTGCCGAGTGGCAGGCCGCGCAGACCTTCGTGACTATCTGTTGTGCCTGCGCGGGATCGGCCTTGGTCGCCGGCTCGGCGGAACAGACCGACGGAATATGGACAGCGCAAAGCAAGCCCAGCAGCGCCGTAACGAATTTCATGGAATCTCCTGGCAACATTGCAACCTGACGAAAACGCCGTATTCTATCGAAATACCCCCTTAGAGGCTAGGCTGCGCTCAGGATGTCCACATTACGCAATATTGAATTTGTCACCACCGTCGCGGACACTCGCATGTTGCCGCCCGCGCACGGCGCGGAAGTCGCCTTTGCGGGGCGTTCCAACGCGGGTAAATCGAGCGCGATAAATGCGCTGGCGCAACGCAACCGGATGGCTTTCGTCAGCAAAACGCCGGGGCGAACCCAGCACATTAATTTTTTCAGCGTCGGCCCCGACCAGTACCTGGTCGATCTCCCCGGCTACGGATATGCCGCAGTACCAGCGGCGGCGCGTGCGCACTGGCACGACCTGGTCGGCGGCTATTTGCAAACGCGCTCGTGTTTGCGCGGGGTGATCCTGATCATGGATGTCCGCCATCCGCTGACGGAACTCGACCGGCAGCTGATGAATTGGCTGAGGCCGACCGGCGTGCCCGTGCATATCCTCTTAAGCAAATCGGACAAGCTCGGCCAGCAAAAAGCCAACGCGACTTTGCGCGAGGTGAATGCGGCTTTAGCCCGCGGCTACGTCAACTGCACCGCGCAACTCTTTTCGAGTACGCGCAAAATCGGTATCGTTGAGGCTGCCAAACAAATCCAACGCTGGTTGAGCGTTGGATGGAATAAAAAACCCCCGGTTAAAGGGGAGTAAAACCGGGGGGAAGCCTTAATAAAGATT
>Ga0265332_10001202_pt1 | contig 14990 bp, 14 predicted proteins | sample 41926metaG_FD_202084 | JGI IMG/M metagenome (GOLD analysis project Ga0265332, IMG submission 202084) | Rhizosphere microbial communities from Carex aquatilis grown in University of Washington, Seatle, WA, United States - 4-19-26 metaG | ecosystem: Host-associated > Plants > Roots > Rhizosphere...
GTAAATGACTTAAGCACGTCATAGGACGACGATCTCGGTATCCCGGCTTTTTTTGCTATATCAGAAGCAGTTAAAAGGTGTCCCTGGAAAAGTACATGAAATACTTTAGCTTCATAATTTGTAAACCCTATGGATTCCAGTGACTTAATTGTATCTTCCATGTCTTAAAATATGCCGTCCCTTAAACTACGGCAAATCTAAACATTAATTATTGGAAATACAATAGCCATACATCTAACGTTTTTCGGTATTTTTGATGAATTTGCTTAAACAGGATTTTTCTCGTTAATATTATCCAGAATTAGGGTGTAACGGATGGAACAAATATATACTAATTAACAGACTGCGTCAAGAGCTCATTATGTCAAGAGCTCAATATATAGTAGTTAAGGTATGTCTAAAATCTTCCGCTGTAGTTTCTGACTGAGATAAACTCCCTGCTGCCGTTAAAACCTATTTCATCCAACTTTTTAATCAACGCATCTCTGTCTTTAAATTTTTCTGTTTTCCCGCTTTGAAAACTGATCATAAAATATTCGCCGGCCCTATCGTTTGATCCGGGAGCGGCGGCGGTTATACCGATAAAATAATTAGCATCAAAAGTGAACTTGTCGAAATAATCAGAAATTGTATTCGCTAAGCCGCCGTTTTCAAAACTGGTTTTGCCGCTATCGTTAGCGACCTGGCCCCTGTCAAGAACATCAATACAATAAATTGAATATGGGTAAACCAAAGGAAAGCGCCACCAATCATAATATCCGTAATCGGTATAAAAGGCGTCCGGTATTTTATCTTTATATTGTTTTGACTCGTATTGTTTTAAGATTCTGATGTAATCGGTTGTATCCCTGTTGTTTTCTGTGTTTACAGTCTCCGGAAAATTCTTAAGCGCCGAAACGGTCGTTATAATTTTGTTGTACGTTTTCCGGGTAAGATCGATCCCGGTATAAACTGAAACTATTAACAGCACAATACCAAGCGCCAGAGATACATAGCGTGGAATTAGACGCTTAGCCTTCGGTTTTACTAAAGCAAACCCCAGCAATACAATGCCTGCAATTCCTGATAGCGCAACGAGCAAAAAATATAATGTGCCTTTGGTGATGAACATTAATTAATACGGATTCATTTAGTTAAATATAATTTAATATAACATTAGCTTTTATGGATTTATTTGGAAACTGTTTCTAAGCGAAGACCAAATAAAAAAAGGCAAAGCATACTTGCTCCACCTCTCAAAAATGAATCTTATGAACGGAAACCTGCTTCTACATTTCCCTTGCTGCGTTTACCGGAACTAAGCGATTAATTTTTTTAGTAAATTAATCCTTTGATCTTGTCCAATATCTTCAGCACATAATAATAAACAGACATAAACATCGGCGCGTTCACGGCTAAAACTATTCCCAAAAGTACCGTACCTTCAGCCAGCCATAAAAAGATCTTTCTTGCTGCCATTTTTTGTATTCCCTAAATGATAAACCGGTTTTTAAACCGCATAACTTTAAAAAGGGCTGAACAAAAATAACCCCGTATAGAGCCGAATTACTATGATTTATATCACCGTTAAAAATGACTTTGGTCATTTAAATGCCGGTTCTTTTGAATTAAATCTTAATTATCAATATATTAAGTTAAATAATATTTTGATTGAGTCCAGGAAAAATAAGGTGTTTGAAGCGATTTTCAGTCTCTACCTCAACAGACTGCAGAAAAAGCATTTCCATAAAATACATTTGTGCGGCGCTGAGAATTTTAGCGGAATCGACGCTGCAATTCCCACAATAGCTTATGTAAATCATTCGAATTGGTGGGATGGGTTTATTGCTTTTTACCTGGCTAAAGAGGTCCTGAAGGTTGATTCATACCTTATGATGGATATTGAACAAATGCAGAAGTATAAATTTTTCAGAAGGCTGGGTGTTTTTTCTGTTGACAGAAATTCCCCACAAAACGCTATGGAATCTATAGATTATGCGGCGAAATTGCTGAAAGATTCTAAACGGTTGTTGTGGATCTTCCCCCAGGGCGTATTGCTGCCAAATGATACGCGTCCTTTGAAATTCTTTACCGGGGTAAGCTCTATCGTTGAAAAATTAGGATGCGTCAACTTAATACCTCTGGCTATGAAATACGAGTTCCTGATGGAGCAGCGCGCTGAGATATTTTTGCAAATTGGAAAGCCAGAAAGAACAAAGGAGCCCGTCAAAGACAAAAAGGAGTTTACATTAAACCTTCAAAACAATCTGACCACTGAGGTTGACTCGCTTAAATCAAAAATTACCGCTAATGATTTAGATAGCTTCAAGACAATTTTTCATGGGAAAGACTCAAGAAATAAAACAATTGATAAACTGCATGCTTAATCAACCAACAATACATGATTCCACATCCGTTAATGGTTCTTTATGCTGATCTATAATTTATTAATTACGGCGATTCTTCTTGTGTTATTTTTGATATTCCTTTCAAACCTGTTTATATTACGAAAAAAAAACGCTGCAAAAATCCCTGACGATGAACTTCCATTTGTTACGGTCCTCATTCCCGCAAGAAATGAAGAGCGTAATATTGAAAATATTCTGCTATCAGTTTTGAATCAGGATTATCCGAATTATGAAGTGATTGTATTGAATGATAATTCTGAAGACAGAACGGGCGAAATAATAGATTCGCTGAAAACATCATACCCAAAACTAAAATCAATAAATGGAAAGCAACTTGAATCGGGCTGGACAGGAAAATGTTATGCGTGCAATCAGCTTTATGAAGCGGCAGGCGGCGAGTGGCTTTTATTTACAGATGCGGATACAACGCATTATAAAAATTCAATTCGTGATTCAGTTGAGCTTGCCGTTTACCGCAAAGCAGACCTGCTCACATTGCTTCCCAGACTTACAATGATTAGCGTTGCTGAAAAAATAATCATGCCTATGCTCATGTTTACGCTCATGTGCCTGCTGCCGTTTTATTTTGTCGATAAGCGCGGGTTCAATAAGTATTCGCTTGGTATCGGGCCGTTTATGTTATTCAAAAAAACAGCTTATGAAAAAATAGGCGGACATGCATCGGTAAAAAGCGCGCTGGTTGAGGATGTGTGGCTTGGAAGAAAAATAAAGGAAAATGGGCTTCGGCTGATATGCGAAGACGGCAAAGACATACTAAGCGTAAGAATGTACCACAGTTTTGGCGAGATCTGGAACGGCTTTTCGAAGAACATATATGCAGGTTTCGAATTTTCTACTTTATCTCTTTTTGGCGTAAATTTGATGTATTTCGTATTGTTTTTTCTTCCTTTTGTCTTATTAATAATTGACATATTTTTGCCATTCGGTTCAAAAACTATCTTAAATCTATTACTAATCCAGGTGATCCTGCTCTATGCGGCAAGGATCCTTCTATCCATAAAGTTTAAGCTTGGTTTTTCATCTGCAATTTTGCATCCGCTTGGAGCCATCATGGTTCCAATTATCGGAACGAATTCATGGCGGTGGTTTCGCTTTGGAAAAGGCGCAAAGTGGAAAGGACGAGTCTATAATCCATTAGCGGATAAAAAATGAAACAAAGCATTTAGGAACTTATTTTACTTAATGAAAAAAATATACTTTTTAATTTTAATAGTGTTTTGCTTATCAGCAGGCCGGCTCTACGCGTCCGAAGGATATTCTTTCAGCATTTCGGCTGACGTTGAGAAATCCGCGACTATCAGTTTACCGGAAAGCATCGTAATGGATTTTATCAAAAACCTTGATATATATCCAAAATATTTTCCCGACATTGTAAGCGTAACAAAGATCAACGAGAAAGACAGCGAATGGCAATACAGGATCAAAGCGCCTCTTGCTTCGCCTTACAATCTCACTTTCGTATTAGAAGATAAAAGCCCGCCCAAAGATACGCTCCTGTTTGAGTCTGTAGATAGCGTCAGGGATTATTTATATTGTAAAGGCGTATTCGATTCGCTTAGCGCCAGCCAAACTAAGGTAACATTGCGTTTTCACATTAAGATGATCCGTGAAAAAGCCAGCGAAGTGCATTTTATGGCGGGAATACTCGGCGAGAAATTCCTAAGCGACCGCATGCGCGAAAAACTGGATTCAGATATGGATACCTTCATTTCAAGCGTGACAAAAGAAATGTACCTTGAAAACCGCGACGCCCGGGGAAATTAGCGGCTATACTAAGCCCGATAAATTTTTTACCGGACTTGTATGTATAATGTTTCCTGTGGGAATTATTATTATGCTGACCGATTACGGAAGGCAGTTCTTATGGACAACTTCGATTTTCCTGGCTCTGCAATCTGTTATCCTCATCCTTGCCCTGCGCCATCTCGCTAATTTACGTTCCGTTTTGATTTCAGCTTGCTTAATATTCGATCTATCTTTTGTAATAGAACTGATCGGAGTCAGGTATTCATTTCCTTTCGGCGCATACAGCTATACATATACGCTTTATCCGTTAATAAAAGGAGCGCCTCCCACTATTGCTTTTGCATGGTTTGCAGTTACGGCAAGCTCCTTTTTAATTGCAAAGTTGTTTCTTGGCAATGCCAATGCGTTCGTAATATCATTTGTTTCGGCTGTATTGATCCTGGCAACCGATATTTTGCTTGAACCTTTTGCGTCGTTTGCAAACGGATTCTGGCTGTGGGAAGGCGGCAAAGTTCCAATACAGAATTTTGCCAGCTGGTTCGGAATTGGGTTTGTTTTCTCTTTAATTATGGAAAAGTTTATTAAGTGGGATGAAGAGAAAATCAAAAATAAAAAATTATTTATCATTCCTGTGATAGTTTTCTCAATGAATGTTCTGAATTTTTCCGTCATAAATATGGTCTCCGGATATTTTCTCTTTACTTTTATAGGATTGGCTCTTGTTGGCGCTGAAATGTTATTGATAATAAATATCGGCAATAATGAAGCTTGAATATTTCATAGTATTGGCTGTATGTTTAGCAGGACCGCTTGTCCTAAGCTTTAGCAAAAAACTGGATTTCTACAAATTTCCGGCACGCATTATACTATCAATATTAATACCTTTCATTGTGTTTGTGGTTTGGGATATTTGGGCAACCTCGAGAGGACACTGGGGATTCAATGAAAAATATATTACCGGGTTTAAGATTGTAAATTTACCAATAGAAGAAGTTCTTTTTTTCATTGTCATCCCCTTCTGCGCGCTGTTTACGTGGGAAACTGTTAAGTATTTTATGAGGGATAAAAAGTGAAAGAATATACAATACTTGCAGTGTTATCTGTCTTTGTGGTGATTCTATTTGATTTGATTCTGCGTACGCGACTTGTCCTGAGCAGGAAATTCTGGGTGTTCTGGGTTGTAATGTTTATAATTATTTTCATCATCAACGGCTACCTTACATGGCGGCCAATTGTTACCTATGGAAGCGATTTTTTTCTGAATATTAGATTGTTCACAATTCCAATTGAAGATTTTTTATACGGATTCAGCTTACTCACCGGAAACATTGTAATATGGGAATATTATAATAAGAAGAAAGCCCGGACTTAAAAAATTAATTAATTCTGTTATCGCAAATTCAAAAAAGAAAATAATTGTTATCGGAAGCGGGTTTGGGGGCCTTGCCGCGGCAATCCGTTTGGCTGCAAGAGGATATGACGTTGAGATCTTTGAAAAGCGCGATAAACCCGGCGGCCGCGCTTACGTTTATGAAATAAACGGATTTAAATTCGATGCAGGTCCGACGGTTATAACCGCGCCGTTTCTTTTTGAAGAACTATTTACACTTGCCGGGAAAAAACTGGCAGATTATGTTAAGCTTGTCCCGCTCGATCCGTTCTACAGAATATTTAATCACGAAAAAAAGAGTTTCGATTATAATGCCGATACGAATTTTACCCTTAGCCAGATAGACAAATGGAACCCTGATGATAAAAAGGGATATACGGAGTTCATAAAGACTACCAAAGCAATTTTCCAAAAAGGATTTGTTGAGCTTGGCGATAAACCTTTCCTTAAATTCTCAGACATGATAAAAGTAATTCCCGACCTGATAAAACTTAAATCATATAAATCCGTTTATAAATACACTTCGGGGTTTATCAAAAACGATTTTCTAAGGCAGTGTTTTTCATTCCACCCGCTGTTGGTAGGCGGTAATCCATTTGACACAACTTCAATTTACGCACTTATACATTATCTTGAGCGTGAATGGGGAATTCACTACGTAATGGGCGGAACCGGGGAATTGGTAAACGCGCTGGTCAGGTTGTTTGTTGAATTAGGCGGTAAAATTAATCTTAATTCCGAGATCTCTGAAATTACAGTCAGCGGTAAAAAAGTAACCGGTGTTAAGCTGCATAACGGCTCCCTTCACTCGGCTGATATAATTATCTCGAATGCAGATATGGCGATCACTTATAAAAATCTGATAGCCTCAAAATTTCGTAGAAAATATACGGACAGTAAGATCAACCGAATGCGTTACAGTATGTCTTTATTTGTAATTTATTTCGGCACAAAGAAGAGATATACTGATTCAGGGCTTAAACATCACAACATAATTCTTGGTAAAAGATACAAAGGATTATTGAGAGACATCTTCTCAAGGAAACGCTTAAGTGATGATTTTTCATTATATTTGCATATGCCAAGCGCAACGGATGCGTCGGTTGCGCCTGAAGGCTGCGAGACTTTCTATGTGCTTTCGCCGGTTCCAAACCTCGCCTCAGGGATGGACTGGAACAAAGCGGCAAAACCGTACAGAGACAGGATAATGAATTTCCTGGAAGAAAATTATTTACCCGGACTGCAGGAAAACATAATAGCCGAACATTATATAGATCCGCTGCATTTCCAAAATACGCTAAATAGTTACCTTGGCTCTGCTTTTTCAGTAGAACCTGTATTAACACAGTCGGCCTGGTTCAGGCCGCACAACCGCTCGGAAGATTTTGAGAATTTATATATAGTGGGGGCAGGCACACATCCCGGGGCCGGATTGCCGGGCGTACTCTCATCGGCTAAAATTGCGGATGATCTTATAAATAGCTGAAAATATTATTGAATGAATCTTTTACTTTCTGATAAATTAATACCGCTGGTTTCAAGTTACGAAGAGTGCAGGGCATATACGCGCCTCCATGCAAAGAGTTTTTATTTCTCGTCATTCCTGCTGCCAAAAGAAAAACGCAATGCGGCTTATGCCGTTTATGCATTCTGCCGGTATGCGGATAACCTCGTAGATCATTCCGGAAAGTACACCGAAGCCGAAGTAAAATATAAATATTCGGAGCTGTATAATTTCCTTGATGATGTTTATTCTTCAAGACCCGCTTCGGAATCTGCTTTTGCCGATACTGTTAAAAGATTCAGGATACCGAAACATTATTTTACCGATCTTATTGAAGGCGTTATGATGGATATCTCCAAGAAACGCTATGCGACTTTCATGGAGCTGGATACTTATTGTTATAAAGTCGCATCTGTTGTGGGGTTGATGATGTCGGAGATATTCGGATATTCAAATAAAGCTGCGCTGCCTTACGCGGTTTATCTTGGTAAAGCTATGCAGCTTACAAACATTCTGCGCGATGTATATGAAGATTATAATATGGACAGAATTTATCTGCCATCAGATGAAAGAAATTATTTTGATTACAGCGAGAACGACATTAAGAACAAAGTTACAAACGACCAGTTCCGTGCGATGATGAAATTCAACGTCGCCAGGAACAAGGCTTTTTATGAGCTTGCCTCATATGGCTTATCTTATCTTACAAATGACGGCTCAAGAACTACAGCTGTGCTGATGTATAAAATTTACGCGGGGATACTTAAAGAAATAGAAAACAACGGGTATGATATCTATTCCCAAAGACGTTATGTAAGCGCTGCGACTAAGTTAAAAATGACCGGCGGTTATCTGTTAAACATCAAAGAAAGAAAACGTTTTTCCGAAATGCCGCAAGCATCCCACCACGAACGCGTAAGAGCGTTATCGCCAATCCTGAACTTCGACGAATAGAAACATACCAAAGCACAGTTTTCACAAATTTTCTGTAGATACACATTATATGTGTCTCTATTTGCTCGTTATTATTAGGAATTGTAAAATAATGCATTGCTTAAATTTGTTCAATCAAATAATGAAAGTATAAAGGATTTAAGTTAAAATAAGCGCAATTCGTTAAAATCTTACTCTGTTTTATCTTTTAAATAAATACCATTTAAGTTATTTTTTGAAGATAAATGAAAAGTTACGGTTCTGCAAATATTAAAATTGCCCTGTTTTTAACGGGTGTGGTCATTATGATCGCCACGCTCGTTTATACGCAAATTCTTGTAACTGAAATACTTGAAAGAGAACGTGAGATTGCGAACCTTTACGCGAAATCAATTGAATTTATTGCTAATGATGAAAATCAATCAGGGGAATACAATTTCATATTTAATACTGTAATCAGCTCTAACTCGATAAATTTTCCCATCATAGTAACAGACGCGAAAACTAAAACCCCGACATTTGTCCGCAACCTCGAAATTGATTCCACTAAACCGAAAGCCGACCAGAAACTGAAAATTGAAAAGTATGTTTCTGATATGGATGAAATTAATAAACCCATAAAAGTTTCATTCCAGGATTCGGTGCCGCTTAGTTATGTTCATTACGGACAGTCAAAGCTTGTTACAAGATTAAAGATATTGCCGATTGTAGAATTCTTTGTAGCGGGAGTGTTCATTTTCCTTGGATATTTCGGATTCAATTATATAAAACGCACCGAACAAAGCAACATTTGGGTGGGTTTATCAAAAGAAACCGCGCACCAGCTGGGCACGCCGCTCTCTAGCCTTATGGGGTGGAACGAGCTTATGAAAGTAAACGCAGGAAATCCCGCAAAGGTTGAAGAGCTGGCAAATGAAATGTCGAACGATTTAGACAGGCTCGGTAAAATTGCAAACCGTTTTTCCAAGATCGGCTCAAAACCCGATCTGAAAATGGAAAACATCTACGACGTAATTGATAAAGTTATAAAGTATTTCGAAATACGTATACCACGCATTACAGTCGGTACGTTTGAGGGGCAGAGCTCAAAAAGAAAAATTGATTTAAAAATTCTGGGTTCTAACGCTAGTTCCGCATTAATAAACCGCGAACTGTTTGAGTGGGTGATAGAAAATCTCACAAAGAATGCGCTTGACGCGATTGAAAGCTCGACAGGAAGCATAACTTTTGTGCTTAGCGAAAGAGGCGGACATATTTATATTGACGTAATTGATACCGGCAAGGGAATTGATCTTCGTTTTAAAAAAGATATTTTCAGGCCCGGTTTCAGCACCAAAGTAAGGGGATGGGGTTTGGGGTTAAGCCTTTCCAAACGAATAATAGAAACTTACCATAAAGGAAAGCTGACAATTAAAGACTCGGCTCCCGGAAAAGGGACGACATTCAGGATACGGCTCAACAAATTTTTGAAATCATAATTAACTAAAATTATGTTTAAGAGAGAAAGCGCAGACACGGAAACTCTTGCAGGAAGGATCAGGGGTTGCGTAATTTTTTCGGATATCAGCGATTCGGAAGTCAAAGCCCTTTTGAGAATAGCTCATATCAGAGATTATTCCGCCGGAGAGAAAATTTTTACCGAGGGAACTATTGGCCTCTGCTTTTATATAATAGTCAAAGGTTCGGTTAGTATTGTATCAGAGGATCCCGCCCTGCCTAAGGAAGTGCGGGCATTTAAAGACGGCGACTATTTTTCTGAGATCCATCTGTTTACAGAATCTAACCATACAGTTACATGCATAGCCGAAGAGGTGACGCGGTTGATAATTTTTTCGAAACCCGGATTCGAAGACCTGGTTAAAATAAATCCAAAACTGGGTAATAAAATCCTGTTAAAATTTCTTGATTTTTTTGGGCAAAAACTTGACCTGATGTATAAAGAAAACATTGAGATAAAGGAGCTAAATAAGAAGTAACGATTGAAAGATATTCTTCAAAAAATAAAGTCCGTATTTGTTAAGCTGTTTCAGAGCCGCCCGGTTTCAATAATCACTCTAATAGCTTTAAAGACATTTTTCCAGTTCATCGTAGTTAACAGCGGCTTAAGATGGCTGACCGCCGATGACTACAGCCGTACTGTAATATCATGGGACTGGCTTCAAAGCCCGAGGGTATATTCCGGCGTATGGCTCAGCCTCCACTTCTGGATCAACGGCATTTTTATCTGGCTTTTCAAAGACCTTACGCTGGCGCCCATAATTGCCAATACATTTTTTTCGATAGTGACGCTGGTTTTCCTATACCTGCTGACGGAAAAAATATTCAGTAAAGGAATTGCGTTTGTCACATGTTTGATCTTTGCTGTATTTCCATTCCAGGTCTGGTTAAGTTCATCCGGAATGCCCGAATCTGTTTTCTTCTGTTTTATCACAATAAGCTTTTATTATTTCCTTCAGTGGTATAAAGATCTTAAAGCTGGTGATTTCCGTCCGGCGGTTATAAGTTTAATAATAAGCTGCATATCGCTTAATATAGCAAACCTGCTTAGATATGAAGGCTGGTTCTTCTCTATTTCACTGGTTTTGCTGACAGGTTATCTTTCATACCGAAAGTTTAAGTTTTCAAAGCAAACAATAATTAGCGCGGCTGTATCTCTAATCTCCATATTATCTGCCTTGTGGTGGATGTATGAAAACTCAAAAGATTACGGCGACGCATTTTTTTTCATAAAAGAAACTACGAAAATTTACGCCGGGCTCGCTAGCGCGGGATTAATTCAGAGAATTGTGCAGTATCCATTTTTTATTTTCTACATAGCGCCTTTAACAACGGTTTTGGGATTGTGGAAGATCATCCGCGTGATAATGAATAAGCCCAACGGGTTCAAAGGCGATTTTTCTATGTTAAGGGTTTTTTTGCTGTTCAACCTGTTGGAGCTGTTCCTGCTTATGCTAAGCGGAATCTTCGGCTCCGGCGGCACAAACATGATATCACGCTACATTGTGATCAACGCCATAATGCTGTTCCCGTTTGCCGTATGGCAGCTTACAGACCTGAGAAAATATATACTTGTCACAGGGCTTACGGCAATAATCCTTGTGAATATAATCTGGTGCTTTTATTACCAGCAAGCTTACAGGGACGATACTTATGAAGTCGCCGACCTGACCAAACAGCTTATACAAAAAAAATATTTTGCTGAAGATGAGAAGATATATTTTGAAAGAGTGGAGGGGTATTACGATATATATCCGCTACAGGTAATTTCAAATCATCCCGGGATGTTCACTTCCGACACTATCCCCTCTTACTTTCCGCCAAACGTGCCCGTCACAAAGAAAACATCGAAGAAGAAAAATGACGATGAGCAGCAGAAGATGAACATTCTGGAGCTGAGAAAATTTCTAGAAGCAAAAAAAATAAAACTGTTCATTGTAAGAAGCGATCTATTGATAGACAAGCTTAAGAAGCTAAGTTATAAGAATGAGCAGATAGGCGATTACAGGATATTTTATCTCTCTGAAAATAAAATTGAATATAAAAAAGGCAGCAGCGCGGATACCAACCGGCAGGTAAACTTTCAAATCGGGAATAAATACGGCGCCGGAGCCATCTCGTTCGGGAAGAAATTAATTCTGAAGGATTTTTATATTGATAACACTAACTTCGGCCTGAACCCGCAAACGGTAACGCTTAAATGGAACATTGCCGATATTTCTGTTCTTGACAGCCTCCAAACGGCAGATGATGATTTTGGAAGGTACAAAACGAAAATCCAGCTTGTTGCCGTCGATAATGATACAGTAGCATACGATACTTACGCAAATGTTTTTTCGGAAAGGAACGTAGAACAGTTTTTCGAAAATGAGGAAATTAAAAACATAATGATCCTAAAACCCTTTGCCATGCTTAATTATTCTCGTAAGTTTAAGTCTTCTCCGTTCGAAAGCGGATTATACGAACTGCGGCTCTCGGTACTCGACGATGTTACAAAAAAAGAGCTTACCATTTTCCGCGGCGACAGTCTATACATTTATGCCCCTGATAAAGAGCCTGAAAATAAAAGCGATACAGTAAGCGCGCTTGTGAAAATAAAAGAAAAAAGAATGCAGGCTTCCAAAGATAAGTTTCTTAAAGATCCATATTATCCGCTCGGAAATGTTATTGCGATGTTCCCGAATGCAGATTATAGCCAGGTGTTAAGAAAATCATCCGACCTCTCAAAAATACTCATCCGAAACGGGCTGATGCTGCCGTTTTTAAACCGTTACCAAGGCGACCATTTCCTGAATGTGGTGTTTACATATTTCTAGTTAATTTAACCGGAACAATTCCCTCAGTTTTACTGTACAACCCCTAATTATTAAAATAAACCATATTTAAAAATCCATGAAAAACTTCAAAAAACGCGCATTCTTATATCTTTTCCTTTCAATTTCATTAATTTTGAATTCCTATTGCAGCGCCGGTTCAAGCAACCAGGGCCTTGGGCTTGGCGAAACAATCCCCAATCCTGAAATATCGCCTATCTTCAAAAATCAAACAGAACAAATGAAGCCTGAGCGGCTGATGGATTTCAAAGACGGCAAGGTATTGCTGATCGCTTTCATGCCATCGGTATCGCAGAATTATTCCGACGTAATGAGCGCGGCGTTTGATACGTATTTTGCGGAAGGTTTATCGTTCAGGTCGTTCCAGGAATATGCATTTGAGAATCCTGAGCTGCAGGTGATTGTTGTTACTCCTGATGATCCCGAAACAATTCAGAATTATATGAACACAAAGGACCTGGATTTTATAATGGTTTCAGATAAGCAAATGAACGTCGAAAATCTTTTCGGAATAAGTAAATGGGAACAGGATAAATCAAATAACGGTTCGCATGTTTACATAATAAACAAAGATAACAAAATTGTTTACGCCAGTTACGATTATAAGGGCGAAGGCGAGAAACTGAAAACCGTTCAGGGGGAATTATATTCCCAGTTCAACCTAAAAGAAGAATTGCAGTCTGCAACAACTTACAGTCCGCTGGTATCCGGCGAAAACGAAAGAAATTTTAATTTCAAATATATTACATTCGGAACCACTGCGGGCGCAACGCCTGATGTAAAAGACGGAGCTCTTTCAGATTATATCGGCAAGAAAAATGTTTTGATAGCATTCTATCCCGCGGCTTATAGTTATTCATGTTCAGCAGAGATCAGCACGTTTAATCATTATGCTGAAGACAGGCTGCTTGAAAAAGTTTCTAACAGCGAACTGAATAACGACGACCTTGAGATCCTGATGGTGAGCGTTTCGAATCCGTATATTCTGGCAAAATGGAAAAACGATATGAACCTGAACGATGTAAAACTTGTCAGCGATGATAACGGTTCAATCTCGGCAATGTACAGCAGCTTCAATACTTTCGGTTATAACAAGAGAACAGTATTTCTTATTAATAAAGAAGGAAACATTTCATACATAAACTGGGATTACAAAGTGGATGATAACGGCTTTGCAGAGCTTAAAGATATTGTAACGGCGCTTAAATAAAAAGTTTGTTGCTGCCCCTATCAATCCTGCTGGGATAATGTAAGGCTTTTAATTCGGGCGGACACACAGGTCCGCCCCTACTATTTTTTAAATGATAGATAGTTCATTGTAAATGTCAAGATTTTGTTCGACTCCGAAGGAGTCGCATGTTTGTAGAAAAATTTACTATATACATTCGACCCCGAAGGGGTCGTACTATTAGGCGGCAATAAGTTCATTAAGACTATGCAACCCGTCAGGTTTTGTGTTTACAAATAGTCTTCATTTAGTTACCAAATGTTACAAAATAAAGGAACTACGTGAATTAGTTTATAGTTTTGTGTAATATAAGGAGGCATAATAATGCTTAAAAAATATTACTTATTAATTCCGGCAGCTTTAATAATGCTGGCATTCTCAAAAGAATCTAACGCGCAATCGGTTGGATTTGGCGTTTATTATAATTCACCATCGCTTAAAGTAGCTCTGGGCACAGGCCCGGTGATAGGCCCGCACCCAAGGTACATTTATTATTACGATAACCATCACAGGCGCCACAGAAGACCATACTATAATTATTATACCCATCCGGGATGGCGCTATGAAAGACATTTCCGCGAACGCGGGCATCATGAGAGACATGAACGTCACGAGAGACATGAACGCCACGGACGCCATTAAAATCTAGAAGAAGAATTGTTGTTCCACATCTCCCCCACTATAAGAGAGCCGGCTGGGTTTATCCCTGGCCGGTTTTCTTTTTTTTATCTGCTAGTTGTAAGGATATATCCTGTTTTTTTCCAGATAGTAAATTGTTTGGGCAATGCGTTCAAGATTACCTACTTCGAAAACTATGATCGGTTTGTCGCAGAATTCATTCACAACATCATTGAACTCAAGCCAGTTAACGCTGCCGTTGCCCGCCGGTAATTCAGAATCTACGTCTCCCAAATTATCATTCATATGTATGTACGGTATCCTCTTTCCTAAAGCTTTAAACCACTCCCGTAAAGTCGCTTTGGAAAAAATATTGTGATGGCCCGTATCAAAACAAATGTTGGCGCTGTTCGGGTTAAGTTGTTCCATCACTTCGAGCAGATTGTTGGGTGACGGGTCCCAGAGATTCTCAAGAAGAATGCATGTCTTAAATTGTTTGTTTACTCCTGACCAGAATTCGATGTGGCGATTCACCCAGTTCTCATAATAAGATCTTTGTCCTATTAGCGGAATAAACCCCGAATGAAAAACCGTGAACGGTAGTTTAAGTCTTTCTGAAATTTGAAGATTATCAAAGATCCTTTTTTCAGATACTTCCCGTATTAATCTATCGCGGCTGTTGATGTAAATATCAAGAAACGCCCCATGCTGGCTGATAAATAACCGTTTTTCACCATCGGGCTTTGATTCATAATGCTCTATAACATCTTTATATTCTGAATTAATTACATCGGTAAGAGCGAAATCAATTATCTCAAATCCAAGATCGCGC
>Ga0265332_10001229_pt1 | contig 14807 bp, 11 predicted proteins | sample 41926metaG_FD_202084 | JGI IMG/M metagenome (GOLD analysis project Ga0265332, IMG submission 202084) | Rhizosphere microbial communities from Carex aquatilis grown in University of Washington, Seatle, WA, United States - 4-19-26 metaG | ecosystem: Host-associated > Plants > Roots > Rhizosphere...
CGAGCAGCGTGAAGCGGATGCCTTCCTTTTTCGCCGCCTCCGCCTGCGACTTGCGGAATTCCTCGAGCTCGGTGATGTCCGCTTCGTCCTGTTGCGTCACGTGCGGAATCGCGACCCAGTTGCGATGCAGGTTGGCGCCCGACAGCTTCTTGATCCGCGACAACGCCTGCGTTTGCACCGGCCCGAACCTGGCGAAATCGACCTGCGGCATCGGCAACAGATTGAAGCCGAGCCCGCCGCCGGCGCCGCGCGCGCGCGTCAGTTCCGACTTCACGTACTGCTGCACGTCTTCGCGCAAAATGCGGCCCTTCGGACCGCTGCCGGTTACCTTGGAAAGATCGGCGCCCAACTCGCGCGCGAAACACCGCACCGACGGCCCCGCATGCACGAGTTTCGGCTTGGCTTCGTCGATCGGCTCGAGCGACGCGGTGGGACTCGCGGGCGCGGGCGCTGGTGCCGGTTGCGGCGCTGCCGCCGGCTGCGGTGCCGCGGCGGGCAGCGGCGATGGGCTGGCCGCCGGCGTAGCCACAGCTGGGGGAGCGGTCGCCGGCGAAACTGCGGCTGGTGCCGCGGCGGCATCGAGCATCAATACCAGCGTGCCTTGCGAAACTTTGTCGCCGACCTTGACCTTGATTTCCTTGACAACCCCCGACTGCGGCGCCGGTACTTCCATCGTGGCCTTGTCGGACTCCAGCGCGATCAGCGGATCCTCCGCCTTGACGCTGTCGCCGGCCTTGACCAGGATTTCGATGATCGGGATTTCCTTGAAATCGCCGATATCGGGGACTTTGACTTCGATAACGTTGCTCATACGCTCAGTTCAGGGGTTTTTAGTTACGACATAACGCGCGTGCCGCGCATTAGTCTGCACTGAAAACCCAACGGATTATCGATCATACCGTGGTTGGGTTGGGTTTTTCGGGATCAATCCCGTATTTCTTGATCGCCTCGGCGACTTTCTTGCGCGGCACAAGTTCCATGTCGGCGAGCGCCTTCAATGCGGCGACTGCAACATAGTTGCGGTCGACTTCGAAAAACCGGCGCAATTTCTCGCGCGTGTCCGAGCGCCCGAAACCGTCGGCGCCGAGCGCGTGGAAATGATGCGTAGGCAAAAACCCGCGCACCTGGTCGGCGAACATCTTCATGTAGTCGGTCGATGCGATCACCGGCCCTTCGCGGTCTTTCAGGCAGGTTTCGATATGCGAACGCCGCGGCTCCGCCTCGGGATGCAGCATGTTCCAGCGCTGCACGTCGATGCCGTCGCGGCGCAGTTCGTTGAAACTGGTGACGCTCCAGATATCGGCGGCGATGCCGAAATCTTTTTCGAGCAGATCGGCGCCCGCGACGACTTCGCGCAGGATCGTGCCGCTGCCGAGCAGCTGCACCTTGGGCGCGTTCTTTTTCGCCTTGCCCTCGCGCAGCAGATACATGCCTTTCAGAATGCCTTTCTCGACGCCTTCGGGCATCGCCGGATGCTCGTAATTCTCGTTCATCACGGTGATGTAGTAATAGATGTCTTCCTGGTTCTGGTACATGCGGCGCAGGCCGTCCTGGATAATGACCGCGAGTTCGTAGGCATACGTCGGATCGTAGGCGACGCAGTTCGGTATCGTCGCCGCGAGCAGGTGACTGTGACCGTCTTCGTGCTGCAACCCCTCGCCGTTCAGCGTAGTGCGGCCCGCGGTGCCGCCCAGCAGGAAGCCGCGCGCGCGCATGTCGCCCGCCGCCCACGCGAGATCGCCCACGCGCTGGAATCCGAACATCGAATAGAAAATGTAGAACGGGATCATCGAAATCCCGTGCGTGCTGTAGGAGGTCGCCGCCGCGATCCACGACGACATCGCGCCCGGCTCGTTGATGCCTTCCTGCAGCACCTGGCCCTTCTGGTCTTCCTTGTAGAACATCAACTGATCGGCGTCCTGCGGCGTGTAGAGCTGGCCGACGTGCGAATAGATGCCGAGTTGGCGGAACATGCCCTCCATGCCGAACGTGCGCGATTCGTCCGGCACGATGGGCACTACGAACTTGCCGATTTTCTTGTCGCGCACCAGCGTGGTCAAAATGCGTACAAACGCCATCGTCGTCGAGAGTTCGCGTCCGGCACCGCTCGCCTTCAACAAAGTTTCGAACGCCGACAGCAGCGGGACTTCGAGGGGTTCTGCTTTCTGCCGGCGCGCCGGCTGATAACCGCCGAGCGCCTGGCGCCGCTCGTGCATGTACTTAAGCTCCGGCGAGCCCTCGGGGAAGTTGACGTAGGGAACCTCTTCGAGCTTGTCGTCCGGTACCGGCACCGCGAAGCGGTCGCGAAACGACTTGATCGACGAGGTGCCCATCTTTTTCTGCTGGTGCGTAATGTTCTGCGATTCGCCCGCCTCGCCCATGCCGTAGCCCTTGATCGTCTTGGCGAGTATCACGGTCGGCTGGCCGGTATGTTTCATCGCCGCCGCGTAGGCCGCGTAAATTTTGTACGGGTCGTGCCCGCCGCGGTTCAGGCGCCAGATGTCGTCGTCCGACATCGTCGAAACCATTTCGAGCAGTTCAGGGTACTTGCCGAAGAAATGCTTGCGCACGTATGCGCCGTCCTTCGACTTGAACGTCTGGTACTCGCCGTCGACGCACTCGGCCATGCGCTTCAACAGGATGCCCTTGGTGTCGCGCATGAAGAGCGGTTCCCAGTAGCCGCCCCAGATCACCTTGATCACGTTCCAGCCGGCGCCGCGGAAATCGCTTTCCAGTTCCTGGATGATCTTGCCGTTGCCGCGCACCGGGCCGTCGAGCCGCTGCAGATTGCAGTTGATCACGAAGATCAGATTGTCGAGGCGTTCACGCCCCGCGAGCGAAATCGCGCCGAGTGATTCGGGCTCGTCCATTTCGCCGTCGCCCATGAACGCCCACACCTTGCGGCCCTGCGCCGGCAGGATCGCGCGGTCCTTCATGTAGCGCATGAAGCGCGCCTGGTAAATCGCCATCAAGGGCCCCAGGCCCATCGACACCGTCGGGAACTGCCAGAAGTCCGGCATCAGCCACGGATGCGGGTACGACGAGAGGCCCTTGCCATCGACTTCCTGGCGGAAATTGTCCATCTGCTCGGAAGTCAAGCGGCCGAGCATGAACGCGCGCGCGTAGACGCCCGGCGCCGAGTGGCCCTGCACGAACACGAGGTCGCCGCCGAATGTGTCGCTTTGCGCGCGCCAGAAATGATTGAAGCCGACGTCGTAGAGGGTCGCCGCCGACGCAAAACTCGCGATGTGCCCGCCGACGTTGGTGTGCTTGTTGGCGCGGATCACCATTGCCATCGCGTTCCAGCGCACGTACGAGCGGATGCGGTTTTCGATTTCCGCGTCGCCCGGCATGTGCTCTTCGAGCTGCGGCGGAATCGTGTTCATGTACGCGGTGGTCGCGCTGAACGGAAAGTAGGCGCCGCTGCGGCGCGCTTTGTCGACAAGTTGCTCGAGTAAAAAGTGGGCGCGGTGCGCGCCCTCGTGCTTCAACACGCTGTCGAGCGCTTCGAGCCACTCCTGGGTTTCTTGTGGATCGGTGTCAGGAATGTCCTGCATATCCATGGCTTCACCTTCGTGGGGTTTGCAGCGTCCGGTCTAACATGGACTGGTCGGTTGGAACCGAAGCGCTTGTGGCGCCGGTTTTCGGGGCGATTATATCATCGTAAATGCGTGCGCCCAGCACGACGCAATGGATGCACCGCACCATTTTTCGCAATGCAACCGTAACACCGGGCCATTGCGGCCCGCCGGATAAAAACCGCTACGCGCACACGGACTTTGCGGTCGATACGGTGCGCCGAATCACTTTTTTGGTGCGCGCCCCAACAGATAGAACTCGTCGTTGGGGCGCATGTTGATCAGGTTTGCCATGCGGTTCGACAAGGCAAACAGCGCCGCGATTGCTCCAATATCCCAGATGTCCTCGTCGGAAAACCCGTGCGCGCGCAGCGGCGGGAAATCGGCGTCCTGGATTTCGTGCGAATTCACCGCGACCTTGACCGCGAAATCGAGCATCGCTTTTTGATGCGGATCGAGATCGGCCTTGCGGTAATTGACCGCGATTTGATCGGCGATCAGCGGATTCTTCGCGTATACACGCAGGATCGCGCCGTGCGCAATCACGCAATAGTGGCACTGGTTCGCGGCGCTCGTCGCCACGACGATCATCTCGCGCTCGGCCTTGGTAAGCCCGCCGTCTTTCAGGAGCAGCGCGTCGTGGTAGGCGAAAAACGCGCGGAATTCGGCGGGCCGGTGCGCGAGCGTCAGGAACACATTGGGCACGAAGCCGGCCTTCTCCTGAACTTTCTCGATGCGTTCGCGCATGTCCGGCGGCAAGTCGGCAAGCTTCGGCACCGGATAGCGGCTGATCGCTTGCGCGCCCATGTCAGCGGCCTTCGAATTTCGCCGCACGCTTTTCGAGAAACGCGGTCATGCCTTCCTTGCGATCAGCGGTGCCGAACGCAAACGCGAACAGGCTGGTTTCGAGCACGCATCCATTGGCGAGATCCAGATCGAGCCCGCGCTGCACCGCCTGCTTTGCAACCCGCACCGCCACCGGCGCTTTCACCATGATCATGCGCGCCACTTCCAACCCCTTGTCCGTCAACTGGGCGCCGGGCACGACTTCGTTGACGAGCCCGATGCGCAGCGCCTCGTCCGCCTTGACCGAGCGGCCGGTGGTGACGAGTTCGAGCGCGCGCGCGCGACCGACCAGGCGCGCGAGCCGCTGTGTGCCGCCGAAGCCGGGCGGAATTCCGAGGTTCACTTCCGGCTGGCCGAACACGGCGCGCTCGGACGCAAGAATCCAGTCGCAACTCATCGCGAGCTCGCAACCGCCGCCCAGCGCGTAGCCGTTGACCAGCGCGATCACCGGGATCGGCAACGCTTCGATGGCCTGCATCACGCGCTGGCCCTTTTCCGAAAACGCCTGCGCCTCGAGACCGCTCATGTTCTGCATGGTGGCAATATCGGCGCCCGCGATGAAAGCCTTCTCGCCGGCACCGGTAACCAACAGTACACGCGCTTCCTTGTCGTCCGCGAGACGCGCGAACGCATCCAGGAGTTCGTCGAGGATCTCCGCGTTGAGCGCATTGAGCGCCTTAGGGCGGTTGACGGTCAGCACGGCCACTTTCCCGGCTTCGGCATGTTCGAGAATCAGATTCTGATAAGCCATAATGAGTTCCTTCCTTGGATCCTGGTTACTTGGCAGTCATGCGAATTGCGCCATCGAGGCGGATGACCTCGGCGTTGAGCATCGGATTCTCTATGATGAAAGCGGCGAGCCGCGCGTATTCCGCGGGCTCGCCCAGCCGTGACGGGAACGGTACCTGCGCGCCGAGCGAGGCGCGGATCTCTTCGCTCATCCCCTGCAGCATGGGCGTGTCGAAAATGCCGGGCGCGATCGTATTCACACGGATGCCGAGCTTCGCGAACTCGCGCGCGATCGGCAGCGCCATTGCGACGATGCCGCCCTTGGACGCGCTGTACGCGGCCTGACCGATCTGGCCTTCGAAAGCCGCGACCGATGCAGTATTGATGATCACGCCGCGCTCGCCGTCGGCATTCGGCGTATTTTTCGCCATCGCATTCGCGGCTAAACGCAGCGCGTTGAAACTGCCGATCAGGTTGATATTGATCACGCGGCTGAACGTTTCAAGCTGGTGCGGGCCGTTCCGGCCGACCACGCGCTCGCCGGGCGCTACGCCCGCGCAATTGACGAGCCCGTGCACCGCGCCGAACGCAGAGATCGCGCGATCCACAGCTTGCTGCATCTGCGTCTCATTGGTCACATCGGCGACCGTGAATTTCGCGCCGGTGCCGAGACTCGCCGCGAATTTCTCGCCCGCGTCGCGATTGAGGTCCGCCAGCATGACTTTGCCGCCCGCAGCGATGAGATGCCGCGCGGTCGCAGCGCCCAGGCCCGATGCACCGCCGGGAATCAGGAATACGCTGTTTTTGATTTGCATGAAGAAATGAAGGCTGGAATGGAAAAACAGGTCTAAATGCGCGCCACCTGTCCCGTCATGTTAGTCGTACTTCCTCATGTCGTCGATGACTTTGCCGTCGTTCGGCAGCGCACCGCTGGGCTTGAACGCGACCTCGCCGCGCAGGTTGCAGACGTCGCGGATCGTCGCGGCGATGCCGACGGCGAGCGCGGGATTCTGCGCGCCGGCGATTTCGCAGTTCAGCGTCATGCGGTCGGCTTTTTTGTCGTCGTGATCGATCACGAGCCGGTACTTGCGGATTTCCGCGTGGCGCTTCGCAACGTCGGCGATTTGCGACGGCTTCACGAACATCCCTTTTACTTTAGCCGTCTGGTCCGCGCGGCCGAGCCAGCCCTTGATGCGCATATTGGTGCGTCCGCACGGACTCGCCCCCGCAAGGGTCGCGGACAGATCGCCGGTCGCGAAGCGGATCAGCGGATATTCGGGCGTCAGCGTCGTCACCACGACTTCACCCACTTCGCCGGCGGCGACCGGCTCGCCCGTGCCCGGGCGCACGAGTTCTACCAGCACGCCCTCGTCGACGATCATGCCTTCCTGCGCGGGCGACTCGTACGCGACGAGCCCAAGGTCGGCGATCGCATAGCATTGCAGCGTTGCGACGTTACGCGCGTTGAACCACGCGCGCAGCGTCGCCGGCAACGCCTCGGCCGACACCAGCGCTTTTTTGATGCTCGCGACATCGGCTTTCAGTTCGTCGCCTTTCTCGAGAATGATCCGCAGAAACGACGGCGTGCCGATGTAACAACGCGGCTGCAGGCTCGCGATCGCGGCGACCTGCATTTCCGTCTGGCCCGTGCCGCCGGGGAACACCGGGCAGCCGAGCGCATGCGCGCCCATGTCGGCCATGAATCCGGCGGGCGTGAAATGATACGAGAACGTGTTGTGCATGAGTTCGCCGGCGCGAAATCCGGCGGCATGCATCGCGCGCGCGAGCCGCCAGTAATCGGCGCGCTTGCCTTCGGGGTCGAACATCGGTCCCGGCGACATGAACACGCGGCCGAGCGCCGGCTGCGGCAGCGCCGTCATGCCGGCAAACGGCGGCGCGGCTTTTTGCAGCTCGATCAAATCGGACTTGCGCGTGACGGGCAGCGCCGCGAGCGCCGCGCGGTCCTTGATGTCCGCCGCGTTTACGCCGGCAAGCACGCGCGCGAAATATGGCGCGTTGCTTTGCGCATTCGCAATCTGCGCGCGCAACGCGGCGAATTGCTCCGCTTCGCGCTGCTGCGGGTCGCGCGTTTCGAGCCTGTCGAAGAATTCCATTATTTAACCCAAGAAAGATCTTGATCCGCTAAAGACGCGAAGTGACAACGGTTCCTGCGATTCTCCCTGGCGTCCTTCGCGTACCCCTCCAGGGGGTATTGAAAAGAATCCTTGGCGGCAAGGCTTCAAGCGTCAGGCCAGCCAGCGCTTGCGCCGGCGGTAGTGTTTCGCGTCGCGGAAGTTCTTGCGCGCGCCGGCGGATAAGCCGAGATAGAACTCCTTCACGTCTTCGTTGCTCGCCAGTTCCGCGGCGCTGCCGTCCATCACGACGCGACCGGTCTCGAGTATGTATCCGTAATCGGCGAACCTCAGCGCGACGTGGGTGTTCTGCTCGGCCAGCAGAAAACTCACGCGCTCCTTCTCGTTCAAATCGCGCACGATGCCGAAAATTTCCTCGACGATCTGGGGTGCCAGTCCCATCGAAGGCTCGTCGAGCAGGATCATCGCGGGACGCGCCATCAGCGCGCGGCCGATGGCCGTCATCTGCTGCTCGCCGCCCGACGTGTAACCCGCCTGGCTTAAGCGCCGGTATTTCAGGCGCGGGAAATACGCATAGACTTTTTCGAGGTCCGCGCCGATGTCGCCGCGGCGGGTGCGCGTGAACGCGCCGGTCAGGAGGTTTTCCTCGACGGTGAGGTGCGCGAAACAATGGCGGCCCTCCATCACCTGCACGACGCCGCGCTTGACGAGTTCCGACGGATTCAACTGGTCGATGCGCCGGCCGCGAAATTCGATCGAGCCCTTGGTCACGTCGCCGCGCTCGGCGCGCAACAGGTTGGATATCGATTTCAGCGTGGTCGATTTGCCGGCGCCGTTGGCGCCGAGCAGGGCCACGATTTTGCCCTCGTGCACTTCGAGCGAGACGCCCTTCAACACGAGTATCACGTGATCGTAAATGACCTCGACGTTGTTGACCGCAAGCAAAGCGCGCGCGGCGTCGGGCCTGGGAATGGCTGACATCGTTTAGTTCGGGGAAGGGGGAATGTGTAAAGGGGGAAGGGTGGCTAAATCTTTCTCCCGTTTTTACCCTTCCCCTTTCTCCCTTTCCCCTTCGCGGCAACCGTCAGGTTGCCCTCAGGTTACCTTCGAGCAATCGCGCGGCGTGATGTTTTTCTCTTTCGCGTACTTCTTGGCGGCGTCTTCGACCATCGGGCGCAGGAGCTTGTTGTTGCCTTCGATCCAGTCGGACACATAGACCCATTTCGCACCGTCCCACTGGTGGATGCGCGCCATGCGCGCGCCTTCGTGATCGGCGCACGAGAGCTTCAACGGCTGCATCAATCCGCCGAACCCGAGCTGGCGTAATCTCGCCTGGTCGAGGTTCAGGTGCTCGATGCCCCAGCGCACCTGCTCGCCGGTGAGCGGCTTCTTGCCGTACTTGGCCTGCGCGGTGCGGATCGCTTCGACCGTGACCATCGCGTTGATCATGCCGCGATTGTAGAGCACCGTGCCGACTTCCTCCTTCTTGCCGCTGCCTTTGTTGCGGTCGTAGACGTTTCTCAGAATGTCCCCATGCACCGAGGTCTGCCCCGACGAATGCTGGAGCGCGGCCGCATTGTACCCGGTGGCGCCGGCGTCGGCCGGCAGCACGTCGGGCTCGGCGCCCGACCACCACACGCCGTACATCTGATCGCGCGGGTAGTTGACCGCAACCGCTTCCTTGATTGCGGTGGAATTCATCACGCCCCAGCCCCACAGCAACACAAAATCGGGACGGTCCTGACGGATCTGCAGCCACGTGGCTTTCTGCTCGACGCCGGGCGCCGTCACCGGCAGCGACTTGAACTCGAAACCGTGACGCTTCGCGAGCTCGGTCAGCAGCGGAATCGGCTCCTTGCCGTACGGCGAATCGTGATAAACGAGCGTGACTTTCTTGCCTTTGAGTTTCTCGTAGCCGCCGAGCTTGTTCGCGATCTGGTGCATGATCACGTCGGCGGCCGTCCAGTAAGTCCCGAGCAGCGGAAAGTTCCACGTGAACACACTGCCGTCTGCAGATTCGGATCGGCCGTAGCCCATCGTGATCACGGGGATCTTGTCGACCGGTGCCTTCTCCGTGAGAGCGAACGTGATGCCGGTCGATAGCGGATTGAAAGCCGCCGCGCCGGTAGGGCCTTTGCCTTTCAGGCGCTCGTAACACTCGACGCCGCGATCGGTCGCGTAGCCGGTCTCGCATTCTTCATACGCGATCTTGACCCCGTTGATGCCCTTGTCGCGCTCGTTGACGAGGTTCAGATAGTCGACAAAGCCGTTGGCCCACGGCGTGCCGTTCGGCGCGTACGCGCCCGTGCGATAAACGAGCACCGGGATGAACTGGTCGTTGGCCTGCGCGAATACGGGAGTGGTTCCGGCGAATGCGCCGGCGGCAAGTGCGACGACCAGTGCCCGTTGCCATGTGATCAAGCTGTCCATGATGACTGCCTCCTTTGGTTGTCTGCGTTCCGGTCTGTCGCCGGTCCATCCAACTATGCGCCGATAGGGGATTGTGCGCTCGTCTATCGGCAGAGCGCAAAGTGTATTGACTGCTACCGTCCGGCGCAAGCGTCGGCGCCGCGCTTTAGTGCGGGAACGGCCACAACCGCAGCTTTTCCTTCGCGATGCGCCACAGGCGGGCGAGGCCCAGTGGCTCGACAATGAGAAAAAACACGATCAAAGCGCCGAATATCATGGACTCCAGGTGCGCGATCAGCGCGGTCGACCAATGCAGGCCCAGCCACGCGGGAAACTGGTTCAGGAACAGCGGCAGCAGCGTGATAAACGCGGCGCCCAGAAAACTGCCGAGAATGGAGCCCAGCCCGCCGATGATGACCATGAAGAGCAGGCTGAACGAGCGATTGACGTCGAACGCGAGCGGCTCCCACGAGCCCAGGTGCACGAATGCCCACAGGCTGCCGGCGACGCCGATGAAAAAGGAACTCACTGCGAACGCCGACAGCTTCGCATACAACGGGCGGATGCCGATGATCTCGGCCGCCACGTCCATGTCGCGGATCGCCATCCACGCGCGCCCCATTCTGCCGCGCACCAGGTTGCGCGCGAGCACCGCAAACGCCGCGGCGAAGGAAAGGCACAACAGATATTTGCGCACCGGCGTGTCGAAAGTGAAATCGAACAACGTGACCGGCGGCGCGTTGAGCGAACCCGACGGCGTGTCATGCGTGAACCACGCGATGCGGCTGAATACCCAGTCGAGAAAAAATTGCGCGGCGAGGGTCGCCACCGCGAGGTAAAAGCCCTTGATGCGCAGGCTCGGTATGCCGAAAAAGATGCCCACGACGGTCGTGATGCCTCCTGCGAGCAGAAACGCAACGAGCGGGTTAAGGCCCGGGATGCGCACTGCGAGGTTGTACGCCGCATAAGCACCGACCGCCATGAAACCGCCGGTGCCGAGTGAGATCTGGCCGCAATAACCGACCAGCAGATTCAGGCCCAACGCGGCGAGCGACAGGATCAGAAACGGGATCAGGATCGCGCTGAACCAGTACGGGTTTGCAAACAACGGCACGCCGACGAACGCAAACAGCACGACCGCCCACACGAAATAGCGGTCCTGGCGGATCGGGAACACCACCTGATCGGCCGCATACGTGCTTTTGAATTCGCCGACTTCGCGATAGAACATGGCGCTAGCCCAGGAACCGCGAAGGATCAGACACGATCAATGATTTTCTCCCCGAACAACCCTTCCGGGCGCACCAGCAGAAACGCGAGCGCCACCGTGTACGCAAACCAGTTCTCGATGCCGCCGCCGATGTGCGGGCCGAGGTAGACTTCCGACATTTTTTCGCCGACACCTATGATCAATCCGCCGACGATCGCGCCGGGCACCGAGGTAAAGCCGCCGAGGATCACCACCGGCAACGCCTTCAACGCGATCAACGACAGCGAAAACTGCACGCCCAGGCGCGAGCCCCAGATGATGCCGGCGACGAGAGCGACGAGTCCCGCGACGGTCCACACGATCAGCCAGATCTGGTTCAAGGGAATACCGATCGATTGCGCTGCCTGGTGGTCATCGGCGACCGCGCGCAGCGCGCGGCCGATGCGCGTTTTCTGGAAAAAAATTGCCAGCACGATGACGAGTGCGCCGGAGACGACGGTTGCGAACAGATCGTCGCTGCCGACCAGGATGCCGCCCGGGAACACGTTTTCCAGAATAATGATCGGCTGCTTGGGAATACCGAGATCGAGCTTGTAGATATCGCTGCCCCACAGGATCTGGCCGAACCCCTCGAGGAAAAACGTGATGCCGAGGGTCGCCATGAACAGCGAGATGCCGGGCTGGTTGACGAGCGGTCGCAGCACCAAGCGCTCGATCGCATACGCCAGCACCAGCATGATCACGCACGTTGCCAGCAGCGCCAGCGGCAGCGGCATTTTCTCCATCAGCCGCACGAGCGACAGCGCCGCGAACAAAACCATCGCGCCCTGCGCAAAATTGAATACGCCCGAAGCCTTGAAGATCAGCACGAGGCCCAGCGCGACGAGCGAATACAGCACCCCCGCCATCAGACCGCCCAGCAAAACTTCGAGGAAGAATCCCACGCTTAGCGCTCCGCGCCGCCGTGAAGGGTGAAGGGTGAAGGGTGAGCGCCCTCCCCAGCCCTCCCCCGGTAACGGGGGAGGGAGTCTCGCTTTGCGAATTTTCTCCTCACTCCTGTCTCCTCGCGCCTCACGCTTGCCTTGGCGGTCAATGTTGAACGCCAAGATAAGCGTCGATCACTGCCTGGTTGTTCCGGACTTCGTCGGGCGTGCCGTCGCCGATCTTGCGCCCGTAGTCGAGCACGACGACGCGGTCCGACAAGTCCATCACCACGCCCATGTCGTGCTCGATCAGCACGATCGTCGTGCCGAACTCGTCGTTGACGTCGAGGATGAAGCGGCACATGTCCTCTTTCTCCTCGACGTTCATGCCCGCCATCGGCTCGTCAAGTAAGAGCATGGCCGGCTCGGCGGCGAGTGCGCGCGCGAGTTCGACGCGCTTTTGCATGCCGTACGGCAGTCGCCCGACCGGCGTCTTGCGGATCGCCTCGATCTGCAGGAAATCGATGATGTGCTCGACCGCCCGCCGGTGCTCCATCTCCTCGTTGCGTGCGGGCCCGATCCAGAGCGCCTGCGCGAGAAAGCCCGCGTGCATTTTCAGGTTGCGCCCGGTCATGATGTTGTCGAGGACGGTCATGCCTTTGAACAGCGCGATATTCTGGAACGTGCGCGCGATACCCTGGCGCGCCGCTTCATGCGGCCGCATCTGCCGGCGACGCACGCCCTTGAACGTGATGCTGCCCTGCTGCGGGTGATAGACGCCGTTGATCACGTTCAGCATCGAGCTTTTGCCGGCGCCGTTGGGGCCGATGATCGCGCGGATCTCGCGGGCGCGCACGTCGAAGCTCACTTCAGACAACGCTTTGACGCCGCCGAACGCGAGCGAAATGTCGTCGATCGCGAGCACGACCTCCCCGATGTTGCGCGCCTCTCCCATGCGGTTGCGGCCCTAGCCCGCCTCCTTCAACTCGGCGGGAGAAAACGTGCGCGCCTCCCGGATCTGCACGTCGGCGCGCACGATGCCGCTGCGGCCGTCCTCGAACTTGACCTGGGTTTCGACGTGGCACTCGCTGCGTTCTGAGTACAAAGCGTCGATCAGCGCCGCGTACTTGTCCGCAATAAAACCGCGCCTCACCTTGCGCGTTCGCGTCAACTCGTCGTCGTCGGGATCGAGTTCCTTGTGCAGGACCAGGAAGCGATGGATCTGCGAGCCCGCGAGCGCTTCTTCGCGTGCGAGCTCGGCGTTCACTTTCTCGACGCACTCGCGGATCAGTTCATAGACCTGCGGCTTGCCCGCGAGATCGGTGTAGCCGGAGTACGGGATCGCGCGCCGCTCGGCCCAGTTGCCGACCGAACCCATGTCGATGTTAATGAAGACGGCGACCGTGTCGCGCCCGTTGCCGAACGCGACCGCCTCCTTGATATGCGGAAAAAATTTAAGCTTGTTCTCGATGTAGTTGGGCGCGAACATCGCGCCGCCCGTGAGCTTGCCGACGTCCTTGGCGCGGTCGATGATTTTCAACTGGCCGCGCTCGTCGAAGAACCCCGCGTCACCCGTGTGAAAATAGCCGTCGGCGTCGATCGATTCGGCGGTCGCGGCGGGCTGCCTGTAGTATTCCTTCAACAGCATCGCGCCGCGCACCAGCACTTCGCCGTGGTCGGCAATCCGCACTTCAACGCCCGGCGCAGGCTTGCCGACGGTGTCGAAGCTGACTTCGCCGTCCGGCTGCAGGCACACGTAGGCGCAGGTTTCGGTCGAGCCGTACAACTGTTTCAGGTTGACCCCGATCGAACGGTAGAAGCGAAAAAGGTCGGGCCCGATCGCCGCTCCGGCCGTATACGCAACCCGGATGCGGCTCATGCCGAGCACGTTGCGCAGCGGCCCGTAAATCAGGCAATTGCCGATTGCGTAAAGCATGCGGTCAAGCATGGGCACCGGCTTGCCGTCGAGCACCTCGGCGCCGCAACGCCGCGCGACGCCGGTGAAATAGGCGAACAGCGCGCGCTTGATCGCGCTGGCGTCTTCCATGCGGATCATGACGGTGGTCAGCAGGTTTTCGAACACGCGCGGCGGCGCAAAATAGTACGTGGGTCCGATCTCCTTGAGATCGGTCATGACCGTCTCGCTCGATTCGGGGCAGTTGATCGTGAAGCCCGCGACCAGCCACTGCGCGTACGAGAACAAATGGTCGCCCACCCACGCCATCGGCAGGTACGACAGCATGCTGTCGGCGCTCCCGAGATGATCGAAGCCGACGCCGCCCTGCGCCGAGACGATGAACGCGTGATGCGTCTGGCACACGCCTTTCGGCTTGCCGGTGGTGCCCGACGTATAGAGCATGATGCCGATGTCGGCGGCGCGGCCCTGCGCGACCTGCTGCATATAGTAATCCGGCTGCGTCGCATCGAACGCGCGACCCTGTTCCGCAAGAACATCGTAGCTATGTAATTGCGGCTGATCGTAATGGCGCATGCCGCGCGGGTCGTCATAAATAATGTGCGCAAGCAGCGGGCAGCGCGGCAGGATTTCGAGGAGCTTGTCGACCTGCTCCTGGTCTTCGACGATCGCAAACCGCGCCGCCGCATCCTCGAACACGTAAACCATTTCGTTCGCGACCGCGTCCTGGTACAGCGGCACCGGTATCCCGCCCAATGATTGCGCCGCAGCCATCGCCCAGTACAGGCGCGGCCGGTTGTCGCCGATGATCGCGAGCGTGTCGCCGCGCTTGAAACCGAGCGCCGCCAGCCCGCACGCGAGCGTTCTGACCTCGGCGGCGACCTCGCGCCACGTCCACGTCTGCCAGATGCCGAGATCTTTTTCGCGCATGGCCGCACATTCGCGCAGCCGCCCGGCATTCGCGAGCAAGAGGCGCGGAAACGTATCGGGTCGTGCCTGATCATCCGGCATCGCCGGCTCCTCCGTCATGCGCGAATCTTAGGGGTATCGCGTCGGCGCGGCAAGGCGCTTCGTTACATATTGCGCCGGTACTGCCCTCCGACT
>Ga0265332_10001233_pt1 | contig 14796 bp, 8 predicted proteins | sample 41926metaG_FD_202084 | JGI IMG/M metagenome (GOLD analysis project Ga0265332, IMG submission 202084) | Rhizosphere microbial communities from Carex aquatilis grown in University of Washington, Seatle, WA, United States - 4-19-26 metaG | ecosystem: Host-associated > Plants > Roots > Rhizosphere >...
ATCTGGACATCACCGTCATCAAGGACGGCTACCACGGTGACACCAGCCGCATGTTCATCGTTGGCGATGCCGGCATTCTCGCGAAGCGACTGTGCAATATTACCTATGAATGCCTGTGGCTCGGCATCGCCCAAGTGAAGCCAGGTGCCCATCTCGGGGATATTGGTCACGCGATTCAGACCCACGCCGAAAAAAATGGCTTCTCGGTGGTTCGCGAATTCTGCGGGCATGGCATCGGCGCCAGTTTCCACGAAGACCCCCAGGTGCTTCATTACGGGAAGCCTGGAACGGGCCTGGAGTTGCTGCCCGGCATGATCTTCACGATCGAACCGATGATCAACGCCGGCAAGGCTGCCATTTCCGAACTCCCAGACGGCTGGACCATCGTCACCCGCGATCGCAGCCTGTCGGCCCAATGGGAACACATGCTGCTCGTCACCGAGACAGGCGTCGAGGTTCTGACCCTGTCGGCGGGCGCCCCTGCCCGCCCGGACATCGTCGCCCACCTCCTGCCCTGAGCATTCGCCCGAACATGCCCGAGACCGCCTCCATCATTCCGCTCGACGCCGCCCGGGAACTCATCGCCCGCTACAAGGGCCGCCTGAAGGCCGGCAGCGAAACCCTGCGCGCAGCCTACGAGGCCCGACCGCTGACCGACCCCATCCTCAAGGGCCGCTCCCACCTGGTGGACGGCGTATTGCTGGACCTATGGAAGGACTTCGGCCTGCCCGCATCGGCAACCCTGGTCGCCGTAGGCGGTTACGGGCGAGGGGAACTCTTCCCCTGTTCGGACGTGGACCTGCTGTTCCTGCTCGAAGACCAGCCGGACGAGGATCTGCAGGAGCGCCTGACCCAGATGATCGGCCTGCTGTGGGACGTCGGCCTGGACATCGGCCACAGCGTGCGGACCGAAGCGGAGTGCCTCGAGGAGGCCGCTCTCGACGTGACGGTGATGACCAACCTGCTGGAGGCCCGCTTCCTGTGCGGCAACCGGGCCCTGTATGAACAGTTCGAGCAGCATCTGCGGGAACGGCTCAACCCTGGCCAGTTCTTCAAGGCCAAGCGCCTGGAGCAGGAGCAGCGTTACACGCGCCACAACGAAACGCCCTACTCCCTCGAGCCCAACTGCAAGGAAAGCCCCGGCGGCCTGCGCGACCTGCAACTGATCGGCTGGGTCAGCCGCGCGGCGGGATTCGGCACTCACTGGCGCGATCTTGCGAAACACAGCCTGATCACCGACGAAGAAGCCACCGAATTGCGCGAGGTGGAGCGCTTCCTGCAACACACGCGGATCCGCCTGCACCACATCACCGGCCGCCGCGAGGACCGCCTGCTATTCGACCACCAGGACAAACTCGCCCGCCAGTTCGGCTACGAATCCAACGACGTACGCCGGGCCTCCGAAGTCTTCATGCAGGAGTACTACCGGACCGCGAAGAAGGTCACCCAGCTCAACACCATCCTGCTACTGAACTTCGGCGTCGAGTTCTTCCCCAACCGCTACCCGGCGGCCATCAACATCAACGAGCGCTTCCAGTGCGTGCGCGAACTGCTGGACGTGCGCGACGAAGGCGTCTTCGACCGGCATCCGAGCGCCCTGCTCGAGTGCTTCCTGCTGCTCGAACAGCGCTCAGAACTGAAGGGAATGACGGCCCGCACGCTGCGCGCCTTGTGGCGCGGGCGCAAGCTGATCAATGCGGAGTTCCGCCAGAACCCCGCCAACAAGGCGTTGTTCCTGCGCCTGCTACAGCAGAAACGCGGCGTCGTGCATGAACTGCGGCGCATGAATCAGTACGGCATCCTGAGCTTCTACCTGCCCGCCTGGCGACGCATCGTCGGCCAGATGCAGCACGATCTCTTCCACGTCTATACGGTGGATCAGCACATCCTGCAGGTGCTGCGCAACGTCCGTCGCTTCGTAGTGGCCGAACATGCCCATGAATACCCGCTACTGACGCGCCTTTGCACCAGCTTCGAGAAGCCATGGCTGATCTACATCGCCGCACTCTTCCATGACATCGCCAAAGGCCGCGGCGGCGACCACTCCAAACTCGGCATGAAGGACGCGCGGGACTTCTGCGAATCCCACGGCCTGGAGCCGGCAGATACCGATCTCGTGGAATGGCTCGTCGAGCACCATCTGTCCATGTCCAATGTCGCACAAAAGCAGGATTTGTCCGACCTGGAAGTCATCCGCCGCTTCGCCGCGCTGGTCAAGAGCGAACGCAACCTGACCGCGCTGTACATCCTGACCCACGCTGACATTCGCGGCACCAGCCCCAAGGTCTGGAACGGCTGGAAGGGCAAGCTGCTCGAGGATCTGTTCTTCACCACCCAGCGCCTGCTCCGCGGCGCGACGCCGCAGCAGGCCCTGGGTACGCCAATCCGCCAGGACGACGCCCGCAACCTGCTGCGTTACTACGGCCTGCGCCCTGGCACCGAAGACGCCCTGTGGGACCAGCTCGACACCGTTTACTTCCTGCGCCACGACCCGGAAGAAATCGCCTGGCACGCGCGCATGCTGTACTACCGCGTGGAAGCGGGCGAACCGGTCGTCAAGGCCCGCCTCAGCCATGTGGGCGAAGGCTTGCAAGTCATGGTCTATATGCAGGATCAGCGCGACCTGTTCATGCGCCTGTGCGGCTTCTTCGCGCGCCTCGGCTTCACCATCGCCGACGCCAAGATCCACACGACCCGCCATGGCTACGCGCTCGACAGCTTCGTGCTGCTCGACCCGGGCCAGGAAGAAGTGCATTACCGCGACCTGATCAACCTGCTGGAGCACGACCTCACCGAGCGCCTGCGCACGAACGCGCCGGTGGATCAGCCCGCCAACGGCCGCCTGTCACGGGAAGTGAAACATTTCCCGATCACACCGGAAGTCAGCATCCGGCCGGACGAACGCGGCCAGCACTTCATCATGTCGGTCACCGCCGCAGACCGCCCCGGCCTGCTGTTCGGCGTTGCCGAAACGCTGACCCACTACGGCATCAACCTTCACACCGCCAAGATCGCCACGCTCGGCGAACGCGTCGAGGATACCTTCCTGATCAGCGGCCCCGGCCTGACCCAGGACGCCCAGGTGCTGAAGATCGAATCGGACCTGCTGGAAAAGCTGGCCGTCTGAGCGATGCGCGGCCGGCGCTCAGTCGTCGGCCGCCACCGAACCATCCGGAAACAGCACATCGGTAAACCCGAAGCGGGAAAAGTCGCGAACCCGCGCCGGATACAGCACACCGTCCAGGTGATCACATTCATGCTGCACCACGCGGGCGTGGAAGCCGCTCGCCAGCCGATCGATCGCCCTCCCGTGCTCGTCGAACCCGCTATAACGCAGCTGCGTCCAGCGCGGCACCCAGCCCCGCAAGCCCGGAACTGACAGACAGCCTTCCCAGCCGCCCTCCTCGTCCTCGCCCTGCGGGGTCAGGATCGGGTTGATCAACACCGTATCCGGCACAGCCGATGCGTCCGGATACCGCGGGCTCGGACCACCACCGAAGATCACGACACGCAGGTCGACGCCGATCTGCGGCGCCGCAATGCCCGCACCGCTCAGGTGCCGCATCGTGTCGCGCATGTCGGCAATCAGCGCCGCCAGTTCGGGAGTCCCGAAGGCCTCCACGGGCCTCGACCCCTTCAGCAGGCGCGGATCACCCATGCGCAGAACGTCGCGGATCATGCTTCGCAGATGTGGTCGAGAACGCGCCGCACACGGCCCATGGCTTCGCGCAGCACCACGTCGATGCTGTCGAAACAGATACCGCCGGCGCTGCTGGCACGCCCAGCTGCGAAATTGGCCACCACGTTGATCGCCGCATAGGGAATGCCGAGCTCACGAGCCAGCGCGGCCTCAGGCATGCCCGTCATGCCCACAAGATCGGCACCGTCTCGCTCCAGGCGGTTGATCTCGGCCGCGGTCTCGAGGCGCGGCCCCTGGGTTGCTGCGTAGACAGCACCATCAATGAGCGTTTCACCCGCCGCGGCACCTGCTGCAAGAATGCGTCGGCGCAGCGCAGCGTCGTACGGCTCGGTGAAGTCGATATGCACGACAGGTTCTTCGGAGCTATCGTGGAAAGTGCTCTTGCGTCCCCAGGTGTAGTCGATGATCTGGTCAGGAACGATCAGCGTGCCCGGGCACAGGTCCGCCCGGATGCCACCAACCGAGGCCACCGAAATGATCGCATCCACCTTGGCCTGATGCAGTGCCCACAGGTTAGCCTGGTAGTTCACCCGATGGGGCGGAATGGTATGGCCATAGCCGTGACGAGCCAGGAATACAACCGGACGATTGCACAAACGCCCAAAGGTCAGCGCTCCGGAAGGCTCACCATAGGGCGTGCGAACCACCTCCCTGCGGATCAGATCCAGGCTCGCCAGTTGGGTCAATCCACTACCGCCAATAATCGCCAGCATGCCGGCCGCTCCTCAAAAATCCGTGTTGGCTGCGCATCTTAGCACGCCCCCAGACCGGGTCTGTCGATGCTGCATCGCGCAAGACATGCTAAAATACCGGTTTATTCAAGCACTTCCGGTGTCCAACCCCATGTCCCGTTCCATCCGCAACATCGCCATCATTGCCCACGTTGACCACGGCAAGACCACCCTCGTCGACCAACTCCTGCGCCAATCCGGTACGTTCCGTGACAACCAGCAGGTCAACGAACGAGTGATGGACAGCAACGACATCGAAAAGGAACGGGGCATCACCATCCTGTCGAAGAACTGTGCAATCCAGTACGGTGACACCCACATCAACATCGTCGACACCCCGGGACACGCCGACTTCGGCGGCGAAGTGGAACGTGTGCTGTCCATGGTCGATAGCGTTCTGCTGCTCGTTGATTCGGTCGAAGGCCCGATGCCCCAGACTCGCTTCGTGACTCGCAAGGCACTCGCCCTGGGTCTCAAGCCCATCGTCGTCATCAACAAGATCGACCGTCCGGGCGCTCGTCCCGACTGGGTCATCAACCACACCTTCGACCTGTTCGACAAGCTCGGCGCTACCGACGAACAGCTCGACTTCCCGATCATCTACGCCTCCGGCCTGAACGGCTTCGCGATGGAAAACCTCGAAGACGAGCGCAAGGACATGCGCCCGCTGTTCGAAGCCATCCTCAAGCACGTGCCGGCCCCCGAAGTGGATGCCGACGGCCCCCTGCAGATGCAGATCTGCTCTCTCGACTATTCCACCTACATGGGCCAGATCGGCATCGGCCGCATCAAGCGCGGCCGCATCAAGCCCAACCAGGAACTCGTCGTGATGTACGGCGAAGAGAACCGCGGCAAGGGCAAGGTTTCCCAGATCCTGACCTTCAAGGGCCTGGAGCGCTCCCCCGCCGAGGTGGCCGAGGCCGGCGACATCGTGCTGGTGGCCGGTATCCAGCAGGTCAACATCGGCGTGACCCTGTGCGACCCGGACTGTCTGGAAGGCATGACCCCGATCGCCGTGGACGAGCCCACTCTGACCATGAACTTCATGGTCAACAGCTCCCCGCTGGCCGGCCGTGAAGGCAAGTTCGTCACCAGCCGCCAGATCCGCGAGCGTCTTGAGAAGGAACTCCTCAAGAACGTCGCCCTGCGCGTGAACTTCACCAACGACTCCGACACCTTCGAAGTGTCCGGCCGCGGCGAACTGCACCTCACCATCCTCCTCGAAAACATGCGCCGTGAAGGCTACGAAATGGCCGTCGGCCGTCCGCGCGTGGTGTTCAAGGAGATCGACGGCGTCAAGTGCGAACCGTACGAAATGCTCACCGTCGATGTGGAAGAAGAACACCAGGGCGGCGTGATGGAAGAACTCGGTCGCCGTCGTGGCGAGCTGCAGGACATGGCGCCGGACGGCAAGGGTCGCGTGCGCCTCGAGTACCGCATCCCGGCCCGTGGCCTGATCGGCTTCCAGGGCGAGTTCCTGACCATGACCCGCGGCACCGGCCTGGCCAGCCACGTCTTCGACGACTATAGCCCGATGGCCGGCGCCATGGCCGAGCGACGCAACGGCGTGCTGATCTCCCAGAACGACGGCGAAGCCGTGGCCTACGCCCTGTGGAACCTGCAGGATCGCGGCCGCATGTTCGTGAGCCCGGGCGACGCCCTGTACGAAGGCATGATCATCGGCATCCACACCCGCGACAACGACCTGGTGGTGAACCCGATCAAGGGCAAGCAGCTCACCAACGTCCGTGCTTCCGGTACCGACGAAGCCGTCCGTCTGATCAACCCGATTCAACTGACCCTCGAATCCGCCATCGAATTCATCGCCGATGACGAAATCGTGGAAATCACGCCGAAGTCCATCCGCCTGCGCAAGCGCTTCCTGAAGGAACACGAGCGCAAGCGTGCAGCCCGCGACGACGCGTAATTACGCCTCGACTGCCGGCACCATGCCGGCGGTGCAATAAAAAAGCGCAACTCGCCATGAGTTGCGCTTTTTTTATCCCGTCGATCCGATGCCGGATCAGCGGATCACGCTTGCCGCGAAGCCAGGAAAGCCGCGAACTCCGTGCCCACTTCCGCGTGACGCAGACCGAGCTCGACCGTCGCCTGCAGATAGCCCAGTTTGGAACCGCAATCGTAGCGAACGCCCTTGAACTGGTAAGCCAGCACCGCCTCCTCCTTCAGCAAGGACGCGATGGCATCGGTAAGTTGCAGTTCGCCACCAGCACCCGGCTTGAGCTGGCGCAGATGCTCGAAGATCCGCCCGGTCAGGATGTAGCGGCCGATCACCGCCTGCGTGGACGGCGCTTCTTCAGGCTTCGGCTTCTCGACGATGCCGGTCACGCGCTGGAGTTCACCACTATCCCTCTCGGTACTCACGATGCCGTACTGCCGGGTCTGATCCGGCGCCACGTTCATCACCCCAAGCACAGAGCAGCGATGGTAGTTGAAGACATCGGTCATCTGCTTCAACACCGGCGCCTGGTCCTGGGAATCGAGCAGGTCGTCGGCCAGTAGCACCGCGAAGGGCTCGTCGCCGACCACCGGCGCGGCGCACAGCACCGCGTGGCCCAGGCCGAGCGCCTCGGCCTGACGGATGTAGATGCAATTGACGTGGGACGGCACGGTGTCCCGCACGATCTTCAGCAATTCGGTTTTGCCGCGCATCTCCAGTTCGGTCTCGAGCTCATAGGCCTTGTCGAAATGATCCTCGATGGCGCGCTTGGAGCGCCCGGTGATGAACACCAGGTCGGTCACCCCGGCCGCCACGGCCTCTTCCACCGCGTACTGGATCAGCGGCTTGTCGACGATCGGCATCATTTCCTTCGGGCTGGCCTTGGTCGCCGGCAGGAAGCGACTCCCCAGACCCGCGACGGGAAACACCGCCTTCGTTACTTTCTTCATCGTCCCTTATTCCCCGAATAATTGGCCCTGGTCGCCCGGCTGTTCCGGTTCGACCGATGCAAGCAGGACGCGCAACGCGTCTTCATCCAGGATTATGACACCGAGTTGTTTCGCCTTTTCGAGCTTGCTGCCCGCGTCGGCCCCGGCCACCACGTAGCCGGTCTTCTTGGAAACGGAACCGCTGACCTTGCCGCCCGCCGCCTCGATCATCGCGGCGGCTTCATCGCGCCGCAAGCTCGGCAGCGTGCCGGTCAGCACGAAGGTCTTGCCGGCCAGACCGCCTTCGGTCGGACGACTCGGCGCCGGCTCTGTTTCCGGCCAGCGCATCTCCCGGCGCAGCGCGGCGATGACATCCCGGTTGTGCGCTTCGGCAAAGAACTCGGCGATGCAGCGCGCCACCACCGGCCCCACGTCCGGCACCGCCAGCAGCGCGGCCTCGTCGGCGGCCAGAAGAGCTTCGAGCCCGCCGAAATGGCGGGCCAGGTCCTTGGCGGTGGTTTCGCCAACATTGCGGATGCCCAGCGCGAAGATGAAGCGCGCCAGCGTGGTCTCGCGGCTGGCGTCGATGGCCTGCACCAGGTTGGCGGCGGACTTCTCGCCCATCCGCTCCAGCCCCGCCAGCACCTCGGCATTCACCCGGCCGGCGTCGTAAAGATCCGCCGGCGTCTTGACGATGCCGGCCTCGACCAGCTGATTGACGATCTGCTCGCCAAGCCCGTCGATATCCACCGCCCGCCGGCCCGCGAAATGCAGCAGCGCCTGCTTGCACTGGGCCGGGCAGAACAGTCCGCCGGTACACCGTGCCACTGCTTCGTCCTCGCCGCGCACCACGTGGGAGCCGCATTCCGGGCAGGTCGGGTAGGACTTGAGGAGGTCGAAGCGCTCCAGCTCGCCTTCGCGCCGCTCAATGATCGGGCCGACGACTTCCGGGATCACGTCACCCGCGCGACGCACGATGACCCAGTCACCGAGGCGCACATCCTTGCGGTCGATCTCACCCTGGTTGTGCAGCGTCGCGTTGGTGACCGTCACCCCGCCGACGAACACCGGCTCCAGCCGCGCCACCGGCGTCAGCGCGCCAGTCCGCCCCACCTGCACGTCGATGCCGATGAGGCGCGTCGCCACTTCCTGGGCCGGATACTTGTGCGCCACCGCCCAGCGCGGCTCGCGGGACACGAAGCCGAGCTCCAGTTGGCGGGCGATGCTGTCCACCTTGTAAACCACACCGTCGATGTCGAAGGGCAGGCGCTCGCGCTGCGCCGCCATCTCGGTGTGGAAACGGGCCAGCGCCTCCGGCCCCTCGGCGCGGGTGCGGTGCTCGCAGACCGGCAGGCCAAAGGCCGCCAGCGCATCGAGCACGCCGCTGTGGGTATCCGGCTGCGCCCAGCCCTGCACGTCACCAAGGCCATAGGCGAAAAAGGACAAGGGCCGCTGCGCCGTGATGCTCGGGTCGAGCTGACGCAGGCTGCCCGCCGCCGCGTTGCGCGGATTGACGAAGACCTTCTGCCCTGCCGCTTCCTGGCGGGCATTGAAGTGTTCGAATTCGTCGCGGCGCATGTAGATCTCGCCGCGCACCTCCAGCACCGGCGGCACTTCGCCCTTGAGGCGCAGCGGAATCTGGCGGACGGTGCGCACGTTGCGCGTCACATCCTCGCCGGTGCTGCCGTCGCCGCGCGTGGCCGCCTGGACCAGCACGCCGTCTTCATAACGCAGGCTGATTGCGAGACCGTCGAACTTGAGTTCCGCCGCATAGACGACCGGCGGCGCCTGCTCGTCGAGGCCCAGCGCCCGGCGCACGCGCTGGTCGAAATTGACCGCCCCCTGGTCGGTGGTGTCGGTCTCGGTGCGGATCGACAGCATCGGCACCACATGGGCCACCGACGCCAGCTCGGATGACGGCTGACCGCCGACGCGCTGGGTCGGCGAGTCCGGCGTCAGCAGTTCGGGGTTGGCTGCCTCCAGTTCCTGCAGTTCGCGGAACAGGCGGTCGTACTCGGCGTCCGGTACGGTCGGCGCGTCGAGCACATAGTAGGCATATTCATGGCGTTCCAGTTCGGCGCGCAGCGCCGCCGCCCGGGCACGGGTTTCCTGACTGACAGTCATCCGCCCTCCGCTCAGGAAAACAGGCGCTGCGCCAGCGGCGAGCCCGGCGCGATGTCGCACTCGGCCATCTGCCCCTGGAACTGTTCGATCTGGGCCCGGATCAGCCCGACGGCCTTCTCGCCGAAAGGATTGCGGTTGTCGTCGACGACCGCCCCGTTGAGAGCCTCGGCCAGTTGCTGGGCAAAGCCCATCATGCGCTCAAAAACCCGTACACCATCGGCTACCCGCGGCACGTCCAGGGTCAGCGTGACGCCCTTGGTATTCAGGCCGCGCATTTCCTCCGCCGCAAACAGCACCGGCTCCAGGTTTCCGAGCACGAACTGGCTGTTGCCCAGCTCGTCACGGGCATGGAAGCAACCGTCGCCGAGCAGCTCCAGCCCGGCGGCTTCTGCCAGCCCGCGCAGCTTGGTGCCGGCAAAAGCTTGACTACGGGCGACCACGTTGACGCCGATCTGGATGTCGACACCAGCACAGAAGCGGTCCAGCTCGGCGGCCCGGGCCAGCGCCTCGTTGCGGGCGGGCAGCGACGGGATGGCCATGAAGATGTCGCACATGCGCTGCAGGCTGTCGGACAGATGCACAAGATCGCCCTCGCCCGCCGGGCCGCGGCGGTCCACCAACTGCAGCGCCGCGCAGACCCAGTGATAGGTGCCGGCGCTATGGGCATTCACTGGCTCCCAGCGGTTGGCGTTATCGGAAAAACCGAACCAGCGCACCGGCTTGGCGATGTCGCCGCACTGCTGCGTCGCGGCCTGCCACAGACGGGCGGCAACCAGCGGCTCGATGGACTCGATGCGGATCACCCAGTCGGCCCGCTCATCCACCTCGGGCGGCAGCAGCGGCGGCACCCGCCGCGCGCTGGCGTCCTTGACCGCTTGGGCGCTCGGCACCGCCCGCGCCTGCTGCTCGGCGCCGATCACCGGCTCGACCCGCTCGGCGCCAGTCCCTGTCGGCAACTCGCTGAGCACGGGCTCCTGCACGCTGGCGGTGGCCTGCTCCGTCTGCTTGCGGTGCTTGCGTTCCTGCCACTTGTTGAACGCGAAGATGCCGATCACTACGGCACCACCAGCACCCACCAGACCCATCTGCAATTCGTTGATTGCCATCGATTTCCCTTGTATTCCGGATTACGCCGCGGCCGTTTCGGCCAGGCGCAGCGCTTCCTCGATATCCACTTCCACCACCCGCGACACACCTTGCTCCTGCATCGTGACACCCACCAGCTGCTGTGCGATTTCCATCGTGATCTTGCTGTGACTGATGAATATGAACTGGGTCTGCGACGACATGCGCTTGACCATCTGGCAGTAACGCTCGGTGTTCGAGTCGTCGAGTGGCGCGTCGACCTCATCCAGCATGCAGAATGGCGCCGGATTGAGCTGGAACATGGAAAACACCAGCGCAATCGCCGTCAAGGCCTTTTCGCCGCCCGAAAGCAGCTGGATGGAACTGTTCTTCTTGCCCGGCGGCTGGGCGACGATCGTGATCCCCGCATCGAGGATCTCGTCGCCGGTCAGCACCAGGCGGGCCTCGCCCCCACCGAAAAGCATGGGGAACAGGCTGCCGAAATGGCGATTGACCGTATTGTACGTCTCTTGGAGTTGCTCCCGTGTTTCCCGGTCGATACGGCGGATAGCATCCTCCAGGGTTTCGATGGCGCCGAGCAAGTCCTCAGTCTGCATGTCGAGGTAATTCTTGCGCTCTGACGCGGCCTTCAGCTCGTCCAGCGCGGCCAGATTGACCGGCCCGAGCTCGGTGATTTCCCGCCCCAGACGGGCCACTTCCCGCTGCAGCGAGGTCTCCTTCAGGTCCGGCACCAGCAACGGCAGCAGCGCGGCTTCGTCGGCCTGGGCTTCCTCCAGGCGCGCAGCGTGCTGGGCTTCGGCCATCTCCGCGGCCTGCACGCGCAGGCGCAGGTCGGCGACGCGTTCGCGCTGGGGTGCCGCCCCATGCTCGGTGCGCTGGCGCTCCTCCTCCAGTGCCCGCAGGCGTCCGTTGGCGTCCTCGAGGATGTTGCGGCTCTCGGCCAGCGCGGACTCCCGCGCCGAGCGCAGGGCCACGGCCTCCTGCAGGGCCGCAGCCACCGAAACCTCGTCGATCTCCATCAGCGTCTCGCGTCGCTCCGCCAGCTCGTCGGCGATGCGTTCGAGCTGCTCGGCGGCCAGTGCCCGGTTGCGGGCGATGTCTTCGAGCTTGCTGGCGCACTCCCGCTCGGAATGGCGGGCCTCCTGCAACTCCCGCGACAGCGCCTGCTCCAGCGCGCGGGTCTCCCTCAGCGAACGTTCCCGTTCCTGCCGCACGACCTCCGCCGCATCCAGGCGGCCCCGCTGCAGTTCGGCCATTTCCCGGCTGCGCTCCAGCTCGGTCTCGGCGCGCATCAGGCGGTCCCGCTCGGCCTGCTCACTGTGGGCGATCTCGCCGAGATCGCGGTCGATCTGCCCGCAGCGCTCCTCGTAGCGCAGACGCGCCTGGTTGAGCTTGAGCACTTCAACCTGCTCGGCATGCACGCGGGCCTGCAAGGCCTGGGCCTCGCGCCGCAGCTGGGTCAGGGAGTCCTGCAGGCGGGTGGCGTGCTCTTCAGCTTCGCCGACGCCGGCGTGGGCCATCGATGCCTCTTCCTGGGCGGAATCGACTTCCGCCGCCAGCTGGTCGATCTCCCGCTGGCGTTCGATCACCCCATGGGTGCGGGAATCGGGCGCGTAGTGGCTGAGGACGCAGCTATCCAGCTGGTGCCCTTCCTTGGTCAGCAACCGTAGGCCTTGCAGTTCCGCGCGACGCTCCAGCCACGGCCCGAGATCGTCCACGACGAAGACCTGCGCGAGCCAGCTGATGAGCAGGGGCAACAACTCGTCGTCGGCCTGCACGAGGGACAGCAACGGGCGGGCGCCATCCGGCGCATGGCCGGGCGCAACGGGTTCCCGCACCGAGTCGGCGAGCAGGAAGGCCACCGCGCCCGGCACCCGGTCGGCTAGCGCCGCCAGCGCGGCGCGGCCGTCGGACGCCGACAGAGCCGCCAGGCGCTCGCGCAATACCGCCTCGAGCGCCAGCTCCCAGCCGGCTTCGACACGGATGCGCTGCCACAGGGGCTTGAGCGCCTCCAGGCCGTGGCGCTTGAGCCAGTCGCCCAGTTGGCCCTGGGCCTGCACCTTGTTCTGCAACTGGACCAGTGCTTCGCGCCGCGCCCGCAATTCGGTCGCCCGACGCTGGGCCTGGCGTTCGGCCTCCAGCGCCTGCTTGAGGGCCTGCTGGGCGGCAGGCAGGCCGGCCTGCAGATCAGCAATTTCGCCCTGGTGGCGGGCCAGGGTGTCCTCGGCCTCTTCCAGCGCCGCTTCTCTTTCGGCCACGGCGCGCAGGTCCGGCGCCTGCACGGAAGCCTGCTCCTGCTGCAGGCGCGCCCGACGCTGGGTCAGGGTTTCGAGGGTCCGTTCGCTGCTGACCCGGTGCGCCTCTTCGACGCGGATCTGCTGCTCGGCCTGGTTGAGTTCGCGCCGCACCGCGGATGCCGTGGTATCGGCGGTGCGCTGGGCCTCCTCGGCCTCCGGCAGACGCTCTTCGACTTCCGCGTGCCGCGCCTCGGCCTGTTCGGCGCGCAGGCTGGCGTTTTCGAGCAGGCTCTGCCAGCGCTCAGCATCTGCGCCCAGGTTCTCTTGCTGGCTGCGCCACTGGGCATCGTCCCGCTCCAGCTGGGCCAGGCGGCTTTCCAGCAGGCGCCGGCTGTCGCGCAGGCGCGCCAGTTCGCCTTCGAGGCGGGTCAGCTCGGAGCTCACCGCAAACAACGCGCTCTGGGCCAACTGCACGCCTTCGTTGGCCGACATCTGGCTGTCCCGTGCGGCTTCGAGCTGGGCCTCCAGTTCCTGCAGGCGGGTCGAATCCGCCTCGATGCGGCGGGTGGCATCGGCAAGCTCCTCGCTCAGGCGGGACCGTTCGGCACGCGCCTCGTTGCGCTTGAGGAGCCACAGCAGATTCTGGCGTTCAGACAGGCTGGTATTCAGCCGGTGGTATTTCTCGGCTACCGCGGCCTGGGCCTCCAGGCGGCCGAGCTGCTGGCCGAGCTCGTTGCGGATGTCGTCCAGGCGCGCCAGGTTGTCCCGCGCGTCGGTCAGGCGACCTTCGGTCTCCTTGCGACGCTCCCGGTACTTGGTGACACCGGCGGCCTCCTCGAGAAAGCCGCGCACCTCTTCCGGGCGGGCCTCGATGATGCGCGAGATCATCCCCTGCTCGATGATGGCGTAGGCCCGCGGCCCCAGGCCGGTGCCCAGGAACAGGTCGATCACGTCCTTGCGGCGGACCTGAACGCCGTTGATGAAGTAAGTCGATTCGCCGCTACGGTCGAGGACCCGCTTCACCGCCACTTCGGCATAGGGCTTCCACTGGCCGGCGGCGCGCCCTTCGGCGTTGTCGAAGACCAGCTCGACGCTGGCCCGCGACACCGGCTTGCGGGTCGTTGAGCCGTTGAAGATGACGTCCTGCATCGACCCGCCGCGCAGCGCCGAGGCTCGCGACTCGCCGAGCACCCAGCGCACCGCATCGATGATGTTCGACTTGCCGCAACCGTTCGGCCCGACGACGCCCACCAGGTTGCCCGGGGTGAGCACGGTCGTCGGGTCGACAAAGGTCTTGAAGCCGGCAAGCTTGAGTTTGGCGAGACGCACGGGATTCCAGAAAACAAGGGACAGGAGGCGGGGGCGCCGTTGATGCTGCAGTGCCGCATTAGCGGCCGCCGCTATAATACCACCGGCCCAAAACGAGGCCACAAGGGCTGACCGCTCTCCCCGTGCCGCACCGACAGCGGCCAAGCCAGGCCCCGCGCCGGCGCCATGAATGCCCGTCGAGGGCCCAAACACAGGACATCCGCCGAAAGTGAATCCGCATCTCCAGGAACTCCACCCCTATCCCTTCGAAAAGCTGCGTGCCCTGTTCGAAGGCATCGTGCCGCCGGCGGAGTACGCGCCGATCCGCCTGTCCATCGGCGAGCCCCAGCACGCCACGCCGGCCTTCATCCGTGACACGCTGATCGACAACCTCGGTGGCCTGGCCAACTACCCCACCACCCAGGGTTCCGAACAGCTGCGCCAATCCATCGCCGGCTGGCTGGAGCGCCGCTATGGCCTGCCTTCCGTGAATGCCGGCACCCAGGTGTTGCCCGTCAACGGCTCCCGCGAGGCGCTATTCGCCTTCGCCCAATGCGTCGTCGACGGCTCCAAGCCTGGTGCGCTGGCGGTCTGCCCGAACCCGTTCTACCAGATCTACGAAGGCGCGGCCTACCTCGCCGGCGCCCAGCCCTACTTCATCAACAACCTGCCGGACGACAACTTCGGGTCGAACTTCGACTCCATCCCCGAAGCCGACTGGCAG
>Ga0265332_10001234_pt1 | contig 14794 bp, 4 predicted proteins | sample 41926metaG_FD_202084 | JGI IMG/M metagenome (GOLD analysis project Ga0265332, IMG submission 202084) | Rhizosphere microbial communities from Carex aquatilis grown in University of Washington, Seatle, WA, United States - 4-19-26 metaG | ecosystem: Host-associated > Plants > Roots > Rhizosphere >...
GGTCGGGGTCTGGGTGGCGGTCGATGTCGGCGTGTTGGTTGGCGTGTTGGTCGGCAGCGGGGTTGCGGTTCGTGTCGCGGTCGGGGTGTTGGTCGACGTCTGTGTCGGCGTCGATGTTGGTGTGCTGGTCGGGGTCTGGGTGGCGGTCGATGTCGGCGTGTAGGATGGCGTGCCGGTCGGCAACGGGGTTGCGGTTCGCGTCGCGGTCGGGGTGTTGGTTGACGTCTGGGTCGACGTCGATGTTGGTGTGCTGGTCGGGGTCTGGATGGCGGTCGATGTCGGCGTGTAGGATGGCGTGCCGGTCGGCAACGGGGTTGCGGTTCGTGTCGCGGTCGGAGTGTAGGTCGGTGTCTGCGACGATGTGGACGTTGGTGAGCTGGTTGGCGTGTCGGTCGGCAACGGAATTTTGGTTCGTGTCGCCGAAGGGGTGTTAGTCGACATCCGTGTCGGTGTCGATGTCGGTGTACTGGTCGGGGTCTGCGTAGCTGTCGAGGTCGGAGTGTTGGTCGGCAGCGGGGTTGCGGTTCGCGTTGCGGTCGGCGAGTTGGTCGGCGTTTGCGTGGATGTCGAGGTCGGAGTGTTGGTCGGCAGCGGGGTTGCGGTTCGCGTTGCGGTCGGCGAGTTGGTCGGCGTTTGCGTGGATGTCGATGTCGGTGTGTCGGTTGGCGTGTCCGTTGGCAGTGGAGTGGCGGTTCGAGTCGCTGTCGCCGTGTCGGTCGACGTCGGTAGGGGTGTCTCTGTCGCGGTTAAGGTCGGTGTGTCGATCGGGGTTTCGGTCGGCACCGGTGTGTTCGTTGGTGTGCTGGTTGGCACCAGTGTGCTGCTCGGAGTCCTGGATGGCACCGCTGTGCTGGTTGGGGTGCTCGTTTCTGTTGGCGTCTCGGTTGGCGGGTCGATTGGGAGTGGAGTGTCGGTGGGCGGAACGACAGTAGGAGTGCTCGTTGGGACAGTGGCCGCGTTGATGTGGAGACTGAACGTTCCACTCGAGGTGGAGTACCCATCGACGACGATCACGACGCTCTGGCCGGCCAGCAGTGGCACCGTCACTTGTGACTGGCGGGTCCCGAAGCTGTCATCGTTGCACGCTACCTCCGGGCCAACGCAGCTGGCATCACGCAGGTACAATACAGTGTCAAACAACGAACCCACGGTGTCGATGGTGTAGGTGTCCGTCGAAGGTGCAGTGAACAAGAAGGTTGCATCCGGGGCATTGCTGCCCCCAAGCCCCCCACACGATGCCCCACCCAGCACGTTCGATGCACCAACTGTGGTGCCGCCAACGCTTGCCGGGACGCTAGCACCTAGATCGGTGCCGGGGCAGACGAGTAGCACGGTGCTCGTCGGTGTGGATGTCCTGGTCGCCGTCGACGTGCGCGTGGGAGGCACAGGCGTGGGAGTGGTGGTTGGGGGAGCCAGCCCAATATGGAGATTGAACGTGCCGCTCGCCGTCGAATACCCATCGACGACAATCACTACGCTCTCGCCGGCCACCATCGGAACCGCTACCTGCGATTGGCGGGTACCGAAGCTGTCGTCGTTGCAGGCCAACTCCGGACCTGTGCATGTGACGTCACGCACGAAAAGCACCGTGTCGAACGATGAGCCTGCCGTGTCGATGATGTAAGAGCTTGTAGATGGAGCGGTGAATAGGAACGTTGCGTCCGGGGCTTTACTTCCGCCGAGGCCACCACAAGAAGCACCGCCCATGAGATTCGACGCGCCCAAGGTGGTCCCGCTGACCGCCACCGGTACGCTACTCCCAAGATCGGTGCCGGGGCAGACTGGAGGGATGGTGTTGCCAGCCAGAGCTATCGACACCGTGCTGAGACTTACGATGACGAAGAGCGGGAGACCTTGCAGTGCCCTAGCAATCGGTTTTCGTGCAATGGGCAGCCGCTTTGGGAGCGAAACTACTTGATCCGAACCGCCCATTTTCACCGGTCATCCCTCGTTTGGGGGACCACGGAGCAAGGATGGGGCCGGACGCTTGCCGATTTGCTGGTTAGAACGCCCACCGGAAACATGCGTTCGGCTATGTATGGTGCATTCAAATTTGCGCCGAGTGTCACCACCGTGACGCTGCACCTCCCAGGATGCAGCGGGCGGCGCCACGAGAGCCTCCTTAGTGCGGTGCAGGCAGGCTCAGTTTAGGCAGCTATTTTGGGAGAAACGTGAAGGGTTCTGGCTGGCCTTCGCATCTCGCGGTTCACTTAACGGTAACCGGTGCGGCTACTTCGCTATGAAGACATCCACGATGGCCGGGGAGTCGGCAACATAGACGTGCGAACCGTTGACGGCGACGCCCACCGCCGCGCCGACCGTCGGAGCGACGCTGCGCAGAGTTGGCGTCGCCGGCGCGGTGATATCGTAGAGCACCAAGCCACCGAAATTGGTGGCCAGGTAGGCCGTGTTCCCGACCAGCTCCACGCCCATCGCCGACCCGAACGGCCCGAAGATCACCGAGCCGAGGCGCGTCGGCGCCCCGGAGGTCGAAATGCTGCGCATGTCGAGATACGAGTTGACGTTGTCACCCGAGAGCACCGCAATGGTGCTGCCGTTGACCGCGACGCGCGCGGCGGCGGCGCTGGAGGCGACCGCGCCCTTGAACACCGGGGCGCTCGGGGTGCTGACGTCCACGGTCGAGAGCGGTCCCGTGTTGCTCACCAGGCAGACGATGTTGCCCGAGAGTGCGATGTCCACCTGGGTGCCCGTCAGACTCAGGCTCCCGGTCAAGACCGGCTGTGCCGGGTTGCTGATGTCCAGCACCTTGAGCCCGGCGGCCCCGTCCGCAATGTACGCCAGGGTGGCCGTGCTGTTCAGGGCCACCGCATTGGCCATCCCGGAGGTGTCGTAGCTTCCGAGCACGCGCGGGACGGTGAAGTCCACCACCCACACCCCGGCCGCTCCCATGGTCACCACGCCCAGCGTGCCGGTGCTATTCAACGCCACCCCGGTGAAGGTCCCCACCGAGGTGTTGACCAACTCGCCCACCGCGGTCGGTTGGCTCGTGGTAGTGTTGAGGACCTCCAGCAGGCCCGTGGTGGTCGTACTGTCCTTCCCGACCACCACCGCGACGTTCGCCGCGGCGTCGATGTCTTTGGGCACAAACGTATCCTGCACGCCGCCGCGACTGACGGTCCCCGTATCGAAGATCTTCACGCCGTCCCCGTATTCGGCCAGGTACACGAAGCCATTGGTGAGGTACATCCCCGCGCCGGAGGACGCCAGGCCCACGATGCCAGAACTCGTGCGCAGGGGGGAGGCCGGATTGGAGATGTTCCAGATGTCGATGTACGTGTTGAGGGCGTCGCCCGAAAGCACCGCCACCGTGCTCCCATCCACCGACACCCGGATGGCGGACGCGCTGTCGCTCATCGAGTGCTTGAGTACGGGGGCCCCCGGCGTGCTCACGTCCACCGTGGACATCGGACCGGTATTGCTGACCAGAACCACAATCGTGCCGTACAGCCCGATGTCGACCTGGGTTCCCGTCATGCCCAGGCTGCCGACCTGCGTGGGCTGAGTCCGGTTGGTGATATCCAGCACCTTGAGCCCGCCGGTCCCATCGGCGACGTAGGCCATGCTCGCCGCACTGTTGAGCACGACCCCATACGCGGTCCCGGAGGTATCATAGCTGCCGAGGAGCTGGGGCTGCAGCGGATTGGAGAGATCGACCAGCACGATACCGGCGGTTCCTGCCGCGACCACGGCCAGGTTCCCCGAGCTGTCCAACGTGACGCCCCGGAAGATGGCGAGTGCGGAAGGCAGCTCGCCTTGAACGACCGGATGCATGACGTCGGTGATATCGAGCACCCAGAGGTGCGCGAGCCCATCGGTGCCGAACCCGACGACCACGGCCCGATGGGCGGCCACGGCCACCCGATGGCCGATGAACGGCCGGTTCGCCGAACCGACGACGCTGGGCGCCGCGGCATTCGCGACATCCAGGACGGACAAGCCGAAGGGGTCTGACGCCACGAGGCCCATGCCTTGGCTGACCACCACGTCGTAGGCGGTGCCGAGACCCGGAATGAAGCCGACGAGCTGCAACCCGCGGGGCGTGACGGTGGCCGTTGGCGGACCCGCCGGGGTCGCGGTCGCGGTCGCCGTGGCGGTGTTGGGGGCGGTGAGGGTGGGCGACGCGGTTGGCGCCAGGGTCGCCGTATTGGTGGGCGTATTCGTGCGTGTGCTCGTCGGTGCCAGCGTTGGTGAATTGGTCGGGGTCCCGGTCGGCAGTGGCGTCGCCGTGCGCGTGGCGGTCGGGGAATTCGTCGGCGTCTGGGGCGGTGGCACCGTCGGCGTATTGGTCGGCGTCTGTGTCGGCGTCCACGTTGGCGTGTTGCTTGGTGTACGGGTGGGGCTACTGGTCGGCGGTGCCGAGGTGTTGGTTGGCGTGTTGGTCGGGGTGCGCGTCGCGCTGCTGGTGGGGGGCGCCGGGCTGTTGGTCGGGGTGTTCGTCGGCGTGCGTGTGGGGCTACTCGTTGGCGTGCGGGTGGGGCTACTGGTCGGCGGTGCCGAGGTATTGGTCGGGGTGTTGGTTGGGGTGCGCGTCGGGCTGCTGGTGGGGGGCACTGGGGTGTGCGTCGGGGTGTTCGTCGGCGTGCGTGTGGGGCTGCTCGTTGGCGTGCGTGTGGGGCTACTGGTCGGCGGTGCGGAGGTGTTGGTTGGCGTGTTGGTCGGGGTGCGCGTCGGGCTGCTGGTGGGTGGCGCCGGGGTGTTCGTCGGTGTGCGTGTGGGGCTGCTCGTTGGCGGTGCCGAGGTATTGGTCGGGGTGTTGGTTGGGGTGTTGGTTGGGGTGCGCGTCGGGGTGCTAGTTGGCGTGCGCGTCGGGCTGTTGGTCGGTGGCAACGGGGTGTTGGTTGGAGCGAGCGGAGTGCTGGTTGGAGCGAGCGGAGTGTTGGTTGGAGGAACCGGAGTGTTGGTTGGAGGAACCGGAGTGTTGGTTGGAGGAACCGGAGTGTTGGTCGGGGGAACTGGTGTGCTAGTGGCAGGTACGGGCGAGGGAGTACTCGTCTGACCGATGGCTGCGGCATTGATGTGGAGGCTGAACGTGCCGCTCGATGTTGAGTAGCCGTCGACAACGATTACGACGTTCTCGCCGGCGGTCAATGGAATTGTCACCTGTGACTGACGAGTGCCGAGGCTGTCATCGTTGCAGGCCAGTTGTGCGCCATTACAGCCGCCGTTGCGCACGTACAGTACTGTGTCGAAAGACGACCCCAGCGTGTCGATGGTGTAAGAGTCAGTTGTGGCCGCAGTGAAGAGAAACGTTGCGTCAGGGGCGTTACTCCCACCCAGGCCGCCACAGGAGGCGCCACCCATCAGGTTCGACGCACCAAGTGTGGTGCCGAAGATAGTTACCGGCACGCTGCCTCCGAGATTGAGGCCAGGGCAGACTGCTGCAGCCGCTGCGGTCGGTGTACTGATAGGGGGAGACGTCGATGTGCCGGTCGGTACTGGTGAGGTGCCAGTTGGCAGTGGGCTGGCGCTGTTGGTTGGTTGCGGACTGACGGTATTGGTCGGTGTCACTGGGGGAACCGGAGTGTCAGTTGGGGGGACCGGTGTGGTGGTCGGAGGAACCGGGGTGCTGGTCGCGGATACCAACGAGGGAGTGCTCGTCGGACCTGCGGCTGCGCTATTGATATGAAGGCTGAACGTGCCGCTCGATTTCGAGTAGCCGTCGACGACGATCACGACGCTCTGGCCGGCCGTCAATGGAACCGTCACCTCCGACTGACGAGTGCCGAGGCTATCATCGTCGCAGGCCAGTTGTGCGCCGGCACAGCTGCCGTCGCGTACGTATAGAACTGTGTCGAAGGACGATCCAAACGTGTCGATACTATAGGAGTCAGTCGTGGCTGCAGTGAAGAGAAACGTTGCGTCAGGGGCGCCGCTCCCACCCAAGCCACCACAGGAAGCGCCACCCATCAGGTTCGACGCCCCAACGGTGGTGCCAGAGATGTTTGTCGGCACGCTGCCTCCGAGATCGAGGCCAGGGCAGACCGCGCCTGCCGATGCTAGTTGAGAGCTCAGCAGGCATGTTGTGAGCATCAGGAGCATGCACAAGAATCGAGGCGTGGACACTGCGGCGGCACGATTGCGAAGCCACAAGCTGTCCAGTACGCGAGCGGACCGCAGTGCGCGGTTCGTTCTACTCATGCAAGAAACCTCCATAATGCGAATTCGCAACCCCCATCCTTGCCAATACCCGTGTGCCGCAAGGACGACGCCATCCCGGTTGCGTGCGCTCTCCCGCTATCAATGTGATTAAGCTCTGCGCGCCTCTATGGCGTCTGTTTAGATTTGTTCGGCGAATCAATGACCTTTGATAAAATGGTGACGAGTGGTCGGACTGGGCGACGGTGCCGGTCAATGTGCCATGGCACCAGCTGTGCGCATCTACAGAGTAACGTCGCTGCGTTCTTGGGTCGGCGTGTAATGCCATCCCGTGTAATGCCATCCAAGGTGCTTGCTCATCAGCGGCGAGGTCGCTGCACTCGGCGGACCGGTCGTTCTTGCTCGGAGGCCTGCTCGATCGGCTTGTGGGGGGTAAAGCGATCCGCGATCCGATTGCCGGGGTTGACAAGAGCGTCATCTCGCGGCGCGCCCAACTCGGGTTACCGTAAGATGGTTGAAGGAATTCAGTAAGCGGTGGCGCGCGCCGAAAGTGGAACGATACGAAATCTCAAGATGCATTTCCGGTAGACCTCCAGCTTCGAATGTCCTGCTGCGGCGTTGACTCGGCTCCTCCGATGGTGGCGGGGCGTGGCCGAGAGTGCCTGGAACTCTTCGACGCTGCGCTGGTAGGAGACTTGCCGGAGAACGATACGTCGAACCACCCAAACCCCACAACCCACGGCTCTCAGACTTCACGATTGTTGCTCGATTTGCAAGTCAGTTGTGTCGTCCGTCAGCGACGGAGTACTGCCTGAGACCAAGATTCATGCCGGTGTATCCCGCCCCAGGCGCCGCGAGAATCCAGTCTTCTCTTCGAAGCAGTTGGGATACGCATCGGAAAATTTGTCTAATCGAAGACGGCGATCCTTACACGAATCAGCCCCGATGGTCGCGCGGGTCTCTCGGCCCGCCCTACTCCAGTTGTGTTACGTATCCATCACGCTGCAAGTTGCGGCTCTTATTTTGCGTTGACAGGCCGATAAGGATCATGTTAATGACCGGCGCGGTTTATTTGCGCCATGGATGCCGCGCCCTTACGAGGTGATGGCGGTTGGAGGTCCGTATGAGAAGCAGAGGTCGAGTCTCGATTTCGGTCCGAGTGGTCGCAGGTCTTGGCGCTTTGTTGGGTGTGGTCGCATTTGCCCGATCGGCGGTGGCCACGCAAGTGAGCGGCTCCCTCCCGATGTCCCCGGACAAGGGACAGTCCCCGCCAAATGATGTGCTGGAATCGTCAGAATCTGTCACAATCCAGGTGTTATTCACGAATTCAAGTACAATAACGGTCGGTATCAACGAAGTGCCGGCGGCGGTGAAGCTGATCAATACCGTCACCGCGGGCCCCTCAGGCTGTGGCGCGTCTCCTTGTCCCTCACGGGTCTTTCTGTCGTGCAGCGACACCGGTGGCGGGTGCAGCGAGAACGGCGGCAGTGAGCTCGGCGCGTTGATATTTGATTCCTGCACGCCGACCACAGGCGTGGCATCGTGTACGCTGTCGGGAGTCGATTCGAACGAAGTGCTCATCACTTACGACGCGGCCGGGAAATCGATCCCCGCCACGACGCCACCCGGCGGCGAGCTCATCGTGACCATCGTTGCGCACGCGGCCCCGGGGCAGCAGGTGCAAAGTCCCCCTTCCGGGGAATTCTTCGGCAAGGCCGACACCGGCACCAACAATATTCATCTCGTGGCTATCGATGCGGTGCGTGGTGCGACCGGTGGCAGCGCGCCTCTCTTCTATCCGGGTTTCTGCCCTGACGGCGTAGTGGAAAATACCCTGGGCTTCTGCTGTGGCACGCCGGCGACCGATGCTAGCTGCGATAAGCGGTTTCCGTGCAATCAAAACGCGGATTGCCAAACGGGTCTGTGCTGCGATGGCCTCGGAAACTGCAACACGGTTGAGACCTGTTCAACCGACGACGACTGCTTCGACACGGCCTTTCCCACCTGCCAACAACCACCGGGAGCGAACTGCTTGTTGGAGCAATGTGACGACGGTAACAACAATAATTCGGACACTTGTACGGATCTATGCCAGCCAATTTGCCAGTTGCAGATTGCTAAGACCGTGGCGAAGGATGATGACTGCAATGGTGTCGCGGATGGCCCTTTTAGCGACTCGGTGACTCAAGATGTCACCAAGTGCGTGGTGTACCAGGTTTGCGTCTCGAACACGGGCGGGCAGGATATCGCCGGCGTGATGGTGAGCGATACGAGCCCGCCGGGCGGAAGCTTGGACTTCGGGACGGTTGCGGCGGGGGCTACCAGCTGCCAGTCGATCCCAACCGATGCCAAGGTAGGTACGTGTGCAGATGGCACGTGCGTGTGCCCGGCCCCAGGCACAACGCCGGACACGGCTACGGTCACCAGTGCGACGTGCACCCTGACCCAGGATACGGCATGCACGCAACCCGGTTCAGTGTGTAGTGACGACGCCTCGGTCACCTGCGATACCTGCCAGATCGCTGTCGACAAGACGGTGGCGAAGGATAACGATTGCGACGGCGCTGCGGATACGGCCTTCAGCGATTCGATCACTCAGGATATCGGCAGGTGCGTTGTCTACAAGATCTGCGTCTCCAATACCGGCACCTCGGGCGTGGATAACGTTATGGTGAGTGACTCGAGCCCGCCCGGCGGAACACTGAACTTTGGGACCGTGGCGGCGGGAGTGACGACCTGTCAGCTCATTCCGACCGATGCGGCTGTGGGGACGTGTACGGGCGGCACGTGTGTGTGCCCGGCAGCGGGCCTGACGACCGACACCGCAACCCTGACGGGGACATGCGCGGTTGGTGGTGACGACGTTTGTAGCAAAGCGGGTTCGACTTGTACCGATCCGGCATCGATCACGTGTTTGCTGCCGACGAACACCCCGACGAACACCCCGACGAACACCCCAACCAATACGCCGACCCCGACGAATACGCCGACGATTACGCCGACGAACACCCCAACCAATACGCCGACCCCGACGAATACGCCGACGATTACGCCGACGAATACGCCAACCAACACGCCGACGAATACACCGACAATTACCCCGACGCGGACGCCGACGAATACTCCAACCATCACGCCGACGCGGACGCCGACTGACCCGGCCACGCCGACCCGGACACCGACACCGACAGCACCGACGGCGACACCACGACCCACCGTTCCAATACCGGCTCCAGCCATGACGCCTCCGTCGCTGGGGCTATTGGTAGTGAGCCTCGTGCTAGTTGGATTGCTCAGCTTGGCGCGCTTTATTAGTAATCCGAAGTAAATCGGGCGCTCCGTAACCCAATGTAGGGCGGCTGCAGCATCCGTCATGCTGCAGTCGCCCTACGACGTTATGGATGGTCTGCATGCCAGACGTTGACGGCAGCTGCGGATCGGCAGTGGCTGGTTGAAGCCAGACTAGCATGCGTAGAAGAGCTGATATCAGGTGCCGCGCCAGGCAACCCGCAGCGACCTTGCCCGGAGCGGCCTACTAGAGGCCTTGGCCGTAGACCCTCGTGTAGTGTCTCAGAATTTGGTTTACAGAGATCGCCCGCGGAATTTGTGTAAAGGTATTTCTGAGGCACTACACTAGCAGCCTATCGGACTTGGAGGTTGGCGGCGACCTAACAGGGAAGCGCACCATGGAAATGACGCCGGCCGCGGGTCCTAGTCGCTATCAGGTGGAGTGTTCTCTCCATCCGGTTCCAAGATCTGTTTCGCCAGTGCACGTACATCCTCGTCCGGGTCATTGAGCGCCTGTTTCGCCAGAACGGCGACGCGCTCGCTATCCATATTCGAGAGTACTCTCAGTGCCTCGCGGCGATTCTCTCCATCTGAATCGTTCGTGATCACTGTGCTCAACAACTCGATGGGCGCGTCACCCGTGAAGTCGACCTCGCCCAGCGATTTGACGATGGCGAGGCGTACGTCGGCATCCGGATCGGCGAGCGCCTGGCGCAAAAAGGGAATCGCCTCCGGATCTTCCGTTCCGCTCAGCAGGTTGATGGCCTCCACCCGTCGCTGGGGATCCGCATCCGTGAGCGCCATGCGCCCGAGGCTTGGAATATCCTCAGGCGGCGCTTCATACGGTGCCTCGCCTACGCTTGCAGCAGCCGCCACGTCTTCTGTCGGTGCCGGGGCAGGGATTCCGTGCTTCGGCTGAGACGGCTCATTTGCTGGTACGTGGGCGAGAGGCTCCCGTGCATCAAGCGCTCGGGATGCGACGAGAGGGGGGCCAGCATCCGGTACTCGCGCGGCGGGATTCTCCGCCAACGGCCGACGAGCTTCCATCGATAGGGGCGGCGACGTCGTCGGCTCTACCCTGTTGCGTCCGTTGCGAACAAGGAGCGCCGTTACAATCAAGGCGGCGACAGCAACGATTGCCACTTTCAAGTTGGCCGATCTCATTTCTGCGGACCTTACCAGTGCAGGCTGCCCAGCGAAAGCCTGTGAAGGGCACTGGGAGCGACCAACTCAAGCCAGCAGGAGAGTGGTGCCCCCGGCCCTAGCTACCGCAGGCTTGCAAGAACCTGCGCTAGTTGATGGGTCTCCTGCTGCAGCCTGGCGCAGGCGCGGTGGGCCTCCTCGAAATCGCCGAAGCGGGCCAGTGTTTCTACGGTATCTGCCGCAGTAAACACACCCGAGGCGCTGATGTAGCCCGCTGATCCCTTCAGCGTATGCGCGGCTTGCTCCAGGGCAGCACGGTCACGGCGCGCGACGGCGTCACGCAGAGCATTGAGTCGCCGCGGACATTCTTCCAGGAAAAGTTGGGCGATCTCATGCATCAATTCTAGATTCCCGTCAACGTTGGCGAGGAATCGCCCTCTATCGAAGACCGGGTCTTCCGTTTTCATCGTGCCCATCGGATCGTACGTCACGCAATTGCAATGCCTACACGGCAGGGTTGGGCATGATCCACTGTTGGTCAATGCCAGAATCCCTAGAACGCCAAAGTCTCGTACATGAGCGTCAGAAAAGCGCCTGTAGTGGTGATTCCATGGCTCGGCTTTGTCCATTGGGTGGAGACCGCAGCCGGGGAGGACGCCGAAGGTGGCTCAGAGCTTGCCGCGTGCAAAGGTAAAATGCGATTGACTTAGAGGTAGTAATCGAGGATACCAAATAGCTCGACTCTCGAAGAGCAGTGCGGGACGTCGGCTGTTCCACCCGAAAAGTGATGCCTGATTTCGTAAGGCAAAGCCACGCATCAAAGTAAACGACGTGAGTCGGGTTGATGGATGGACCTAGCAAGCTGATTGACCTTCCCGCCTATAGTTTTCTTTTTTCACACCTATTCTTTTACTTTATTCCTTGAAGGAGTGCAGGTGTTAGCCATTGACCGTTGCTCCCCCGAAAGGGGCACGAGCAAATCCACCCTTCGGCGGATTGAGTGAGGTGCGAGTCATGTCGTACGGTCCCGTTCGGGAATTCTCGGACGTGGCGTTAGGCTGATGGCACTGCGACTAGTTGCTGTTGTATTGCTGTGCCTGAGCGGAGCTGTCTTCGCGCAAGGCACGGCGACCCATACCGCGCATCACAAGCTCCCTCGTGGTGCCGCGGAGCTTACCGAGCGGCGCACATTGTTGGCGAAACACTTTCGGGTGCCGGGGCGGGGATACGTCGCCGTGATCGGCAGCCGGCCGTTGCATTGGGTCGACGATCACGGCGCGTTTCAGGATTTGGTCACCACCTTCAGCCTTGAGGCTGACGGCAGCTATACAGCCGAGAGTTTGCCATTCATGGCCCGCGTCGTCGGTCGCGGCACCGCCGGCTGTCCGGCGCTGCCCGGGGGCGAGAGCTGCCTGCTGATTGGCGATCGCGGCGCAAAGAGCCTGGTGGCCTATCCATTGCCGCACCGGGCACTGGTCAAGGGCCAGCGGGCGCGCTTCCGTTTCGACGGCCTGACGTGTGACTACAGCCTCGGTGATAAGGGTTTGAAACTCGGCTGCGTAGTGAAATCACGACGCGGTCCGCACACATACGAGTTCCCCTATCGCATGCTGGGCAGCGCCAGCGGCTGGAGCATCGATGCAACCGGGGCGGCTACCAACAACATCGTGACCGTCGCCCCGCCGATGGTCATTGGAGCGGACCGCGCACTCTACGCCGCTGGGAGCTGGCGGTTGGTCGGGAGCGACCGCCTGGCGTTCGACTTCGATGATTCGCGCTTGCCCGCCGCGGCGTTCCCGTACACGCTCGATCCGACGACGACGTTCAACCTCGGCATCTGCTGCACGGCGGCGGATGGTACGTCCTGCGCCGCACCGGCGACCTACTGCAGCGTCTCCAGTGCATGTACCGCCTCTGCCCCTTACACGGTCTGCGCCGGCGCCAGCGGGTCAGATGCCACGGCGACCGGGAGCGGCCCGTCAGGGCCTGGCCCGGGTCCCGGCCCAGGCTACCCACCCCCTTTCAAAAGCCCCTGCAACACCACGAGTTGGTATCTGCAGCCGGAGCGCAGCTTCTTAGCCCCTGGCTATCAGATCGCCAACGCGCTCATCAAATGGAATACCTCCGCCCTTCCCGACAATGCCACGGTCACGGGCGCGACGTTGGAAATGTACTCGTTTGTGACCGCGGGCTACTGGGCCAATACCAATGACCGGCAACTGACGGCCGACTGGTTCAACTGGGATCAGCCGGCTGCCGGCTGTAACGTCGGCGACTACACGACGACGGCGCCGAACAATGCCATCAGCGGGACGTCGCTGGATACGTTGATCTACGGCACCAACGACTTCACCTTGAGCAACGTGAGCAACATCAGTCTTACCGGCTCGACGTATCTGCGACTGACGATTTCCGGCGGGCAGCCGACCGGAGTCAATAAGGCGAGCTTCGCGTCGCAGGACAACTTGCAGCAAGCGGGTCCGGCGCTGCTGGTGTCGTACGCCGAGGCCACAGCGACGCCGACGGTGACGTCACCAGCCACGAGCACGCCGACACCGACGAACACCCCGACGCAGACCCCGACGAACGTTCCGACCGCCCCGCCAACCAATACGGCCATCGATACCCCCACCAGTGTACCGACGGACACGCCAACGCCCGCGCCTACATCGACGCCGACCCAGACGCCGACCAAGACCTCCACTGACACACCGGCCCCGACCGCGTCGCCGACCCAGACGCCGACGCCAACGGATACCCCCAGCGATACGCCGACCCAGACGCCGACCGATACATCGACGGCGACGGCGACGCCGAGCAATACGCCGACGGATACGCGGACCGCCACGCCGACCGAAACCCCAACGCCGACTTCGACGCCCACCGATACGCCAACAGATACCCCAATCGCCACGTCAACGAACACACCCACGGATACGCCGACGCAGACGGCAACCGGAACACCAACGGATACGGCGACGAATACACCAACTCAGACAGCAACCGACACGCCAACGAGGACGCCGACGGACACGTCCACACCGACGAATACGCCAACAGAGACGGCAACCCCGACAGCGACGCCGACGAGCTCGTCAACGCAGACGGCGACGGACACGCCGAGCAATACGCCGACAGAGACGGAAACCCCGACGGCGACGCCGACGAATTCGCCAACGCCAACGGCGACAGACACCCCGACCAATACGCCGACAGAGACGTCGACCCCGACAGCGACGCCGACGAATTCGCCAACGCAGACGGCGACGGACACGCCGACCAATACGCCGACAGAGACGGCAACTCCGACGGCGACGCCGACGAGTTCGCCAACGCAGACTGCGACGGACACCCCGACCAATACGCCGACAGAGACGTCGACCCCGACGGCGACGCCGACGAATTCGCCAACGCAGACGGCGACGGACACGCCGAGCAATACGCCGACAGAGACGTCGACCCCGACGGCGACGCCGACGAATTCGCCAACGCAGACGGCGACGGACACCCCGAGCAATACGCCGACGGACACGGCAACGCCGACCGCGACGCCGACCAATACTCCCACTCAGACCGCGACCAATACGCCAACCAATCCTCCCACGGATACGCCGAGTCCGACGGCGACGCCGACCAACACACCGACCAACACACGGACCAGCACGGCGACCAATACGCCAACGAATTCGCCGACGCGTACGCCGACAGCGACCGCGACGAACACCGTTGGCGGTGGTTCGACAGCCACCCCGACACAGACCCCGACCCGCACGCCGACGTTGACCCGCACGCCGACGAACACGCCGACGTCGACCCCAACCGTGGTTAACACCAGCACGGCGCGGCCCACGCCGACGGGCACGCTCACCGGACCCGAGCACGCGGTGCTCTACTGGAAGGCGCTGCAGACGCTGTCGTCGACGACGCCGATCTACCACCACAGCGGCAATTTCACCGCGCCCCTGGCCAAGACGGATTTCGTGCTGCCCTTCGGCGGACAGATCAGTCTATTGTCGGTGCACTGTGATCCGGGCGTCACCACCGGCGGCCAGGAATTCCGCCTCATGGTCAACGATCTGACCACCGCGTTGACGTGCACGGTGAGTGCCGGGCAGAGCGAGTGCAGCGACACCACCAACACCGTGGCGTTCAATGCCAACGACGACATCAACCTGCGCTCGGTGGGCACCGTGGCGGGGTCGACCGCGCCCGACTGCATGGTGGTGGCCAAGCTGGCCGACAGCGC
>Ga0265332_10001238_pt1 | contig 14775 bp, 7 predicted proteins | sample 41926metaG_FD_202084 | JGI IMG/M metagenome (GOLD analysis project Ga0265332, IMG submission 202084) | Rhizosphere microbial communities from Carex aquatilis grown in University of Washington, Seatle, WA, United States - 4-19-26 metaG | ecosystem: Host-associated > Plants > Roots > Rhizosphere >...
GCGCAGTCCGCGCGGCCTCCGACCGGCGGCGTGGCGCAACCATAGCCGCCGAGCAGCGCCAACATCCGAACCATCTCGCCGCGACACGACAGGTCCGCGAAGTCGCCCAGGTGCGCCCATGACGGAGGAGCCAGGCCCGCCGCCTTGCGGTCGGCGATCAGCTCCCCGTACACGGTCTGGAATCGCACCACCGCCGCCGTCGACAGCATGTCGAGCTCGACCGGCCGACGCGCGACCGGAACGAACGTGTCCGCCACCTCCATCTGACCGGGAAAGCGCTTGCGCCCGAGCTCGTGCATCTGCGCGTCCGCGAGGATGAACATCGCCAGCGTCGGCGTGACCGGACCGCCCGGCTCGGCGGCGCAGGCGTCGGTGGGGGGCGGCGGACCATCCTGGCCGGTGCGCGCGAGGGCCTCGATGCGGTGGCGCTCCCACAGCGACACGCTCGCAATCAGAACGAAGAAAGCGGTGACGAAGCCCGCCGCCACCCAGACGTCGCCCGCCCGCGCCGCCTGTTGTTGAAGCTCGGCCCGCTTCAACCTGCGGGCGCGCACCTCTCCCGCCCCGGTAGCGTCCGCGGCTTCGAGGGCCTTCCGCCGCCGAAAGCGGAGGTAACGCAAGCTCAGCCCCGGCAGCACGGTCAACAACAGCGGAACGAACGCTCCAAACTGGTGTGGGGCCTGAACGGCCAGGATCGCCAGTCCCAGCAGGCTCGCGAGGTAGATGACCGAGCGACGCTCCATCAGCAAGGCCGCGCGGCTCTCGCGGGCCTTGGCCCCACCCACGAATCGACTGGCAGCCACGCCATTGATGATCGGCCCCCCCAGTAGCCCAACCGCGGCGAGCAAGCCGGCCTGCTCGGTCAGACAGGGAGACAACACGAAGGCGACCGCGATCCAGGCCCCCAGCGCCTCGACGTGCCCAATCTGCCTGTTCACCCAGGTCACGACGTCGAGGAATCCCCAGCGGTCGGAGCCTGCCGGCGGTGGCGGCGGCGCGCGCCATGACAGCACCACCCACAGGCCCGCGATCGCCACGTTCGCGAGCAAGATCCAGAACCAAAACGAAGTGACCACCGAGACCGCGGCGAGCAGCGTGTACTGGAGCGCCCAGCCGAGCTGCACACCGCCCGGGGTCGCCGACCAGATCCACCCGACCACGACCGCACCCGCGACGATCAGCAAGCGAATCGGCCACGCGAGGAGGGTGTCCCAGCGGCTCGGCACCACGGCGCCGGACGACCCCGCGCCCACCGGGTCGGGCCCGTCGACCAACAGCGCGCGGAGCGCGACCACGATTCGCCTCACGCCCTTCGGACAATACTCAAGCTCCGGCGGACGGGGAAGGCCCCTTTTGTTGGTCGAAAACGACCGCGGCGCGCCTGCTTGGGGCCGACCGCCACATCCGTGGGGCGGCCCGTGGGCCCAATCACCTGGACGTCAGTACGACAGGCATCCATTCAACAGGTTGGCGAGGCGGGCGCCCGCGAGCGCGATTCGCTGCTTCCCCATCGTGAGGGCCATCTTCTGATAGGGCACGCCGATCGTGAACGGTCCGTGGCCGACCCCGATCGAGCCGGCGTACACGCTCGCCTGAGCCAGCTCCAATCCCTCGGCGATCCAGACGGACTCGTCCGCGATCGCGGCCTGCCGAGAGTTGGCCTTGGGCAGCCCCTCCGCGGCGCTCTCGGCCTCGGCGGCGCAGTAACCCGCCCCGGTGATGTCGTCGTAGAAGGCGTGAAGCTCGGTCGGGGGGCCGAACGGGCAATAGCGCGGATCGTCGCAAACGGGCGGTTGTCGATTGCCCGCGATCTGCACCTGATTTCCCCCACGGTCCCCCGTCGGATCCGCCTTGTCGAAGCGGGAGACGCAGTGAAGCGGCTGGTGAACGTCGCCGACCAAGTGGAGCAACCAAACCAGATCGTAGGCCTTCACATCGCTGCTCGCTGTCGACGAGCACAGCGCGGTCCGAAGCAGCGGGATCTGCGTCGCCGCGTTTGGTGAGAGCGGCTGAACCAGCGGGGTTCCGTCCGGGGAGAATGGCCTGTCGATGAAGTGCCAGTACTTGTGCCGAAAGAGGTCGCCGTAGCCGATGTTTTGCCCCGCCGTCGGGGCGGACTGATCGTCATCCTTGTATGCGCGGTCGCTCTTGATGGAATCGGCCCACGTGGCGGCGCGCAAAAAGGCGACGCGAGCCTCGTCGCTCTTGCTGGCGCCGACGATCCAGTCCTCGTAGTGGGGATTCATCTTCAAGAGGGCGACGACGCGAGCTCTGGTCTTGGCTGTGAGGCCCTTCCACGCGACCGCCGCCACTTCCATGTGGCCAAAGTCATCCCAGGCTCTGGCGTCCACTGTCAGGAACGAGATGACCACCCCAACCCACAGCATTCGCCGCATGGTGCACAGGCTCGTTCGGGGACCAGGACCTGTCAAATCAGCTTCGGCGCCTCCAATGTGGCAACGCCGCTTTCCGACGACGCAACTGGGACGGGGCGCTATCCTGCAATGATGAGCGGAGCCGAATGACTGACGTCGATCCGTCGATTGGCCAATCGCCCGGGGGGCAGTCGTCAGCTGTCCAATCGGTGGAGACCGCGCACGCCTCGCTGCTGGAGTTCCAGGGAGCGCTCCACGCCCACACGCCTCGGGTCTGGGTGACCCCGCTGATCCTCGCCATGAACGTCGCCGTCTTCTTGATCATGGTCGCAAGCGGCGTCGGACCTCTCAGTCCCACCTCCGAAGGCCTGCTGCGCTGGGGCGCGGACTTTGGCCCGTACGTCACCGGCGGACAGCCCTGGCGCCTGCTGACGAACACGTTCGTTCACATCGGCGCCATTCACCTGATCATGAACATGATCGGCCTGTGGCAAATCGGCCTGCTGGTCGAACGCCTGCTCGGCAACGCCGGCTTCTCGGTCACCTACTTGCTCGCGGGGCTGTGTGGATCGTTGCTCTCGACGATCGTCCATCCCTTCACCATCTCCGCGGGAGCGTCTGGAGCTATCTTCGGGATATATGGGGCGCTCATCGCCTACATTCTTCGCCACCGCGGCTCGGTGCCCGCGACCGTGTTGTCCGCCTTGCAAAAGACGGCCGTCACCTTCCTCGCCTTCAATCTCATCTTGGGCTTCAGGATCAAGGGCATCGACATGGCCGCTCACATGGGCGGTTTGCTGGGTGGCGCCGTCGCCGGGCTGGCCGTCGCATCGCCGCTCCGCCACCCTTCCCGGCGACCGGGCGTCGTCGCAGGACGAACGGCCGCCGCCGGGCTGGCCCTCGTCGTGCTCGTGGTTCTGTGCTTGCCGAGAGCGACCGATCTGGCTCTCGAGGTAAACACCCTCAAGACTGTCGAGCAGCAGGCGATCTCGACCTACAACGACGCCGTCGCGAAGACCGCGCGCCACGAGCTGACCGGGGAGGAGCTGGGACGAATCATCGAAGGCCAGGTGCTGCCGCCGTGGCGCGCGTTCGAGCGCCGCTTCAGCGGTCGCGGCCGCGTCGCGCCGAACCAGGATGCGCTGGCGGACCAGCTGGCGCTGTACTTGACCGCCCGAGAAGAGGCCTGGACGGCGATCGCGCGAGGCCTCGCCACCCACGATCAGGCGGCGGTCGACGCCGCCAACGAGGCCCTTCGCAGGCGCTTGGACTCCCTCTCCATCTTACGAAGCGAGGACCAGCCCGACGGGGGCCAGTCTTCGGGAGAGCGCATCGGCGGCTCTCGAACGCCTACCTCACCTTGACCTCGATCTTCCGGGGCTTCGCCTCGGCCCGCTTTGGCAGCGTCACCGTCAAGACCCCGCGATCATAGGCCGCGTCGATATGCTCGGCATCGACGGGCACATTCACCGTGAAAGCCCGCCGGAACTTGCCAACGCCCCGCTCCGCGAGCAGGTAGGTCTCGCCCTTCTCTTCGCGGGGTTTGCGCTCGGCCTCGATCGAAAGAATGTCGTTCTCGAACTGAATCCGCAGCGAGTCGCCATCGAAGCCCGGCAGGTCCAGCATCACCTTTATGCCGTCGGCGGTCTCGACGACGTCCGACGCCGGGGCCACCGCCGCCGCCGGCCAACCGGCGAACGGACGCGCGAAGTCCCGGGCCAACTCATCCCGTGACCGCTGAGAAAACACATCGCTTCCATTCGAAAAGGTCCTCAAGAGCTCGAACATTTTGTTCACCTCCGTGCCCTCATCGGAAGCACCCTCGCCGCGCCGTCAAGCGCGGGCGAGATCATGCTGCCGCTCCCCAAGGCAGCCGGCGCGACCCCAGCGGACCGGGCCTTTTCGGGTGGGTGGTCGTCGTGTATGACCCTGCCCGCATGCGCGCCAAACTCGGAAGGATCGCGGCCTGGATCGTCACCGCTGGTGCCCTGGGCTGGTTGTTCTGGAAGACGCCCGTCGATCAGGTGATCGGGGCGCTGAAACACGCCGCGCCATGGACCATCCCCGCGGTCCTCGCCACCGTCATCCTCATCTACCTCGCCGACTCTTTCGCCATGTGGAAGACGTTCGGATGGTTCCTGGCCAAGCTGCCATTCCGCGACGTCCTGATCGTCAGGGGAGCAACCTACCTCCTGGCGGCGATCAACTACAGCGTGGGCCAGGGCGCGATCGTCTACTTCGTCCATCGCGCGCGCGGGGTGCCCGTCATGCGAGGTGTCGCGACCGTCCTGCTGATCATGGGGACGAACCTTCTGGTGCTGCTGGCGTTCGTGACCGCGGGCCTCGCCGTGGGAGGGACGCACGTCCGGGCCCTGATTCCGGTGGTGACCGTCGCGTGGATCGGCCTGGGGTTCTACGTCCTGTTGATCCTGATCCGTCCTCGTTTCCTCGCGACGCGCCCGCTCTTCGACGTCTTGCTGTCCGCGGGGCTGGCGGGACACCTGAAGGCCATGCTGGTCCGCATCCCGCACATCGGCGCGTTGATGGCTTTTCAACTGGTAGCGCTGCGGAGCCTGGGGGTAGTGGTACCGTTCGGCACCGCCCTCTGCGCCTTGCCGGTCGTCATGTTCATCGCGGTGCTCCCCATCTCGGTTCAGGGCCTGGGGACGACCCAGGCGGCGATGGTGCTGTTCTTCGCCCCTTTCGTTCCGGCTGGCTCGCAGGATCCGCGCGCCGTCGTTCTGGGCGCAAGCCTGGGAGCGCAAGCGATCGCGCTCGTCTTTCAAGTCTTGACAGGATTCCTGTGCTTGCGGACGCGGACGGCACGGGGACTTGGGCGATCCGAGCTCTCGACCTCCGATCTCTCGTCCTCGTGACGGGGCCGTCGTCTACGCGCCGAGCTTCCACCGTTTACGTTACACTCGGCGCGTGGCGACCAAAGCTGGCCGGTGGAGCCCGCCGGCGCGGATCGGCCTCCTGCTGGGGGCCGCGTTCGTGTTGGTGCTGTCCATGCCGGAGCCACCCGCGACCGCGGCGCCCAAGCGCGTCGCGCTGACCTCGACGCCTGGGGGGCGTGCGGCGGAGGTACCGGTTCGCGTACAGATCATCAGGGCCTTGAAGCTGAACAAGCTGACGGTGGTCGCGCTCAAGGCCGGCACCGCGCCCACCGACGACGGCGAATGGGTCGCCTTCGGGCGCAAGCTGAAGGTCGACGGCTTCATATCGCTGACGTTCGACGAGACGAGGGCCAAGCAGAGTGTGGAGGTGTCCGTGCGCACCGCCTCCGACGGTTCGGTCGTGGAACGGGAGACCTTCAGCGCCCGAGGTTCGCCGCGGAACCTGGTGCTCTTGGTCCAACGAGGTTTTTGGAAGAAGCTCGGGGCGAGCGTCAAACAGGTCAGTGCTTCTCGTGGCGTCGAGCGGACGGGCATGCCCGCTCGCGATCTCGCGCACGAGCCCGCGGCGCCGCGGGAAAAGCAGCCGGCAGCCGCAACCGAGCCGGAAGATACGCCCGCGCCCAGCGCAAAGGCGGCTGCGAACCCGCATCGGGGGCGGGTGGCGGTGGCGGAGCACCATCCCGAGCCGGCGCCGCCGGACGCGGAATCGGAATCGGAATCGGAAGGTGCTCGGCCAGGACCTGCGGCCGCGCAACCGCGCCCCGAGCCCGAGACGGTGCATGCAAGCGGCGGCGAGAAGCCAACCCCGGCGGCGATCTTCATCTCGTTGCAAGGACGTTACATGCGACGCTCGTTCGACTACACCCCGTCGGCCGCGACGCCCGCCAACTCCGGTGCGAGCCCCTCAATTGGCGGCGACGTCACGTGGTTCCCCACCCTGCGTTTCGGCATCGAGGTAGGGGGCGAGTACCAGAGCTGGCTGAAGATCCTCGACAAGTATCCGTCGGTGGAATCCGATCTCCACGCCTCGCTGGTGGCTCGGCTACCGCTCTCATTCGGCAATGTCTATCTTCGCGTGGGAGGCTTCCGACAGTCTTACACCGTCACGGACGACGGAACGGCCACGCGGCAGAACCTGACCTTCCCCGACGCCGTCTATGTGGGCGCCCGGGCGGGAGCGGACGTGTCGGTGGACCTGACGCCGAAGCTCGTCCTGAGGGTCGGGGCCGACTATCGCCTGGTGGCCAGCATCACCGGCGGAACCTACGCAATCACCTATCGTGACTATTTTCCCCGGGCCAAGGCGGGCCCCGCGTTCGACGGCGCCGTGTCGCTCGCCTACGAGGTCACCAAGAACCTGCAGTTGCTGATCGGTGGCGACATCCGGCGCTACATGATCTCGACGGGAAGCCAGGTGGGCGATCGCATCAACGCGAGCGACGCGACCGATCAATATCTGGGCGGCTGGCTGGGCCTCGCCGGCACGTACGGCGGGCGCTGAGAACGGCGGGCGGTCAGGCGACCTGTTTTCGAAGCATGATGTACTCGTCGCCGAGCACGAACGACACGATCTCGACCAGCTCGGGCGTGACGCGGGCGATCTCCACGAGCTCGGTCGGGCTGGCGGCCGCGGCGGCGAGGCGCCGGTCCGAGCGGATCACCTGCTCGAGGCTCCCCAGGACGTCGCCCGTCGCCACCACCGCGGCGCGGTGCGCGGTGTGGGACATGGCCTGCCGCCACCGGCTGACGTCCAGGGGCCCCGCCTCCGCGACGCCGATCACGGCCCGATCGAAGGCCCGCCGATGCCGGCGCGGCAGCAGGCGCGCCACCTTCTGCTCCATGTCCACCAGGGCCTCTTCGCTGCCGAGACCCCTGCCGTAGTCGGAATAGCGGGAGCGGAGCGATCCGGCCAGGACCACCCCCAGCTCGCGCGCGGAGAGCCGCGTGGCCAGGTAACTGCCGGCCCGCAGCCGGGCCAGCGCTCGCGAGAGCTGCAGCATGGACTCGCGGCGCGGCACGGACGTCACCAGGGTGGCCGGAACGAGCAGCGAGGCGGGAAACGTCGCCTCGATCTCCACCTGACTCACCCCGGCGCGCGCCAGGTACACGTCGAAGCTCTCCTCGATCCCGAACAACGTCCCCAGGCGCTGCACCATCGCGCGCACGGGATCCTCCGCGCGCGGACCGAGGCGATCGGCGCGCGTGACCCCCCAATCCTCGAGGTTGATCGGGTGCAGCCGGGGGACGACCTCGGTCAAGGTGGCCAGCAACGCGGTCGCGGGATGACGCTCGGCAGGATGCCGCACCCGCTCTTCGAAATCGGAGGCGCCGAGCGCGCCGCGCGGTTCGTCGACCCACCGCTGCCGTGCCTCACGCGCGGCCCGTTGATCCTCGGGATCCGCCACCCCCAGCGCGGTCAGGATAGCCACCACGATCTCCAGGCGCTGGCGATCACCAGCGCGCGCGTACAGCCGCCGCAGAGCGCGCAGCGACTCGAGGCGCAACGGCTCGCCGCGCAGCAGGGCGAGGTGTTCGGCGATCGAATCCGGGAGGCGCTCGGCCTCCTCGAGCACCGCCGCGAGCTCCGCGCGCACCGTGGCGTCTCCCGGCGACTGTGCGACGACGATGCGAATCTCCTCCGCGGCGCGCTCGGCCGACCGCAAGGGTCCGCGGAGCAGTCGACCGAGGCGCAGGCGCCGCGCGGAGCTCTCCGGGACCGCCTCCAGGTGGCGCGCCAACACGCGCGCGAGCCGACGTGGATCCTCGAGATCGGTGAGGACGGCGTCCAGACGATCGATGGTCACGGCTCGCGCGGGGTCCAGTTCTAGGGCCTTCTCCCAGGCGTCGGCGGCGCCCTCCGGATCGCGAACGGGTCCCGCCAGAATTTCCCCGAGCGAGATGTAGTGGCCAACGCGCGCCGCGGGGTCGGGGTCGGCGGACGCCAGCTGCTGCAGGGCCGCGGCGGCTCCTTGGTAGTTTCGCTGGCGCAACAGACCCTGGGTGACACCCGCCATCGCCGTCAGGTCGTCGGGGGATGCGGCGAGGGCGCTGCGGTAAGCCGAGACCGCGAGGATGGGGTCGCCGAGCGCCCCGGCCGCGATCTGCCCGACCCGAAGCCACGCCGCCGCCACGCCGCGTGCGTCGGGAGCCACGGCGACGACCCGGCGGAACGTCGTGACCGCCTCGGCCGTTCGCCCCAGCTCGGCGAACAATTCGGCGAGCGCTCTCAAGGCCGGCACGTGGTGGGGATCGAGCGCCACCGCGGCCTGCAGCGGCTCGACGGCCTCGGCGGCCCGCCGTTCCCGTAGGAGGCCAGCCAGGTGGAGCAGGCGATCCCGTCGCGCCACCACCGCCCCCGTTGCCGCGCGTCTCCTGGCGATGTCGATGAGGAGGTCGATCTCGCCGCGCTGCTTGAGCAGGAGCTCGAGCACTTGAAAATCGACGTCGGCGTCAGGATCGACGCCCAGCAAAGCCTCGAGCGCGCGCGCCGCCGCCGGGTCGTCGCGCAGCGCTTCGGCGAAGAGGCGCGCGGCGTTGCGGAAGGCGGCGGTCGCGCGCGGCCGCGAGCGGGTCTCGCGCCCGAAGGCCACGAACGCCTCGGCGGCCCTGCGCGTCTCGCCCGCGGCCTCGAGCAACTGGGCCAGCATCCATCCCACCACTGTCAGATCCGAGGCGAGCTCGCGCACCCGACCAAAGAGCTCGATGGCCCGGCCGCGATCGCCCGCGTCGTATTCCACCGTCGCCAACTCCCAGAGGCGGACAGCACGCGCCCGATCGTCCGGGGCCGCATCGACCAGCGCCTGTCTGGCCAGGCGGGCGCGCGCCCAATCTCCCCGTCGAGTGGCCAGGCGCTCGTACGTCGCCACTGATTCGCAGGTCGGATCCGCCTCCGCGCTGCGCTGATACAAGGCGAAGCACGCGGACGGTTCGGCCCCGAGGCGGGCCCGCGCGCCGATCGAGGCACGCCACGCCGCCACCCGCACCGCGGTGTCGCCGTGAAGGTCACCGATCCGCTCCCAGGCCGCCGCGACGACCGCATCGTCGCCGGCTCGGTGACCGAGCCACACCTGAATCTCCAGCGCGAAGAGATCCGCCCGAGACGCGTTCACGACCTGGTCGAGGACGCGCAGGCCGGCGTCTTGATCGCCGAGGCGCGCGGCCAGATCCAACCGACGCCCGCTCGCGCCGGTGCCGGCATCGGCCACCCGCCACATCGCGGTGGAGAGGCGCCCCAGCTGCAAGGCCGCGGCATCCCCATGCCGGCCCAGCCGCTCGAACAATCGTTCCTGCGCCAGCTCGGCGGCAGTGATCCCTGGGTAGCGCACGGGCCCAAGCGCTCGTTCAGTTGCCATCAAGGCCTGGCGGGGCCGGCGGAGCCTCCACTCCATGATTTCCCCTTGCCTGCGAAACGCGGCGGCGCGAGCGGAGGGGTCACCCAAACGCTCCGCCAGCGCACCCAACGCATCGGCCGCCTCCTCGAAGCGGCCGAGCCGGTGCAGGAGGCGCCAGCGGAGATCGAGCGCCGACAGGCTGCCTGGCTCGAAGGCGAGCGCTCGATCCAGCGCGCCCAGGGCCGCGTCGGGCGCCAGCAAGCGCTCGGCGTGGAGCTGGGCGGCCTCCACCTCGAGCGCCGCCGCCCGGGCGACGCTGGCCTCGCAGGTCGCCCGACGCGACAGCACGTCGGCCAACGCAGGCCAGTTGCGCATGCGCCGGTGGGCACGCGCCAGTCCGGCGAACGCCGGGCGGAAGCGGGGCGCGAGCTCCAGGACGGCCTCGAAGGCGGCGATCGCCTCGGCGTCGGCCGCCGCCCGCTCTTCGTAGAGCGTCGCCGCACGAAAACGCCAGGCCACCCGTTGCGCGTCCGACAGCTCCGGGATGTCCATGCCGAGCTTCAACGCGGCCTCTCCGGCCACCAGCGAATCGCCTGCCTTCTCGGCGGCGCGAAGCAACGCCATGAGGGCGGCCGAGCGACGGACGCCCAGGTCGACCCATTGCCGGTAGATCTCCAGGGCCCGGCCGGGATCCGCCAGCCCCGATTCAGTCACCGCGCCCAGCCGCTCGAGCCGCCGCGCCGCGGCCTCGGCGGCGCTCGGACCGTTCGGACCCGCCATCGCCGCCTCGTTGTCCGCCGCGGCCTCGATCACCCGAAGCATGTCGTTCCACCGCCCAAGCCGGGCGTAAAGGCGGTCGAGTGTGTGGAGCGCCGGCCCGTACCCCGGGATGGCGTCGAGCGCGCGCCGGGCAAACGCGGCGGCGGTGTCCAGGTCCGCGAGCCCGAGCTCGTTCAGCTCGGCGGCGCGCACCGCGAGCGCCGCGCGTTCTCCCGGATCCTCGGCGCGCCCCACCGAGGCCGACTGCAGCTCGATTTGCAGAGAAACGTCCCCGCTCCGCGAAGCGATCCGCTCCATCGCCGACAGGGCGACGGGATCGGAGGGTCGGACCGCCAGCACCCTTCGCAAGCGGCGCGCCGCGCCTTCGTCGTCGCCAAGCTGGGACTCGGCGATGTGCGCCGCATGGGCTTGCAGCACGGCCGCGTAGTCGGGGTCGACCACCAGATCGGCCTGCCGATCGAGCAGCTCGATGCCACGGCGCCACCTGCCCGCGGCCAGGTGATCCTCCGCGGCCGCCGCCAGCAGCGCGAGATCGGAGGGCTCGTCGAGCAGCGCCAGCTCGATGGTCGTCGTGGCGCGCTCGATGGCGCCGAGCCGGTAGCGGTTGACCGACGCCGCGGTCGCGAGCCACGCGGCCCGCACCGGACCGGCGGCGAGCGTCTCCGCCTCCGCGATGAGGCCCCGCAGCAGCTCGACGTCCTGGTCCAGACGCGCCGCAAGCCGGATCAGGGCCGCCCGGGCCAGCGAACCCGCGTCTCCGCTGCCGTCCTCGTCCAGGGCCCGGCCGAGGTAGCCGACGGCGGCGGCCAGATGCGAGGGGTCGGTCTCGGCGACCATCGCCAACCGCACGAGCGCCCGGGCACGATCGGACGGCGTGGGCGCGGAGGCGAGCCGTTGCTCGAGGATCAGGCGCAGCCAGGAGGCGTCCTCGGCGCGCTCCGCCAGACCCTGGCCGACGGTGAGCGCGCCCCGGTGCCCGGAGACCAGGCGAAGGGCGTCCTCCACCGCCGCGCGCGCAGGCCCAGGAACCAGCAGGTGGTCGGCGTACAGCGCAGCCTTCTCGGCCAGCAAGCTGGCCCGCCGCACCGTCGAGCCCGCCGCCGCCGCCTCCTGATCGAGCGCGTCGATCGCGGCGACGATGCTGCCGGCCTCGATGGCGAGATCGCGCAGGCCGCGCAAGACGGGGGCGAGCGGCGCGCCCGCGCCCCTCTGCACGGCCCCGTCGAGAAATTCCACCGCCGAAAGGGGATCGGCCAGGCGGTCCTCGGTGATTCGAGCAGCGATGAACAACAGCGCCTGGGCGGTGCCCGACTCCAGCCCGGCTGCGTCCTCGGCAGCGGCGATGGCGATCTCGGCCCACGCGAGCGCCCCGGCGTCGGCCTCGATGACGCGCCCCGAATAGACCTCCACTGCCCGCGGGGTTCGCGACGTGGAGGCTGCGGCCTCGTCACGACGAGCCGCGGTGGGGCGCGGAATCGGAGTCAGCACGGAAGCTCCTGCCGGGTGAGCCCGTGATACTACCCCAATCCCGCGGCCGGTGTCCTTTGCGTCAGGATCGCCCCTGCCCTAGAATCTAGTCCTCACGTCGTATCCGCCTATGCCGCGAATCATCGTCTCCGGAAACGACCAACAGCGCGAGCACGAGCTGCGCGCGATCAACACCATCGGTCGACACCCGGACAACACGCTCCAGATCCTCGATCGAATCGTCTCGAAGGAGCACGCGCAGATCATCCGCCAGCCGGATGGGCGATTTCTCTTTCGCGACCTGGGCAGCCTGAATGGGTCGTTCTTCAGGGGCGAGCGCCTCACCGACCGGGTCCTCGAGGAGGGCGACGAGATCATCCTCGGCTCGACGACGCTGAAGTACGTCGAGCGAACCGCCACCGACTCGCTGCTGGAAAAGGTCACCATCTCCCCGACGGTGACCGAGACGATGATCCGCCAGCGCCTGAAGCCGCCACCGTCGTCGCACGAGTTCCTGCCCGAGAAGGAGATCATCGACACCGAGGTGCTGCGCCAGGACTACGAGAAGCTCCGCCTCGGCCATGAGCTCGGGCGCTCGATCGGGCTCGAGGTCAACCTCGACGTGCTGCTGGAGAAGATCATCATGAAGGCCTTCGACTTGATCCCCGCGGACCGCGGCGTGATCTTGCTGATGGAGGGCGGCCTTCCCCAGCCCCGCATCGCCAAGTCCCGGCAAGGCAAGAACGAGCAGATCGTCCTGTCAAAGTCGATCTTGAACGAGGTGGTGCAGAACAAGGCCGCCGTGCTGTCCTCGGACGCCACGATGGACAGCCGGTTTTCGAGCGCGCAGTCGGTGATCATGCAGGGCATCCGCTCGACGATGACCGTGCCCCTCATCCACCACGACGAGCTGCTCGGCATCATGCACCTCGACTCGATGATCGCGACGAACGCCTTCGTCGAAAAGGATCTGCAGATCTTCGCCAGCATCGCTAGCCAGGCGGCGGTGGCCATCCACAACTCCAATCTGGCCCGGCAGATCGAGCAAGAGGCCAAGACCCGGGCGCAGTTCCAGCGTCTGCTGTCGCCCAACCTGGTGGACCAGGTGGTGACCGGCAAGCTTCAGCTCGAGAAGGGCGGCGCGCTGTCGGAGGTGACGATGCTGTTCAGCGACATCCGGGGGTTCACGTCGATGAGCGAGTCGCGGGCGCCCCAGGAGATCGTGCGGGTCCTCAACGAATACTTCGAGCTGATGGTCGACGTCCTGTTCAAGTACGAGGGAACCCTGGACAAGTTCGTGGGCGACGAAATCGTGGCCCTGTTCGGCGCGCCAGTTCCCATGCCCAAGGCAGAGCTCAAGGCGGTCGAGTGCGCGCTCGACATGATGAAGGCCCTGAAGGAATTCAACCGCCTGCGCGTCGACGAGGGCCAGCCGGAGATCCTGATCGGCATCGGCATCAACACCGGGCTCGTCGTGACGGGCGCCATCGGCAGCTCGCGCGCGCTGCAGTACACCGCCATCGGCGATCCCGTGAACACGGCGTCGCGCCTGTGCAGCGTGGCGAAGCCCGGCGAGATCATCCTGTCTGAGGCGACCTTCCAGAAGGTGAAGCACGACGTCGCCGCCGTCCCGCTCCCGCCCGTCCGGGTCAAGGGCAAGAGCGAGGAGCTGCGGATCTACAACGCAGTCGGTCTGCGCAACCAGGACTGGAAAGGCGAGGCGACGCGACCTGGCTGATTCGCTCAGATCCGGACGTTGCAGAACTCCTGGTAATCGATGAGCTCGATCGATTCGGGCTTGACGCCCTCGCCGCAGGTGGGGCACGTCGGATCGCGGCGCAGCTTCATCTCGCGGAACTTCGCGCCCAGGGCGTCGTAGATCAACAAGCGACCGGCGAGCGACCGGCCGATGCCGACGATGTGCTTGATGGCCTCGGTCGCCTGCAGAACGCCCACGACGCCCGGCAGCACGCCGAGCACGCCCGCCTCCTGGCACGAGGGCGCCATGTCCGGTGGCGGCGGCGACGGATAGAGGCAACGGTAGCAGGGCCCCTGTCCCGGGATGAACGCCGTCACCTGCCCCTCGAAGCGATAGATGCTGGCGTGAATGACGGGCTTGCCCAGCTTCAGCGCGGCGTCGTTCAGCAGGTAGCGTGAAGGGAAGTTGTCAGCGCCGTCGACGATGACGTCGTAGTCCTTGATGATGTCGAGGACGTTCTCCGCCGACAGCCGCGTCGCGTGCGCCACCACCTTCACGTCGGGGTTGAGCCCGTTTATCGTCTTGCGGGCGGATTCGACCTTGGGCGTGCCGATGCGATCGGTGGCGTGCAGGATCTGCCGCTGCAGGTTGGACGCGTCCACAACGTCGTCGTCGATGAACCCCAACGTTCCCACCCCGGCCGCGCCGAGATAGATCCCCGCCGAGGACCCGAGCGCTCCCGCACCGAGGCACAGCACCTTCGACTGCAAGAGCTTCACCTGCCCCGCCTCCCCGATCTCGGGCAACATGATGTGGCGGGCGTACCGGAGGTTCTGCTCCGGCGTCATGAAGAACGGCTTGTCGTAGGGGTTCCCGGCGCGCTTCCAGGCAGTGAACCCGCCCGCCATGGACCTGACGTTCGTGTAGCCGAGCTCGCCGAGCGCGTGCGCAGCCAGCGCCGACCGCGTCCCACCGGCGCAGTAGAGAATCACCTCCGCCGACCGCTCGGGGACCTGGTCCTCGATTCGAAGCTCCAGGAAACCCCGCGGAATCCATCGCGATCCGGGGATGAAGCCCTCCGTCCACTCGTCCTTCTCGCGAACGTCGATGACGATGGGGCCGGTGCCGTTGCCGTCGCCCGACTTGCCCCCTCGGGCCGCGACGGACTGGCGAACGGTCTCCACGTCGACCTCGCGAATTTTCGATTTTACGTCTTTCAGGAATGC
>Ga0265332_10001239_pt1 | contig 14770 bp, 23 predicted proteins | sample 41926metaG_FD_202084 | JGI IMG/M metagenome (GOLD analysis project Ga0265332, IMG submission 202084) | Rhizosphere microbial communities from Carex aquatilis grown in University of Washington, Seatle, WA, United States - 4-19-26 metaG | ecosystem: Host-associated > Plants > Roots > Rhizosphere...
ACCATCGTCCGTCCGATCGTCACCGAGAAGAGTTCGGCGGCGTTCCAGGACCGTGGCGAGTACACGTTCGAAGTGCATCCTCTCGCGAACAAGCAGGCGATCAAGCAGGCGATCGAGTCGCTGTTCGGCGTGAAGGTGACCGGGGTGTGGACGTCTCAGCAGCGTGGCAAGCTCCGCCGTGTCGGGGGGAAGGCCGGGCTCCGTCCGCGCTGGAAGAAGGCGATCGTCACGCTGAAGGCCGGCGATACGATCGAGATTTTCGAGGGCTGACCAAATGGGAATTCGCCAGTTCAAGCCGGTCACGAAGAGTTCGCGGTTCCGTTCGGTCTCGGACTTCGACGTGATCACGCGCACGACGCCGGAGAAATCGCTGACGGAGCCGCTCCACAAGAGCGGCGGTCGCGACAACCACGGCCACATCTCGATGCGCCGCCTCGGCGGCGGGCACAAGCGCAAGTACCGCGTCATCGACTTCAAGCGCAACAAGTTCGGCGTGATCGGCACGATCAAGGAGATCGAGTACGATCCGAACCGCTCGGCGCGCATCGCCCTCGTGGAGTACGCCGACGGCGAACTCCGCTACATGCTGCACCCCAAGGGGATCGTGCAGGGTGACAAGGTGGTGTCGGGGCCCGGCGCGGACGTCCGCAACGGCAATGCGTTGCCGCTGAAGGAAGTGCCGCTCGGCACCGCGGTGCACAACGTGGAGCTGATCCCGGGCAAGGGCGGCCAGCTGGCGCGCTCGGCCGGGACGAGTCTGCAGGTGGTGGCGAAGGAAGGGGAGTACGTGACGCTCCGCATGGCCTCGACGGAGATGCGCATGCTGCACGGCAACTGCCTGGCCACGATCGGCGAAGTGGGGAACTCCGAGCACGAGTTGAAGTCGGCGGGCAAGGCGGGCGCGACGCGCTGGGCCGGCCGCCGTCCGAAGGTGCGCGGCGAAGTCATGAACCCGGTCGATCACCCGCACGGTGGCCGCACGCGCGGCGGCCGCAACGTGGTGAGCCCGTGGGGCAAGAAGGAAGGCGTCAAGACGCGCAACAAGAAGAAGCCGTCGCAGCGCTTGATCGTGCGCGGCCGCAAGCGCGGCAAAGCCACGCAGAGCTAACACGGGATAAGAGACGACTATGGCGAGGAGCATCAAGAAGGGCCCGTTCATCCAGGAAGCGCTGCTCAAGCGCGTCCTCGGCATGAATGCCAGGAACGAGAAGAAGGTCGTGAAGACCTGGTCGCGCGCCAGCACGGTGCTGCCGGACTTCGTCGGCCACACGTTCGCCGTGCACAACGGCAACAAGTTCATCCCGGTGTACGTGACCGAGAACATGGTCGGTCACAAGCTCGGGGAGTTCGCGCCGACGCGCCTCTTCCGCGGTCACACCGCGCAGGGCGGCAAGGCGGCGGCGGACACGAAGGCGAAGCCCGCGCCCGCCGCGGCGCCGGCCAAGGGAGGCAAGTAAGCCATGACGAACGCACGCGCGATTCAGCGCACGGCGCGCCAGTCGCCCTACAAGATGCGGCTGGTGATCGATCAGGTGCGCGGCATGAACGTCAATGAAGCGCTGGCGCTGCTCAAGTTCTCCAAGAAGCACGCCGCGAAGCAGATCGAGAAGGTGCTCAAGAGCGCGATCGCGAACGCCGAGCAGGCGGCGCGGAACGCGAACGAGGCGATCGACGTCGACGCGCTGTTCGTCGCGAAGGCGATCGTCAACGAAGGACCGCCGTTGAAGCGCTTCACCCCGGCCGCGATGGGGCGGGCGACGCCGATCCGCAAGCGTACGAGCCACGTCGAGATCGTCGTGGCCGAGAAGGAAGGACGATAATGGGACAGAAAACCAATCCGATCGGCTTCCGCCTTGGCGTGTCCAAGGACTGGCGCTCGACGTGGTATGCGAAGAAGGATTTCCCCGCGCTGCTGAAGGAGGATGAACTCCTCCGGAAGTACCTCAAGGCGCGCCTCTCGGGCGCGGCGATCAGCGACATCACGATCGAGCGCAAGCCGGGCAAGGTCGTCGTGACGATCCACACCGGGCGACCGGGCGTGGTGATCGGCAAGAAGGGGCAGGCGGTGGAGGAGCTCAAGAACGAGCTCCAGCAGCTGACGGGCAAGGACGTCGGCGTGAACGTCGAGGAGATCAAGCGCCCGGAGATCGAGGCGCAGCTCGTCGCCGACAACATCGCCGCGCAGCTCGCGCAGCGCATCTCGTTCCGTCGCGCCATGAAGCGCGCGGTGCAGAGCGCGATGCGCATGGGCGCCGGCGGCATCAAGGTGAAATGCGGCGGCCGCCTGGGCGGTGCCGAAATCGCGCGCGTCGAGGGTTACCACGAAGGGCGTGTGCCCCTGCACACGATCCGCGCGGACATCGACTACGCCGTGAGCACGGCGAAGACGACGTTCGGCACGATCGGCGTGAAGGTGTGGATCTTCAAGGGTGAGATCGTGGAAGACCGCCGTGGCAAGACGTACTCGTCCGACGCGTAAGGAGACTGAACCATGCTCGCACCGAAGCGCGTCAAGTATCGCAAGATGTTCAAGGGCCGCACGAACGGACTCGCGACCCGCGGCACCACGGTGGCCTTCGGCCACTACGGGTTGCAGGCGGTCGAGCCCGGCTGGGTGACGGCCCGTCAGATCGAAGCCTCGCGTGTGGCGCTGACGCGCCACATCAAGCGCGGTGGCAAGGTGTGGATCCGGATCTTCCCGGACAAGCCGGTCACGAAGAAGCCCGCCGAAACCCGCATGGGCAAGGGCAAGGGCTCGCCGGAACTCTGGGTGGCGGTGGTGAAGCCGGGTCGCGTGATGTTCGAGATCGAGGGCGTCCCGAAGGAACTCGCCCAGAAGGCGCTGGGGCTGGCCGCGGCCAAGCTTGGCGTGAAGAGCAAGTTCGTGGCCCGCGAGGAGGCGCACACGGAATGACGAAGGCAACGCAGATTCGCGAGATGTCGGCGCACGACATCACGGCGCGGGTGAAGGAACTCGAAGAGGAGCAGTTCCGCCTCGAGTTCCGGGGCGCCACGGAAGTGTTGAGCGATCCGCTGCGCCTGCGGGTGATTCGCCGCGACATCGCGCGGCTGAAGACGGTGCTGCGCGAGCAGGCGACGGCGAAGGCCGGCGCGGCTGGAACTGCACGCAAGGCGGGGAGATAAGCCATGGCCGACATGACGAATGGAACCAGCGCGGCCACGCACCGCAACTCGCGCAAGGCGCGGGTGGGCGTGGTGGTCAGCGACAAGATGGCCAAGACGGTGGTGGTCGCGATCGAACGTCGCGTGCCGCACCCCGTGTATGGCAAGATGGTGACCCGTACCACGAAGCTGAAGGCGCATGACGAGCAGAACAGCGCCAAGACCGGCGACACGGTGCGGATCGTCGAAACCCGCCCGCTGTCGAAGGACAAGCGGTGGCGCGTGGTCGAGATCGTCGACCACGCACGTTAAGGGAGACGACATCCAATGATCCAGCAGGAATCGGTAGTCAAGGTGGCGGACAACTCGGGCGCGAAGACCGCCCTGGTGATCCGCGTGCTTGGCGGCACGCGCCGGCGCTACGCCGGCCTCGGCGACGTCGTGATCGTCGCCGTCAAGAACGCGCTGCCCAACGGCACGGTGAAGAAGTCGGACGTCGCGCGCGCCGTGGTGGTGCGCACGGTGAAGGAGACGCGGCGCAAGGACGGGTCGTACATCCGCTTCGACGAGAACGCCGTCGTCATCATCAACGAAGAAGGCGAGCCGCGCTCGACGCGCATCTTCGGGCCGGTGGCCCGCGAGCTGCGCGAGAAGAAATACATGAAGATCGTCTCGCTGGCGCCGGAGGTCATCTAGCATGCGCATCCTGACACATCGCAAGACGCGCGGCAAGCGCAATCGCACGCGGCACGAGATCAACGCCGAGCGCACGCCGGTGCACGTCGCCAAGGGCGACACGGTGCGCGTGGTGCGCGGCGACGACAAAGGCAAGGAAGGGAAGATCATTCACGTCTATCCCAAGACGGGGCGCGTGACGATCGAAGGCGTGAACATCGTGAAGAAGCATCGCAAGGCGCGCCGGGCCGAAGAGAGCTCGGGCATCATCGAGATGCCGGCCCCGGTGCACGCCTCGAACGTGATGCTGCTCGACCCGAAGTCGGGCGCCCCCACGCGTGTGCGTGCGCGGATCGACGCCGACGGAACGAAGGAGCGCATCAGCGCAAAGTCGGGCGACGCGATCGCCCGGCCCAAGCGTTGAGCGAGGACTGAGCGATGGCGACCAAGGAAAAGGAAAAGAAGAGCGGGGCCAAGGGCGGCAAGAAAGGCGCCGAGAAGGGACAAACGCAGGGCGCCCACGCGGGCGTCGGCCTCCCCGTGCCCGAACCCCGGCTCCGCAACTATTACGTGAAGACGGTCCGCGGCAATCTCGCGAAGCAGTTCGGTCTCAAGAACGTCCATGAGATCCCGAACCTCGAGAAGATCGTGCTGAACGTCGGCCTCGGCGAAGCGATCAAGCAGCCCAAGCTGCTCGACGGCGTCGTCGAAGAGATGGCGATCATCGCGGGCCAGCGCCCGGTGCGCAAGAAGGCGAAGAAGTCGATCGCCAACTACGGGCTGCGTCAGGGCCAGGAGATCGGCTGCTCGGTGACGCTGCGCGGCGCGCGCATGTGGGAGTTCCTCGACCGCTTCATCACGACGGCGATCCCGCGCATCCGCGACTTCCGCGGGCTGAGCACGCGGTCGTTCGACGGCCGCGGGAACTACAGCACCGGCGTGAAGGAACAGATGATCTTCCCGGAGATCAACTACGATCAGGTCGAACAGATCCACGGCATGGACATCACGTTCGTGACGACGACGGAGAAGGACGATCAGGCGTTCGCGCTCCTGCGCGAACTGGGCATGCCGTTCCGCGGGGACGACAAGCCGATCGTGGTGCAGGCGAACTGACCCCGACGAGAGCGAACCGATGGCCAAGAAGAGCAGCATCGAGAAGAACGAACGCCGCAAGAAGCTGACGGCGCGATATGCGGCCAAGCGCAAGACGCTGAAGGCCGTGGTGTCGGGCGTGAAGGCGACCGACGAGGAGAAGCGCGCGGCGATGTTCGCCCTCGCGAAGCTCCCGCGCAACTCGGCGGCCGAGCGCGTCCGCAACCGCTGTTCGATGACGGGCCGCTCGCGCGGCTACGTGTCGCACTTCGGGCTCAGCCGCATCGCGTTCCGCGAGATGGCCCTGATGGGGCTCATCCCGGGCGTGCGTAAGGCGAGCTGGTAGCTGGTCCGTGCACCGCGGGTGAACGGTTCACCGTGAACCGTTCACCGTACACGGTTCACTCGCAGTGGCAGTCCATCATTCACTTCCTAAAGGTCCGGGCGCAGGCCAGGAAACCGTAGGACACGAGGTTTTTCAATGAGCATGACCGACCCTATCGCCGATATGCTCACGCGGATCCGCAATGCCTGCGGATCGAAGCACCGTCGCGTGGACATGCCGGCGTCGAAGATGAAACTCGAGATCGCGCGGTTGCTGAAGGAGAACAACTTCATCAGCGACTTCAAGACCGTCGCGGCCGAGGACGGCAAGCCGCTGCTCCGCGTGCACCTGAAGTACGCGCAGGGCGGCCAGCCGGTGATCCGCGAGCTGCAGCGCGTGTCGAGCCCGGGCCTCCGCAAGTACGTGGGCGCCACGGAGATCCCGCGCGTGCGCAACGGCCTCGGCGTCGCGATCCTCAGCACCTCCAAGGGGCTGATGACCGATCGCGAAGCCCGTTCCCAGAACACCGGCGGCGAACTCGTCGCCGTGGTCTGGTAGGGGGACGCCGCCATGTCACGTATCGGCAAGCTTCCGGTGCAGATCCCCGCGGGCGTCACCATCACCATCGCCGGCAGCAAGGTGACGGTGAAGGGCCCCAAGGGTGAGCTCATCAGGAATTTCCATCCGGAGATCGGTTTCAAGGTCGAGGGGCAGGTGGCCGAGGTCACGCGCCCGTCCGACGAACCGATGCACAAGTCGCTGCACGGGCTTTCGCGCACGCTCCTCAGCAACATGGTGGAGGGCGTCACGAAGGGATACTCGAAGGCGCTCGAGATCACGGGCGTGGGCTACAAGGCCGAGGTGAAGCCCTACGGGCTGCAGCTCGCGCTCGGGCTCTCGCACCAGATCGAGTTCAAGGCGCCGAAGGGCATCAAGCTCAGCGCGCCGCAGCCCACGCAGGTGTTGGTCGAAGGGGCGGACAAGGAGATCGTCGGTCAGGTGGCCGCCGAGATCCGCGCCCTCCGCAAGCCTGAGCCGTACAAGGGCAAGGGCGTCAAGTATGCCGGCGAAGTGATCCGGCGGAAGGCCGGCAAGGCGGGAGGTAAGTAATGCCCGGGAAGCGAGTACCCAAGACGCGGTCTGGCCTGCGCACGCGCCGGCACATCCGCGTACGAGCGAAGGTGAAGGGCACGGAAGCACGTCCGCGCCTCGTCGTCTTCCGCTCCGACAAGCACATCCAGGCCCAGCTGATCAACGACGACACGCAGCGCACGCTGATGACGGTGACGGACGCCGCCTTCACGGGCAAGAAGAGCGAGAAGTCGGTGGAAGTCGGGAAGAAGATCGCCGAGAAGGCCAAGGCCGCCGGCATCAGCAAGGTCGTGTTCGACCGCGCTGGATATCAGTATCACGGCCGCGTGAAGGCGGTGGCCGACGGTGCCCGCGAAGGCGGGCTGGAGTTCTAAATGGCTGACGAGACGACGACGACGGGAACGGGCGGCGAGGCGCCGCGCACGGGCGGCAGCGCCCGCAGCGGTGGCAGCGCGCGCAGTGGCGGCGGCCCTGGTGGCCGCGGACGCGGCGGGCCGGGCGGCGGCCGTGGTGGCCCCGGTGGCGGTCGCGGTGGTCCGGGCGGCGGCGGCGGTGGCCGCGGTCGTGGCGGGCCGGGCGGCGGTCCTGGCGGCGGCCGTGACGGCCGTGGCCGTGGCGGCGAGCGCGGCGGACCGCCGGGCTCCGATCGTGGTGAAGGCAGCGATCTCGTCGAGAACGTGATCGCGATCAACCGCGTCGCGAAGGTCGTGAAGGGCGGCCGGCGCTTCTCGTTCAACGCCCTCGTGGCGGTGGGCGACGGGCAGGGCAAGGTCGGCATCGCGACGGGCAAGGCGAACGAAGTCTCCGAGGCGGTCCGCAAGGCCGTCGAGGGCGCGCGCCGTCACATGGTGAGCGTGCCGATGACCGGCTCGACCATCCCCCACGAGATCGTGGGCGAGCACGGCGCAGGCAAGGTGCTGATGAAGCCGGCAGCTCCCGGCGCCGGCGTGATCGCCGGCGGCGCGGTGCGCGCCGTGATGGAATGTGTCGGCATCAGCGACATCCTCACGAAGTCGCTGGGATCGACGAACCCGCACAACATGGTGCTCGCGGCGATGGACGGCCTGATGTCGCTGACGACGGTCGAACAGATCGCGCGTGAGCGCGGCGTCGAGATCTCGTCGCTGCCGTACAAGTCGCGCGCCAAGTCGAAGGAGGCTGCGCAGCATGCCTAGGACATTCGTGTGGCACCGCTCGCGCGGGCCCAAGACGACGCCACCCGAGACCCTGACGACGGGCAAGGTGCGCATCAAGCAGGTGAAGAGCGGCATCGGACAGACGAAGCGCATGAACGCGAACCTCGAGGCGCTCGGCCTCCGGCATCACCAGGCCGAGGTCGTGCAGCAGGATTCGCCGGCGCTTCGCGGCATGATCAAGCGGGTGCGTCACCTGGTGACGGTCACCCCGATCGAGGAATAGTCACGTGACCACTGAGAAGATCGGCCTGCACAACCTGACGCCGGCGCCGGGTTCGCACCGGAACCGGAAGCGCCTCGGGCGCGGCCCGGGTTCGGGCACCGGCAAGACGTCGGGCAAGGGTCATAAGGGCATCAAGGCGCGCTCGGGCCACCACGGCCACGGCGGCAACAAGCCGCATTTCGAGGGTGGCCAGATGCCGATGACGCGTCGCATCCCGAAGCGCGGTTTCACGAATCCGTTCCGCGTCGAGTCGCAGGTGGTGCACCTCGCCGACCTCGCGCTGCTGCCGCAGGGCACCGAGGTCTCGTTCGAGACGCTCGTCGCGGCGGGACTGATCCAGAAGAACAAGGGACCGGCGAAGCTGCTCGCCAACGGCGAGATCACGCACGCCGTGACGGTGCGCGGCATCAAGATGAGCGCCACCGCCCGCGAGAAGATCGTCGCGGCGGGCGGCCAGGTCGAGGAGTAACATGGCCCAGGCCAATCCCGCTCAGGCGGTCGCGAACATCTATCGCACGCCCGAGCTCTGGCAGAAGATCGTCTTCACGTTCATCTGCCTGCTCGTCTACCGCATCGGCTCGCACGTCGCGGCGCCGGGCGTCGACGTGCAGGCGATGGTCGACTTCTTCCGCAACCAGCAGAAGGGCGGCGCGGGCGGCTTCTTCGGCCTCTACGACATGTTCGTCGGCGGCAACCTGTCGCGCGCGCAGATCTTCGCGCTCGGCATCATGCCGTACATCTCGGCGAGCATCTTCGCGCAGATCGCCGGCGCGGTGCTGCCGAGCGTCGACAAGATGCAGAAGGACGAAGAGGGCCGGAAGAAGATCACGCAGTACACGCGCTACGCGACGGTCGCGCTGGCGTTCGTGCAGGCGTGGGGCTTCTCGCTCTTCACCGAGAGCGTGCAGGGCGCGGTCGGTTCGCCCGGCTTCGGCTTCAAGGTGCAGATGACGCTCGTCCTCACGACGGGCGCGATCTTCGTCATGTGGCTCGGCGAGCAGATCACGGAACGCGGCCTCGGCAACGGCGCCTCGCTCCTCATCTTCTTCTCGATCGTCGAACGCTTCTGGCCGAGCATCGGACAGACGTTCTCGTTCGTCAGCACCGGCGCGGTGGGACTGCTCGGACTGATCGCGATCGGCGTCATCATGCTCGGCGTAGTGGCCGGCGTGGTGCTGATCACGCTCGCCGCGCGGCGCATCGCGATCCAGATCCCGCAGCGCACGATGGCGCGGGGCCGGATGCGCGAAGGAGCGAAGAACTTCATCCCGCTCCGCATCAACAGCGCCGGCGTGATGCCGATCATCTTCGCGCAGTCGCTCATCGTCGTGCCGGGCGCCCTCGCCCAGTTCAGCGGGAGCGAGAAGCTGCGCGACTTCTCCGACTACTTCCAGCCGGGCACGGGGCTCTACTACGTGCTCCTCTCCGTGCTGATCCTGTTCTTCACGTACTTCTACACCTCGATCATCTTCAATCCGATCGACTTGGCGGAGAACCTGAAGAAGCAGGGCGGCTTCATCCCGGGCATCAAGCCGGGCGCGAAGACCGCGGAGTACATCGACCAGGTCGTGAGCCGCATCACGTTCCCGGGCGCGATCTTCCTCACGATCATCGCGCTCCTCCCGATGTGGATCGTCGACCTCGCGAACGTGCCGTTCCGCTTCGGCGGGACGTCGCTCCTCATCGTCGTGGGCGTCGCCCTCGACACGATGGCGCAGATGCAGCAGCACCTGCTGCTCCGCAAGTATGATGGCTTCATGAAGAAGGGACGTGTCCGCTTCCGCGGCCGCACCGGCGACGGGAGCTGGCAGTAAACGGAAAGGAGTAAGACCATGATCGTCGTGCTGCTCGGACCACCGGGCGCCGGCAAGGGGACGCAGGGGGAGCGGGTCGCCGCTTACCTCGGCGTCCCCAAGATCGCTACGGGGGATGTGCTCCGCGCGGCGGTCAAGGCAGGCACTCCCCTCGGGCTCGAAGCGAAGTCGTACATGGACCGCGGCGACCTCGTGCCCGACGCGGTCATCCTCGGCATCATGAAGCAGGCGCTCGCGGCGCCGGAGCAGGCCCGCGGCGTGGTGCTCGACGGCGTCGTCCGCACGGTGCCGCAGGCGGAGGGACTCGCCCACGTGCTCGCCGAACTCGGCAAGCCGCTCGACGTGGTGATGCTCTTCACCATCGTCGAGGACGAACTCGTGGCGCGCCTCTCGAGCCGCACCGTCTGCGACGCCTGCCAGACGCCCTTCATGGGGCGGCAGCCGGGCGAGACGCACGCCGAGTGCGCGCACGACCCCAAGGGGCGCCTCGTGCGCCGCAAGGACGACGAACCCGATGCGATCCGCAACCGCATGCGCGTCTACGACGCGCAGACGGCGCCGGTCATCTCGTGGTACCGTGCCCACGGCGCGAACATCGCCGAGATCGACGCGTTGGGCACGCTCGACGACGTGACGGTGCGCGCGCTCAAGGCCGTCGGCAAGGGCTGAGATGGTCCAGCTGAAGAGTCCCCGCGAGGTCGAGACGATGTACGCGGGAGGGCAGATCCTCTACGCGACGCACGAGGCCGTCCGTGCCGCCGTGCGTCCCGGGGCGACCACGCTCGACCTCGATCGCGTCGCCGAGGAGTTCATCCGCTCGCATGCCGGCGCGACGCCGTCGTTCAAGGGGCTCTACGGCTTCCCGGGCTCGATCTGCGCCTCGATCAACGAGGAGATCGTGCACGGCATCCCCTCGGCCAAGCGCGTGCTCAAGGAAGGGGACATCATCTCCGTCGACATCGGCGTCTTCTACGGCGGCATGCACACCGACTCGGCGCGCACCTGGCCCGTGGGCGTCGTCGACGAGGCGAGCGAGCGCCTGCTGCGCGTGACCGCGGAGAGCCTCGAAGCCGGCATCGCGCAGTGCATGGTCGGCAACCACATCGGGGATATCGGCGCGGCGATCGAGGCGGTGGTGGTGAAGGGGCGCATGGCGGTCGTGCGCGAACTCGTGGGGCACGGCGTGGGCTTCCAGATGCACGAGGAGCCGCAGGTGCCGAACCACGGCAAGCCGAAGCGCGGCATGAAGCTCGTCGCGGGACTCACGCTGGCGATCGAGCCGATGGTGAACCTCGGCACCGCCACGACGCGCACGCTGGCCGACAAGTGGACGGTCGTGACGGCCGACGGCAAGCGCAGCGCGCACTTCGAGCACACGGTGGCGATCACCGATGCCGGGCCGAGGGTCGTGACGCGGCCGTAGTACCGCCCTAGTACCGCCGTAGCACCGTGCAGGCCGCCAGCTACGCGTCGATCAGCGACTCGTCGTCATTGGAAACGGCGTTCACGCGATCGCTGATGCGCCAGGCCGTGAGCGAATCGTCGGGCGGCGCGTGCAGAAGCTCGCGTGCCTTGTCCACCGTCGTGTGCGGCGAGAGCCACCGATGCCAGTCGTGGCGCGGGAGGATCAGCGGCAGCCGCTCGTGGATGTGGCGCATACGATCGTTGACGGGCACGGTGAGCACCGTGCAGGTCTCGACCTTCTTCCCCTCTGGGTCGCGCCAGAATTCCCAGAGGCCGCCGAGCGCGAGGATCGCGCCGTCGGTGGCCTCGATGCGCCATGGCTGTTTCTTGCGCTGGCCAGCGACCGCCTGCCATTCGTAGAAGCCGTCGGCCGGAAGGATGCAGCGGCGCGCCTTGAACGCCGCGCGAAAGCTCGGCTTCTCGTGCGCGGTCTCGGCGCGGGCATTCGCGAGCTTGTGGCCGATCGACGGATCCTTCGCCCAGCTCGGGATCAGGCCCCAGCGAAGGTATGCCGCTTCGTTCCCCTCGCCGGCGTGACGGATGGCGAGCACCTCGGTGCCCGGCGCGATGTTCCAGCGGGGATCGAGCGCCGGGATGTCGGCGATGCCGAGCGCCGCCCAGTCCATCCGGTCCGTGCGCCCGAGGGAGTAGCGTCCGCACATCGTCGCGCCCCGATCAGGCCGCGCTACGCGCCGATCGCGCGTTCGACCGCGGCGGTCGCCTCGCCCGCCGCCACCGACGTCTCCCGCACCAGCTGCGCCGCCTCGGCGGCGAGCGCCGCGCCGGCCGACTTGTCGGCCATCGACGAGACGTTGATGCGCACGTTGTACGCCGCGCCGCGGCAGGCCGCCTCGGCGAGGAGCGCGGCGACGCCCGCGTCGCTCACCGCATTGGTGTTGCCCTTGTTCGCGCAGATGACCGCGAGCTTCGCCACCGCGGCGCAGGCGCGCGCCGTCTCGAGTGGCACTTCGGCGGCGCCCATGAGCGCGGCCTGGATGGCCGCGTCGCGCGCCGCGGTCTGTTCCGCGGTCTCCTTCGGGAGCTTGTACGCGTTGCTGACCACCGCGTATGCGTCCGAATCTTCCTGCACGAGCGCCGAGAGCCGGTTGCCGAGCGTGACGGCCTGCAGCGCGAGTTCCTTCATGTCGCCCTCGACGGCCGCGTACTTCTTGCGCCCGACGGTGAGGCCCGCCACCATCTGCGCGAGGGCGGCCGCGAGTTGACCGGCGAGCGCGCTCACCGAGCCGCCCCCCGGCACCGGCGCGCCGCTCGCGACGGCCGCGACGAAGCCGCTCATCGACGCTCCGCCGCTGACGGCGGCGCGCACCTTGTGCTCGAGCACCATGCTCGTCGAGAAATTCGGCAGGCGGATGTGCCGCGCCGCTGTCTCGAAGAGGACGCGTTCCGGGACGAGGCCGACGATCTCGCTCCACGTGGGTGAGACGCCGCGCGCCTCGGCTTCCATGCGCACCATGTCGAAGGCGCGGTAGAGCGGCGTCTTGTCGGTGTCGACGAGGTTCATCGACACCTGCGCCTGCCCGTCGACCTCGAGCCCGAGCCCCTTCACGTAGCGCAGCCCGCCGCTCGACCCGCGCACGGCCTTCGCGACGTCCTTGGCGACCTGCACGTTCTGCGCGCCGCCAAGGTAGACGTTGTAGGCCACGAGGAACGGGCGGGCGCCGATGACCGTGGCACCGGCGGTGGGGTGGATCGCGTTCGGACCGAAGTCCGGCACGCGGTTGGGGTTCGTGCCGATCTCCGTGCGCGCGAGTTCGAATTCGCCGCGCCGGATGTCGGCGAGGTTCTCGCGATCGGGGCGCGTGGCCGCGCGCTCGTAGAGGAACACGGGGATGCGCAGCTCCGCGCCGACGCGCGCGGCGAGGTCGCGCGCGAGGGCGACGCAGTCGTCCATCGTCGCGCCCTCGAGGGGAATGAACGGGCAGACGTCGGTCGCCCCGATGCGCGGGTGCTCGCCCTCGTGCGTCGTGAGGTCGATGAGCTCGCAGGCCTTCGCGATGCCGGCGAACGCCGCGGCCACGGCGCGGTCGGCGGGAGCGACGGCCGTGAGCACCGTGCGGTTGTGGCTCGGGTCACTGGAGACATCGAGCACGGCGACCCCGTCGACGGAGGCGATGGCGTCGCGGATGGCCTGCACCACGTCGGGGCGCCGGCCTTCGGAGAAATTGGGGACGAACTCGACGAGTTTCATTTGGACGGACAAGGGCGAGTGTATGGGGAACGGCTCACGGCTCACGCTGAACGGTAAACGGTAGACCGTTCACTTGCTGTTGATGGTCCGAAAGAGCCAGTCGTGCATCTTCGGGTTTCCGGCGACGAGTCCCGTGTGCGCCACCGGACAGGGCGCGCCGGACAGGTCGGTCGCGAGGCCGCCGGCCTCGGTGACCAGCAGGATCCCCGCCGCGATGTCCCACGGCGAGAGCATGTTCTCCCAGAACGCGTCGAAGCGGCCGCAGGCGACGCTCGCGAGGTCGATGGCGGCCGCTCCCGGGCGCCGCACGCCGCTCACGCCGGCCATGACCCGGCTCATCTGCTCCTGATACGGCGCGATCGCCGACGGGTCCTTGAACGGAAAGCCGGTGCCGATGAGTGCGCGCTGCGGGTTCCCCGTGTGCGACACATGCACGCGAGCGCCGTTGAGGAACGTGCCGCCGCCTCGGACGGCGGTGAACTCCTCGCCGCCCGGCACGTCGATGACGACCGCGGCCACCAGCACGCCCTCCTGCAGCACGCCGATGGAGACCGCGTACTCCGGATAGCCGTGGAGGAAGTTGGTGGTGCCGTCGAGCGGGTCGGCGACGAAGACGATGCCCCGCGCCTGGTCGGCGGGGTCGAGGTGCGTCGCGGTCTCCTCGGCCAGCATCCGGGCGCCGGGCACGCGGCGTCGCACCGCGTCGATGATGATCCGCTCGGAGCCCAGGTCGACCTCGCTGACGAAGTCGGTGGCCGATTTCTCCTGCCAGACGATCTCCGCGATGCGCGGCGCGGCCTCGCGGATGCTCGCCGCGGCCAGTCGAGCCGCCTCGAGCGCGACGTCCAGCAGCGATTCCGGCGATTGTAGGGTCATTTCACGGTGCCTAAGTTTATTGAATGTCACGGATATTCAGCGGCATCCAGCCCTCCGGCGAACTCCACATCGGAAATTACCTCGGTGCGGTGAAGAACTGGGTCGCGCTCCAGCACGAATTCGAGTCGATCTTCTGCGTGGTCAACTACCACGCGATCACCATGCCGTACGAGCCGGCCGACCTCGTGCGCCGGACGCGCGAGATGGCCATCGGGCTCCTCGCGGCGGGCATCGACCCCGCGAAATGCACGCTCTTCGTGCAGTCGCAAGTGCCCGAGCACACCGAACTGCAGTGGATCTTCAACATCGCGGCCCCCGTCGGCGAGCTCGAGCGGCAGCAGCAGTACAAGGACAAGTCCGCCCGCCAGGAGCAGGTGATGGCCGGCATCCTGAATTATCCCGTCCTCCAGGCGGCCGACATCCTCATCTACCACGCCGACCTCGTGCCGGTGGGCGAAGATCAGGTGCAGCATCTCGAGCTGTCGCGGGTGATCGCGCGCAACTGGAACGCGCGCTTCTCGCCCGACGTGCCGTACTTTCCCGAGCCGCAGCCGCGCCTGACGCCCACCCGGCGCATCGTCGGCCTCGACGGAAAGTCGAAGATGTCGAAGTCCATCGGCAACACGGTGGGTCTCCTCGAGACGCCCGACCAGATCTGGGACAAACTGCGCCCCGCCG
>Ga0265332_10001247_pt1 | contig 14673 bp, 9 predicted proteins | sample 41926metaG_FD_202084 | JGI IMG/M metagenome (GOLD analysis project Ga0265332, IMG submission 202084) | Rhizosphere microbial communities from Carex aquatilis grown in University of Washington, Seatle, WA, United States - 4-19-26 metaG | ecosystem: Host-associated > Plants > Roots > Rhizosphere >...
CCGTCGAAATGGCTGTCGAGGGCGGCGACGCTGCGGATGCGGTCGAGGCGGAAGCTGCGGAACTCCCCGCGTAGTTCGCACCAGGCGCCGAGGGTCCAGGTTTCGCCCCAGAACACCAGGCCGAGCGGCTGGATGAGCCGCTCGCTGTCCGTGCCGTCGGCCCGCGTGTAGGCGATGCGGACCTTGCGCTGGGTGGCGATGGCTTCGCGCAGTTCGGCCATCGGCGCGCGCATCGCGTCGGGGACGTGGAAGCCGGGCACGAGCAGCGCGTCGCGGGCCGGATCGTCGCGCAGCTTTTTCGGCAACACCGCCTCGATGCGCAGCAGCGCGCGTTCCGCCGCACGGCCGAGTTCGGGGTCGGCCCAGCTGCGCACCATGCGGCTGCCGAGGGCCAGGGCGGCGAGTTCGTCGGCGTCGAACATCAGCGGCGGTAGCCGGTAGCCAGGGCGCATCAGGTAGCCGACGCCGGCTTCACCGCTGATCGGTACGCCGGAGCGGGACAGGTCGGCGATGTCCCGATAGACGGTGCGCTCGGACACCTGCAGGGCTTCGGCCAGCTCGCGGGCGGTGACGGCGCGTCCGCGGTCGAGGAGGAGGACGATCTGGAACAGGCGGTCGGCGCGGCGCATGCGGAGGACTCCGGAAGGGAAACGGCCCCGGTCCACATCAAGCGCAATTCTCGAGGCGCGTCGGCCCATGGTTGGGGGCTACTGACATAAGGCTGTCAGGATACCGCGTCAACCGGCCGATTACGCCCGGGCTACTGACGCAAGGCTGTCAGGAGCAGGTGGCCAGAATGGCGGTTCCAATCAATCCGCATGAAGGAGCACAGCATGGCCAAGACCCTGATCAACTGGTTCGAAATTCCCGTCGCCGACCTGGAGCGGGCGGTCCGTTTCTACGAGGCGACTTTCGCAGTCAGCCTGCGGCGTGAAGAGATGCACGGCATGCAGATGGCCGTCTTCCCGTACGTCGAGCCGGCCACAGGTGGAGCCTTGCTGGCCGCGCCCCAGGCCCGGCCCGGCGAGCAGGGCATCCTGATCTATCTGGACGGGGGCGACGACCTCGCGGTGCCGCTGGCCCGCGCGGTGGAGGCCGGCGGGCAGGTGCTGCTGCCGAAGACCGAGATCAGCCCGGAGATCGGCTACATCGCGATGTTCGCCGACAGCGAGGGCAACCGCATCGGGCTGCACTCGCCGGGCGCTGCCGCTCAGGGGTGATCGTGCTCGCCGTGCTCGTCGTCGTCCATGTCCAGCGCCCACAGCTGGTGGGCGTCGAGGAGCAGGCGGTAGCGGGCTTCGCTGGCGTCGAGACGGGCCAGGCTGGCGGCCAGGCGCGCTTCGTGGGCCAGGCGGCGGGCGTTGAGGGTGTCCGACAGGCTGCCCTCGCCGAGTTGCCAGGCCCGTTCGCTGAGGTCGGCGCTGCGCGCCAGCGCTTCGGCGGCGGCCTGCTGGCTCAGCCAGCCGGCCCGGGCCGCCGTTGCGCGACGGTACAGGGCGGCTGCTTCGGCCTCGATGCGGCGCTGGATACCGGCTTCCCGGTGGGCGCTGGCCTGGGCCGTGGCGACGGCGGCATCGGCATCGGCGCGGCGGCCTTCGCCGGGCAGTGGCAGGCTGAGGGTCAGGCCGACCAGGCGCTCCTCGCCGTCCCGTTCGCGGGCCATGCGTACGCCGACGCTGGGGTCGGGGCGTCGTTCGGCTTCAGCCCGGCTCGCGCCGATGCGGGCGCGCAGGCTTTCCGAGCGGGCGACGCCCAGCTCGTGGTTGTGTTCGAGGATCGCGCCGACCCACTTGGCGGAATCCTGGCCGACGGCCTCTGGCGCCACCTCGGGCACGCTGTCGGGCAGGTTCAGTGCCGGGTAGAGGCGGCGCAGGCTTTCGGCGGCCACCTGGGCGCGTCCTTCAGCCTGCGCCAGCTGCGCTTCGGCCTGGGCCTGCGCGGCATCGGCCTGCAGTCTTTCCAGGCGCGGGGCGTCGCCCAGCTCGACACGGCGTTTCACCACGCTGGCCTGGCGGGCCAGCACGTCGCGTTGCTTGCGCCATTGTTCGGTGCCGGCCTGCTCGCGCAGCCAGTCGAACCACGCGGTCAGCAACGCCCGGCTCGCCTCGTGCAGTGCATCGCCGCGGCCGATCTTGGCGCTGGCGATGCCGGCGGCACCGAGCTGGCGATCCAGCTCGCTCTTGCCGGGCAGGCGCAACGCGCGTTCGAGGCCGACGTCCCATTCGTTGAAGCGCTCGGTCGGCGTGGTGCGCACGCGGCGCTGCTGGTCGGTGAGGCGCAGCGTCCATTCGTGCGGGCCGGCGGCGAGGCGCCGGCTGCGCGCTTCCTCGGCCTCCAGCATGGCGCCGGCGGCGCTGACCATCGGGCTGCTGCGCAGCACGCTGGTCACCTGGGCCTGGGGCGGCAGATCCGGTGCATCGGCGGCCGGGCCGGCGAGGACGGTGACGGGGAGCAGCGCCAGCAGCAGAAATCGTAGAGGCAAATTCATCCGCCCGACGCGGTCCGATCGACGTGCGAGAAGGAGTGCTTTGCTTCCCGTGGGGTAGGCCTGTGGCTTCATGCGAGTCTCCCGCTGGCCATCACCGGCACCATCCAGAAGAACACCCGGTTGGTGCCGAAACGCTCGCGCAGGATGTCGAGCAGGGTCTGGGCATCGTCGAGCGGGGCGACCAGCTCGACCCGGCAGCACGCGGCGCGGCCGCGCACATGTTCGGCGGTGCCGGTGAAGGTGACCCGCTGGCCCTGGCCCTCGACGCGCTGGGACGTGAAGCCCGGCGCCAGCGTCGGGTGTTCGAGCAGGGTTTCCAGCACGGCGTCTTCCACCTCGATGGGCAGTACCAGGGTCAGCACGACGTGGGACGGGGGATCGACGATCATTGGCTTGCAACCTCGGGAGCGACGGGGGCAACGCCGAAACGGCGGTACAGAACGGGGAGCAGCAGCAGGGTCAGGGCGGTGGCGCTGACCAGCCCACCGATCACCACGACGGCCAGCGGACGCTGCACCTCGGAGCCTGGCCCGGTGGCGAACAGCAGCGGTACCAGGCCCAGGGCGGCGATGTTGGCGGTCATCAGCACCGGGCGCAGGCGGCGCCTGGCGCCTTCCACGACGACCTCGGCGATGGGCATGCCGCGGGCGTGGAGCTGGTTGAAGTAGCTGACCATCACCACCCCGTTGAGCACTGCGATGCCGAGGAGCGCGATGAAGCCCACCGAGGCCGGCACCGACATGTATTCGCCCGAGACCGCCAGCGCCAGCACGCCGCCGACCATCGCGAAGGGCACCATCGACAGCACCAGCAGGGCCTGGCGGACCGAACCGAAGGTGGAGAACAGCAACACGAAGATCAGCCCGAGGGCAATCGGCACCACCACGATCAGGCGGGCGGCGGCGCGCTGCTGGTTCTCGAACTGGCCACCCCAGGCGAGGCGGTAGCCGTTGGGCAGCGGCACCTTGGCGGCCACCGCGGCGCGGGCTTCATCGACGAAGCCGACGAGGTCGCGCCCGCGCACATTGGACTGGATCACCGCGTAGCGCTGGGCGTTTTCCCGGTCCACCTTGACCGGGCCATCCACCCGTTCGACCTTGGCGATGCTGGACAGCGGCAGGCTGTGGCCGTCGGGCGCGGTGATGCGCAGTGCGGCGAAGGCGTCCGGATCGTTCTGCAGGCCGGCCGGGCCGCGGATCAGCAGCGGCACCCGGCGGGTGGATTCGATCACCGTGCCGGCGATGCGCCCTTCGAGCAGGCTGCGCAGGGTGTTCTGCACATCCTCCACATTGAGGCCGAAGCGGCCGGCGGCCAGGCGATCCACCTGGATCTTCAGGTATTGCACGCCCTCGTTGCGGATCGTGACGGTGTCCTCGGCGCCCGGCACGGCCTTGACGACGCCTTCGATCTGCGCGGCGAGGTGATTGAGGGTGTTGAGGTCCGGGCCGTAGAGCTTGATCGCCAGGTCGCCACGCACGCCGGTCAGCATTTCGGACACGCGCATGTCGATGGGTTGGGTGAAGGTCAGCGCGATGCCGGGGAAGTTCTCCATTACCGCCCGCAGCTGGTCGGTCAGCCAGTCCTTGTCCGGCTGGCGCCATTCCTCGCGGGGTTTGAGGACAAGAAAGGTGTCGGTCTGGTTGAGGCCCATCGGGTCGAGGCCCAACTCGTCGGAGCCCGAGCGGGCGACAATGGCTTTTACCTCAGGCACGGCTTTCATCACGGCCTGCTGCACGCGCAGGTCGGTGTCGATCGTCTGGGCCAGACTGATGGAGGGCAGCTTTTCGAGCTGCATGATGATGTCACCTTCGTCCATCGTCGGCATGAAGGTCTTGCCTAAGGTGACGAAGGCCCCGGCGGCCACGAGCAGCGAGACGCCGGCTATTGCGGCGACCAGCTTGCCGCGGGCCAGCGCGAACTGCAGCAGCGGTGCGTAGGCCGCCTGCAGCTTGCGGATCAGCCAGGGCTCGTGAGCTTCACCGCGCTTCAGCAGGTAGGAGGCCAGCACCGGTACGACGGTCAGGGACAGCAGCAGCGAGGCCGACAGCGCGAACACGATGGTCATGGCCACCGGGCCGAACAGCTTGCCTTCCAGGCCTTCCAGCGTCAGCAGCGGCAGGAACACGATGACGATGATCAGGATGCCCGAGGCGACCGGCGCGGCCACTTCCCGCGTGGCGCGGAAGACCAGATGCAGCAGAGGCTGGCGGCTGGCGGCACCGCCTTCTCCAAAATGGGTTTCGATGTTCTCGACGACCACCACTGCTGCATCCACCAGCATGCCGATGGCGATGGCAAGGCCGCCGAGGCTCATCAGATTGGCCGACAGACCGACCTGGCGCATGGCGATGAAGGTGGCCAGCGCCGCCAGCGGCAGCATCAGCGCCACTACCAGCGCGGCGCGCAGGTTGCCGAGGAAGGCCAGCAGCAGCACCAGCACCAGCACGATGGCTTCCATCAGCGCCTTGGATACGGTGTGCACAGCGCGGCCGACCAGCTCGCTGCGGTCGTAGAAGGGCAGGACCTTCACGTCCGGCGGCAGTTGCGGGGCAAGTTCGGCCAAGCGTGCCTTGACGCCATCCACCACCTGGCCGGCGTTGGCACCGCGCAGGCCGAGGACCAGGCCTTCGACGGCTTCGCCCTGGCCGCTGCGGGTGACGGCGCCGTAGCGGGTCAGCGCGCCGATGCGTACGCTGGCCACGTCGCCGACTCTGACCACATTGCCGCCGTCGCTTTTCAGAACGATGGCACGCACGTCTTCCAGGTTGCGGATGGCGCCTTCGGCACGCACCAGCAGGGTTTCCTCGCCTTCGCTGAGGCGGCCGGCACCGTCGTTGCGGTTGTTGGCTTCCAGCGCGGCCTGCAACTGGGCCAGCGTCAGGCCGCGGGCGGCGAGGGCGGCCGGGTCGGGGGCTATCTCGAAGCTGCGGGCCTCGCCGCCGAGGCTGTTGACGTCGGCCACGCCGGGCACCGTGCGCAGGGCCGGGCGGATCGTCCAGTCGAGCAGCGTGCGCTTCTCTTCGAGGGAGATCGGCCCTTCGATGGTGAACATGAACATCTCGCCGAGGGGCGTGGTGATTGGCGCGAGGCCGCCGCCGGCGCCCGGCGGCAGGTTGCCCATCACGCCGGCCAGGCGTTCGCCGACCTGCTGGCGAGCCCAGTAGATGTCGGTGCCGTCCTCGAAATCGAGGGTCACGTCGGCCAGCGCGTACTTGGATGTCGAGCGCAGGATGCGCTGGTGCGGAATGCCCAGCATCTCCTGCTCGATGGGCACGGTGATGCGGGTCTCGACCTCTTCCGGCGTCATGCCCGGGGCCTTGATGATCAGCTTGACCTGGGTCGTCGACACGTCGGGGAAGGCGTCGATGGGCAGGCCGTTCCAGGCCTGTACGCCCGCGCCGATCAGCAGCAGTGTGGCGACCAGCACCAGCAGGCGCTGGGTCAGGGAGAACTCGATGAGGCGGGACAGCATGGGCTTATTCTTTCCCGATGCCGAGCCAGTTGGCCTTCAGCGCGGCGACGCCGGTGGTGACCACCGTTGCGTCCGCCGGCAGGCCGCTGACCAGCGTGGTATCGCCGAGCCGTCCGCCGATGGTGACCGGCACGGCGCGGTAGCCGGTGGCCTTGCCTTCACTGGCGACGATGAAGACCCATTGCTTGTCCTGGTGGCGCAGCACCGCGGCGGCGGGGACCTGAACTCCCGTCGCGCCGGCGTCGGCCGGCAGGTCGAGGTCCACGGCGGTAACCTGGCCAGGCCGCAGGTTCTGCGCGCCGCGGGTGATCAGGCCACGCAGCAGCACGCTCTGGCTGCTCGCATCAACGGCGCGGCCGACTGCTACCAGTTCGCCACTGGCGCCGGCGCCGGGGATGCGCAGCGGCGTGCCGACGCGGGCCCGGCCGGCTACCGTGAGGGGCGCCTGGATTTCCACAGACAGGGGATCGAGGCGGGCGATACGGTACAACGGTGCGGACTGTTCGACGCGCTGGCCGACGCTGACCTGCTGTTCCAGCACGCTGCCGGCAATCGGTGCGACGAGGCTGAGGGTCTGCCCGCCGCTGTGCTGGGCCAGGCTCAGTTCCTGGCGGCGCTCGGCGGCCTGGGCGGCGGCCTGGGTGGCATTGGCGCGGCTGGCCTGCAGGCGGGATTCGGCGATCAACCCTTCGCGGAACAGTTGCTCATCCCGGTTGAGGCTCTGGCGGGCGAGGCTGGCCTGGGCATCGGCCTGGATGCGGTCGCGCTGCAGTTCGAGGGCCTGAGGGCTGGCGATGCGGGCCAGCAGCTGGCCTTTCTTGACGGTCAGCCCCGGGGCGGTCTCCAGGCTTTCGACGACGCCGGCCAGCGGCGCGGCGATGACCCGGACCTGGTTGTTGGGGATGCTGACGGTGGCCGGCAGCCCACTTGCGGCCGGATTGCCGTTGCTACCCGCCTTGCGGGTGCTGATGCCAAGGGCCTGGCTCTGGGCGGCAGTCAGCGCGACGAAGTTGGTGCCGGCCGCTTGGGCGGGGCCTTGTGGCAGGGAGAGTAGCAGGACAGCGATCAGGCCTGCCGCGGTCGACTGTGACAGGGGGCAAACGGTAGAAAGGGAGGACAGCATGGGGACTCCGGCACGAGGCATCGTCCCGATTATCGCCCAGCCGTCTTAAGCGCGTCTTAAGCCTGCCCAAGCCGGGCAGGCTTGAGGCAGGGGCTACAGAAGCAGGAAGTCCTGCGCCTGCAGTGGCTCCGGCAGCTTCTCCAGGCCACGGTACTCGCCCAGGTCGATTTCGATGACGCGGGTGATCGCGTCGAGGGGCAGGTCATTCTGGGCCGTGCCGAAAGGCTCCTCCAGTTCGTCGCCGAGGGCATCCAGCCCAAAGAAGGTATAGGCCACCAGGGCGGTCATCAGCGGGGTTGCCCAGCCCAGGGAGTGCACCATGCCGATGGGCAGCAACACGCAATAAAGGTGGGCGGTGCGATGCAGCAGCAGGGTGTAGGCGAAGGGCAGCGCGGTGTAGCGGATGCGTTCGCAGGCACCCTGGATGGCGGTGAGCTGGTTCACGTGTTCGGCCAGGGCTGTATAGGTGATCGAGTCCAGGCGGCTGTGCCGGTGAGCGTCGAGCAACTGCCCGGTGATGAGACGCAGGATGCCGTCGGGCACGTTGCGGCCCGCTCTGACCGTGGCGAGCTCAACGGGGCTCAACTCGGCCTGAGCGGCAGCAGCCACCGGCCGGTCGCGCAGGCGGGCGGTGAGGGCCTTGGTGAAGGCGGTGCATAGGCGCAGCACGTCGTCACGTTGGGCCCGACCGGCGGCATCGCCGTCGAGTAGCTGGCTGTCGCGTGCCAGGCTGCGCATTACCACCAGCAGGTTGCCGTAGTGCTTGCGGGCTTCCCACCAGCGGTCGTAGCAGGCGTTGTTGCGAAAGCCGAGAAACAGCGACAGGGATAGGCCGAGGAAGGTGAACGGGCCGGTCGCGAAGTCGGGAAAGCGCGGGCCGGTGAGCGCAGCGATCAGCGTCACGATGGCCGCGACGACGGTGACGAAGATCACCTGCGGGAGGATCAGCGGGATGATGGAACCCTTCCAGATGAAGAAGAGTTCCCGCAGGCGCGGGCGGGGGCGAACGATCATGGCAGGGGCTGCAGGGCGGAGAGCGTCTGTTTCGTTGGAGGGGGGCCTAACTTAATGTATGGGTGCTGCACTGCACAAGTCGTATCTGTGGCGGCTTGGTGATGTTGCTCGGTTCGCAGCCATACATCCATTTCCAAGGTTCGACTGGGATTGAGTGTGATATTTGTCACGGATATCACGATGGCATTCGTGAAATAAGAACTTGCACTAGGCATGATGCGTTGACGTTGTCTTAATGCAAATGTTCTTGATCCACTCAGGAGGTTACCTCACCATGATGCGCCGAATTGCCCCCAAGATCCTTGTTCCCCTCGCCATCAGCATGGTCGCCGGAACGGCGGGCGCCGCCTGCAACCAGGTGGCCGGCACGGTCCGGCTGTTGCCTGACGCCAGCTGCCAGATTGCGGCCAAGGTTCCCGGGCATACCTATATCGGCAGCTGTTTCAGTGTTCAGCTGTCGCTGATCGGTCTGCCGGGAGCCAGTGGTTACGCGGGGGTGACGGCGGAGCCGCTGGTCGGTGCGAACGGTGTCGGCACCGTGGCCCCGGCGGTGGTCCCGTCCGACTTCAGCCCGGTCGTTCCGCGGCAGATCGTGCAGACTGCACGCAGCGCGATCACGATCGGCAAGGGAAGCAACCAGACCACCCTCTACACCACCGATGTCATGGTGGTCCAGCCGACCTTCGACGCGACGACCGGGCAGATGGGAAACCCGGCAGCGTTGAGCGAGCAGATCCTCATCACCGGTAGCGACAACAAGGGGGCCTATGCCAAGGTGACCGGCAATCTGACGATCATCGGCAACAGCATCGGCCAGTCGGTGCCGGTGCTGGGCAAGCTCTGCCTTCCCTGAGCCCTGAGTTTCAGCCGTGTTCAGCGCCCCTCGACGAGGGGCGTTTTCGTTTACGCCGGACTTTCAGGTGGTTGCCGCCGCGCGCTGCATGGATGACGGCGACCTGTCCTTGAGGCCGCGGGCCCGGCGCTTGCGGGCCCAGATCACAACCCCGGTGACGCTGAGTACGGCCACGGCCAGCCCGCACAGGGATACCAGAATGCGGCCGGGCACTCCGGCGATGCGGCCCGAATGGAGCGGGAACATGGCCTGCAGGAAGATGTCCCCGGCGCTGCCTTCGCCGGGAATGCTGCTGCCGACCAGCGTGCCGTCGCGGGAGTCGAAGTACAGCCAGGGGTTGCCGAGTCCACCGTCGCCGTGGCCGTTGCCGACCTCGAAGAAGCCCACGCCATAGACGCCGAAGGGCGACGACAGCATGACGCCGCCGGCCGGCATCTGCCAGCCCCGTCGGGCAGCTTCGGCGTTGGCAAGCCGGACGGCGTCCGCGAAGCCCAGCAGGGGTTCGACCGGCCGGTTCGGCGGCGCCGGCCTCCGGTCGGCAAAGGGCGATGGCGACAGGGATGAGAGCCGGGCCACCAGCGGGCGCATGACCTCCTCGCGCAGGTTCATGGCCACCGAAGTGACGGCGAGGATCAGCAGCAACGGAAAGAGCCATACGCCGCCCGAGCGGTGCAGGTCGAAGTTGAGGCGGTAGCCGCCGGCCTTCCAGCGGAAGGCGAAGGAGCGGCGCCAGGCGGCCCGCGACGGGAAGGACAGCTCCAGCGCGATCAGGCAGTCGAGCACCCAGGCCAGGGCCAGGATGCCCATCAGCAGCACTCCGAGCTGGAGTCCGAAGCCATCCGGGATGTGCATGCTGTAATGAAGCTTGTAGAGGAAGGGCAGTACGTTTTCCCGTTGCAGCGACAGGGCCCCCCATTCCCGCTGGCCCAGTACGGCGCCGCTGACCGGATCGAGGGCGACCTGGTTGAAGCCGAGCGCGAAGGGTTTGCCGCTGGCGGGGTCGATGCGCGGTTCGACGAACACGCCGAGGCTGTGTCCAGGCTCCACGGACAGCGGCAGGTAGCGCACCCGCAGGCGCGGCTCGGCGGCCTCCAGGCGGGTCGCCAGCTCAGTGGACGGCAGCGGCTGGCCTGGAGTGGTGGAGCGGAAGAGGTGGGGATTCAGCCATTCGTCCAGTTCGTGATCCCAGGAGATCACCGCGCCAGTCAGGCCGGCGATGAACAGGAACACGGCGGCGAACAGGCCGAACCAGCGGTGCAGGCGAACCAGCAGGGAGCGCATGGGGTGATCCTCAGTAGGTCCAGGCCAGCGCGATGCTGCCGTTACGCGGGGCGCCGTAATAGCCCTGGCCGTAGCTGCCCCAGTAGAGGCTGCTCAGGTATTTCTCGTCGGTCAGGTTGCGCAGCGTGGCGCTGACGCTGAGCTGCTTGCTGATGTCGTAGCGGGCGGTCAGGCCGATCAGTGTGTAGGCCTTCTGGCGCAGCTCGTCGCTGCCGGCCATGGCGTAGACGTCGCCCTGGTGGCTGAGGTTGGCGCCGATCTTCAGCTTGTCGACGAAGGGCAGCCGATACGTGGCGGCCAGGCGCAGCAGGCGGCGCGGCGTGTAGGTGCGCACGTCCTCGCCGTCGTCGCCGTGGAGCGACAGCTGGGTGTAGCCGAGGTTGGCCTCGAGGCGCGGCGCGAGCTGCCCGGCCATGTCGAACTGGAAGCCCCGCGAGCGGGCGTTGATGCCTCCGTAGTAGGCCTTGGTGCCGTTGTAGCCGGCGACTTCGGCGAGGTTGTCCTGCACGGTGCGGAAGACGGCCAGCGAGGCGTTGAGGCGGCGCTGGAAGAACTCGCCCTTGAGGCCGATTTCGCTGCTGCGGCCTTCCACCGGTTTCAGCACGTTGCCGCTGGCGTCCAGCTGATACTGGGGCGTGAAGATGTCGGCGTGGCTGGCGTAGGCGGACAGGTTGGGGGTGAGGTCGTACACCACGCCGAAGTAGGGCGTCACGTCGCTGGCCTTGCTGTTGCGGGCTACGCCGTAGGAGATGCCGTCGCTGTCGGCGCGGGTGGCGCGGGCGCCGCCGATCAGCTTGAGGCCGTCGGTGGGGGTGATGCGGGCGGCGGCGAAGGCGCTGCGCTGGCGGTAGGTGAAGGCGCTGCCGTCCGTCGACGCGTCGAAGAGCGGCATCGGGTAGCTGCCGTCCCAGTTGTCGAGGGCCGGCAGGGCGGTGCCGATGCCGCGCCCATAGTGGGTGGCGTCGTTGAGTTCGGACTTGGACCAGTTGGCGCCGAGCGTCAGTTCGTGCTCCTGCCCCCACAGGCGGAAGGGGCCGCTGAGCTGCACGTCGGCCTGGGTCTGCTGGTTGCTGGCGTTGTAGCGCGCCGGGTAGGCGAGCACGCCGAGGCCGGTGGCCTTGTCGGGGCGGCCATAGACGTAGAGCAGGGCGCTGTCGTTGCTGTTGTCGTTGCGGGTCAGTACGGCCCGGGCCTGCCAGCGGTTGTCGAATTCGTGGGTGAGTTCGGCGAAGCTGGTCTTGTAGGTGGTGTCCCAGTAGGCCCAGTCGGCGGCGGGGCTGGTGGAGCGGCTGTAGTTGGTCCGCGTGCCGTCGGTGTAGAACATCGGCAGCGCGCCCCAGATCGGGCTGCGGGCCTTGTTGGCCTGTTCGTTGTGGCCGATGGTCAGCTGGGTGGCCGGGCCGAGATCGGCCTCGACGACGCCGTAGAAGACCGTCTTGGCCAGGCCGTAGCGGTCCAGATAGGAGTCGCCGTCTTCGCGGGCGACCACCAGGCGTCCGCGGATCGCGCCGGATTCCACCAGTGCGCGGGACACGTCGGCGTCCAGCCGATAGGTGTTCCACGAACCGAGCGTGCCTTTCACGCTGGCCTGCAGGTCCACCGTCGGGCGCTTGCGCACGAAGTTGATGGTGGCGGCCGGGTAACCGGTGGAGGTCATCAGGCCGTTGGCGCCGTAAACCGCTTCGACGCGGTCGTAGATGGCGGCGTCCATGTCGCCATAGATGTTGCCGTAGATGAAGGGCATGCCGACGCCGTCGGCCTGGAAGCTGGTGATGTCGAAGCCGCGGGCGGTGTAATAGGTGCGGCTGGTCTCGATCTTCTCGACCATCACGCCGGACGACGCGGACAGGGCGTCATTGACGCTATTGAGCTGGAAGTCGTCCATCTGCGCGCGGGTGATCACCGACACGGTCTGCGGGGTCTCGCGCAGGGACAGGTTCAGGCCGGTGGCCGAGCGGCTGCGGCGCACCGTGTAGGCGCCGCTGCGTTCGGACGGCGGCTCCTGGTCGGTCTGGGCGGCGACCTTGACGGGCGCCAGGGTGACGTCTTCGGCGGCGCTGGCCGGCAGGGCGAACAGCGCGAGAAGGGCGCAGGCGAGGGGATGACGGACGAAAGCCGCGGTCGCGGCGGGTTGGCGATGCATGGAGGCTCCTGGGCACGGGTCGCTTGCTGGCTGCCTAGGAACATGCCTCGGTGGCTGGCTATTTGATAATAGTTCTCATTATTGTAATAAATGGACGGGCCGGGATCAACGGTTCTCGAGCCGGCTGTAGTCGAGGATCGCCGCTTCGCGCGGGGCGACCTGGCGCCAGTGGGCATGGATCGCGTCGCTGACCGCCCAGAAGCGCGAGTCGGTACGGCGGACCGCGAAGCGCTGGGTGAGGTGCTGCACGTCCTCGTCGCTGGCGAGGGTCTGCACTGCGCGCACGAAACGCGGCAGCTCGTCGGCGTCGAGCTGGAAGATCGTGTTGGGGTAGGCGCCGACGATGCCGTCGAGGATGCTCAACGTGTCTTCGTCGGGCAGGCGGCGGCTGTCCTCGCGGAACAGTTCGGCGACGTTGCTGTGGGCGCTGTTGCGCAGCACCGACACCACGTGGATGGCGCCATCCGTGTTGGTCAGGACCAGCAGGCTGTGCTCGGGCAGTCGGGACGCGGGCTGGCCGGCCACCTTGCCGAGGGCGCGCAGCTGGGCGACCTGCTCGGCGTTGAAGCCATCGACCGCCAGGTCGAGCGGCTTCTCCCGCACCGGGCGCAGGTATTGGGCGACGTTGCGGTACAGCTCGCCGAGGGTGTCCGCGCTGCGGTAGCGCACGCCGGTCTCGCCCGGGTAGTAGGTGGCTGCGTCGGCGAAATCCCGGATGTGCTCGGGATTGCCGCGGTACCAGCGATCGAGCACCTTCTGGCGGTCCTTCAGGGGCAGCAGGGTCAGGAAGTTCTCTTCTCCTTCCATGCGCAGGAAGTCCATGTAGAGCCGGGTGGCCAACTGGTGGCCGGTGTTGCCATAGACGTCGAAGCCGGCGACCAGCAGGTAATGCATCCGCTCGAGCAACGGGTAGCCGAGCAGCATTGCGGTCTGCGGCCGCTCGCCGACGAGGCCGCGGACCACCGAGGCGCTGTCGAACTGGCGGAACACGGTCAGGCCGGCGGTCGGGTTGCGGCCCTCGCCGTCCCACAGTTCGCCGATTTGCGGGGGCTGGATGCGTGCGCCGCGCGCGATGAAGTCGGCCTTGCTGCGCAGGTAGGCCTTCTCGGCCTGGGCGTAGCGGCGCCAGGCCAGGATGCCGGTGCTGCTGTCGTCCTCGGCAGGCAGGCGCAGATTGGGCTGGGTGGCGTCGAGGAGGCTCTGGACCTGGTGATTCGCTTCGCTTTCCGGCGAATAGAAGAGCACCCAGAAGTGGTCGGTGATGACATTGAGGGCCACCTGGCCGCGGCACACCGGGCCCTTCATGAAGCCCATCAGCGTGAACTGGGCGTCATCGAGCATGAAGCGGTAGCGGGCGTCCACCGGCAGCGCCCGGAAGGCGGCGAAGGGATTGGTGGCCGTCTTCGGCGAATAGTCGGGCAGTCTGGCCACCGCGATCGGCGCATCGAAGAACCACTTCCGCAGGCGGGCCAGCCGGGCCGGGTCGAGGGCCAGCGGCATGTGGGTCTTGGCGACCAGGGTCTCCTCCAGCGGGCGCAGGCGGTAATACACACGCTCGACGCCTGGCGCGTCATAGGGGCGGCGGGTGGCGATCACGTCGATGGGCTGGCCGGGGGCGCTGCGGCTGCGCACCAGTTCGAAGCGGTAGTCGGGCTGTTCGTCGAAATACAGCTGGCCCACGTACCAGTGCTCGTAGATGTAGCGGGCGGCCAACCGGTCCCGCAGCGCGTTGCCGTTGAGCAGGTGCTCCCATTCGGCGACGCGGGCCTGCACCGCGGGCAGCGGCGCCGGGCGTGGTGTGTAGGGCGCGCCGGCCTCGATCCAGCGGGCAAGGATGTCGTGATCTTTCTGGCTGAGCGCCGGCAGGCCGTAGGGCATGCCCCATTCGGGATGCTCGGTGACGAAGCCGTCCATGCTCTCGACCTTGGCGCAGCTCTGGCTGCGGTCGAGGGCGAAGTCGAAGCGCTCGTCCGGCAGTGGGCCCGAACTCGGGCCGGGGTTCTGCTGCTTGAGGGCCAGGATGCGGTACAGCACGCTGGCCTCGCGGTTGGCGGCTGGCGTGGCGGCGCGTTCGTTGAGGATCGGGTGGAAGCCCTTGTCGCGCCATTCCACGGTGCTGTGGGCGTCGAAGCCGAGGCGGGTCGGGCTGGCGGCCCGCAAGCGGGCGTTGGCGTAGACCGGATCCGGGTTGGCGCCGCGGGTGATGCCGTCGTAGCGGGTCAGCTTGAGCTGGCAGGGTGAGTCGTAGCAGGCGTGGCAGGTCACGCAGCGGCGGTCCAGAATGGGTCGGACCTGCTGC
>Ga0265332_10001251_pt1 | contig 14630 bp, 12 predicted proteins | sample 41926metaG_FD_202084 | JGI IMG/M metagenome (GOLD analysis project Ga0265332, IMG submission 202084) | Rhizosphere microbial communities from Carex aquatilis grown in University of Washington, Seatle, WA, United States - 4-19-26 metaG | ecosystem: Host-associated > Plants > Roots > Rhizosphere...
CCTGCTCGGGCACTTTCCCGGCACTCCCGTATGCCGCTGCGGCGCAGTCGAAGAAATTCGCGCAGACGGCCGGGGCGGAAATGCCGGGAGTGTCCTTTACAAGGGCGGGGGGGCGCGGTGTTGCGGGGGCGCAACCGGCGACCGTGAGCAGCGCGAGGGCGATGCAGCCCGTCAGAGCTTTGCCGTCGCGGGAAAGTGCTCTTTTCGCCATATCTTTTTCCTGTGTGAGCGTCCGTTCCTGTACATGCCCGGCCTTTTCCGGGCTTTCATGGAAGAATATGGAGAGAATATTGTCCGTTACCGCCGCGGAGGGTCCAGGAAAATGGGGCTTTGGTCCGTTCTCGGCGATTCGCCCATGGGCCCGATGTTGACGCCGCCTTCCAGCTTGTGCTTCAAGTAATCCCCTACGTGGAGCAGCGCGTTCTCCGGGGCCGAGGTGTGCGCCTCCATCTGGAACCAGGTGCTCTCGTCTTTAGTTTTTCCGAACAAGAGGCCGCCGATGTCCTTCAGGCGGAGTTCGTACTGCTGCGTGTTCACGTCCCGGTAATGCGAGGAAATGCGCGGGAAGGCGTTCAGGAGGCGCCATTGCTCATAATGGGCGCCTTCGTCGCGGATGATCATGTGGGAGCCGTGGTAAAGATCCACATAGGATACTCCCATGGCGCGTATCCCGTCCAGCACCTGGCGGTACTGGTAAGGCAACGAGGGCTCCTTGGCCCCGGCGGTCTCGCGGATGCGCTCTTCCTCCCGGCCCGCCTGTTCCGCTCCTTTGGGATAAGGGCTGGAAGACGGGTCCAGAGTTTCCGCCAGGTTTTTAAGGCCCGGGGCCCTGCCTGCCGGCGCGGCGGCGGGAACGGCCGTCGGGGAGGGTATCGGCGCCAGGGCCGATGCCGCAGGAATGGACATATCGCGCATGTTCACTTGCAACGATTCTTCGAAAGTGTCCCCGCTGCCGGCGGCAGCAACGAGAGGCGGCGCGATCATGGCGGCCGCCGCCAGGGCGGCGAAGAAGATACGCTTGCGGCACGTAAGCCGTGAATTTACGGCTGAAGCGCGTTCAGGGGATATTCCCATGCTTTTACTCCGGGAGCGCGGTCAACCAGGCGCGCAGGGGGATATTAATCCGCTTGTTTATCCAAACTTCCGTTTATAGTCTAGTGCATCAAGTTCATTCCGTCAAGATGCGGATGACGAGCGGTTATCGCCTGTAGGCGGCCTGAACTCAGGAAGCGGGGCTTGGCAAGGGGACGGGATCCCGCGGGGAAGCGGGGTTCCGGAAGGAAGAAGGGTTCTGCAGCCACCACGGAGTGAACATCAAGCCGAAGATCTTTTCCAGCGGGGGCAGGCCGGCGTAAGTCCACAGCACTTTGCCGTAAAGATCCTTTCTGCTTATAAAGCCGGAGCTTCTGCTGTCCAGGCTATTGGCGGGATCGTCTCCCAGGACGTAGAATGAATCTTCGGGAATTGCGATCACCTGTCCCAAGCCGCCGAAATTGCCGGCGTTAGCGTAAGAATCGTTAGCGGGCAGGTGCGGGACCTGTGTCAGGGCGCCGTTGATATAAATGCCGCCGTCCCGTATCTCCACGGTCTCGTTCGGAAGGCCTACCAATCTTTTGCACAGCAGCACCTTTCTGGCGTTCTGCTCCGCCGCGAAAACTATTATATCGCCCCGCTTTGGCGTTCCGACGATGTATGCCTTCCTGTCGACTATGAATCCCTCGTTTACATTTATAAGGGGAGCCATTGAGTTAGACGGGCTTTTCATGGCGCGGTAACAAAATTGGAAGCCGACGGCTGAAATAAGACCGATCATTATCCCCGCTATTGCCAGGCCTTTACCTTTTAAGGGCTCCTTCGAGGCCCTGATCCTGGAAACGGCTGAAAGGCCGAGCGCCACGCCGATAACACCGAGAACGGGAACGATAATTCCTGAAAGGGCCGATATAAAACCCGCTAACGCTAATTTACTGGTCCTGGGCGGCATACAACCTCCTCCTTTTTGTCCGTCTTCCGCTGCACGGGCCGCGTGAGCTAGCCCCGGCGGGCCCGGGCGCTTCAGCGGCAGGCCGCCAGCTCCCGCCAGCGCTTTATGGCTTTTACCTGGGACGCGCGCACTTCGCCGGTCATGGGGGCGCGCAGCGCTTCCGGCCAGGAAGTCTCGTCGATGAATTTCAGGAAGTCCTCGGCTGCCCCCAGCGCGGACTTCGCCGCCCCGGCGGCCGCCGCTTGTCCTTCAAGCCCGGCGCAGGCGCCGGAAAGGCGCGCCGCCTCGCGCCCCATCAGCATAACCTCCTGGGAGGTCGCCTTGTACCAGGCAAGCATGGTGTTCCAGGTCGGCTTGGAATAGTACCCTATCGCCTTGCGATACCCCTCGGGCAGGAACTCTTTGTAGACCTTAACGGCCGTCAGCGCGGCCTTTTCCAGCTCGGCCGCGGAAGCGGGAGGCGCGGCATGACGGCTTGCGGCGGGGACCGAAGCCTTGAACCACTTTATTCGCCCGGCAAGTTCGTCCTGCCCGGCCCCCGCCCGGCAGAAGGGAACCGCCAACCCCAAGGCTACCAGAAAAAACAATTTCATTTTCCCCCCAGTGCCCTTGTCAGAACAGCCTGCTCACGATATAATACAAAAATGGAGTCCAGGGCTTTAAATCTTAAACCGCAAAGGACCACGCTGCGGAGCAGGCGCCCGCTTATCCTGCGGCTGCTGCTGACCGCTTTTTGCACGGCCGCCGTTTTAACGGCCGGGATATACGGGCTTAAAAAGCGGCTGGAAGCCGTACCCGCCCGGGTGGCGCAGGCCGCGGCGAAGGCGCGGGCCGAACCGCAACCGGAGGACTCCGGGGCCCTGCCCGGGCCGGAGCCCGCCGTCCTTTACGCCGCGGCGGCCGCGCCCGGCGCCGCGCCGGACTCAGTGGCCATGGTAAAAACGGGAAGGGCCCCGGCCGGGGACCAGTCCGAAAGCGCCGGCTCCGCCGCGCGCGCGTCCCGGCCGCGCCTCAGGCCGGTCGGCTTCGGCAGTTCCGGCGGCAAGTTCGCGACGCCTATGTACGAAGAGCCGGCTGCGGCGCGGGCCAGACGGCCCGAAGACGGAATACTGCTTAAACCGTCGGACCTGACAAAAAAGATAAAGGTTAAAGGGGCCGGGCCGGTATCGCCGGCCAAAGCAAAACGCTACTCGGGCATAGACCCGGAAGCCGAAGCGCTGCGCGCGCGCGTGCGCGCCAAAGCCGCGGCGGCGGAGGCGGCCAGGAAGCGCCTGCTGCTGAAAAAACTGGAGCTTTCGGGGCTGATAGCGCTGCTGGGCCTGGCGGTAATACTTGCGGGCTCGCGCGTGATCCGCGCACTGCGCCTGCTGAAAAGATCCGAGGGCGCACACTGGACCCTGAAATAGCGAAGGGCGGGTTTCTATGGCCGCTATCCTGTGGCGCAACAGGCAAGTGGCGTGGTTCCGGCAAAGTTTCTGCCCGCTTACGGCCTTGTCAGCTTCTTGTATCTTATGCGGTGCGGGGTGTCGGCGGCGTTGCCCAGGCGGGCGTGGCGGTCGGCCTCGTACTCGCTGAAGTTGCCCTCGAACCAGGCCACCTTGCTGTCGCCCTCGAAAGCCATGATGTGCGTGGCGATGCGGTCCAGGAACCAGCGGTCGTGGCTTATCACCACGGCGCAGCCGCCGAAGTTCTCCAGCGCCTCTTCCAGCGCGCGCAGCGTGTTAACGTCCAGGTCGTTGGTGGGCTCGTCCAGCAGCAGCACGTTGCCGCCTTCCTTCAGCATCACGGCCAGGTGCACGCGGTTGCGCTCGCCGCCGGAGAGGTTCTCCACCTTCTTCTGCTGGTCCTGCCCGCTGAAATTGAAGCGGGCCACGTAGGCGCGGGAATTCACTTCCAGCTTCCCCAGTCTCACCAGGTCCAGCCCGCCTGAAATCGCCTCCCAGACATTCTTGCCGGGCTGCAGCGTGGAGCGGTGCTGGTCGGAATAGCAGAGCTTCACGCTTTCGCCCACGCGGAACTCGCCGGAGTCCGGCTTCTCCTCGCCGGTGATCATCTTGAACAGCGTGGTCTTGCCGGCGCCGTTGGGGCCGATGATGCCCACGATGCCGCCGGGCGGCAGCGAGAAATTCAGGTTCTCCAGCAGCACTTTATCGCCGTAGGCCTTGGAGACGTTCTTGGCCTCCACCACCAAATTGCCCAGGCGCGGGCCCGGCGGGATGAAAATTTCAAGGTCGCGGGCCAGCTTCTCGCCGCTCTCGCCCAGCAGGGTCTCATAGGCGGTGATGCGGGCCTTGCTCTTGGCCTGGCGCGCCCTGGGGGACATGCGTATCCACTCCAGTTCGCGCTTCAGCGTCTTCTGGCGGTCGCTCTCTGACTTTTCCTCCTGGCGCAGGCGCTCGCCTTTCTGCTCCAGCCACGACGAGTAATTCCCCTTCCACGGGATGCCCTGGCCGCGGTCCAGCTCCAGGATCCAGCCTGCCACGTTATCCAGGAAGTAGCGGTCATGCGTGACGGCTATGATGGTGCCCTTGTATTCCTTAAGGTGATGCTCCAGCCAGGCCACGGCCTCGGCGTCCAGGTGGTTGGTGGGCTCGTCCAGGAGCAGGATGTCCGGCTCCTGCAGCAGCAGGCGGCACAGCGCGATGCGGCGCTTCTCTCCGCCGGAAACGTTCTTCACCAGCGTGTCGGGCGGCGGGCAGCCCAGCGCGTCCATAGCCAGCTCCAGGCGGGAATCCACGTCCCAGGCGTTCAGCGCGTCGATCTTCTCCTGCACCTTGCTCTGGCGGTCTATCAGCGCGTTCATTTTCGCGTCGTCCATCGGCTCGGCCAGCTTTTCACTGATGTCGTTGTATTCCTTCAGCGCGGCCATGGCCTCGGGCAGGCCCTCTTCGGCTATCTGGCGCATGGTCTTTTCCGGGTCCAGCTTGGGCTCCTGCTCCAGCAGGCCCACGGTGTGCCCGGGCGACAGCACGGTCTCGCCGCGGAAATCGGTGTCCACGCCGGCCAGGATGCGCAGCAGGGAGCTCTTGCCGGAGCCGTTCAGGCCCAGCACGCCTATCTTGGCGCCGTAATAGTAGGAAAGGTAAATATCCTTGAGGACGGCTTTCTTGTCGTACAGCTTGCTGACGCCGACCATGGAGTAAATTACTTTGTTCTCAACTTTTTCAGCCATTTTATTATCCTTTAAAGACGGATGCTATCCCTGAAAACACGCCTTATTTCCCGATTTTTAAAACCACGTAACCGCCAGCCCCGAAAGCCGCCGTCTTGACGGCCATCGCGTTGAAGACCTGGATGTCGGCGGCCCAGTACGGCTCGTACCATTCCCGGTCCACGTCCATGATGAGGACGCGGTGCGTCTTCTCGTCGTAGGCGCCCACCGGGGAGATGTGCGGGTACGGTCCGCCTGGCGCCCCGGTAACGGCCGCCTGCGAGAAATGCAGCAGCATGATGTCGTCGGGGTTCCGCTCGTTCCACACAAGAGCCTTCCTGAAAGCCTCTATGCTCTGAGCCGTCTCGGCAGCCGCCGTGGTCACGGTCACGGAAAACTCCGCGGCGCCGTAGGCGGCCAGCGCCTCGCGCGAGACCTGCCCCAGTTGGGCCAGCGTAAGGCCGTGCCTGCCCTCGGAACCGGGTTCGCTCACCAGCTCTTTCCACTTAACCCCGCTCACCTTCTCCACCAGGGCCTGCTGCTCGATGTTCTTCTCGTCGTCGCCGCGCTGGCGGCGGACGTTCAGCAGCGCGTTCAGCGCCATGGCCACGGAAGCCGCCGAACACGCGGCGTCGTTGAACTGCGGCACGTAGAAGGCCGAAAGGTTCCAGTAGTCGTAAGCCGCAGTGCCCGCCGTTCTGAAGTAGGCGTTGTCGGCGGCCAGCGGCACGGCTTCGGCCCCTTTCACCGGGGAATACTTGGGCGTTCCGGCCGAGGCCGCGGACACGAAGGCGAGCAATAAGATCAATAAGGTCTTCATAATTCCGTGACAATAGTATACAAAACCATAAAACCCCGGTTCATTACCGGGGCAAATAAAAACGGCGCGGGCTTTTGGCGCCGCGCCGTTTTTAGTGCCGAAGACCGCTTATTTCCAGGAGGAAGCGGGCTCGAACATCGGGGCCACTTTCTTCCAGGTCCCGTCCAGGACGGCTTCCCCGGCGGGGATAACGTCCTTGGTCGACCTGTAGGCGATGGTGCTCATGCCGAAGGTCACATCGCTGGTCAGTTCGGAGTAGGCTATGCGGAAGAAGCCGCCTTCGCCCCAGCCCTTATCCCAGCTGTTCTTCACGATGAAGCACTGGTCGTCGTCGTTATAGCCGACGATCAGGATGGCATGCCCGCCCAGCTTCTTGCCGGTGGTGTAGGAGTAAATGCCGTTCTTGTAGTGCATGAAGTCTTCGTAGACCATCATGGCGGTAGGCAGCGGGCCGTATTTCACCAGCGCGGTTTTAATGGCGGTCACGTCCTGTTTCACGGAGCCCCAGGCGCCGATCTTGTAAGCCCCGTCCTGCCAGCCGGCCGCGGCGGCGTCGCAGGAGCCGTCAGTGCCGGTATAAGGGTAGGCCGACTCGAGCGGGAGACCGGTAGTCTGCAGGTAGCCGGCCGAAAGGCGGCCGCCCTGACAGGAACCGATGCCGCTGCAGGAGATCAGCACCTGCTCGGAAAGGTCTATGTCGGTGTCCGGGGTGTGCCGCTTAAGCAGGGTGTAGGATTCCAGGCCGCCGGTCATGGCAAAGGCCCAGCAGGAACCGCATTTCTTCTGGTTGCGGGGAGCGGTCACGTAGCTGCCGCCGGAATCGCGCCAGTCCAGCGCGGGAGGAAGCGCGGCCGCCGTCACCATTTCTATGGGCGGAGCGTTGACCGGCTCGAAATTGAGGCCGACCAGGTATTTCCAATCTTCGCGCGTGCCCGAGACATTGGTCTCGCCCGCGGTCCACTTGGCGCCCTTCGCTTTAATAGCGTCCTGCACCGTTTTTATCTGGTCTTTCACGCTGCCGGTAAGCGACTGCTGGCTGAAAGCCGGAGCCGCCGCCAGGGCCAGGAAGGCCGCTGCCACCACCAGTAAACCTTTATTTTTTTTCATTTATCCTCCACCGCTCAGGACTACTTGCCCAAATTCTACCGTATGCGGCCGGACTTGTCAAATGTCAACCACTAAAGTCAACCTCCGCGCGTCAATTTTGGGCATGCAGCACGAAAAGCGGCAGTTCCGGGTCGGCGAAGAGCCGCAGCGGAGGGCCCCAGGTGCCGGCGCCTGAGGTTATGTAGATACTGAAGCCGTTTTCCTTATATAAGCCGTAGAAATACTTGAACAGGTGCCGTTCCAGCGGGCCGAAAGGGAAGATCTGGCCCGCATGCGTATGCCCGCACAGCACAAGGCCGTTGCCGGACGCGGTTATCTCGTCAAAGCCCTGCGGCTGGTGGGAAAGGAAGATCAGCGGCTTGGAGCGGTCCAGCGAAACGGCCAGTTTTCCTAGCGCCGCCATATTTCTTTGGTGCAGGTCGTCCACCCCGGCCACCACCAGGCCCGGCACCGGTTCATAGGCCTGGCCGCGCAGCACTTTTACTCCGCAGGACTCGAAGAACGCGGTCTCGCCCGAGCCTCCGGTGAACATGTCGTGGTTGCCGAGCACGGCGTCCTTGCCGTAGCGGGCGTACATTCCTTTAAGTATCTCGCAGGTGCCTTCGGGCATGGGCTCGCGGCTTTCCGAAAAATCCCCGGTCAGGACCACCAGGTCGGGCTTAAGGGCGTTGATGGTCCCGGCTATTTTCGCCAGCCGCCCGGCCTTTATCAGCCGGCCCAGGTGTATGTCCGAGATCTGCACGATGGTGAAGCCGTCCAGCGCCTTGGGCAGGCCTTTTATGGCTATTTCAACGCGCTTGACCGGCGGATTTTCGGACCCGTGCCAGGCCGCAAGGCACACCAGCCCCAGCGCGGCGGCCAGAGCGGCCAAAGCCGCGCCCCGCCTTACCGCCCAGCCGGCTCCAAGCGCCTTCAGCACCGCCAGCCCCAGGTCGCAGACCAGCAGTACCCAGGCTATTATGAACGAGGCTCCGAAACCGAAGTAGGACAGCCACAGCAGCGCGTCCCAAAAAATCCCGGCATGGCCGGTAGTTACCACCCGCGCCCCGGCAAAGAAGGCCGACAGGAGAAGGGCCCCTTCCACCAGGAACAGACGGGCCCTCGGCGCCGGCTTGAGCCGCCGCAGCAGCCAGGAAGCGCCATAGACGTTGAACGCCACGTTGAACAGCGCCAGCCCTACCCCGAAGAATTGGAAATGGTATTTCATAGTTGCCTTAATCCTGAAGCCACTTGGCCGCCTGTTGGCGCTTGTCGGCCGGCAGGAAGGAGCCTTCTACGGCGCAGCGCAGGGTATAACGGATGTCGTCGAAGGAGAGCCCCATCTTCTCAACGGCCAGCCCGTATTCCTTATTCAGCTGCGTATCCAGTATTTCCGGGTCGTCCGCGCCTATGGTGCAGCGCAGGCCCGCGCCGATGAATTTTTTCAGCGGGTGCGCCTCCACCGAGGCCACGGCCCGCGTGAGGTAGTTGCTCCAGGGGTTGGTCTCCACGGTTACCCCGGCTTTCCGTATCAGCTCCATGGCCGCGCCGGACGCGTCCTCGGCGGCTTTCACGCCATGGCCGATGCGGCGCGGGGCAAGCGCCCCGATGGTCTCTACGATCTGCGAATAATGCCCTTCTTCGCCGGAATGGACGGTGAGCGGCAGCCCCGCGTCATGCAGTTTCCTGACAGCGCTCTTATAAAGCGACGACGGGTAAGCCGCTTCGCTGTCGGCCAGGTCGAAGCCGATGACACCCCGCTTGTTTTTCACGGCAAAGTCGATGGTTTTCAGCGCGGACTCCAGGCCGTAGCTGCGCGAAGCTATCACGATAACGCCGCACACCACCGGGTGGGCCCGCTCGAACTTGTCCATTGTGGAATTTATGATGCCCTGGGCTTTCTGCCAGTCCAGCTTCTTCGCGCCCAGCATGAAATCGGGGCTATAGCGCAGTTCCAGCAGGCGGATGTTCTCTTTGCGGTAAGCGTCTTCCAGCGCCTCGCAGGTTATCCGCTCCACCGCCTCGTAAGAGGCGAAAGAGGCCTGCGCCAGGCCGAACATCCCCAGCACTTCTTCAAGTGAAGCGCCGGGGGCGCGCAGTTTGTAGATCTTCTCAAGGCCGGCGGGATCGAAGGTGGGCAGCTTCAGGCCGTGCTTGCGGGCCATTTCTATCACGGTGCCGACGCGCACGCAGCCCTCTATATGGCGGTGCAACTCCGCCTTGGGCATGGCTTTTATCTTTTCTTCGTCGGTCATGACGGGGACTGGCCTATTCCCCCTGCTTCTTCTGGTTCGGGCAGGGATGAAGCCCGGTTATCCCGGGAGAGAGCTTGTCGGGTTTGAACTTCACATTTTCGCAGCCCGGTTTGGGCGGGTCGAACCTGGCGATAAAATACGGGGGGATCTGCCCGGTATAGTACAGGCAGAAACACTGGTCCTGGGACAACCCCGCCTCCGCCGTTTCCTCCGGAGCGGCCGTGTTTTCATCCTTATCCGCGCTTTTCATGATCTGGTCGTACTGTTTAAGAAGCGCCTTCATGTCGGCCAGCCATTTCTCGCTGTAATGGCCGTCGTTAGTTTCGGTCGCCTTGCTCACGAAGGTGAAGGCTTTGAGGCTTTCGACGAGGGTATTATTGAAGAGCATCGCGGCTTTCTTTTTCGAGCCGCTTCTGTACAATATCCGCGCCTCCGCCAGCTTATCCATTACGCCGGCCCCTTTTTTCGCCGACGCGGCCTCGACCTCAGCTTTGGCCAGGTCAAATTTGCCGGCGTCCGTGTAGGCGTCGGCGCGGACGATCCGCGCGGAGAAATCATCGTTCCCCGAGGCTATTATCTTATCATAGACCTTTATCCCCTCCAGCGGCCGGCCGCCGACGGCGGCCGCCGTGCCTTTACAGTTGAGCATGAACTTGTCGCCCGGGTTCTTCTCCAGCCAGTAGTCCGCGGTATCGCCGGCCAGCTTGTACTGGCGCGAGGACACGTAGGTATCGCAGAGATTGTAGTACGGCAGGTTGTAATCCGGCTCCAGGTTCACGGCCCGCCGGCAGGCGCTCACGGCCTTTTCGAATTTGTAAGCCCTTTCATAGGCGTTGCAGAGCGAGGACCAGGAATGCCCGTTGTCCGGCATGATCTCCACTACCTTTTCCCTGTCGGCTATGGCCTGGTCCGGGCGGTCCATCTGTATGTTGAGGCTGCCGCGGCTAACATAGGCCATCTGGTTTCCCGGTTCCAGCTCAATGGCCTTATCGCAATCCTTCATGGCCTTGCCGTACTCCCTGAGATCCGTGTAGGCAGCGCAGCGGTCCAGGTAGGCCGCATAAAGTCCGGGGTTCAGGCGCATAGCCTCGGAAAAATCCTCTACGGCTTTTAAATAGACCTTGTTTTCCTGATACAGGACGCCCCTGTTCAGATAAGCGACATCGTCTTTGGGGTCCAGCGAGAGCGCCTTCGCGAAATCGGCCAGCGCCAAGTCTTTCTTGCCCATGTTCCTGTAGCTTTCGCCGCGCGACTCGTAAGCCCCCTGGTACTCCGGTTTCAGCTCCAGGACCTTCGTGAAATCAGCGGCCCCCTTGTCGGCCGCGCCCAGCCGGTTATAGGTCAGGCCGCGGTTGAAGTAGGCCACGAAGATCCCGGGGTCCAGCCTGATAGCCTCGGAATACATGGCTATCTCCCGCATCGGAGGCAGTACGCCGGCCGCGTTCAGCAGGTAAGCCTTGCTGACTATCCCGTAGGCGGAAGCGGGCGAGGCCTGCGCTATCTTCTCGCGCAGGCTGTGCCGCAGTTTCATATCCTGCGTAGCCACGGACTGGTCGAACATTTTTTTGATATCGGAGTCGGAATAGGGCAGGGCCGGCGCGGACAGGCAAGCCAGCAGCAGGAGCGCCAGTGTTGTTCTTTTCATGGTAGTAGTCGCCACCCTTAGCGGCCGGCCGGGAAACCGGTCTTATTTTATATGGAGCGCGTTCACGTACTTGTTGTAGCGGGAGCTGATCTCGGCCTTGGATAGCCGCGCCACGCGTTTCACGCTGAAGTCCTCCACGCTGAAAGAGGACATCACCGTGCCGTAGGACATGGCGCGCTTGAGCACGTCGAAATTGCGCCACGTAGGGGCGGCGGCCAGGTAGCCCATGAAGCCGCCCGCGAAGGTGTCGCCGGCGCCGGTGGGGTCCACCACTTTTTCTATCGGCTGGGCCGGAACGGACAGCACCTGGTTCCCGTAGAACAGGATGGCGCCGGAATCTCCGCGCTTCACCACCAGGGCTTTCGGGCCCATCTTCATCACCAGCTTGGCGGCTTTTATAAGGTTGTACTCTCCGGTCAGCTGACGCGCCTCTTCCTCGTTCACGAAAAGCAGGTCCACCTTGCCCAGCAGCTTCATCAGCGACTTCTTCTTGAGGCTGATCCAATAATTCATCGTGTCGCAGGCCACCAGCCGGGGACGGCCCATCTGGTTGAGCACGTCGTACTGCAGGTCCGGGTCGATGTTGGCCAGGAACAGCACGCCGCATTTGCTGTGCGTGCCCTTGAGCTTGGGCTTGAACTGTTCGAAAACGTTGAGCTCGGTGGCGATAGTGATGGCGTTCTTGAAATCCTGGTCGTACTTGCCCTTCCAGTGGAAGGTCTTGCCGGGCAGGACCTCAAGGCCCTCAAGGCAGATATTGCGGCGGGTCAGGAACTTGCGGAACGGGGTAGGAAAATCTTCGCCCACCACGCCCACTACGCGGACCGGGGTGAACTGCGAAGCGGAAAGCGAAAAATGGACGGCCGAGCCGCCCAGCGCCCTGGTAGTGCGCCCGTGTATGGTCTCCACCGAATCGAGCGCCACAGAACCGACTACAAGAATGGTGTTTTTCATAGGCCTGCGAATTAACTCCCTAAGATTTTCCGCGGCTACAGTTCTATGATACCAAAATTAAAAGCGCCGGCCGAACCGCGACGGGCGGCCGCGAAGGCGGGATTAAAGCTTTCGTTCCCTCAGGGCCACGCGGGCCGGCTAAAACCGCATAGGTCCAAAGACCCATGCCGACCCGGGCCTTATGGGTCTTGTGGTTTAGGTATAAAGGGCTTAAACTTTACTTGCAATTTACTTGTTGTGGGCGGGGGAATATCAGAGAATATATTTTGCATGGGACGCGCAGCAGAATTCATACTTATATTGGCCGCAACTCTGGCCGTTAACTCCGGACAGCTCTCCGCTAATACACTCGCGGAAGGCTGGTCCGCATTCAGGGATATCAGGCCGGAAACCGCGCGCGGCGCTGCCGTGCCGGAGGCAAGCATCCCCGACAGCCAGGAATTCAGAGCGTCCAGCTCTACCCAGTCCGCCTTCATTTACACCTTCGACCTGCCGGTAGAGAACCCCTCAGGTTTAAATTCCCCCATCAAAGCCGCGGATAACGCGCGCAGCCTGGCCGTTACCGTTGTCCGCAAAGGCTACGGCAGCTACGAAGCGGCCATGGAGATCTCCGGCGCAACGGCCACGTTCAAGGTGCTCAGGATAAGTTCAGGCTGTTACCTTGCGCGCAGCGGGGACGTGAACCTTACGGCGGCGCCCGGCGCCTCCGGCGGCTATTATGACGTCTCCGGAGACATCCACACCCCTGCCGGCGAGACCCTTAAATTCAAGCTCACCCTTGATAAGGACAAGACCATGGGAGCGAATGAGCGCGGCTATAAACTCACGCTGCGCCCGGACCGGGCGGCGGGCGAGATAGATACCCGCCTGTTCTCAAAGGCCGACGCGGCCTGCCTGATAGCTTTGGGGATGGCGATACACGCAGACACCTTATCCGCGCCGGACCCCTCCTGGGTCCCGTACGTACCCGGGCCCTGGCTACAGGTTCCATATAACCCCGCGACGAGCGGCAACAACCCGTGGTACGCGCTAGCGGCGCCCTATAATTACGTCGGCTGGAGCGGCGGCTTGAAGGGCGGCAGAAGCGGCGGCGCGGCAAGCCAGAGCACCAAGAAATCCTCCGGAGCGGCCAAGGGCGGCGGTGAAGGAGGCGGTGGAGGCGGGAGCGGCTGGGGCGGAGGAGGCGGCAGACACAAATCTTCCGGCAAGGCCGGGAGCGCAGCCGGGCGCAGCCGGGCGTCCGACGCCAAGAGCCGGCCCGGCGGCCGCGGTCAGAAGAGCGCTGCTTACAATAACGGGAACAGCGGAGGGCGCGGGAACGGCGGTCAACGATCCTCCGGCGGCGGGTCCGGAGGGAAGAAAACCGCGGCCGGGCGCTCCCGCCGCGCAGCTTCCGCCGTCGGCGGCGGACGGAACGGCGCCGGAAGTCAAAAACCGCCCGTAGCCGGCAGTAACGGCGGCGGCAGGCGGAATGCGTCAGCCGCTAAAAACAGGGGCGGAGCCGCCGGGACAGGACCGGCGCGCGGAAGCGGGGCCGGAGCCTTCCCCGATCCAAGGCCCATGTCGAACAAGACCGGCAGCGGCGGGCGTCAGAAAACAGCCGCCGGCAATAAGAAAGGGGACCAGCAGCCGGCCGCGCAGCCCAGGAACAGCTCCGCCGGCAAAAACAAGCTCGCGCAGCTATGGTTCGGAGGGTCACGCGCATGGCATACCGCCGGCGGCCAGCCGCCCCCCATGAGGGACAGCCTTAACGACGGCAATGGTCCGCGCCGGCAGGCGGCTTATGCCGTCATCGGCGGCCGGCCCGACAGCGGCGGGGGCATCGCGGCGATAGTGAACCGCGGCCGCCGCGTCATAACGGCGGTGACAGAGAATTTGGCCATAGCCATGGACAACTGGCGCGCCGCAGCGGCCGCGCTGTGGACATGGCTGAAGTCGCTCATCTGATATCTTTACCCGTCAGGATTTCCAAAACATACAACGCGGCGCTTCAGGGCAGGCGCCGCTTCACATTTTCCCACGCGGCGGTTACAAGGAAGCTCTCGTCCATGTTGTTCACCATGCGGGCGAACTTATCCATCGGCACGGCGAAAGAAAGTGTTTCCTTCGGCACGAAGGGCCTGGCGGACACGTCGAACATTCCCCGCACGGCGCGGGGCCGGGCCGAGCCTTTTTCCTTCAGCGGATACTCGATGATAGCCCGGCAGCCGGCGCAGAACGGGCAATAAACCCCGTTGGGTTCGGCCTCGTCGAAATTGGCCAGCGTGAACAGCCCGGAAAGCACGTCCGGCGGCGCGAAGAAGACCGCCGCGGCTGGATCCTCTTCTGCGGTAAGCAGATCAAAACGCTTGAAAACTATATAGCGCCCCGGGGCGGAGAACGGCTTTTCCAGGGCTGTCATTTCCTTCACTAGTTCGGGGGTCTTTTTGTACCGCTCCCCCTCCAGCTTGCCGGGAATTCCACAGGAGAGGAAGTATTCGAAATTAGGCGGGGCGTCCTGGCTGAAACCGGCAAAACGCCTGCCGCCGAAGCAGCCGATGGAGCCCGCGGAGAAGCGCAGCGTCTCTCCCCTTTTGGCGCGCGCCAGTACGCCTATCATACACTGGTGGGAGGGCGGCTTAGGCAGCGCCGCCGCGTCTTCCTTATCCGTGTAATAGAAGGCCAGCGGCAGGTCGGCTTCTTTGAAATATTTCTTCCAGCCGGCCAGGAATTTTTTCCTGAGCTTCATGTCCATA
>Ga0265332_10001254_pt1 | contig 14610 bp, 15 predicted proteins | sample 41926metaG_FD_202084 | JGI IMG/M metagenome (GOLD analysis project Ga0265332, IMG submission 202084) | Rhizosphere microbial communities from Carex aquatilis grown in University of Washington, Seatle, WA, United States - 4-19-26 metaG | ecosystem: Host-associated > Plants > Roots > Rhizosphere...
CGAACGAAGTGAGGGCGAGAAGGGGTAGCCCTCAAGAGCCCAGTCTTTCCCAGTTTGATGTCTTGTAGATCGAGATGCCTTGAGCGTTCAGAAGGTCACATCCTTCTGCAGTGACCTTAAATGGGCCTTCCATAAACGCCGTCAGAGATCGAAATTTTCCAGATTCAGGATCACGAAGTGGCTTCAATCTATCCAAGATCAGGTCAGCTGACGCCTTATCAATCTGCTCTCGGACGATGATGAAGATGCGATTTTGGATCCTATAGAAATCAGCATCAGAGCCCTCGATCTTGTAGGGCTGGAACTCACCGTTTGAGATCTTGCCAAAAGCCTCTTGTGCGATGCCCGCATCAAGTTCCTTTAGAACCTCGCCGACTTTCAGGTCTTCGATCTCAAGCTTGATCCTTTCAGACGGCAGCAAGAAACCATTGCCGAGCCGATGCCTGAACCGAATTGAACTGACATAGATCCGCCCGAGCCGTCGCTTGAATGCGTCGATCTTTGCCCTTCGAGCGTTTTGTCGCGCTGTCCTAACGTAACCGCGAGAGGCTTCCAGACTCGACTTGGTTGATCGTACCAGGTGCTGCAGGTCCTCTAGGCGCTTCTCGTCCTCTCGCTCTTGCTGAAGCCACTGCAGCCGCTCGTCTACCGTCAGCGAATTCCATTCTTGTTCCTGCGCCTCTTGATAGTGCGTAGCCAGGAAGCCCGTGACCAAGCCCCGAAAGAAGAAGAACGTCGCAAATGGGAGCGCTGCCAGGCTTGCCACACGGTCCTCATGCGAGACGTAGAAGAATAGGAAGAACGCGAAGGCGCTTAGCAGAAAGCTTATCGACATTCGCCAGACCAGTGGCCCGGTGCGAAACCGTCTGCGTTCGAGGTCAGCCTCGGTAGGATGCTGTGCCGAGGCCAGATACGTCACCAGCACGCCGGCTATGCCCCCGATGTTTGCGATCAGGAGCGCGACAGCAGGAAGCCCGGGATCGCTCTTGAATGAGGCGGCGTAGACGACCGTACTGATAGCCGAGACGACGAATGAAGAGGCCACAAGCTTGTGGATCGTCTTCTCGAAACCCTTAACGTCCTCGGCAAACTTGCTGAATCGCGTCTTGGGGGGCTTCGTAGCGTCAGCCTTGCCGCGGCTGGTAGGCAGACGTGGTGCCATGACACGTGCTCCGCTGGGCAGGGCTTCTGGCCGATTCTAACGCTCACAGCGCTAATCACCAGTTTAGGGAGCTGCCAAATTCAACGACCGTCGCTTCGCCTTAGAGCGAGCATTACCGAGAGCTGCAAATTATCAGCAAATATCGACCGCTGCGCTGTGAGCGAAATAGCGTGTAGGGGTGGGTAGAGCGCAGCGAAACCCACCATCGTCCGAAAAGCGCCGGAGCCTTTGTGGCCTGGCAATGCTCTCTACAGACATGAACACCGGCGCATGCGGCCCATCGCTCTGGGTTGCGCTGCCGAACTCGGGTGTTCCCGAATTCGGCAATATCTAATCCGCAAGTCGGAAACATCCGACTTGCGCTGCTCTACCCACCCTACTGGGGGCGGTGAGGACGCTGGCGGAGAGGGAGGGATTCGAACCCCCGATACGGTTGCCCGTATGCCGCATTTCGAGTGCGGTGCTTTCAACCACTCAGCCACCTCTCCGTGCCGAATAATAGTTGCTGTGTGGTGGTCGGTTTCTATCGAAGCGGCGGCCAAGAGACAAGCGGAGCCGCGAGGCATCGGCGGCATCAGGCTTCCCCGGTGCCCCTCTATGTAATGACGACGTCATTCCGGGGCGGCGCGAAGCGCCGAGCCCGGAATCTCGCGCGGTGGAACACATGCCCTTCGGATCCGTTGAGCGATGGATTCCGGATAGCCGCTTTGCGGCTTCCGGAACGACGCTGGCGACCTAGATCTCCCGGCCGAGCAGACGATCGAGCGAGTAGGGGCCGCCGCCGCGCAGCGCGATGGCGAAGCACACGAGGCCCCACATCAGGGTGTACTCGTAGCCGCGGCCGAGCCAGGAAAAGCCGTTGTGCCAGTACAGAATAAAGGTGATGTAGCCGAGTTCGAGGGCGCAGGCCGCCGCCCAGAACCGGGTCAGCAATCCGGCCGCAATGCAGATCCCGCCGCCGAGTTCGACCACGGTGAGCAGTTGCGCCAACGGCACCCCGCCGCTGACGCTGTCGTGGGCAAACAATTCGGTCTGCTTTTCCATCCCGCGCACGACCTTGCCATAGCCGTGCACGATCATGTTCCAGCCGACCGCCACGCGCACGATCGGCCACGCCAGCGGCGTGACCACGTCATAAAACGGCTGCAGCGCTGAAATCAGCGCCCGCGGTTCGCGCCCGGTATCGGTCATGGTGGCCCCCTTGCGGTGCGCGGCTGGCGCGCTTTTGCGTGTCACGGTTGTTGTGGCGGCGGAGCATATTTTACCGGAGCGAAGAGGCAAGGGGGCGATGCCCGCGCAGTTAACCTCTCCCCGCAAAGGCGGGGCGACGGTGCAGACCGAGGCTGTTGCGAAAGAGGAGCAACTCACAGCCCGAACAGCTTCTCCGCATTCTTCCCGGCGATGCGCGCGGCCTGGTCCTTCGGCAGCGCGTTGACGCGGGCAAGGCAGCCGACCATGTCGCCGATATTATGCGGATAGTCGGAGCCGTAGAGCACGCGGTCGGGCGAGCCGGCGACATCGATGCACAATTGCAGCGCGCGCTGGTCGTAGACCACGGTGTCGTAGTAGATCCGCTGCAGGTAGGTCGAGGGCTTGTCCTTGATCGCCTCGGCGCAGGCCGGAATCATCTCGTGACAGCGGTCGAGCCGGCCCGACAAGTACGGCAGCGTCGCGCCGCCATGGGCCGCGATCAGCTTCAGGTTCGGATAGCGATCGATAAAGCCTGACAGGATCATGCGGGCAAAGGCGAGCGTGGTGTCGACCATGAATCCGATCGGCGGCACCAGGCCGAACTCATCCATGTGCAGATCGCGCACGCCCTGCGGCGCGGTCGGATGCACCAGCACCGGCAGCTTGCGCTTGTCGATCGCGGCCCACACCGGCGCGAATGCAGGGTCCGTCAGATCGCGGCCGTCGATATTGGCGAGCACCATCACGCCGACCGCGCCGGCTTTGACTGCACGTTCGAGTTCGGCGACCGCGTCCTCGGCGTGCTGCCACGGCAGCGAGGCGAACCAGCGAATGCGGTCGGGCTTGGCGCGCTGCTGCTCGGCCATGGAATCATTCACCAGGCGTGCCGCGTTCAGGCTGACCGCGCGGTCGCCCCAATACACGTTGGGCGAGGTGAGCGAGACGATGGCGACATCGACTTTGGCGTCGTCCATGGCGCGATAGCGGAGCTCATAGTCCCACATGCCGGGAAACAAGGTCATGAACGCGGCGTCGTAGAGAAAGATGGTGTCCTGTCCGGCCTTGGTTTTTTTCACTGTGTATTTGCTGCCGCCGTGTCGGCGCAGCATCTCGATCCAGTCGAGCGTGAGCATGTGGGTGTGGACGTCGATGACGGTCATGGGAGCCTCAGGCGTTTCCAGTTTTCAGCCCCGTTCTGGCGGGCGATCCGCCGCTGGGTTGTTGGGGGTTTTATACCGATCCTTTTGTCGTCGTCATCGGCCGCGGGTTCGGTGGTCTCCCTCTCCCCGCGCTTGCGGGGAGAGGGGTGGGGTGAGGGGCGCTCCTGGTCGAGCGCGTCGTGTCGAGAGTCCCCCTCACCCGACCTCGCTTCGCTACGGTCGACCTCTCCCCGCAAGCGGGGCGAGGTAAAGGGGCCGTTCATTGGTGAGCGCTCCCTCGCCGGGATAGCGGGGGGAGAAGGGAATGAGGGGCCATAACCTCCTGATTATGCAGGGGCTTCAGGCGCCCCACGGTTTCTTGACAGCGGCCGTGCGAGCGGTCATAAGCATCGCGCAGCGCGGGATCTTGCGATCCCGCGCGCTTTGTTACGGCCGAAAACGGCCAAAACACAGCACATCCACATCCGACTGAAAGAAGCCAGTCCGGAAATTTCCGAGCACTGTCGGATATTTACGAGCCTGGAACCCGAACACGAGGACAACAACGATGTTCGCAGTCATTAAAACCGGCGGTAAACAGTACCGCGTCGTCGCCGACGACAAGCTCAAGATCGACAAGGTCGTGGGCGAGCCGGGGACGATTATCGAGTTCGGCGAAGTTCTGGTGGTCGGCGGCGAGACCCCGCTCCTGGGATCTCCGTTGGTCGCCGGCGCGACGGTGGCGGCCGAGGTGCTCGACCAGGCGCGCGGCGCCAAGGTCATCGCCTTCAAGAAGCGCCGGCGCAAGAATTCGCGCCGCAAGCGCGGCCATCGCCAGGATTACACCCTGGTCCGGATCACCGAGATCCTGACCGATGGGGCGAAGCCCAATATGACGCCGCCGCCGCGGCCCGAGCGCAAGCCGAAGCCGGTGGTGGACACCGAGGTGTCCGACACCGATGAGGGCGAGGCCAAGCCCGCCGCCAAGAAAACGGCGAAGAAGGCTGCCAAGAAGCCGGCGGCCAAAAAGGCCGCGAAAAAGCCGGCGGCGAAAAGTCCTGCCAAGGCGAAGGCCGGAAAGAGCAAGGGCAAAACAAAAAAGTGACGAATTCGATGATGATTTCGTCACAAAAATCGGTTAGATAAAACTCGCATACGGATACTCAGTCATGGCGCACAAAAAAGCAGGCGGCTCTTCCCGGAACGGGCGCGACTCAGGCGGTCAACGCCTGGGCGTGAAGCTTTTTGGCGGCGAGCCCTGTCGCGCCGGCAACATCATCGTGCGTCAGCGCGGCACCCAGTGGCATCCCGGCCAGAACGTCGGCATGGGCACGGACCACACCCTGTTTGCGCTGATCGACGGCCGCGTTGCGTACCGCAAGAAAGCCAACGACCGCACCTTCGTATCGGTTGTTCCGGCCACGGAGGCAGCGGCAGAGTAAGACGGTAGACCAAATTCGAGGTCTGCCGGCACCCAATCGCCCGGCGGACCCACACGGGTTCCGATGTGAGGGGGAGACGGGTTGCCGGCTCCCCCTCATCGCATTTGAAGCATCCCGCTTCAAAACAAGGAGCCCGAGCCATGACCCTGTTGGAAGAATTCTCCCGCGAGAGCTTGCGCGAAGGAAGTACCCCCGTCCTCGAGACCGAGCGGCTGGTTCTGCGTGCGCCGCGGCTTGAGGACGCTAAAACGGTAGCAGCGCTCGCCAATGACCGTCGCATCGCCGAAAACACCGCGCGCATTCCGCATCCTTATAAACTTGCCGACGCCAAGGACTGGATCTGTTCGGCCGGGCAGCGCGCCGGCGAGCAGACGTTTCTGATAACGCTCGCGAGCGGCGCCATCATCGGCGCCTGCGGGCTCGATCTGCGCGAACCGCCGGTGCCCGAACTCGGCTATTGGCTGGGCGTGCCGCACTGGGGCAAGGGCTATGCGACCGAAGCGATGCACGCGCTGATCGACCATGCGTTCACCGATCTCGATCACGCAGCGCTCTGCGCCGGCGCCCGCGTCACCAACCCGAGTTCACGCCGGGTGCTGGAGAAATGCGGCTTCCAATGGACCGGCGTCGGCCTCTGCCGCATCCGCGCATTGCATTCGTCGGCGCCGATCGACCGCTTCCGGCTCGAGCGCGGCATCTGGGCCTCGCTTAAGCGCTGGGGCAAGGTGCGCCGGGTGGCGTGAGGCGCACGTCGGTTCTTCCTCCTTCCCCAGAAAGGGGGAGGTCGGTTTGCGTCAGCAAACCGGGTGGGGGTCATCGTGCTCATTGTGTTGCCCCGCGCATGAAGTGCGACCCTCTCCCATCGCGCTGACCCCCTCCCATCGAGACGACCCCCTCCCTGACCCTCCCCCTTGCAGGGGGAGGGAAGCAGAGCAAGCTGCGCGTCTCACGTCGCCACCGTGCCATCCGGTCCGGCGCCCGCCGGCAATTGGCAATGAATGCATGAGGCGGCCGATTTGCGCTTGTAGGCGTGGAAATGCCGCGACAGGGCGAAGAATTTTCCGCAGCGTGGGCAACGAAAGGTGCCGAGCCGGATCGCGAGCACCGCGATGACGGCCGCCCAGATCCACGCGCCGGCGAAGAATACATTGGTCATGAGCTCGGAGCGCGGCAGCGGCCAGATCACGTTGAAGACGATGAGATAGACGAACAGCAGCGCGATCCCGAAAATGAAGGTCGGGCGTCGTCGCTCGTGGTCGCGCCACGCCAGGGCGTATCGTTGGTCTTCGGTCATGTCGCGGCCTCCGTGCGAGAGCGTAGGACGGCTTGAGGGGAAGCGAAACTTATCATTCAGATCGGTGAAAGCGTGTCGCTTGGATACGGCGCGCTTGCGGCTCGGGATTCCGGGTCCGCGTCTGCGACGCACCCCGGATTGACGGCAAGAAATTTAGGCACCGTCATTCCGGGACGGCGCGTCAGCGCCGGACCCGGAATCCCGAGCCGCAGGCGTGAATCCCTTCGCGTCAAACGCGACCCTCGCTTCAAGCGAGACTCCTGCCGCAAGCGGGACCCCACCCTAGCCCTCCCCCTTTCAGGGGGAGGGAATCATCGCATCGTGGCTAGCGCTTCACCACATTGATCATGCCGGCGGTGTCGCCGGCGAGAAAGTGGCGCATGTTCGCTGTGATCACTTTCAACGCCTCGTGGACGTAATTGTCGTAGAACGCGGCGGAATGCGGGGTGATCATCACGTTCGGCAGCGACCAGAACGGATGATCGCTCGGCAGCGGCTCCTTGCTGAAGACATCGAGCGCGGCGCCGGCAATGGTGTTGTTCTGCAGCGCCGCGAGCAGCGCGGCTTCGTCGACCACGCCGCCGCGCGCGAGATTGATCAGCGTCGCCGTCGGCTTCATGGCGGCGAGCACGCCGGCGTCGATGACGTGATGAGTCTCAGGCGAGTAGGGCGTCAGCACCACCAGGTAATCGAGGCCGGCGACCGCGGTCGTGAGTTCGTCGCGGCCATAGACCTGGTCGAAGCCAGCAACCGCGCGCTTGACCGAACTGATGCCGATGACCGTCATCCCCATCGCCTTGCAGCGCGGCGCGAGCGCCTGCGCAATCGCGCCGATGCCGAAAATGCCGACGGTCTTGCCTTCGATCAGCCGGCACGGCGAGCGTTCCCAGGCGTGGCGGTCCTGGTTGCGGACGTAGCGCGGGGTGTCGCGGCTGAGATTGAGCATCGCCATCAGCGCGGCTTCGGAAATGGCGGCGCCATGAATGCCGTGAATATTGGTGAGGATGACCTCGCGGCGAAGATTGGCGCGGTCGGCGATGTTGTCGACCCCGGTGCCGAGCGCCTGGATCCATCGCAGCCGTTTGGCCTCGCCCAGCACATGATCGGCGCGGTCGCGCAGATGCGGCCCGAAGGTGATCATCACGTCGGTGGTGGCAAGATGCGGGTCAGCGTCCCGGATGTCCTTGACCGGGTGCACGGTGACGGCGGGGAAGGCCTTGGCAATGCCATTGAAATAGGTCGTGCGCAGGTCTTCGGGAAAATCCAGGACAAGCAGGACATTGGTCATCAGGCGGGCTCAAGGGGTTGTTCATTTGGCCCTGCTTACCATGTTCGAGGGCTGCGCGATCAAGGGCGGGAGGTCGCGTGCGAAATGTTGGGGCATGGGCTATATGAGGGCCGAGGCGCCCCTTCACCTCGCCCCGTTTACGGGGAGAGGTCGACCGAAGCGAAGCGAGGTCGGGTGAGGGGGACTCTCCCCACGTCGCGTTCGTTGCAACAGCCCCTCACCCCGACCCTCTCCCCGCAAGCGCGGGGCGAGGGAGAAGAGCACCATGAAATTCCTCGACCAGGCCAGGATCTTTATTCGTTCCGGTGACGGCGGCGCCGGTTCGGTGTCGTTCCGGCGCGAGAAGTTTATCGAGTTCGGCGGTCCCGACGGCGGCAATGGCGGTCGCGGCGGCGACGTGGTGGCGGCCTGCGTCGATGGGCTCAACACCCTGATCGATTACCGCTATCAGCAGCACTTCAAAGCCAAGACCGGCGGCCACGGTATGGGCAGGCTGCGCTCCGGCGCCGGCGGCCCCGATGTCATTCTCAAGGTTCCGGTCGGCACCCAGATTTTCGCCGAGGACAACGAGACCCTGCTCGCGGATCTGACCGCGGTCGGCCAGACCGTGGTGCTCGCCAAAGGCGGCAATGGCGGTTTCGGCAATGCGCATTTCAAGTCCTCGACCAACCGCGCGCCGCGCAATGCCAATCCGGGGCTGCCGGGGGAAGAGCGCACGCTCTGGCTACGGCTGAAACTGATCGCCGACGCCGGCCTGATCGGCCTGCCCAACGCGGGCAAATCGACGTTTCTCGCCGCGGTCAGCGCGGCCAAGCCGAAGATCGCGGATTATCCATTCACCACGCTGCATCCGCAGCTCGGCGTGGTCTCGACCGATACGCGCGAGTTCGTGATCGCGGATATTCCCGGCCTGATCGAAGGCGCGCATGAGGGCGCCGGCCTCGGCGATCGTTTCCTCGGCCATATCGAGCGCTGCCGCGTGCTGCTGCATCTGGTCGACGGCACCTGCGAGCACGCCGGCGAGGCCTACAAGACCGTGCGGCACGAACTCGACGCCTATGCCCACGGGCTGCTCGACAAGCCGGAAATCGTCGCGCTCAACAAAGCCGACCTGCTGACGCCGGATCAGCTGAAGGAACAATTGGCGCGGCTCAAGCGCGCGGCCAAGAAGACACCCTTGGTGATGTCGGCGGCGACCCGGCAAGGCGTGCCGGAAGTCCTGCGCGCGCTGCGCAAGGTGATCGACGAAGCCGCCCGTGTCGACAATGAGGACAAGGCCGCGGCGCCCGCCTGGCAGGCGTGAGGCTTGTCATCGGGGCGCGCACGCAGGTCGGCTATAGCCGACCCGCGCCTCATTATGCCGATCTCGGGTGAACCCGAGATCGGTGCGCGAGCCCGGAATCCATCGTGCAGCGATCGTTGAAGATTCTGTGATCTGCTGCGCGAGATTCCGGGTCCGGCGCTAAACGCGCCGTCCCGGAATGACTGTTTCCATTCGGCCGCTGCGGAATGACCATTTCAATTCGTCGCCGACCCGGATGACGTGGCTGGAACAACTACCGCCACATGCCGCGCATGCGGGCGCCGATGTCGACGCGCACGCCGGGATCCGGCTTGGCGGCCGATGCGGGAGCCGCCACCGGCCAGGTGGTGCGATCGAAATGGTTCAGCACGTTGTTCGGAATGAAGCGCGTGCGCGCCGCATAGACGTGGCGATCGCCGCGCGCGTTCTGGCCGTGGGTGAAGAAGCGCTGCGGCAGGATGATGTGCAGGTCGTCCTTGGCGCGGGTCATCGCGACATAAAGCAGCCGGCGTTCCTCTTCGAGTTCGGAGGAGGAGCCGGCGGCGAGGTCAGAGGGAATGCAGCCATCGACCCCATTGAGCACGTAGACCGATTTCCATTCCTGGCCCTTGGCGGAATGAATGGTCGAGAGGATCAGATAATCCTCGTCGAGCAGCGGCACGCCGGCCTGGTCGCTGGTGGCGTCGGGCGGATCGAGCGTTAGTTCGGTGAGAAAGCGCTGTCGCGAGGGATAGCCGGCGGCGATCTGTTCGAGCTGGATCAGGTCGGCGCGGCGCATCACGGCGTCCTCGTGCCGGCGTTCGAGATGCGGCTCATACCAGAGCCGCGCGCGCTCGAGTTCCGCCGGCCAGCCGGCGCGATCGGTGCGCAATTCGCTCACGGTATCAACGAAGGTCGCCCAGGCGTCGCCGGCGCGCGGCGGCGCGGGGGCTTCCAATAGCGCGAGGCCCGGATCGGGCGCGGTCACCATCTGATCGAGCACGCGCTGCGCCGAGGTTGGCCCGACGCCCGGCAGCAACTGCATCAGGCGGAAGCCGGCGATGCGGTCGCGCGGATTTTCGGCAAAGCGCAGCAGCGCCAGCAGGTCCTTGATATGGGCGGCATCGAGAAACTTGAGGCCGCCGAATTTCACGAACGGGATATTGCGGCGGGTGAGCTCCACCTCCAGCGGGCCGCTGTGGTTCGAGGCGCGAAACAGCACCGCTTGCTGCTTCAGCAAGGTGCCGGCTTCGCGGTTATCGAGCACGCGCTCGACCACGTAGCCGGCCTGGTCGGCTTCGTCGCGCACGCTTACAAGCTGGGGGCGCTCGCCGGCGGCGCGATCGGTCCACAAATTCTTGGTGAAGCGCTCGCTCGCGAGTTCGATCACGGCGTTGGCGGCGGAGAGGATCGCACGGGTCGAGCGATAATTCTGCTCGAGCGTGACGATGTCGGCCGGCGGGCTGAACAGCTTGGGAAAATCCAGGATGTTGCGCACGGTGGCGGCGCGAAACGAATAGATCGATTGGGCGTCGTCGCCGACCACGGTGAGGCCGCGGCCACCGGGCTTGAGCGCCAGCAGGATTGAAGCCTGCAGGCGGTTGGTGTCCTGGTATTCGTCGACGAAGACATGATCGAAGCGGGCGCCGATGTCGGCGGCGAGCGCGGGGTCGCCGACCATCTGCGCCCAGTAGAGCAGCAGGTCGTCGTAATCGAGCACGTTCTGGCGCTGCTTCGCCTCCACATAGGCGGCGAATAATCGCTTGAGTTCGGCCGCCCAGCCGGCGCACCAGGGAAACGCTGTGCGCAGCACCTCCTCGATCGGGGTCTCGGCGTTGACGCAGCGCGAATAGATCGCAAGGCAGGTGCCCTTGGTCGGAAAGCGCTTGTCGGTTTTCGAGAACCCCAGTTCGTGCCGCGCGAGATTCATCAGATCGGCGGCGTCCTCGCGATCATGAATGCTGAAGGCGGGCGCTAGCCCGATCTGCTCGGCATGTTCGCGCAGCAGCCGCGCACCGATGGCGTGAAAGGTGCCGGCCCAGGAGAGAGACGCGGTCAGCGCGTCGGCGCGTGCATTCGAGGCGAGAGTTTTTTTGGCGCCGTCGCCGACCTCTTGGGCGATGCGCGCGACCCGGCGGGTCATTTCGCTCGCCGCGCGACGCGAGAACGTCATCAGCAGAATCCGGCGCGGATCGGCGCCATTGACGATCAGATGGGCGACCCGGTGCGCGAGCGTATTGGTCTTGCCGGATCCCGCGCCAGCAATCACCAGCAGCGGCGGCGCGGTGTCGTGGCCGACGCCATGCTCGACGGCGCGGCGCTGGTCGGGATTGAGCTTTTCCAGATAGGCAGCGGACATCGGCACCGAATCAGTGGGAGGCGATCCACTACACCATCATTCTCCTTTTGTTCGCAATGTTGGTGGTCCATCTGCGTCATTCCGGGACGCCGCGAGAAGCAGGTGGTGCGGTCATGCGAGGTGGCGCCACGGTGCGCGGTCGACCCCCTCCCTGACCCTTTCCCTTTCAGGGGAAGGGAACACATCCAGCGGCGCGGTTCGCTTGAGATGATCAGCCCGGCGTTGCAAAGCTGCGCCCCCTGTGGGACAGGGTCCTCGTCACACTGCCGCCGGGTACATGCTGAATGTCGCGCCAAGGACCATCGCTCGCCGATTTCCGCCGCATCGTCGTCAAGGTCGGGTCCTCCCTCCTGGTCGACGCCGGCGCCGGGGCGGTGAAGCAATCGTGGCTCGCCTCGCTCGCCGCCGATATTGCGACGCTGCACAAGGATAACCGCGACGTGCTGGTGGTGTCCTCCGGCGCAATCGCGCTCGGGCGTGCGGTGCTGAAGCTGCCGCGCGGGCCGCTCAAGCTCGAGGACAGCCAGGCCGCCGCCGCGGTCGGCCAGATCGCGCTCGCGCGCACCTGGAGCGAAGTGCTGGGCGCGCACGGGATTACCGCCGGGCAGATCCTGGTGACGCTGGGCGACACCGAGGAGCGTCGGCGCTATCTCAACGCCCGCGGCACCATGGCGAAGCTGCTGGAATGGCGCGCGGTGCCGGTCATCAACGAGAACGACACGGTGGCGACCAACGAAATCCGCTACGGCGACAATGACCGGCTCGCGGCGCGCGTCGCCACCATGGCGAGCGCCGATCTGCTGGTGCTGCTGTCGGACATCGACGGGCTCTATGACGCGCCGCCGGGCGCGAACAGCACGGCCGCGTTGGTGCCGATGGTCGAGCGCATCACGCCCGAGATCGAGGCGATGGCGGGCGCGTCCGGCTCCGAGCTTGCGCGCGGCGGCATGCAGACCAAGCTCGAGGCCGCCAAGATCGCGACCACGGCCGGCATCCACATGGTGATCGGGTCCGGGCGCATCGAGCATCCGCTGCAGGCGATCCGCGACGGCGCGCGCTGCACCTGGTTCCTGACGCCGGCCAATCCGGTGACGTCGCGCAAGCGCTGGATCGCGGGCTCGCTCGAACCGCGGGGCACGCTGACCATCGATGCCGGCGCGGTGGCGGCGTTGCGGCGGGGAAAGAGCCTGCTGCCGGCGGGCGTGCTGCGGGTCGATGGCGAGTTCACCCGCGGGGACGCGGTGATCGTGCGCGGGCCCGATGGCCACGAGGTCGGCCGCGGGCTTGTCGCTTATGACATCGCCGATGCCGAGAAGATCACCGGCAAGTCGTCCGGCGATATCCTGCTGATCCTGGGCATCGAAGGCCGATCGGAAATGATCCATCGCGACGATCTGGTGCTGGGGCGGGAATAGAGGCAGGCCTTTCTGGCCAGTGGCGCGTCCATTGTTGTCTGGCCTGAAGGATCAAGCATCCGGAGGACATCATGCGGTCGCGCTCGACCATTGTTGCTGCTGCTGTGCTGATCGGCCTCGCCGCGGGCCTCAGTGATGCCGTCGCCGGGCAGAGCAGCGCGCACCGCCATGGCCATCGCGGGGCTGGCGCTCACGCTGTCGATGCTCCCGTCGGCTTCACCGATTATTCCCGTTGCCCGGTCGTGCGCCGCGGGGTGCAGACGGCGCAGGGCTTGCGCTGGGCCTACGTGACAACGTGCGGAAACTGACGTCGCGTCCGCGCGCCCCCACGATTGCATTATGGTATAATAATGCCATAGGATGTTGCGCCTCCCGGGACTTAATCTCGCTTTGCGCCGGGCGGGCTCGATTGGGGACCCGCATGCGATTTCGATTGGCGACCTTCGTTGCACTTGTCGGTGTTGTTTGTGCTGCACCCGATGCGTTCGCGCGCAACGGCCACCATTCGCATTCGTCGAGCGGCGGTCGCGGCTTTGGGTCGTCTCACCACGCCCGCGCACCGCGCGCGCTGACCTTTGCCGGATTCAGCGAACCGACGTGTGCGAGCGCGCCGCGGCGGATCGTCTTTGATGACGGGCTGCGCCGGCATCGACGGCGCCGTTGCGATTTTTGACAAGTTACGCGCTGGTGCGCTGCGCCCAGGCGAGCGCCTGTTCCAGCCGGTCATTGCCCCAGAACAATTCACCATCGCCGGTGACGAACGTCGGCGCACCGAACACGCCAAGGCGTTGGGCGGCGTCGGTCTCGGCCCGCAATCGCGCCTTGATCTCGGCCGACTGCGCCCGCGCCAGCACCGGTTCGGGCGCAAGCTCCAGTCCGCGCAGGAGATCGGCGATCACGTTTGCGTCCCCGATGGCGCGGCCGGCGCCGAACTCCGCCGCATAGACGGCGCGACAGAAATCTTCGCCCCAGTCTTCCGCGAGGCCGACATGCGCGACGCGCGCGGCCAGCAGGCTCGGTTGCGGAAACGGATCGGGCCGCTGAAACGCAAGGCCCAAGGCGGCGGTCACCCGCTCGAGGTCGCGCCACATGTAGCGGCCCTTGTTCGGATAGAGATTGAACGGGGAATCGTTCCAGCCTTGCGCCTGCAGGATCGGCCCGAGCAGAAACGGTCGCCACCGCACAGCGACGCCGGCGCTCTGCGCCAATGCACCGACGCGCATCGCGGCCGGATAGGAATAAGTCGAGGCAAATTCGAGAAAGAAGTCGAGCTTGGCGGCCATCGGCGGGTTCTCAGCGGCTCAGTCTTTGACTGGTGAAAAATTATAGCGCGGGGCGGCGAAACGCGACCGAAGGAACCTTTGCAGAGCCGCCCGCGTTGAGGCGTGAACGGCCGAATTCTGCCGTCGATGGTTTGGAGTTAGCCCATGCGGTCCGATGATTGGAAAGACCACTTTGATCCTCGCATTTTGGCGGTTCCGGCGCTCGCCTTTGTCGGCGGCGCGGTATTGGGCCGGGTGCTGGGCCTCAAAGGCCTGATGCGCGGCGCGATGGCGGCATTGGCGCTCGGCACCGCCGGACGGCGGTTTTTCGATGAGCCGGAGCGGGTGGTCCGTTCCCGCGCGAAGCCGATCCGCCGGGCCGCCCACAAGCGCAGCGCCCAGAAGCGTTCGCCCGCCCGCAGCCGCGGTTAACGGCGTCACCACCCTGATTTTCCGGCGTTTCACCTTGCACCTGAAGACGATCGCCCTATAGTCCCCGCGACCTCTGGGTCGGCCGTGCGTACGGCCTGATTTCTTGAGCCAGGGCGGGGACTTGCGATGAAAAAGGGCGACGTCAAGAAGGTGGTGCTGGCCTATTCGGGTGGGCTCGATACCTCGATCATCCTGAAATGGCTGCAGACGACCTATGGCTGCGAGGTCGTCACCTTCACCGCCGATCTCGGCCAGGGCGAGGAGTTGGAGCCGGCGCGCCAGAAAGCGCTGCTGCTCGGCATCAAGCCCGAGAATATTTTCATCGAGGATCTGCGCGAGGAATT
>Ga0265332_10001258_pt1 | contig 14580 bp, 10 predicted proteins | sample 41926metaG_FD_202084 | JGI IMG/M metagenome (GOLD analysis project Ga0265332, IMG submission 202084) | Rhizosphere microbial communities from Carex aquatilis grown in University of Washington, Seatle, WA, United States - 4-19-26 metaG | ecosystem: Host-associated > Plants > Roots > Rhizosphere...
GGATCCACGAGCGGGGCACTCGTCGTGAATCCGGAGGACAGGTGGCTGGCGAAAGCAGGACTGCGTCCGGTGAGAATCACCCCGTCCGCTGGGAAGAAACGGGAGCTGCGCAAGATCTCGGCACGCTCGGCGGTACATGGGGCACGTCCGTGGCGATCAACGCCGCCGGCCAGGTCACGGGGGTGAGCTCGATCGCGAACGATCAGCAGATGCACGCCTTTCTGTGGACGGCGGGCAGCATGCGCGATCTCGGGACGCTGGGAGGGGACTGGAGCTCGCCCACCGCGATCAACGCCGCCGGCCAGGTGGTGGGCCAGAGCAACCTCGGGCCCTCCGGGCCGCAGCACGCCGTGCTCTGGGACGAGAGCGGCATCCACGATCTCGGGACCTTCGGCGGTGACTCGAGTAGCCCGGGAGGGTTTCGTCGGGCCATCAGCGACGAAGGGGAGATCGTGGGCGCCGCCGAGACCGCCGGATCATCTATGGGTCTTGGGCGGGGTCCAGAAACACCGCCATCCCGGGTCGTCCGAAGCCCTGTGCGGGAACGTCCGGATCGACCCGGGGGAGCAGTGTGATGCCCCCGATGGCGTCACCTGCACCGCGAATTGCCTCCGGGTCCCTGGCTGCGGAGACGGAGTCATCGCGGCGGGCGAGCAATGCGACCCCCCGGACAACTACACCTGTGGCGCCACGTGCCAGATCCTCCCCCTTTGCGGCAACCACCGGATCGATCCGGGAGAGCAGTGTGACCCTCCCTGGGCTGGCTCGATCAATTCTTGCAGCGATCATTGCCAGATCCCGACCTGTGGCAACGGCAGGATAGACCCTGGCGAGAACTGCGAGCCACCTTCGTTCTCATGGACCCCTGGACACGGGAGCTCGCTCTACTGCGGTCCAGATTGCAAGTCACGAGACGCCTGTGAGGAGTGCCACAGTCGTTGCGGCACGGATCCGATCTGCATTTGTGGCACGTGCTCGGTGGGACCCTACAACCCCTGCCTCGCGTGCCCGCTCAAGTGAGCCGCCGCGGCACTCGATCCTCGCGGGCAACACGACGGCGAATCAATTCACCAGGTCGTGTATCACCGTGTTCCAGGTGTCGGCCATCTTCTGGAAGCCGGCGATGTTCGGGTGAAGGCGGTCGTACATCAACGTGCTTCTATACGCCTGGTCGGAAACGAACGCGTTGTACATATCCACGATGGCCACGTGTTTGCCGGCGTCGGCGCGGGCCTTGACGACCGCCGGGATCGCGGCGTTGTACGCCTGTATCCGAGCATTGAGCGGGTCTTGCATGGTCGGCGTTATCTGCGCAACGACGATCAGGGTGTGCGCATCGAGGGCGATGATCGCGTCGATGAGGGCGCCGAGGCGGGTCGGGACATTCGGCAAATCGATGCTGTTGTCTACGTCGTTCGTGCCGATCATGAGCAGCACGATATCCGGGTGGTACGCCGGGATGCTGGTCTTCACGAAGGGTGAGATGCCCTTGTGAGCGGGGGCGGGCAACGGTTCATCGTCGATCGTGTAGGCACTGTGTCCCTCGTGGTGCTGGGGAAACGGAACGCCGTCGACCATCGCGGGACCGTTGACGGCGCTACCCACGAACGTCAGGTGCTTGCCTTCCTGATGCGAGCGCTGAAACAGCGGAATGCGATAGCCGCCTCTTTGTGCCAGGTACCCGTCCGTGATCGAATCGCCGAAGGGCATGATCTTGCAATCCGTTGGCGCCGGTGGGCACGGGTCATAGCTCGTACCAGACCCGCTCCCGCCACCACCTCCGCCGGGATTGTCGCCCCTCGCTCCTGCACGGTCACCCGTTCCCATGCCGCCCGCGTCGCCGCCGCCGCCGGTCCTCGACCCTCCGGCGCCGATGGTACCCATGCCCCCGGCCGCCGCTCCCATGCCTCCGCTACCCATCCCAGCTGTTGCAGTTCGGCCCCCCGTCGAGGTGCCGCCAGTCTCGCTGGCGCCGCCGCTCGCCGCCGCGACGTTCCCCCCTCGAGCACCGCCGGCCGCGCCAGCCTGGCCGCTCACCGAAGAGCCGCCCGTACCGACGACCGAGATGCCGGCGCCGCCCCCCTGGCCGCTCATTCCCGCTCCGTCTTCGAGCGGGTCCGGGCCGCCGCCGGACTTGGACGTGGCGCTGCAGGCAATGACGAACAGCACTGGGATCGCGAAGCAGGCGACCGCCCCCCATGCAGAATCATGCCGCGGGAGAACTGGATTGTTCATTCTTGGTCCAGGAGGTACGAGAAGTCCGATACCGTCAGCGCGGGCTGGGGGAGCTCGCAGGAGCTTAGAACAAACGAAGACACGATCGCACAAGCCATTGTGCACCTGCGCAATTCCCGAAAGGCTCCCGACAGGGAGCCGAGACGGTCCCTACGGGCAGTCCACGGTCAAGGTGACACCCCGCGACCTCAACGTCTCGATGTTCTGCGCCTGCGCCGTGCAGTCGATCGGGTTGGCCCCGAGCGCGATCGTGGGCTGGTCAAAGAGGGAGATGTTGGCGACCAACGGGGAGAGATCCGTGATCTGATTGCCGGTCAAGTCCAGACTCTGGAGACCCACAAGTGACGACAGCGAGGAGATATCTCGAATCTGATTCGAGTTGAGATCGACCACCGTCAGCAGGCTCAAGGGCGCGAGAGGGGCGGTGTCGATGAGCCCCGCCCCCGGGAGGCGCAGCTCGGTCAGACCGGTCAATTCAGAGAGCGCGGCCCGGGCCTCGGCGGTCGAGAAGTCGGAGCGTATCAGATTGAGCACCTTCAATGAAGGAAGTGCCGACAACACGGCCGCCGTGTTCGAATGCAGGTCCCCGCGAAATTCCGTCACCTGAGGTAGGAGCGGAACGTTGGTCTCCCACGCTTCCAGCAGCCTGAGGACCTTGAGGTTTGGAAGGCGCGAGAGAGGCGCGAGGTCGACGAAGTACGCCTCGAAATAGAGCGTGCGCAGGTTCGAAAGACACTCGACGCCGGTGAGCGACGTGACTGGACCGACGTAGCCGGGGGGAGGATCAATCGGGGTGCCGGCGGGCTCGACCATGAATAGATCGGTGAGGCCAGCGAGGTTGGTCGGATGGATCGGCCCGTTCGGAACATTGATGGCAGCGCGCACCCATGATTCGACATAGGGGTCCGCGATCGTCAACGGGTCAGTGCACGCCGTCGTGCCGACCGTCCCGATCGCACCTGGACTGGTAGTGCCCGTGATTCCGCCAATCGCGGAACCTTTTGTGCCGCCATTGGCCGCCTTACCGGGGACGCCACCCGTCCCCTGACTGTCCGCACTGCCCGACGATGCCTCTGGCGTGTCGGCCCCCGAGCGGGCACCACAGCCCGCTGCAAGCAACGTTGCGATCGGGATCAACGGCCACGAGCCACGGAGCGCAGGGTATTGATTCATGGGTTGTTCTCGCTGACGCCAGGGGAGACGGACAAAAAGCCCATCCAGGCCGTCGGGATCGCCGACAGGAAAACGGGCATGAAACCCCCGAGACCACCGGGGACCGAGGAATCTCTCGATCGTCAATGCTACAACGCCCCAGGCGGAATTGCTTCTCCTCCAGCAGGAAAATACCGAACCGACCTTCGCAACGGAGCCCGTCCTGGCACTTGCGCAAAGCGCTAGTTGCACCCCAGCCGCGTGGGGCCGATGGCGTAGTCGTCGAGGTACAGGTCGCCGGTCGTCGTTCCCGCGTTGTAATGTTCATAGCCGATGCGCATTTCCCCGATGGCCGCGATCGCCGTTCCGGTGTCGGTGGCCAGCAACGTGCCGTCCATGTACAAGGCGACGCTGCCGGTACCGCCGATGCCGCTGATCTCCCATTCGAAGCAGTGCCATGCGCCCCTGGGTAGAACCATGTTCGCGCTTGGCCCGGTGTCGGGCGGGTCGACGTTGATCGCGATCTGGCCGCTCTGGGTGTTGAGCGGACGGACGCCCGTGGCCGAGTGCCCCGTGAAGCCCGCGGGCTCGGCCTCGATGTAGACGACGTGCGGATCAGGGCCGATCCCATTGCCCGTTTCGGTGTTCGGGTACATCCAAACTCGGCCCCAGACGGTGCCCTTCGCCGTAACACCCATCTTCTCATCAATGAACGTCGTGCCGGTCGGCGGGGTGAAGGTCAAGTGCACCGAGTTCGAGCCGGAGTGGGACTTGGTCGACACGATGGTGACGGTATTTGCGGCGACCGAATTGTCGATCGTCCATGCCGATCCCAGCGTCGTGCCGCTTTCGAAGCCGTCGCAGAACACCGCTGCGGTGGGGCAGCCTGCACCACCTTCGCCGGAAGCTGAATCGCCCGACCCGCCTGCGCCGTTGGCGGCCCCGCCTTCGCCGCTTGCGCCAGCGCCGTCCATCGTCCTTCCGCCGCTCGAGCCGCTGGACCCACCCGTGATGACGACGCCACCATTCCCGCCCGACGAGCTGCTGCTGGCGCCGCCGCTGCTGCTGGCGCCGCCGCTGCTGCTGCCCGTTCCGACGTTGCCGCCGCTGCTGCCCGTTCCGACGTTGCCGCCGCTGCCGCTGCCCGCTCCGACGTTGCCGCCGCTGCTCGAAGACGGACCAACTTGCGGCATCGTCACAGCGCCACCGCTCGACGAACCGCTTTGCGCCACCGCGCCGGCGTCCGGTGCGGGTGATGACGCGGTGCTACTGCAGGCTACTAACGCAATGCAGAGCAAGCCGCTGGCACTTCTTACCCCGGGCCCGCGTGTGCGGGGGGACACAATGGTCATCCGTCCTCCTCGATTGATGTTGGCGCAGGGGCGCCTTGGCTGACAGTGTCTCGGGCTTGAATGGAGGTCCATGCGTGATGTAAATCACGACCGTGGGTGATCGGCGGGCGGTCTGAAACCCACGTGGGATGGATATGCCTCCCGGAGTCCGCCGTCCCGGCCATTCCACCACCCCCGCCGAGAGCGACGAAGAGGGCAACGGTATCCTGAATCCGCTGTGCCTCGGCTTTGAACGTACCCGAGGTTGGTTTGGAGGAATTGCTCGTCCACCGTCAACACCTGCAGGTAGCTGGCGAGCCCCGATTGGTTGCTGAGCCGGATGAGATCGAGGGCCTCGCTGGCGAACCTGACGGCGTCCGCCTCCGCGGCCAACTCTGCGGCGTCGTGATCGAGCGCTCGCAGGAGGTCCGCCACCTGAACCAGCGCCGCCAGGACGGTCTGGCGGTAGCTGGCGAGCGCCTGATCCCGCGCCGCCTCGGCTGCCCGATGCTGCAATTCCTGCGTGGTTTCGACTGCACTCGCCCGCCGACGCGACGATGCACCTTGGCGCTCGAAATGCATGACCTCCTGGCATGACGACGCAGCCCCGACTCTTGATCCCGTTTCGCGAGATTGATCTCAGCATGCTGCCCCAGGTCGGCGGCAAGAACGCATCGCTCGGGGAGCTCTTGCGGTCCATGAAGTCCGCGGGCGTGCGGGTCCCTGACGGCTTCGCGATCACCGCGGCGGCGTTCCGCCAGCACCTGTCACAGGGAGGCGCAGACCGAGCCATCTACGAGGCGCTCGAAGGCCTCGACCGGGGCGACGTTGGGGCCCTGCAGAGGGCCGGCGCCCTCGCACGGGAACGCGTGCGCGCGCTGCCGCTGCCAGCGGAGCTGCGCACGGAGATCCTCGCGGCGTACCGAGGGCTCTCCGAGACGTACGAAGAAGGCGAGACCGACGTCGCGGTCCGTTCCAGCGCCACCGCCGAGGACCTGCCCGAGACCTCCTTCGCAGGACAGCACGAGTCCTTCCTGAACGTGCGCGGCGGCGTGGCCCTGCTGGACGCGGTTCGGGACTGCATGGCGTCGCTGTTCACCGATCGTGCCATCGTCTACCGGAACGAGAACGGATTTGCCCACCGCGACATCGCCCTGTCGGTGGGCGTGCAGAAGATGGTGCGCAGCGATCTGGCGAGCGCCGGCGTGATCTTCACCCTCGACACGGAGAGCGGTCATCGGGGCGTCATCACCATCACCGGGTCCTGGGGCCTCGGCGAGTCCGTGGTGAAGGGGCGGGTGAACCCCGACGAGATCTGGGTCTTCAAGCCTGCCCTCGGCGCCGGCCGGCCCATCATCAGACGCGACCGGGGTGACAAGGCGGTGAAGCTCGTCTACGGCGAGGGTGGCCGCTCGGTCGAGGAGGTGCCGGTCAGCGAGAGCGATCGGCGGGCGTTCGTGCTGACGGACGGCGAGGTGCTCACGCTCGCGAGGTGGGCGGTCGCCATCGAGGAGCACTACACGTCGCGAGCCGGCCACCCGACGCCCATGGACATCGAATGGGCAAAGGACGGACGCAGCGGTCTGCTGTACATCGTGCAGGCGCGCCCCGAGACCGTTCACTCCCAGAAGCACTCGGCGCGGCTCGAGCTCTTTCATCTCCACGGCAAGGGGAGGGTGCTGGTGCGGGGCAAGAGCGTCGGGGCTCGCGTCGGAGCGGGCGTGGCGCGGGTCATCCGCTCCGCCACCGAGCTCTCGTCATTCCGGGACGGGGAGGTGCTGGTCGCCCCGAGCACCGATCCCGACTGGGAGCCCGTGCTCAAGCGCGCCGCCGCGGTCGTCACCGAGCAGGGCGGCAGGACGTGTCACGCCGCCATCGTGTCACGTGAGATGGGCCTCCCGTGCGTCGTGGGCACCGGGAACGCTACCAGCGTCCTCCGGACGGGCCAGGAGGTCACGGTGTCGTGCGCCGAGGGGGACGAGGGGCGCGTCTACGAGGGCCGCCTGGCGTTCGAGCGCGAGGAGATCGATCCCGCGACCCTCCCCGTCCCGCGGGTGCCGGTGATGCTCAACGTCGGCGACCCGCGGAGCGCGTTCAGCCTGGCGAGCCTGCCGAGCGCGGGCGTCGGGCTGGCGCGGATCGAATTCATCGTGTCGAGCTGGATCGGCGTGCATCCGATGGCGCTCCTGCACCCCGAGCGGCTCGAGCCCGCGGTGGCCGAGCAGGTCCGCGCCCGCGCCGGAGGCTGGTCCTCGCCGGCCGAGTTCTTCACCGATCGCCTGGCCTCGGGCATCGCCCAGATTGGCGCTGCCTTCCATCCGCGGCCCGTCATCGTGCGGTTCTCTGACTTCAAGACCAACGAGTACGCGGGCCTCCTGGGCGGCAAGGCCTTCGAGCCGGTCGAGGACAACCCGATGATCGGATTTCGGGGCGCCTCTCGCTACTACGACGATCGCTACCGGGAGGCCTTCGCGCTGGAGTGCGCCGCCGTCCGCCGCGTCCGCTCGGAGATGGGCCTCGGCAACGTCAAGGTGATGATTCCGTTCTGCCGGACCCTTGCCGAAGGACGGCGCGTCATCGAGGAGATGGCCAACAACGGTCTTCGGCGCGGGGAAGACGGCCTCGAGATCTATGTGATGTGCGAGATCCCCAACAACGTGATCCTCGCGGCGGAGTTTGCCGAGCTCTTCGACGGCTTCTCCATCGGCTCGAACGATCTGACGCAGCTCACCCTCGGCGTCGATCGTGACTCCGAGCTTTTGGCGCACCTCTTCGACGAGCGCGATCCGGGTGTGAAGAAGCTCATCGAGATGGTGACCAGGGCTGCTCACGCAGCTGGGCGCAAGGTCGGCCTCTGCGGACAGGCGCCGAGCGATCACCCCGAGTTCGCCGAGTTCCTGGCCGACATCGGCCTCGATAGTATATCGGTCACCGCAGACGCGTTGCCCACCGTCATCAAGCGGCTCGGCCGCCGGCCGATCGTCGGCGCCGACGTAGGACCCCGCCCCGAGCCCAAGTCGCCATAGCGCCGTTCGGCCACGCCGATCGACCACGCCGTTCGACCACGAGGTCGTCGGCGACTCTCGGAGGCACCTCATGGTTGTGGCTCGCCCCACACCTCCGGGTCGCACGCGTTGCGAGCCCGAGCCACCGGTGAATCCGACTGCCGTTCAGGCTCCGGTCGGCGACGCGAAGGCGCGGCCGATGTCGTTGCAAGCGATCTGAACTGCGTGGCGCCCCGACAGGAGCGCGGTCGGCACGCCCCCGCCAGGCTCGACCCATTGCCCCGCCATGTAGAACGCGTTCAGCCCCGGAAGGGTCTTGTCGACATGGCCGAAGAAGGACTCGGGCGTGGGAAGCCAGCCCTCGAAGGCACCGCGCCAGGACCGGGCGTTTCGCCAGAAGGTGAGTGGGGTCGCGACGTCCGTCATCCGAACCGACTGCCGCAGTCCGGGCAGGACTGGTTCCAGGCTGCTCAGCAAGGTCGCCGCCGCGGCTTCCTTGGCGGCGCCGTAGCCTGTCCCGCGGGTCGCCCAGAACGCGTAGTCCGTCTGGGCCTGGACCTGCACCACGGTGTGCCCGGGCGGCGCGACGGCCGGTTCGTCATTGAAGATGCGTACCGTGAACCCGGCGTCCTGGCGACCACCCACTTGCAAGGGCGGCAGGCCATCCAGCGCCAACGTGCCGGGGACCTCCGACATGGGCTGGTCCACTCCGTAGCTGACGAGGAGGATCGGAGAGAACATCTTCCACTTCTCGAGGCGGAGCCGGGTCTCCTCCGCGCCGTAACGGCCGGCGAGCAGGCGCAGGACCGTCTCGGGACCGCTGGAGGTCGAGACCACCACGTCGGCATCCACGATGCCGCCGTCGGTCGTCCTGACCCCGCTGGCACGATCGCTCTTCACCAGGATCTCCTCCACCGTCGTATCGACCTGGGTCACGCCCCCCAGGGCCTGATAGCGGGCGATGAGGGCGTCCCGAAAGCGCGCGGTTCCTCCATTCGGACGCGACAGCCAGCCGCGCCCGAGATATCCGAGCATGAACAGCAGAACCAGCGCCGGCGACTCTTCCGGGGCCAGGTGCGACACAAAGCGCCGCAGGCGCTCGCTCTTCAACCGGGACCGTCCCCAGTCCCGAACCGAGTGCCTGAAATGCGCCACGTCCCCCACGTGCTCTCGGAGATCCCATAGACGGCTCATCCGCTGGCGCAAAGTGGCCAGCTCTGGTGGCGTGTCGAGTCCGGGATCCATCTCGGCGATCGCCCGAGCTCCTGCGATCATGCGGTCGACCTCGTGGGCGTCAGCGGGGCTGAGCCGCTGCAGCACCTGGCGAAGCTTCTCCAGGTCATCCGTCACGTCAATCTCCAGGCCATCTCGAACATTCCGGTAGGTCGCAAAATGCTGGATCGGGCGCACCGTGACCGGGGGAATGATTCCGAGCTCTCGATAGATCCCGAGGAAGGGCCCGCCCGTCAGCCACTGGATGCATCCGTCGACCGTGTACGGACCCCGCTGCCAGGCCGTGCAAACGCCTCCGAGGGCCAGATTGTGCTCGAGGATGGTGGTCTTGAACCCGTTGGCGAGGGCGTAGCACCCGGTCGACAGCCCAGCCAACCCACCGCCGATGATCACCATGTGTTGTTGACTCATACGGCCCTCACAACGCAAGGCGCATGCCGTCGGAAGGGGCGGTGCCGTCGCGGCGGTGAGCGGACCAGCCCGGCAGTTCGTGCGTCGGCTCTCATCGCCGTCGCGATTCCTGTCGCCTGCGCAGAGCTCTGCGCAGAGTTTGCGCATAGCAACGGGGCAATCTCGGGGATTGCGCCTCCGGCTCCCCCCTCCATGGGCGAGCTTCGAGCCGGCGCGGGGTGGACTGGCCCCCAGGATGCAGAGAAGCGCCGGGTGACCTTCCCCCTCGTCGAAGATGGAGAGTCCTCTGGGGCGCCACGTGCCGACACAGCCGTCGTCGAGGTGACGTCGGGTTCAGTCCCGAAGACGCCGCTCGGCGCGCTCTTCGAGCCCCGCGCGGTGGCCGTGATCGGAGCCTCGCGGCGGCGTGACACCATCGGCGGCGAGATCTTCCACAACCTCGTTTCGCGCGATCTGCCGGCGGCCGTCTACCCCGTGAACCGGAACGCGGACGTGGTGCAGTCCGTGCGTGCCTATCGCCGGTTGGCGGATGTTCCCGAGCGCGTGGATCTCGCGGTGGTGGTCGTCCCGGCGGCCCAGGTCCCGGCCGCGGTCGACGAATGCATCGCCGGCGGGGTTGCCGCGATCGTGGTGATCAGCGCGGGATTTGCCGAAGCTGGCGCCGCAGGGGCGCGGCAGCAGCGCGCGCTCACGGAGAAGGTCCGGGCGGCCGGCCTCCGGATGGTCGGGCCCAACTGTCTCGGCGTCATCAACACGTCGCCCGGTGCCGAGCTGAACGCGACGTTTGCACCGACCTGGCCGCCCGCCGGCAACGTCGCGTTCTCCTCGCAGTCGGGGGCGCTCGGCCTGGCGGTCCTCGATACGGCGCGCGCCATGGGCATCGGAATCAGCCAGTTCATCAGCGTCGGGAACCGGGCGGATGTTTCGGGGAACGATCTGCTCGAACACTGGGAGGCCGACCCGCGCACCCGGGTGATTCTCTTGTATCTGGAGGGGTTCGGGAACCCGCGCCGCTTCCTCGAGATCGCGCGCCGGGTGGCGCGCCAGAAACCGATCGTGGCCGTCAAGAGCGGACGGAGCGCGGCCGGGGCGCGCGCGGCTGGGTCGCACACCGGGGCCATCGCCACTCCCGACGTGGCGGTGGATGCCCTGCTGACCCAGGCGGGTGTGATTCGCACGGATACCATCGAGCAGCTCTTCGACGTGGCGGCGCTGCTCGCGAACCAGCCATCCCCGCGCGGCAATCGACTCGCCATCGCCACCAACGCGGGCGGACCGGGGATCATGGCCGCGGACGCCTGCGCCGTGGCCGGCCTCGAGCTGCCGCCCCTGGCCCCCGATACGGTGCGCCAGCTGAGCGAGGGCCTTCCCCCCGAGGCCTCGGTGCGCAATCCGGTGGACATGATCGCGAGCGCTCCGGCCGCCGCGTATGAGCGGGTCGTCCGCCTGCTGCTGGAGGATCCCGCCGTCGACGCGGTGCTGGCCTTGTACGTGCCCTTGCTCATGACCAAGCCCGTCGACGTGGCCGCGGCCATCGTGCGGGCGACGGTCGGGGCGGTGAAGCCGGTCGCCACGTGTCTGCTCGGGACGGATGGGCTCGAAGAGGCCTGGACCTTGCTGCGACAGGCGCATCTGCCGACCTACCACTTTCCGGAGAACGCGGTGGCAGCCCTGGCCCGGGCCGCCCGGCACGGTCGCTGGCTGGCGCGTCCGCCAGGCAGATTCCCGACCCTGGTCTTCCCTTCTCCGGGGCCGCCGCGGGCTGCCCTCGGAGATCTTCTGAAGGCGGGCCCGAGCGGTGGTTCGACGAAGACGGGGGAGGTGGATCAGGGACGATGGTTGGGACCGGACGATGTCTTCTCGCTGCTCACCGCCTACGGCATTCGCCTGCCGGGTCAGCAGGTGGTGCGAAGCGAGGAGGAGGCGGCGACGGTGGCCGACCGGTTCCTGGGCTCCGGGTCGGGTGCGGTCGTGCTCAAGATCGTCTCGTCCACGCTCACCCACAAGACCGACGTGGGGGGCGTGGTCGTCGACCTGCAGAGCGCCACGGCGGTGCGGAGCGCGTATCGCGCGATGATCTCGTCCATCGAGGTGCTCGGGCGGGCTGCGGAGGTGAGCGGTGTGCTGGTTCAGGAGATGGTGCGCGACGAGCGGGGCCTGTCGGTCGACCGAGGAGTGGGCGAATCGACGCCCGTGGGGCTCGTCGAGTGCTTCGTCGGTGTGACTGCGGACCCGGCCTTCGGGCGGCTCGTGGGGTTCGGCCTCGGCGGAACGCGGGTGGAGCTCGATCGGGACGTCGCCTTTCGAGTCAATCCCATAACCGACACCGACGCCGAGGACATGCTCTCCGAGTTGCGCGCGGCACGCCTCCTGACGGGGTTTCGCGGGAGCCGCGGGGTGGATCGCGGTGCGCTGGTGGACGTTCTGCTGCGGGTTAGCCGCATGGTCGAGGACTTCCCGGAAATCGTCGAGCTCGACATCAACCCGCTCGCGGCGCTGGGTCCGGGCCGCGGGGCGATCGCGGTGGACGCCCGTGTGCGTTTCCAGAGGTGATCGCCTACGCCGACTGCAGGTCACCGAGGTTCATCGGCGGAACTCGAAGCCCGAGATGACGTCGAAGAGCTCCTCGTCGATGCCTGTCTGGCGCAGCTGATGAAAGGCGGCCTGGAGGGTCTCGAGGAGGTCCTCGATGTTCTTGTCCGCGCGTTGCATGGCGGCGAGGCGGCTCGCGTTCTCGCTTGCCAGGGACTCGGCGCATGCCCGGAACAGGGACACGAACAGGTATGAGCGAATGAGCGATCGCAGCGCCCCAGCCCGGTCGCCGAGGACCTCGGGCAGGCACCTCCCAGGCCAGCGAAGCTTGGTCAGCTTGTCTCTCCAGAGCTCGTCGAGCGGCAGGAGGCGTTGACTGGACGGCGCGTAGAGCCCACCAGATGTCCGGCGATTGAAGAAGAGGTGGAGCTCCGCGACCTCGGCGCCGGCGTGATGCGCCTCGCTGGTCACCAGGATCCGACCAACCAGGGGCGTGATGGCCGCGACCGAGGTGGGAACGGCAAAGACGCCAGCACACGCCACGCCCGCGTCGGTCAAGCGCGCGTGCACCCGCTCCCCGACCGCCCAGACCTGCTTGGACCCAGGCAGCGCGGCGAGGCTCTTGGTCGCAAAGTCGACCACCAGCTCGTTGAAAGGCCCTACGAGCCCCTGATCGGAGCCGAACACCACGGCGCCGACGGACCGAGCGTCCACTGCTGCGTCTCGCGGCATGCCCCGGATCGGTGGCGCCTCCTCCTGAAGGCACACGCTCAATCCGAGCTCGACCGCGCGATAGTAGTCCGTCAACGCCTGCACCGACTTCTCGTATTGCCCGATGCTCGTCGCAGCCAAGGCCTTCATCGTTCGGACCACGGACTGGAGCTCTCCAGCGCTGGCAATCTTCCTTCGGAGCGTCGCCGTGGTGTCGTTCATTGAATTGACCGTAGCTCCTCCTCGGCCTTGGCCCCCGGATCAGCCGGAACATGCGCCTTGGGCTGGAAGCGACCCAGCACCAGCCGGGCCATCTCGACGACCGTCTCGCGATCGCCATCGCTGAGCGCGCTGTCGGTTCCAAACCGCCCAGAGACGCCTGCCGGGAGCCCCGTCGCAGCCTCGCCCACCGCGTGCTCGGCGTCCTTCATGTGCTCGAGCGGGATCCGGTCGAAGAGCCCCGCCGTCAGAGCCAGCAAGATGGTGATCTGCGCGGGGACCCCCACGGGCTCGAACTCCGACTGCTCGAGGCAAGCACGGATTCTTCGGCCGTGGTCGATGCTCTCGCGGGTGTGGTCATCGAGGTGCGCGCCAAAGCGGGCAAAGGCCTCCAGCTCCTCGAACTGCGCGTAGGCGAGCTTGAGATCGCCTGCGACCGCACGGTAAGCTGACCGCTGCGCCTTGCCGCCCACCCGCGAGACCGATTTGCCGACATCGATCGCGGGCAGCACTCCCAGCTCGAACAGCGTGGGCGACAGGTAGATCTGTCCGTCCGTGATGGAGATCAGATTGGTGGGAATGTAGGCGGAGATATTCTGCGCCTCGGTCTCGATGATGGGCAGCGCGGTGAGCGAACCGTTGCCGAGACCCGCACGCAGGTGGGTCGCCCGTTCGAGCAGACGCGCGTGGATGTAGAAGATGTCGCCAGGAAATGCCTCACGCCCGGGCGGACGGCGAAGGAGCAAGGACAGCTCGCGATAGGCCCGGGCGTGCTGGGTGAGATCGTCGTAGACGATGAGGACGTCTCGCCCCGCGGCCATGAAGTGCTCAGCGATGGTCGTCGCTGCGTAAGGAGCGATGTAGGAGATTCCAGGCGCATCGCTGCCGTCCGCCACGACCACCACCGTGTAGCCCATGGCCTCCCTCTCCCGCAATACGGCCACCGCCTTCGCCACGGAGGACGCGCGCTGTCCAATGGCACAATAGACGCACACGACGCCCTGCCCGCGCTGGTTGAGGATGGTGTCGAGCGCGATGGTCGTCTTTCCGGTCTGTCGGTCGCCGAGGATCAACTCTCGCTGGCCTCGGCCAATGGGGATCAGGGCATCGATGACCTTCAGTCCCGTCTCGAGGGGCACGCTGACCGGCGCCCGGTCCAGGATCGCGGGCGCCGGGCGCTCGATCGGGCTTCGTTCGGTGAAGCTCGTCGCTCCCTGCCCGTCGAGCGGCCGGCCGAGGGGATCGATGACCCTTCCGAGCAGGCCGTCACCCACGGCCACGTCCATCACCCGCCCGGTCCGCTGCACCTCATCGCCGGCATGGAGGTGCGAGTAATCGCCGAGCAGCACGACGCCGACCTCGCCCTCGTCGACGTTGAACGCGATTCCGAGCGCGCCACCCGGAAAACGGACCAGCTCCTCGAAGCCGACGCCTGGCAACCCCGAGACCCTGGCGACCCCGGTCGACACCGAGGTGACGGTACCCACCTCGTGCAGCAGCAGCTCGGCCGCGAACGCTCCCCGTGCCTCGGCGATCGCGTCGAGGGCCTGGGTAAAGACGGCCTCCAGCCCGTGCGCCAGCGGGCTCATGCATTCTCCCCGTCGGGCAAGGGCTTGGGCCGCAGCCCCGACTCGGGCTTCGGTGCTGGCCTGGGCTCGACCGGGGGCGCGGCCTTCTCCTTCAGCAGCGTGCTCACGCCCTCCTCCATCGACCCGAGATACTCCGCGATGCTCCACCCCATCCTCTGGCCG
>Ga0265332_10001265_pt1 | contig 14499 bp, 13 predicted proteins | sample 41926metaG_FD_202084 | JGI IMG/M metagenome (GOLD analysis project Ga0265332, IMG submission 202084) | Rhizosphere microbial communities from Carex aquatilis grown in University of Washington, Seatle, WA, United States - 4-19-26 metaG | ecosystem: Host-associated > Plants > Roots > Rhizosphere...
CGTTACAAGGACGCGGCCGACGCCGGCAGCGTCACGGATTGTGTGATCGGCTTGGTCATGAATCTCCCCTCCTTTTACGTCGATGCATGCTTATCATAACGCTTTCCCGCCGCCGGCTTGACGGCAACGCATGCGTAGCGGATGCTGATACCGGCTTTTTTCCCACGACAGAGTTCCCATGCACATAGACCACGAAATCAAGCTCGACTTCAAGGACGTGCTGATCCGCCCCAAGCGCTCGGCGCTGCCCTCGCGCGCGGAAGTCGACATCACGCGCAAATTCAGCTTCAAGCATTCGGCCAGCAGCTATAGCGGCGTGCCCGTCATCGCCTCCAACATGGACACCGTCGGCACCTTCGAGATGGCGCGCGCCTTCGCGCCGTTCGGCCTGTCGGTCGCGCTGCACAAGCATTACGGCGTCGACGAGCTCGTTGCCTTTTTCAAAACGCTCAAGACCAAGTCGAACGCGTTTTATTCGATGGGCATCACCAAGAATGACCGCGACAAATTCGCGCGGGTGATGCGCCGCGCCGGCGACGCAATCCGCTACGTCTGCATCGACGTCGCCAACGGTTACACCGAGAGCTTCGTCGAATTCGTCGCGAAATTCCACGACGCGTATCCGCGGATCACCGTAATGGCCGGCAACGTCGTCACCGGCGAGATGACCGAGGAACTGATTTTGTCGGGCGCCGACATCGTCAAAGTCGGCATCGGCCCGGGCTCGGTGTGCACCACGCGCAGCATGACCGGCGTCGGCTACCCGCAATTGTCGGCGGTGATCGAATGCGCCGACGCCGCGCACGGGCTCGGCGGCCGCATCTGTGCCGACGGCGGCTGCACCTCGCCCGGCGACGTCGCCAAGGCCTTCGGCGGCGGCGCCGATTTCGTGATGCTGGGCGGCATGCTGGCCGGCCACGACGAATGCGCGGGCGATGTCGTCGAAGAGGATGGTAAAAAATTCAAGCGCTTTTACGGCATGAGCTCGCGCACCGCGATGGAAAAATATGCCGGCGGCGTGGCCAATTACCGCGCCTCCGAAGGCAAGGAGGTGCTGGTGCCCTATCGCGGCCCGATCGCCGATACGCTGCAGGACGTGCTGGGCGGCCTGCGCTCCGCCTGCACGTATGTGGGCGCCCGCACGCTGAAGGAACTCACCAAGCGCACGACTTTCGTGCGCGCCGGCATGCAGACCAACGAGGTGTTCTCCGACAGCTAGAGCCGGCGGCGGCAGCGTGCCGCGGCCGTTTGGAGCAGCGCGTGAATCGGCGTAAAATGACTTCCGTCAATTTTTTCCGATGGAAAGCCGTCATGCCGTATATCGCCGCTCACGAAGACGTCAGAAAGAACCGCATCGAACGCCAGTTGAAGCAGGGTAAAGGCTGGCGTACGAATTTCCTCGCGTTCCCCGAAGGCACCGATGTGACCGAAGAGCCGATGGGCTTTCTGGTCGAGGGCAATCACGAGCGCGTCATCAAGCCGCATTTCCACCAGAACGACCAGTTCCAGGTCGTGATGAGCGGCGGCGGCGTACTCGGCAAGCACAAGCTGTCGGTACATGCGGTGCACTTCTCGCGCGCCTACACGCCTTATGGCCCGATCAATTTCGGCGCCGACGGTTTGAGCTTTCTCACGCTGCGCGCGCGCAAGGATCCGGGCGCGCAATATATTCCGGATGCGCGCGATCAGCTCACGCAAGTCAGGAACCGTAATCCGTGGCAGGCCACCGAAGCGCCCGACTTCACGCGCAAGGGCGACGCGACGCTGAATGCGTTCAAGGAAATCAAAGACGATCGCGGGCTCGGCGCGTTTGCGCTGAACCTCGCGCCGAACGCGAAGACGGTTACGCCCGACCCGGCGCATACCGGCGGCCAGCACATCATCGTAACCAAAGGCAGCCTCACGTACCAAGGCAGGGAATACAAGGCGGTTACGATGGCATTCGTCAAGCCGCACGAGGGCGCGTGGCAGATCGTCGCAGGCCCCGAAGGACTCGAAGCGCTGATTCTTAATTATCCGCGACGCGAAGTCGCGAAAGCGGTCGATGCGAAAGCGCAGAAGGTTCCGGGCACTCGCGTATGGCAATGCGCGCTGTGCGCATTCGTGTACGACGAAGCCAAGGGCATGCCCGGCGAAGGCGTCGCGGCGGGAACGCGCTGGGAAGACGTGCCCGAAACGTGGACGTGCCCGGATTGCTCGGCGAGCAAGAGCGATTTCCAGATGGAAGTCGTCGGCTGACGCTGCGCTGCTGCGAGCGCCGGTAGAACCGGCGTCGCGTCTTCAAACCGAAAACAGTCAGCGTCGCGCGCAGGCGGCAATCACTTTGCCGAGTTGCGCGATGCCTTCGCGCATTTTCGCGGGCGTGACGGTTGCGAAACTCAACCGCATGGTGTTCGCGCGCGGCGCTTCCGCGAAAAACGGCGCGCCCGGCACATAGCCGACGTTCGCCTCGAGCGCCGCGTCGAGCATCAGCGCTGCATCGATGCCCTCCGGCAGCGTCGCCCACACGAACATCCCGCCGGTCGGCTGCGTCCACGCGGCGGCGCGCGGAAAATGTTCGGCGAGCGCGCCAAGCATTGTCGCGCATTGCTCCGCATAAACCTTGCGCGTCGCCACGAGATGGGCATCGAGGAAGCCGTCCTTGATGATTTCGTGCGCGACCATTTGGGTGAGCGTCGCCGTGTGCAGATCCGCGCCCTGCTTTGCCTGCTCCAGTTTGCGCGCGAGTTCGACCGGCGCCACGATATAGCCCAGGCGGATGCCCGGTGCAAGTATCTTGGAAAACGATCCCAAGTGGGCCACGCCTTCGGGGCGCATCGACAACAGCGTCTGATAAGTCCGGCCCGAGTGATCGAGCAGGCGGTACGGATCGTCGTCGACGATCAGCAACTGCAAACGCGCGGCCTGCTCCACGAGCGCCAACCGCCGCGCCTGCGACAGCGTTCTGCCGGTCGGATTCTGGAACGTGGGTATCGTGTACAGAAACGCGGCGCGGCCGCGGCCTTTCATCACTTCGGGCAATGCGGCGGGATCGAGGCCGTCGTCGTCCATCGGTACCGACAGAAAACGCGGCGCGTAAATGCCGAGCGCGTGCAGCGCGCCGACGTATGTGGGCGTTTCGACGACGACCGGATCGCCTTCGTTCACCAGCACTTTGCCGAGCAGATCGAGGCCCTGCTGCGAACCCGACGTGACGAGCACCTGCTCCGGGGCGATGCGTGAGCCGCGAGTGGAAAGCGAGTCGGCGATCCACGCGCGCAGCGGCGGATAACCGTCGGTCGCCGAATATTGAAGCGCGACCTTGCCCTCGCGCGTGAGCACCGCGTCGAATGCCGCACGTATCGCGTCGACCGGAAACGTCGCGGGCGACGGCAGGCCGCCGGCGAACGAAATCACCTCCGGGCGCCGGCCGATTTTCTTGACGATGTCGCGTATCGCCGACCCCGTCAGCGCCTGCGCGCGCGCCGAAAATTTCCAGGCCGGCGCAGCCGTGTTCCGCATATCCATAAAACCGCTCTCTCCTCTGACCGCGAGCGCCGCATAAGATAAGTCGCGACGCAGCGGCCTATTCTACCGGCAGGCGGTTTTCACTACGCCGTCCGCGCACAGTAGAATGGCAGTGCAAGTCGATTCCGGTATACAGTCATACGCCTTGAGTTCTCGTCCGCAGGAGCAGGAGTGAAACAAGCCTTGTTGTCCCCCGTCGCCGCACCAGTCGATCTAACCGCGGTCGCCTTCGACAACAGCTTCGTGCGCGAACTACCCGGCGATCCGGTGACGACCAACATGCCGCGCGCGGTGCGCAATGCGAGCTATACGCGCGTCGAACCGACGGCGGTACCCGCGCCGCGGCTGCTCGGCTGGTCGGCTGCGGTCGGCGCGACGCTCGGCATCGCGCGCCCCGCGACGCCGACGGGCGAGGCGGTGGAAGTCCTGACGGGCAACCGCGTGCTGCCGGGCATGCAGCCGTACGCGGCGCGCTACGGCGGCCATCAATTCGGGCACTGGGCGGGTCAGCTTGGCGACGGCCGCGCAATCACGCTGGCCGAGGTCGTCAACGCCGAAGGGCGCCGATTCGATCTGCAGCTGAAAGGCGCGGGCCTCACGCCTTACTCGCGCACCGCCGATGGCCGCGCGGTGCTGCGCTCGTCGGTGCGTGAATTCATGTGCAGCGAGGCGATGCATCATCTCGGCGTGCCGACGACGCGCGCATTGAGCCTCACCGCGACCGGCGCGGCGGTGATACGCGACATGTTTTACGATGGCAATCCCGAGCCCGAACCGGGCGCCATCGTGTGCCGCGTCGCACCCACGTTCGTGCGCTTCGGCAATTTCCAGATCCACGCGGCGCATGATGAAGCCGATACGTTGAAGCGCCTCGCCGACTACGTGATTGTCCAGCACCATCCGCACCTCGGCGCGCCGTCGCGCGAAATCTACGCACAATGGTACGAAGAGATTTGCCGGCGCACCGCGCTGATGATCGTCGACTGGATGCGCGTGGGTTTCGTGCACGGGGTGATGAACACCGACAACATGTCGATCCTCGGCCTGACCATCGATTACGGCCCGTACGGCTGGCTCGAAGGCTACGATCCCGCGTGGACGCCCAACACGACCGACGCGCAGGGACGCCGCTACGCGTACGGCAACCAGCCGCAGATCGCGCACTGGAACCTGCTGCAGCTTGCCAACGCGCTCTATCCGCTGCTCGAAGACAAGGCGCCGCTTGAGCGCGGACTTGAGATATACGCAGAAGTCTTTCAGGATGCGTGGCAATCCGCGCTTGCCGCGAAGCTCGGACTCAGCGCGCCCGCGCAGCCGGGTGACGCACAATTGCAGGATGATTTGTTCGACCTGCTCGCCGCGGTCGAAACCGACTTCACGTTGTTTTTTCGCCTGCTCGCGACGGTCCCCACGGATGAAACGCTGAGCGATGCCGCGCTCATCGAGCCGCTGCGGCGCGCGTTCTACGACGAGGCAGCGTTCGCGCCTCCTCACGCCGTCAATCTCGCAGCGTGGCTGCGCCGCTACATCGCGCGCGTCTGCGCCGACGCGGCGCCCGCGCACACGCGCGGCGAGCGCATGAACCGCGTCAATCCGAAATACGTGCTGCGCAACTACCTCGCGCAGCTCGCGATCGACGCCCTCGCCGAAGGCGATGCGTCGGTGATGGAACGTTTGATGATGGTGTTGCAATACCCTTACGACGAGCAGCCAGCCGACGACGAGCTCGCGGAGCGAAGGCCCGAATGGGCGCGCAACCGTGCCGGATGTTCGGCGCTGTCTTGAAGTTCTTAGCCTTCCCGCCGTGTGCGGGAACAAACGCAGAAAGAACTAAAGCTTTGCCACAGAGAACACAGAGATCGCAGAGGAAAAACGAAACCGCAGACAAAATTTGGCATTCTCTGTGTCCTCTGCGGCCATTTGCTTTTTGATTTTTATCTGCGTTCATCTGCATTTATCTGCGGCTACAATGACGCTTCAAAAGGGGAGGAACCATGAAACAATGGAAATTTGAACTGTTGATGAAGCCGCCGGCCAAGCCGCTCACCGAAGGGCCGGTGTGGGACGGCGAGCATCTGTACTTCACGCACATTCAGGCGAGCCGCATCCTGCGCTACGACCCGAAAAGCGGAGAGATCACCGTCGCGCGCGAGAATACGAACAAAACGAACGGCCTGTGCTTTGATGCGAAAGGCAACCTCTTCGGCTGCTGCTCGGGCGGCCGCTCGATCGTGCGCTTCGATCCCGACGGCACGACGAAGACGATCACGGACAATCTCGACGGCAAGAAGCTCAACACGCCGAACGACCTCGCGGTCGACCGCAAAGGCCGCATCTGGTTCACCAATCCCCTCAACCCGGGCCAATGGGACAAAACGAGCACGCAGGAAATCGAGGACATGTCCGTTTTGCGCGCCGATCCGCAGCCCGACGGCACGTATAAAACAACGCGGGTCACGTTCGACAACACGCAGACGAACGGAATTCTGATTTCGCAGGACCAGAAGACGCTCTACGTCGCGGAAAGCAATTACCAGGCGGGCATCACGCGCGAGCTGCGAGCGTACCCGATCAACGACGACGGCAGCCTCGGCAAGTACACGAATCTGTTCACGTGGGGCGAAGACCACCATGGCGTGCACCGCGGCATCGACGGCATGTGCCTGGACATCGACGGCAACATCGTCGCCACCAACGGCTGGGAAGTCGCCGGCCCGGGCCCGATGATCACGATAATTTCACCGACCGGCCGCGTGCTCGAAATGCATCCCGTTCCGGCGATCCGGCCGACCAATTGCTGCTTCGGCGGGCCGGACATGACGACGCTGTTTGTCACGACGACTCAGGGACACTTGTTCAAAGTGCAGACCGATCGCGTGGGTTGGGCGATGTGGCCGTAGCGTTAAGAGTCCCTAAAGCTCGCGCGGCGCCTCGGTCACGATGCGCGCGCCGCGCGCGAACGTCCAGTACGCCCACGCCCAGTCGATCATCACGACGACGCGGTTGCGAAAGCCGATCAGGTACCAGATGTGCGCGAGCAGCCACAGCAGCCACGCCGGATATCCCGAGAGCCTGAGTCCGCCGAACACCGCGACCGCTGCATTGCGCCCGATCGTCGCCAGCATGCCGTAGTCCCTGTAGCGGAACGGCGGCATCGGGCGCCGCTTGAGCTGGTTCAGAATTTTGCGCGCTGCATAGCGGCCCATTTGTTTCGCGGCGGGCGCGATTCCCGGCACCGGCGGCTGGTGCCACTGCAGCGCCGCAAGATCGCCGATCACCGTGACTTCGGGATGACCGGGTATGGACAGGTCTTCGCCGACGATGACGCGCCCCGCGCGATCGCGCGGCACGCCGAGACTCGCACCGAGCGGAGATGCCGCAACGCCCGCCGCCCACACGATTGTTCGCGCAGCGAGATAATCGCCGCCCATGCGCACACCGCCGGCATCGATCCCCGTCACCGGCCGTCCCAGCCATACGGTCACGCCCAGATGCTCGAGCTGCAGGCGGGCGCGCTCGGACAGCGTCGTCGGATACGTCGGCAGCACGCGGTCGCCGCCTTCGACGAGCACGATGCGCGCGTTGCGCGGATCGAAGCGGCGGAATTCGCGGCGCAGCGTATGGCGCGCGATCTCGGCGAACGCGCCCGCCAGTTCGACGCCGGTCGCGCCGGCGCCGATGACGACGAACGTGAGCCAATTCGCACGCTTCGCGGGATCGGTTTCGCGCTCGGCGTGCTCGAATCCAAGCAGCACGCGCCGGCGGATTTCGTACGCGTCTTCGAGCGTTTTGAGACTAGGCGCGTACGGGGCCCAGGCGTCATTGCCGAAATAACTGTTGCTCGCGCCGGTGGCGACGATCAGATGGTCGTAAGCGACTTCGTCGTCGCCGTCGAGCACGACCATACGACGCGCCGGATCGATGCGCCGCACATCGCCGTAAATGACAGTCGCATTGGACTGGCGCGCGAGAATGTTGCGGATGGGTGCCGCCACTGCCGGCGCCGAGAGCCCGGCCGTCGCCACCTGATAAAGCAGCGGCTGAAAAAGATGATGGTTGGTGCGGTCGATCACCGTCACCTGCACCGGCGCGTCGCGCAGCTCCTGCGCCGCGAACAGGCCGCCGAAGCCGCAGCCGACGATGACTACGCGCGGCAGATTAGTGGAAGCGGTAACGTCCATCGCCGCATTTTAGCGCGGGTGCAAAGCGTCGGATGTAGTGAATTCGCGCAAGGTCTTTCCTCTCGTTTACCGCGTAGAATGCGAAATGCAAAAATAAGCCGAATATGACGAAGTTGTTTGCTGCGACAACGCAGTGACACTTCTTCAAAGCATGGATGGATCGGGTCGGTTGCCCGCGAACACGGGATCGCGATCGCCGAGCAGCTTCGCGACGACGTGCGCCAACAGCATGTCGCCGAAATTGCGGCGGTCGAACGCGCAGAAGACGATGGTACGGGATTCGTCGGGCATGGAAGTAAAGTTTTAGCACAACCGGGCAAGGTAAAATCGGCCGATGCAATCCTTCCTGTCGGCCCTGAAGAGCCAGCGCGCGTTCAAAGCCCTGCACTACCGCGAATTCCGCCTCGTCACCGGCTGCCAGCTGTTCGGCAATCTCGGCACATGGATGGACGAGCTCTCCCGCGGCTGGCTCATTTACCAGCTCACCGATTCGGTCGTGCAGCTGGGCCTCGTGCGCGGCGTCCAGTTCATCCCGCTGCTGCTCTTTTCGCCGATCGCGGGCAGCGCCGCCGACCGCTATTCGCGCAAAACGCTGCTCCTGATCTCGCAGGCCGTGAATGCGCTGCTCTTCGCCGCGCTCGCGTTCCTGATCTTCACGCAGCAGGTCGCGCCGTGGCACGTTTACGTGACCGCCGTGCTGGCCGGGATCATGCAGGTCATCCAGCATCCGGCGCGGACTTCGCTCATTTCCGATACGGTACCGACGGAATATCTGACCAACGCGATCGGCCTCACGTCGCTCATTTACAACGGCGCGCGGCTGATCGGTCCCGCGCTCGCCGGCGCCCTCATCGGCCTTGCCGACACCGGCGGCGCGTATGCCGTGCAGGCCGTTTTTCTGTTCATGGCGACGGTGTGGGCGCTGATGTTGCACCCGGTCGCGCCGCGTGCGAGCGGCGCGCACCGCGAGGGTTTCTTTCACAGCATCGTCAAAGGCTGGCATTACGCGTGGCACAACGAGTCGGTGCGCGCCGGCATCCTGTGCACGACTGCCGTTTCGCTGCTGATTTTTCCGTTCGCGACTTTGCTGCCCGTGTTCGCGCGCGACCTGCTCGGCGTCGGCGCGAGCGGCCAAGGGCTGCTGCTCGCCGCGATGGGCGTCGGCGCGCTGATCAGCGCGGCGATGATCACGCTGGCCGGACACGAGCTCGAACGCGGCAAAGTGATGCTCGACTCGTCGCTGGTCTACGGCGTCGCGATCGTAATCTTCGCGTTCACGCCCTGGTACTGGCTGTCGCTCGTCATCATGATCGTCGCCGGCTACTGCCACGTGCACGCCAACGCGCTCGTGAACACCGTCGTGCAATCGTACTCGTCCGCGGAATATCGGGGCCGCACGATGGCGCTCTTCAACATGAGCCAGATGCTTTCCACCGCGGGCGGGATGCTGGCCGGCCTGCTCGCCGCCGCGCTGGGACCGCGCGGCGCGGTCGCCGCCATGGCAGTCGCCGGCACGCTCGCGATCGTGCTGTTGATCGTCTCGATGCCCCACGCGAGGAAGATCAAGTAAGATAGCGACCTGCTTTCCGTGTACCATCGACGGCTGATATTCGATTTCCGATAAAGTTGGCCACAAAAACGTGGTTATATCGCGTGACCGACAAAAGTTAAGTGAGCCCGCATGACTTCCAGCCCCACCCGCCACCGTGTCAAGTTCGCCGATGTTGCGATCGGCCAGCGTTTTTACGATCCGATCAGCGATGAATACTTCGTCAAGCGAAGCGCCGAACTGGCGGCCATGGTCACCGGCATCGGTGACGGCACGGTGCCGGACGAATTCGAACCCGACGACATTGTCGGCATCGATCTCAATTAGAAATCACCCGAAAGATTCGAACATGCTGGATCTCAAAGGCAGGATCGCGTTCGTCGCAGGCGCGGGCAGCGTCGGTCCCGGCTGGGGCAACGGCAAGGCCATCGCCGTGCTGCTCGCACGTCAGGGCGCGCAGGTGTTCGCGACCGACCTCAACGAAGCGGCCGCCAACGAAACGCGCGCGCTGATCGAAAAAGAAGGCGGCGTGTGCGTCGTGCAGAAATGCAATATGACCAAAGCCGATGAAGTGAATGCCGCGGTAGACGCGTGCGTCAGGCGGTTCGGCCGCATCGACATCCTGATCAACAACTGCGGCGGTTCGGCCGGCGGCGATCCGGTGACTATGAGCGAAGAAGTGTGGGATGCGCAGCTCGACTGGAATCTTAAGACGGTGTTCATGGGCTGCAAGTTCGTGCTGCCCGTGATGGAGAAACAGAAATCGGGCGCAATCGTGAACATCTCTTCGATCGCGGGCTTCCGCCACCAGGTCGCGGGCCGCGTCAACGTCGCCTACAGCACCGCCAAAGCGGGACTCGCCGCGTTCAGCCGCTCGACCGCGATGGCGTACGTGAAGAAAGGCATCCGCTGCAACACGGTGATCGTAGGCACGATGCACACGCCGCTCGTCGAAGAGCGCCTCGTCAAGCAGCTCGGCGCAGGAGACGCGGCGACGCTGATCGCGCAGCGTCATGCCGCCGTGCCGATCGGCTACATGGGCACGGGTTGGGACACTGCGAATGCAGTGGTGTTCCTCGCCTCCGAAGAAGCGCGCTATATCACCGGCATCGAGCTGACAGTGGACGGCGGCATCAGCGCGGCGCGCGTCTAGATTTTTTCCATGAAGTCGTCAGTTCTGGGCCTCGCGTTTTTTCTCGCGCTCGCGGCGCCGGCCGCCGGCGCGGGCGAGTCGGTGGTGACGGTGACCGCAGACGACGGCACGCGGCTCTCCTATCTGCTGACCGTGCAATCCGCCGCGCCGCGCTACGTCATCCTCGGTTTTCCCGGCGGCAGCGGACTGTTCAACGCGCGCGTGGAAGACGGCGAAATCCGCTTCGCGTTCGGCGGCAATTTCGTCGTGCGCACGCGCAATCTCGTGGTCGACGACGAATTCGCGATGGCATTGACCGATGCCACGTCCGTGGTCGAGAGAATGGCACCGATCGTCGCGGATCTGCACCGGCGCTTTCCCGCCGCGCGGATTTACCTCATATCCACCAGCAACGGGACGATAGACTCGGCCAACCTGTCGCTCACCCTCGGCGGAATCGGCGGCGCGATACACACGTCGTCGATGGCGAGGCTGGCCGCCGTCTCGTTCGACAAGTCGACGGTGCGCCAGCTCTTCGTGCACCATCTGAATGACGGGTGCCGCGCAACGAGTTATGGCGCCGCCAAGTACGTGACGGACAAATATCACATCAAGCTCATCACCATGACGGGCGGCCACGGCACGGGCGACCCCTGCGAACCGTTCGGATATCACGGTTACGCCGACATCGAACCGGAAACCATCGCCGCGATCAAACAATGGGTCCGCGAAGACGGCGCGCCGCGTTGATGGGGTGAGCGCGCCGGTCGCCGCCATTGAGGTACTCGCGCCGCGCCGTTAGAATCGGGGTTCGCGAGCGTCAGTCTGCAACACCCCCTCCCTGGAGAGTTTATGGCCGCTGAAAGCAACGATCTGCCTTTGTCCCCGTATTTCGTGCTCGACTTGACGCGCGCGCGCGCGGGTCCGACCGCCGCGCGCCAGCTCGCGGACTGGGGCGCAAACGTCATCAAGATCGAAGAACTGACCAAACCCGGCGACGAAGACAACGCATGGGACCTGCGTCACGGCTCAGATTTTCAGAACCTGCACCGCAATAAGAGGAGCCTGACGCTGAACCTCAAAGACCCGGCGGGCCTCGCGATTTTCAAGCGCATGGCGGACAAAGCCGACGTCGTGATCGAGAATTACCGCCCCGACGTCAAGTTCCGCCTCGGCATCGATTACGAGACGCTCAAGAAAACCAATCCGCGTCTCGTGTATGCGAGCATCTCCGGCTTTGGCCAGGACGGCCCGTATGCAAACCGCCCGGGCCTCGACCAGATCGCGCAGGGCGTCTCCGGGTTGATGTCGATCACCGGCATGCCCGGCACGCAACCGACGCGCGTAGGCATCGCGATCTCGGACAGCACTTCCGGCGTTTATCTGTCGTTCGGCATTCTGCTGGCGCTCTTGCAGCGCGAACGCACCGGCGTCGGCCAGTGGGTAAACACGTCGCTCGTGCAGGCGCTGCTGGCGTTGATGGATTTCCAGGCGGCGCGCTACCTGATCAGCGGCGAAGTGCCGCCGCAGGCCGGCAACGATCATCCGACCGCGGTGCCGCAGGGCGTATTCAAGACTGCCGACGGCTACATCAACATTTCAGGATCGGGGGCGATGTATCCGCGCCTGTGCAACGCGATCGGCCTGCCCGAACTCATCAAGCATCCCGATTACATCGACTTCAAGCTGCGCTCGAAAAATCGCACGCCGCTCAATGCCGCGATCTCCGAGAAGATCGTTCAGCGCACGAGCGCGGACTGGGTGGAACTTCTCAACAAGGCGGGCGTGCCGTGCGGCCCGATCTACACGCTCGACCAGACGTTTGCCGATCCGCAGATCAAGCACATGGGTGTGGTGCAACCCGTCGATCACCCGAAGCTGGGCCGCTTGAACCTCGTAGGCCAGGGCGTGAATCTCGGCACCAAGCCGCTGAAGCTGCGCACGGCGACACCCGAACGCGGCCAGCACAACGACGAGATCCTGCGCGAATTCGGCTACAGCGATGCGGAGATCGGTTCGCTGCGCGAACGCAAAGTGATCTAGATCGTCATTCCCGCGCAGGCGGGAATCCAGAAGAAATTAGCCAAGTCCTGGATGCCCGCCTGCGCGGGCATGACGGCTACGCTGTCACTTGAATGCCTGCTGCAGGTAGTCAAGCAGATCGGCGCGATCGCGCGCTTCGGGCATGCCCGCGTACGGCATGCGATTCGCCGGCACCGCTTTCTGCGGATCGAGCACGTAGGCGTCCAGCGTCTGCCGCGACCACGTGATGCCGCTTTTCTTCAGCGCGGGGGAATAGCGAAAATCCTCGAGTGCGCCGGCGCGGCGGCCGATCACGCCGTGCAGATCGGGACCGACGCCGCTCGCTCCGCTCTCGACCGCATGGCAAGCGCGGCATTCTTCGAACAGCTTCTCCCCGCGCTTCACATCCGCGTGCGCGATTCCCGCAGCCAGCGCGCCCGTCACTGCGAGCAATATCAACGTGCCCCGCTTCATGCCGACACCATCGGTCCGGGATTTTTCGTGTAGCGCTTGATCGCATCCGCCGTCCAGTAGGCAAGCGCGCCGACCGGACCGGTCGGATTGTAGGAATTGTTGTGCGCAAAAACGTTCGCGCCGACGACGAAGAGATTGTGGCAATCCCAGCTTTGCAGGTATTTGTTCAGCACGCTGTTCTGCGGGTTGGTGCCCATGATGGTGCCGCCGGTGTTGTGCGTGCTCTGATAGGGCACGACCGTCCACGGTTCGGTGCGCGCGATAGCAGGGTTCAAGGCCGTCGGGTTCATCGACTTCGCGAGGTCGTTGACGACTTTCGCCGCGTGCTCGCCCATTCTGTGCTCGTTCGCCTTGTAGTCGAACGTCATGCGCATCAGCGGCAACCCGAATGCGTTGCGATAAGTCGGATCGAGATCGTAATAGTTATAGCGGTTGGCCATCACCGAGCCGCTCGCGCTGATATTCATCGCGGTCTGGTACCACTTGGCGGTCGCCGCCTTCCACGCCTTGCCCCACGCGGGCGTGCCGCGCGGAACAGGCCGGTAGCCGATCGGCAGCGCGGTGTTGAAGCCGCCGCCGACGTTGTAGCCGCCGATGAAACCGGCCTTGGCGCGGTCGAACTGCGTGTTGGTCGAATTGAAGTCGTCCATGGTGGCGTTCGAGCCGCCCGCGTTCATGAACGGATTGAAATGGCGGCCCTCGAAAAAGAGCGTCGCCGAAGTGCCGGTCTGGTAGCAGTAGTTCTTGCCGACGACACCCTGCTGGGTCGCCGGATCGTACGGCTGGCCGATGCCCGACAGCAGCATGAGATGCACGTTGTTGATCGCATAGGCGGTCAACGCGACCATCCCCGCCGGCTGCTCGAATTCTTCGCCGGTCAACGTGTTCGTGTAAACCACGCCGGTCACGCGCTTGCCGCCCGGGTCCTTCAATACTTTCGTCACCCACGCGTGCGTGCGCAGCTCGAAATTCGGATTCTTCATCGCGATCGGAATCACCGTCATGTGCGGGCTGCCCTTCGCGTTCGCCTCGCAGCCGAAACGCTGGCAATAACCGCAATATTGGCACGCGCCGAAGCGCGAGCCGTCGGGGTTCGTGTACGCGCGCGACGCGTTGGCACTCGGACGGGGAAACGGATGATAACCGTTGTTCTTCGCGGCCTCCGAAAACATCTGGCTCGCGAGTATCGGCGTCAGCGGCGGCAGCGCATAATCGCGCGCGCGCGGCGCTTCGAATGGATTGCCGCCGGGCTGCAACTTTCCCTTGATATTGCCGGCCTTGCCCGACACCGCCGCGGTGTATTCGAATTTCTCGTAATACGGTTCGAGCTCGGTGTACGTGATGCCCCAGTCCTGAATCGTCATGTCCTCGGGAATGAATTTCTTGCCGTAGCGCTCTTCATAGAGCGTGCGGATCTTGAATTCCTCGTCGGTCCACCGCCACGTGTGCCCGCTCCAGTGCACGCCCGACCCGCCGACCACTTCGCCCGGCAGAAACGAGCCGAGCCTGCGCATCGGCAGCGCTTCCTGCTGCACGTTGTTGCGGATCGTCAGCGTGTCTTTCTGCGTGTTCTGCATGAGATCGTGCCGAACCACGAAGCGCAGCTCGTCGCGCACTTGCGGCACGGAATAATC